>Ga0207691_10007569_pt1 | contig 10455 bp, 9 predicted proteins | sample KBSM13metaG_FD_184327 | JGI IMG/M metagenome (GOLD analysis project Ga0207691, IMG submission 184327) | Miscanthus rhizosphere microbial communities from Kellogg Biological Station, Michigan, USA - KBS M1-3 metaG (SPAdes) (version 2) | ecosystem: Host-associated > Plants > Roots > Rhizosphere >... | reverse complement strand
GTAGTTAGGGTGCGCTCATGCTCAGGCCACGTAGCCGTAGCGCAGGTTGCTGCGATTGCCGGCCCAGTGCGTCCGCATGGCGCTGATCTCGTCGGTACCGAGCGTGTTCTGGGCCTTCGAGGGATCGAGCTTGTAGTGCTTTGCGGCGTTGCCCGCGAAGATGGCGCTCTTCACCGGCCCGTCCGCAGCGCCCAGCGGCTTGAAGCCGTGTTTCTTCTGCATGTCCTCGGGAATCTCGAGGCGCCGCAGCGCTTCGATCTGCCATTGCGGCGAGCCATACCACACCGAATCGGTTCCCCAGACGACCTTGTCCTGTCCCAGCCCCTTGATCAGCGTGCCGACCATGGCGGCGGCCAGCCGGGGATGCGTCACGCAGGTGTTGGCGAAGCAGGTGCCGAGTTCGGCGTGCACGTTCTTCACAGCAAACTTCTGCGGAATCTCGGCCAGGTCGGTCACCCAATCGATGCGGCCGGTGTCTTCGAATTGCTTGAGCGACGCGTCGGGCAGCTCGATGAAGGGCCGCAGCGCCGAGTGATAGATGATGAAAGTGATCTGCGGCCAGTCCTTCGCGGCCTTGCCGAGATCCCAGACCGTGGCGTGTTTCCACACCTCGGGCCAGCTCTTCTCGTAGTCCGCGGGCAGCAATCCCTTGTGAATGCAAACGGTAGTGAGGCCCGACTTCACGCACTTCTCGTAGAACGGATAGACGCGCTTTTCATCGTCCAGCCGCCAGTTCGAGCCCTTCTTGGTGAGGAAGATCGGGTCGCCGATGGTGTATCCCTTCCAGCTGTCGGGCTTGAGCGTCTCGATGCAGCGATCGACCTCGTCCAGCCAGCCATCGCTCATGGGCTGGATGATGGAGTGCGCCAGCATGCGGCGCGAGCGCGCGATGGTATTGACGGCAGTGCGCGCCGCGATGATCTGGTCATTGGTCAGGAACAGGTTGAACGGATCGTCCACCGGCGAGCCTGACAACATCGCGACCTTGGTGTCGCTGTCGACATAAATCTCTTTCACGTAGTTGGCGAACTTCATGCGATCGAGCGACTTCTCGTTCTCGAGCGCCGGGTTCCAGAACTGCTTGGCGAATTGTGCGAGGCCGGTGATACCCACCTGGCCATAGTCGTCACGCACGAAATGAGTCTGGCAGTCGAAGATGAACTGGCCCGCGAGCTTGCGCGCGCGGTCCTCGGCCATTCCTGGCGTGGCCGCTTCGGCACGCGAGGCGTTGAAGATCGGCCCGAAGACCGTGTTCATGGCGAGGAACGCGGCCGACATGCCGGCGCTGCTCGAGAGGAACTGACGCCGGTCCATGCCATGCCGTGGCGCCAGTTCGTCTGCGAGCCGTGTGACCTCGAGCTCCACGCGCTTCTGGTCGGGGGTCTGGGGTAGCGGCGTGAATTCGCCGTTGGAAATCATCTGGGTCGGAACGGGAGTATCGAGGCTCGCCGTCTCGGCCGGTGACAGGCTGCGCAGATCGTCGTCGCTGAGGTATCGCATGGATGTGTTGCCCGAGGGGTGAGCGAGGCCGGAAATGAGGCGCTAGGGGCCTCACTGGCTCTCAACTTAAAGCGGCCTGGGAATGTACCGAGAGTGCAATGCGCACCTGGCGCCGTCGGCTACGATTCGGCGAGCTTTCCGTCAGCAGGAGATCCTCATGCACGTCAGAACCGCGTTACTGGTACTGCTTGCCGTTGCGCTTTCGGCGCCGGCCACCGCCGGCATCAGCAAGAAGTCGAACGCGCAGAAGGTGATCGCCTTCATGGACATGGTGTTCAACCAGAAAAAGGTGAAGGAAGGCTTCGACAAGTACGTCGGCGACAAGTACATCCAGCACAATCCAATCGCGCCGGACGGCAAGGAGCCAGCCGTTGAAATCCTGGGCAAGGCGCTGCAGGCGCTGCCCGGCTGGAGCTACGAGTTCAAGCATGCCTACGTCGATGGCGACATCGTGGTCCTGCATTCCCACGTGCGCATGAAGCCCGAGGATCGTGGCATGGCGGTGGTCGACATCTTCCGCTTCGAGAAGGGCAAGATCGTCGAGCATTGGGACGTGGTTCAGCCCATCCCCGAGAAATCGGCTAACAACAACACCATGTTCTAGCAAAAATGGGGACATTCCTATTTTCCGCTTCGGAAAATAGGAATGTCCCCATTTTTGTGTCTAGAGGCGCGCGTACCAGTCGAGCAGCGCGCGGGTGACCGCTTCCGGCCGCTCCAATGTGCACATGTGACCGCACTGCGGAATGAGCTCGAGTGCTGCGCCGGGAATTCGCGCGGCCATTTCGCGATGGCGCGGCGCCGGCGCCCAGGCGTCGTCTTCACCACAGAGCACCAGCGCCGGACAGCGAATGCCGGGCAGCAGTCCGCTCGCGTCGGGGCGCGCCAGCAGCGCGCGGATCTGGGCCGCGAATGTTTCCGCCGAGCTGCGCGCAAACATGTCGACGACGCTGCTGATCAGGGCGGACTCGCCGAGTCGCGGCTTCCACACCATGCCCTGCACCCAGCGCGTGGCCATCGCGGCCATGCCCTGGTCGCGCGCAATCTGCAGCAGCTCGTGTCGGCCAGCGGCTTCCCGCTGACCGCCTTCTCCGGAGGCGAGCGGTAGCACCCCGGTGTCGAGCAACGCAATCGCCGCGACCCGTTCCGGCGCGCGACGCAGGACCTCGAGCGCCACGCGTCCGCCCATCGAGTGGCCCGCGAGCGCGAAACGCGGCGGCGCGTCGCGCAGCACTCTTTCGGCCATGGCGCCGAGTGAATCCAGCGAGTCATACCCGGGGATCGTTGTCGCGGCGCGTCCATCGAGTGCTGCGCTGAAATGCGCCCAGACAGTGGCGTCGCAGACCAGGCCGGGCAGTAATACGACCGGCGTTCCTAGCCCCATCTCGATGGCTCGACGCCCGGAACGAAATGTTGCTCGGGTGTACCGCTGCGGCTCATTGCGAGTGCGGCTCGCACCGCCGGCCGCGCCGCAATCCGCGCGAGATACTCACAGGTGCGCGGCGTCGCGTTGTCGTTCACGAGTTCCGGCGTGAGGTCCGGCAACACATGCAGCATGGCGAAGGCGTCGATGTCGGCGATGGAGTAGCGCGGCCCGGCGAGCCAGGGCCCGTTGGCGAGCTGTGCCTCGATGCGTGCCAGCGGAAACTTCAGGCGATCGCGGGCGGTGGCCAGGATCTGCGGCGTGTAGGTCCCGTCCAGCAGCGCCTGCCAGCTCACGCGACGCTCCTGCGGCTCGACGGACGCCAGCCTCGCATCCAGCTTGCTGCGATCCATGGCCCGGAGCCGCGGCACCAGGTATTTCACGCAGCCCAGGATGGGCACCAGCGAGCCCAGCGTCGCGCCCAGGAACTGGCCCGAGGCGTGCGCGCGATAGAGGTCGTAAGGCGTTTCTGGTATCAGTCGTTCGCCGGGCAGGGCCTCGGCGATGTACTCGAGCATGAAAAACGAATTCGAGATCACCGTGCCGTCATGCCGCAGCAACGGTCCTTCACGTTCCAGGTGCAGATGCGCTTCGATGTCGCGCGACGTATTGAGCGCGAAATGGTCGAGCTGCTCGGCGTTGAACCAGCGACTCTCGAAACGGGCGTGCTTCTCGTGCAGCGCGACGAGTGGTTTCAGGAAAAAGGTGTTGGGTTCGGAGTGGTAGAGCTCAAGCATGGGCCGTGCGCTCCAGCATTTTCACGCGTTGAGCCATCGCGGTTCGACCCAGCGCCCAGATCTTGCGGGTCGCGGGACGTTCGTAGATGCGCCGCAGCCATTCCATGATGTGCGGTGTCTTCGCGTCGTTGCAGTTATCGGGCTGTGACAAGGGCAGGGCATAGCCTAGATTGAAACCGTTGACGTCGCCCAGCGAGTAGGTCTTGCCGGCGATCCACTGATGTCGTGTCAGGTGTTGCTCGAGCACGCCAGTGCAGTACTGCACTCGGCGCCGCGACTCGGCCAGCTCTGCCTCACCGAACTCGTTGAACATGGCCTTGCGCCAGGCGATGCGGCGCGATTCGAGCGGGATGCGCGCGATGGCGGCCTCGAGCTCTTCCTTGGGGCGTTGCCGGACGGCCGGTCCGACGAACACGCTCCAGCCAATCATGCTCAGCGACGGGCCGAAGTAGGCGTCGAAGAATCGCATCCACCAGCGCATGCGCCAGCGTTCCTTCGGATCCGCGGGTTTGAGTGGCGGACCCTCGAACTCGTCGTCGACGTACTCCATCATCGGCGTGGACTCGATGAGCACGCGATCGCCGTGCACCATGGCGGGAATGGTGCCGTCGGGGTTGATCTTCAGGTATTCGGGCTGATGCTGATCGAACTTCAGGAGGTCGATGTAGTGACTCTCGAATTCGACGCCTTTCTCCGCCAGCGCGAGCATGGGTTTGCCGGAGTTGGCGTTCGGTTCCCAATGATAAAGGTGCACGGTCATCGAACCCCCTCGCATGTCTTGATTCAGAATTCCAGCAGCGCTTGCACCTCGATACCGGCGTCGCGCAAACGTTTCGCGCCACCCAGATCCGGAAGGTCGATGACGAAACTGGCGGCCACCATATCGGCGCCCGCCTCTTTGAGCAATTGCGCGGCGGCGGTGGCCGTTCCGCCGGTCGCGATCAGGTCGTCGATCAGCAGGACTTTCTCGCCCCGACTGATTGCGTCCTTGTGCATTTCCATTTCGTCGACACCGTATTCGAGCGAGTAGGCCACGCGCACCGTTTCGTGCGGCAGCTTGCCCCGCTTGCGGATCGGAACAAATCCTGCCTTGAGGCCGTGCGCCACGGCTCCACCCAGAATGAAACCCCGTGCCTCGATGCCGGCAACCTTGTCGATGCCGACGCTGCGCCACGGCGCAATCAGCGCCTCGATGGTGATTTCAAAAGCGCGTCGATCGCGCAAAAGGGTGGTGATATCCCGAAACTGGATGCCGGTCTTGGGGTAATCCTCAATGGTTCGGATCGACTGGCGGAGAAATTCGCGTTGCTGGTCGTTCACGGCGGCCGAGTGTAGAGATTTGTGCAAGACTATGTCCACCAAGGAAATTCAAGGTGTTGGCGATGCCGGGGATCAAGAAATGAAGTGGAAGTTGGCCGTGCTATTGGCGGCGGTGGCCTGCGGGGCGAATGCCACGCAGTACCCGCTCGTCAGTCCCGATGCGCTGATGTTTGGCGATATCGAAACGATCACGACGTTTGCCGAAGACACATTGCCGGATCTCGCGCGCCGTTACAGCCTTGGCTACGAGGAGATTCAGCGCGCCAACCCGTCCGTGGATGTCTGGTTGCCGGGCGAGGGCACCACTTTGCTCATCCCCGGGCAGCGCCTGCTGCCACCAGGGCCGCGCGAAGGCATCGTCGTCAACCTGCCGGAGCATCGTCTCTACTACTACCCGAAGGTGAAAAAGGGCGAAACGCCCTACGTCATCACCTATCCCGTGAGCATCGGCAAGATGGACTGGAACACGCCGCTCGGGAAAACACGCGTCGTCGACAAGCGCAAGAATCCGCTGTGGTATCCGCCGGAGTCGGTGCGCAAGGAACACGCCGAACGCGGCGATCCACTGCCGGCGGTGGTAAAGGCAGGCCCTGACAATCCGCTTGGCGCCTATGCCATGCGGCTCGACATTCATCCCGGCGCTTACCTCATCCACGGCACCAACAATCCCATCGCGGTGGGCATGGCCATCACGCATGGCTGCATTCGCATGTACCCGGAGGACATCGAAGCGCTGTTCCCGCTGGTACCGGTGAATACGCCGGTGTGGCTGGTCAACGAGCCCGTCAAGGTGGCGCGCGTCAACGGGCAGGTCTGGCTCGAAGTCCATCCGCCGGTGGATGCGGAAGGCCAGCGCGCCGAGGTGGACCTCGAGGGCTTCTACGCGCTCGCCAATGCCGCGCTCGGCGAGACGCCGGCGGCCATCCACTGGGACTTTGTGCTCGCCGCCCTGCAGGAGGCATCGGGATTGCCGCAGATGGTGGGACTGGAAGTCGACCCGGACGCGGTGCCGCCGACGCCACCTCCGCCGCTTCCAGCCCAGCCCGAAGTTCCCGCGCTTCCCGCCGCGCCGTCGGCCACCCACCAGGGCGGCTAACCCAGGATGACTAACCCAGAATGACTAACTAAGGGGCATCAGCGCCTCGAGTTCCGCGCGAACTTCGGCAATACGTGCCGCGTCGGCGCCCGGCAACTTTTCGGCGTCGCTGAGCACCTGGCGCAGTGATCGCCCGTCATGTCGCAGATCGCCCTGGGCGATGGCGCCGACACGCGCCATATGCGCCGCCAGTCGCGCATAGTTGGATACGGATTCGACCACGACACTGGCGCGCTGCGAGGCAAAGCCGGCACGAGCGCGCATGCCGTACAGTGTCAACGTCGGATTCATGATGATCATGCGATCGATCATCGAGATCGACTCGTCGCCGAAGCGACGCACCTGCTCGGGGTTGGTCACGCGCGTGCGCCAGTTGACGCGCAGCTCGAGAGCTTCGCCGTACCAGGCGTCGGTCCAGGGAATCTCCGCGAGGCGCGGGTCGCTCAGGGCCACGTCCCGCCACTCGTTTTTCGCGGCTTGCCGCGTGGCGGCCAGCAGCTCGGCTGGCGGCCCCCTGAGTGCCGATGCCAATTCGACCACATCGGGCGAGGCTTCACCGCGTGCCAGCGCGCCGAAGTAATCGCGCAGGTATTCCTCGCGTAGCGGGAGATTGTCCGGGTACTGGTCGATCGACAGGCGCAACAACTGGTTCGACCGTTCTCCCTGGCGATTCATTCGATAGTAGAACGCGCGCGCGTATTCGCCGTCGGCGGAGTTGCCGAGGATCTGCGACATGCGCACGAGGCGGTCGGTGACGCTGGCATCGATAAGCACGAAGATGCCGTTGCGGCGGATCATGTACGGGAACGAGAGCTGCTCGCGCAGGCTGCCGTAGATCAATGAGTCTGGCCGCTGCCAGGGATCGTAAGCAGCGAGAACACGACCGGAGCTTTCGCCGGTCATGCCCCGATCCATTTCGAAAACGCTCGAGGTCGCGATCCGGTTGTCATCGTCGGTGATGAGCCGGGCGCCTACCGCCAGCCGCCTGGCGCCTTCGGTGTCGAGCACCAGCGCCGTCACCAGGTCTTCTGCATTGTTGATGCCGAACCTGGCGTAATGCAGCGGCGCCTGGCGCAAGGGCAGCCCGGTGGCCACGAGATTCGTCTCGAGTTCGAGCGGCGCGTCGCTGGCGAGAAATACGATGGTGTTTGGGTCCGGGCGGTACACGCGCACTTCCGGGAACACGCCGAGCAGGGTGGCGGTGAGTGAACGAATCAGTTCTTCATCCATGAAGATCACGTTCATCCACTGGACGAACACCCCGCCGGGGTTGAGGTGATCGTGGGCCAGTTCCATGAACTCGCGCGTGTAAAGGTGCGAAGCGCCGGCGGTCCAGGGGTGTGAGGGCTGCGACACAATGGCGTCGTACCTGCGCGTGGTGAGGCGCAGCGCGCCGCGCGCATCGTTGAGAATCACGTTGACGCGAGGGTCGCCGAGCGGATCGCGGCGACGGAGCGCGGCAATGTGCCGATTCGCCTCGATCACCTTGGGCTCGAGTTCGATGACGTCGATGTGGCGCACACTGGGTGGAGCGCCTTCGATTACCACTCCGCCGCCGTATCCAACGACCAGCATGTCGCGCGCTGCCGGGCGCGCGATCACGGCGAGAGGCGAGAGCCAGAATTCGCCGCTGTAGCGCGGTGCCGAGCCCGGGCTGTCGATGAGGGCTTCGGGCAGACCATTGGTCCGCAATGCGAATCCGCCATCCTGAGTGACCATCACCACGCTGGCGCTGCGGCCGACGTCGTAATAGAGGACGCGGCCCTGCGTGCCGACGTTCAGCGGCGAGGTCACCAGCAGTTTCGTCGGCGCCTGCGGCCTGAAGAAGATGCAACCCGAAATAGCCACCAGGCTCGCGGTGACGGCATAGATGCGGTTAGTGCGGCCCAGCACCCAGAGCGCCGCGACGCCCAGGGCGGCGCTTGCGGCGACGGCGATTTGAATCGCACCCTCATACCTGAGCAGCGGAATCAGCACGAATCCGGCCGCCAGCGAACCGATGATCGCGCCGACGGTGTTCCAGGCGTAGACACGGGCGCTGGCCGGAGCCGCATCCTCGGCATCGCGCGCCAGGATGCGTACCGCGAGCGGATAGGTCATGCCGATGGCGATGGTCATCGGCAGCAGCAGCAGGGCGGCGAATAGCGCATTCATCGGCAAGGTGAGCGGCCCGACCTCGCGCACCTTCATGAGGCCCGCCTGGGCCGGTAACAGATCTTCGAGGGCGAGATAGGCAAAGGCGCCAGCCGCGGCTGCCACCAGCAGCGCGGCCGCCAGCACCGGCACGGCGCGCTCCCGATTCCTGGCAAACGCCGCGCCGATGCCGGCACCCAGCGCGATGCCCGTGAGAAAGCTGGCCACCATCACGCCAAACGCGTAGATGCTGCTGCCCACGACGTGCGACAACATGCGTGACCACAGCACTTCCTGGAAGAAGGCCACGGCGCCGGCGAACAACATCAGCGGCAGTACCCAGCCGGGAGCAGGGAATCGGTTGAAAGTCGCTGGCCGTGCGCGCCCGGGTGCCAGCTCGGCAGGTACGTCCAGTGAATAGCCCTTGGGCGCGGGCTTTCCCGACAACTTCTGACCCAATGCCGCCGCGAACAGGAAGACCAGTCCGTTGATGGCGGCCGCGGCCCAGATCGAGTGCTTCAGGCCGAATTCCGGCAGCAACACGAAGGCCGTGAGCAGCGCGCCGGCAACCGCGCCCGCGGTGTTCATTGCGTACAGCAATCCGATGCGCCGCCCGATCTGTTTTTCCTCGGCCACCGCGTAGCGCGCCAGGATGGGCAGCGTCGCGCCCATGAGCGTGGTCGGCAGCGCCAGCGCCACGAATGCGCTGAGCAGGTAGAACGTCGTGGTGCCGACATGGTCGCTGCCGGGGGGCGAAGATTGTCCGCCGAACATCGCAATCAATCCGGAATTCGCCAGCGACAACAGCAAGGGGACCGCGAACACGGCACTGGCCGCGATGCCGAGCTCGAGCAGTGCGTAGGCGAGCACCGGACGCGTCACGCGCGGCAGGAACTTCTCAACCAGCCATGCCCCGAACGCGAGGCCCCCCATGTAGGCGGCGAGCACCGTGGCGACCGCAAGTTCAGAAGTGCCGAAGACGATCGCGAATTGCCGGGTCCAGGCAGTCTGATAGATCAGCGCAGCGATGCCACTCAGAACGAAGCAGGCGGACAGCAGGAACAGGGAGGCGCCGGTGGCGCGTTGCTGATTGACAGCTTCGGGGGATAAAGACATGGTCGCGAAGTTTACGGATCGAGGACTTTCGATGGCAGGTTTTCGCGCCAATGGCCTCGTCACGCTGACCACGGATTTCGGGTTGCGTGAACCGTTTGTCGGCATCATGAAAGGTGTGATGCTGGCGCACGCCTCACAACTCCGCTTCATCGACATGGCGCATGACGTGAGCGCCTTCCAACCGGTCGAAGCTGGATTCTGGCTGGCGGGTGCCTTGCGCTACTTTCCCTCTGGCACGGTGCACGTCGCGGTGGTGGATCCGGGTGTCGGCACTCCTCGGGCACTGCTGGCCGCGATGGCCAATGACCAGGTGCTGCTCGCGCCGGACAACGGTTTACTGGCGCCGCTCGCCGTTCGCAGGAAGATCGACCAGATCATCCGCATCGATCTCGCGCGGCTGGTGCAATTCGGAGTGAGCGATGTGAGCGCGACATTTCATGGACGCGATGTGTTCGCGCCGCTCGCCGCGGCGATCGCATCCGGCCGCTGCGACCCAATGGACCTCGGCGAACAGGTGGATAGCCTGGACCTGTCGGGGTGGCCCGCCACGACGACGCGCGCCGACGGTGGTGTGGCCGGCGTGGTGGTCGCCGTGGATCGATTCGGCAACCTCATTTCCAACATCGAAGCGACGGCCGTGGTGGCGCTGGCAACGCCCACGGTTCACATCGGAGGCCTGCGGCTGCCCCTGAGACGCACCTACGGCGACGCTGCCGCGGGTGATTATTTGGGTCTCATCAATTCGTTCGAAGTGCTGGAGGTCGCCCAGTCGCGTGGAAATGCCGCCGCCGGGCTCAACCTGGCCGTCGGCGCCCCGATTTCGGCCGTTCCCTCGGTCCCCGGCGCCCAATTCCGGCGGAGTTGATAAGTGGCGCGATTCGGCTATAGTTCGCAGCCTCATTGCGTGCCCATTGGGCGCGCAACTCACTGTTTACGAAAGATTTTTCTGGCAGAAAACGATGTCCGAACGGGATAACGAAAGCTTCGATTTAGACGAAGAGTTCCTGGCCGAGGCGGAAGAGAACACCGACTACGACCGCATCCTCGACAAAGTCGACCGGCGTGTGCGCCCGCAACCCGGGACGCCCAAACGCGGCAAGGCAGCCTGGAGCCGCCTCGAGGAAGTCCTG
>Ga0207691_10007568_pt1 | contig 10457 bp, 5 predicted proteins | sample KBSM13metaG_FD_184327 | JGI IMG/M metagenome (GOLD analysis project Ga0207691, IMG submission 184327) | Miscanthus rhizosphere microbial communities from Kellogg Biological Station, Michigan, USA - KBS M1-3 metaG (SPAdes) (version 2) | ecosystem: Host-associated > Plants > Roots > Rhizosphere >... | reverse complement strand
CGCCGCCACGCGCGGTTGATACGACCAGCGCATGCCGGAAAAGCCCCGCTACTACATCACGACCGCGATCGCGTACCCGAACGGCCCGCCGCATATCGGCTATGGCTACGAGGTCATCACCACCGATGCGATCGCGCGCTTCAAGCGGCTCGACGGCTACGACGTATTCTTCCTCACCGGCACCGACGAGCACGGCATCAAGATCGCGCAGACCGCGACCCGGGACGGCATCACGCCCAAGCAGCTCGTCGACAAGAACTCGGCCACCATCGCGACTGGCCTGTCGGACGAATTGATCCACGGGCTGCCCGTGGGGCAGGACTACCGTGACCTGCAGAAGCTCATCCCGGGCGTGCAGTACACGCAGGAGCTGACGCGGGGACCGAGCGCCGGCGGCAGCGGCCAGGACAACGTGTACAGCTTCGACGGCGTCAACGTCACCGTGCCCTTGTTCGGGACACTGTCCGCCGAGCCCGCGTCGCACGACATCGCGCAGGTCACGGTCATCCGGGGCGGGGCCAAGGCCGTCGACTTCGACCGCGCCGGCGGCTTCGCCATGGACTCGGTGAGCCGCTCCGGCACCAGCGCGTACCACGGACAGGTGAACTTCCAGCTCCAGACCGCGGGGATGGCTTCGGACCTCGACAGCGGCGTCCTCTCCAAGTTCGAGCAGGACCGGAGCTGGCTCGACGTCAACATCGGCGGCCCCATCGTGAAGGACCGCGCCTACTTCTACGGGTCCTACTACCGTCCCGAGAAGTCCCGCGACAACCGCGCCAACCTGTACGGCGAGCTGCCGCAATACAACAGCACGCGCAACGAGGGCTTCGGCAAGCTCACGCTCACCCCGACCCACTCCATCCTCCTGAACTTCAGCTACCGCGACAGCAAGCGCGTGGACGAGAGCGACCTCTTCCAGGCCAACACTGCCGGCACCGCGGGGAGCGGCAACGAGGCCCGGCTGAAGATCGGCACCGCCGACGGCTCCTGGGTCATCAACCCGCGCAGCTACCTGAACTTCAAGTACACGCACTTCACGAACCGCACGCAGGGCCGTCCGGACAACGTCGCGGACGTGACCATCTCCACGGCGGTGGGGACCCGGCTGGACATCGGCGCCCTCGACCGCCAGGGCCAGATCCTGGTGCCCCTGCTCCTCCCCGGCAACACCGCCTACAACAACTTCGTGCAGCCGCTGATCAATCGTTACGGCTACGACCTCAATGGCGTGAAGACGGGCGGCGGCACCAACGGCTTCGGCCTGCAGTTCGACAACGACGACTTCTTCCGCGACTCCGGGCAGATCGGCTACAACCTGACCGTGGGCTCGCGTATCGTCCACGACCTGCACGTCGGCTACCAGCGCTACACGGACTCGGAAGACCTGGTGCGGAGCTCGAATGGCTGGGGCCTGCTCACGATCCCCGGTGGCCGCGTGAGCTTCCAGGGCCAGCCCATCTTCTACGAGGCGACGTTCCAGCAGCAGTCGACGGGCGCGGTGCCCAAGATCCACTCCGAGTACAAGTCGCAGAGCTTCGAGGTCAACGACACGATCAAGCTCGCGCACTGGACGTTCAACCTCGGGGTCCTGGCCAGCAACGACACCCTCTACGGCCAGGGCCTGCGCGAGGACGCCTCCACCCTCTCCGGCTACACGCTCGCGCCCGGCAACAAGTACAAGATGTACGAGATCCCCTTCAAGAAGCTGATCCAGCCGCGCGTGGGCGCGACCTGGGCCTACGACCTGAAGGGCACGGCCTACGCGAGCTATGCCCGCTACAACTCCGCGGCCAGCTCGCTGCCGCGCGCCGCCTCCTGGGACCGCAACATCGCGGCCAGCATCAACGCCTACTTCGACCAGAACGGCATCCTCTTCGCGACCGACCCCGTGGCCGCGTCCTCGGGAAAGTTGTTCGACGACGACCTCACGCCGCGCCGGGTGGACGAGTTCGTGCTCGGGACCAGCCGCCAGTTCAACGAACACTTCTCCGGGCGCCTCTACGGGCGCGCTCGGCGGGGCAGCCACTTCTGGGAGGACACCAACAACGACGCGCGGCTGCTCTTCAACCCGCCCGCGGACGTGCCACGGGAGCTGTACATCCCGGACCTCACCGCGAAGCGCAACCAGATCGGCAGCGGATCGACCTACGTCATCGCCGAGCTCGACGGCGCCTACTCGCGGTACTACGAGGCCACGGTGGAGACGGAATGGCGCGATGCCAAGACCGTGGTCAGCGCCTCGTACACCTGGAGCCGCTACTACGGGAACTTCGACCAGGACAACTCCACGACCGACAACGACCTCAACATCTTCATCGGCTCGAGCAACATCGCCGACGGCGCGGGCCGGCAGCTCTGGGACTTCAAGGACGGGACGCTGCGCGGCGACCGCCCGCACCTGCTGAAGCTGTACGGGACGCGCGCGCTGCCGTGGAACGCGAGCGCGGGCGCCTTCTTCATCGCCCAGTCCGGCCAGCCCTGGGAGACGTGGAACTTCGAGCCCTACCGTGCGCTCACCACCTCGACCAGCGAGACGAACCGCTACGCCGAGAAGGCGGGCTCACGCCGCTCGGACGCGCACTGGCAGCTCGACCTCAACTACACGCAGAACTTCAAGCTGGGCAAGCGGATCAACCTGCAGCTCGCGGGCGACGTCTTCAACCTCTTCGACAAGCAGACGGGCTACAGCATCGAGCCCAGGGCCCACAACTCCCTGTTCGGGCAGGCCCGGCTCAACTTCGATCCGCGTCGGGCCCAGGTGGCGGCGCGAGTCCAGTTCTAGCGGCCCGCGAACAGGCGTTCCCGCTCGATCAGCGGCCGCGTGACGGCATCCGCCTGCCGCCGCGCGGCCGCGATCCGCTCCGCCTGATCCGGCTCGTTCAACAGGACGCTGGCCTGCGCGCGCTTGAAGAGGGCCATCGCGTAGGCGGGGTGTGAAGCGGGGACGCGGTCCAGGGCGTCCCTCGCCTCCGTGAGCCGCCGCGCGTCCAGATAGAGGACGCCCAGCTCGAGGTCGTGGGCGAAGGCCGGTCCCTGCGCCGCCCGGGCCCGCTCGAACGACTCGATGGCGAGCGGCGTGCGCTCCGCGCTCATGGCCAGCTCCCCGAGGCGCACCGCCTCGGCGGTGGTGGGGGAGCGCAGCGCATAGACCCGTTGCCAGAGATCCGCGGCCTCTCCGGGGCGGCCCTGCCGCTCGCGGACGCGTGCGAGCGCTTCCAGGACGGGCAGGCGCTGCGGCGACTCCGCGAGCGCCTCCTCGAGCAGCGGCGCTGCGCGCGGCCACTCCTTGCCGCGCGCGTAGTGGAGGGCGAGGTACACACGGACGTCCGGCGACCCCGGCGCGATCTCCGCCGCCTTCGCGAACGCCTGCGCGGCCGGCGCCTCGTGGCCCAGCGCCGAGTGCGCGGTGGCCAGGCGCAGGACGGCGTCCAGGTTGTAGGGATCCTGGGCCCGGATCTGCTCGAGCAGGGGGATCGCGCGCGCGTAGTCTTCGCGCACGAAGAGGTCCGAGGCGCGCTCGAGCACGTCGAAGAGGCCGGTCATGTCCGCCGGACGCGGCGCGTCCTTCCTGATGACGGGAGCCGCGCCGCCGCCGACGTAGCCCAGGCTGGCCAGCTTGCGGCGGGCCTCCTCGTCGAGAGTCGCGGGCGTTCCCGCCGCCGCGGGCGCGGGAACGGGGTAGTCGCGCAGCGCGGTGCGCAGCGGCCGTGGCGGCTCGGACGAAACGGCGAGGTCGCGCGTCTCGCCGGGATCGGCGACGACGTCGTAGGCCTCCATCCGTCCGGCCTGGATCGCCTTGATCCGTCCCTCGACCGCCATCACCTGCGGTTGCCATCCGTATTCGAGGAACGGCTTCATGGCTTCGCCGAGCACGACCTCCGCTTGCGGGGCGCGCAGGCTGTCCGCGGCCCCCAGTCCCGCGAAGTCCAGGATCGTGTGGAAGACGTGGCGCGTGCTCACCGGAGTCTCCACCACGCCCGCCGCCACGCCGGGGCCGGTCAGGAGCAGGGGCACGTGCATCGTGCCCTGGTAGAGGAGGTCGCCATGCCGCGACTCGCCGTGTTCGCCCAGCCCTTCTCCGTGATCGCCGGCGACGAGGACGGCCGTCGGGCCTCCCGATCGCTCGAACTCGGCCACGAGGATCCCGAGCTGCTCGTCCATGGCCGCCACCTCTCCGAGATATGGCGCCTTCGCGTAACGGGTGGCGAAGGGCTCGGGCGGCGCGTAGGGGGCGTGGGGATCGTAGTAGTGGACCCACAGGAACCGCGGCCCCTTCGCGTTCGCGCGAAGGTCCGCGAGGGCGCGTGCCGTCGTCTCTCGGGCCGAGCGCTCCGCCCGGCCCGCCTCCGGCTCGTCGTCGTACACGTCGAACCCGCGCGCGAGGCCGAACCGCCGGGCCAGGGCGAAGGAGGACACGAACGCGGCCGTACGATATCCGGCGCCGCGCAGCCGCTCGGCCACGACGGGCAGAGCCGGCCCGAGGAAGCGTCCGTTCTCGTGCACGCCGTGGCCCGCGGGATACAGGCCCGTCATCATCGAGGAGTGCGATGGCAGCGTCTCCGGGACGGTGGCATACGCCTGGCGGAAACGGACCCCGCGCCGGGCCAGCGCGTCGAAGGCCGGGGTCTCGACTCCGCGCGCTTCCGGCCCGATCGCATCCGCGCGCGTGGTGTCGAGAGTCACGAGGAGGATCGACGGCGGGACGGATGCGGGCGCAGGGGAGGACGAGGCCGGGACCTCGCCCCCGCGGCGGCATCCGCAGAGGAGCGCGCCCGCGAAGGCGAAGACGCGAACGAACAGGGAGAGGCGCCCCCTCAACGGCGATCGAGGGCCTGGGACGCGGGCGTCGTCCCCACGGGCTGGGTCAGCGCGCGGAAGAACGCGTCCGCCATGGCGCCGTATCCGCGGTCGTTGGGGTGCACGTGGTCGGTGAAGAGGTCGACGAGCGGCGGCGACTCCATCTTCATGGCCAGGTTGAGGTCCGCGACGATCGCCCCCTCCGCGCGCGCCATGGGGACGAGCGCCTTGTTGGTCTCGTCCACCCAGAAGTTGCGCTCGTCCGCCAGCCGGTTCACGTAGGCGGGATTGACGGGGATGATCGTGGCCACCACGGGGATCGTCCCCGCCGCCTTGGCCTGGCGGATCATCGACCGCGTGTTCTCGATCGTGAAGCACGTGATCACGCGGTGGCAGGCGGACAGGTTCCAGTCGTTGGTCCCGTACAGGATGAGGACGTAGGCGGGACGCTCCGCGGCCAGGCTCCCGGCGATGCGGTCCCTGCCGTCGTCGCTGCGCGTGGACTCGATGCCGTCGTTCCAGACCTCCGCCCGCCCTCCCCAGTATTCCCGCAGGCTGGACTGCAGCGCGCTGCGATAGCCCCGCGACCCGCGCGAGCCGTCGCCGGACGTGATGCTGTCTCCGAAGGCGAGATACGTGTTCGGCTGGTTGGTCCCTATGGGCAGGACCACGGGGACGGGCACGCGCGCTCCCTCGGGCAGGGGAACGGCCACGCTGGGGACGCGGCCGGCGCGGAACTGCGGGGGCAGGCTCTCGGGCCGGATCTCCACCGGGCGCGTGCCGGCGGGAACAGCGGTGGCCGCGAACGACCCCTCCGCGTCCGACTCCGTGCTGCGGCCGCCCAGGGTCAGGACGACGTGGGGTATGCGCACGTCTTCGCCGTCGTCGATCACGCCGTTCGCGTTCTCGTCGTAGAAGACCACGCCGGAGACGGGATGGACGCTCGCCGGGGTGGGGACCGCGGTCGGGCTCGGCGCCGGGACCGAGGCGGCGGACGGGCCGCCGTGTCCACAGCCCCCCAGGAGGAGGACCAGCACGGCGAGGACGAGAGCGCCCTTCACGCGCGGACGTTAGCATGAATGGCGGACACGGCCGCCGGGGCGCGCCCACCCGTTACACTGGGTCAGTGGGGGCCGATCCCGAGCCGAAGCGCCGCGCGGGGCGCTTGCTGGTCCGCGTGCTCGGGTGGTCTCTTCCCGCGGCCTTGGCCGCGGCCGCCTTCCTCCTCGTCGCGCGCGCTCGCGCCGAATCCGATCTCGCCCGGGCCGCGCAGATCCTGATCGAAGCGCGCCCGGCCGAGGCGCGGCCACTGCTGGACGCACATCGCGACTCCGGTCGCGTCGGCGGTCGTGCGCGCGCCGGCCTGGCCCTGGCCGCCGCCCTGGATGGAGCTTCCGCGACCGTCGACTTCGCCCCGCCCGACCTCACACCCTATCGGCCGCGCACGCTCATGGACTCGGCGCTCCGCCGGGGCGCGTTCGACGCAACGGAGCGCCTGGCCCGGCTCGCGCGCGAGAGCGGCGACCCCGGCGCGGCCGCCTACGAAGCGGCCGCTCTCGTCGAGAAGGGCGACGATCGCGCGGCGGCCGCGCTGCTGGCGGAGTTCCCCGGTTTCGCCACCGCGCCCGGCCTGGGCCAGCGCCTCGCGCGCGTGCTCGAAGCCCACGGCGCAGGCGCGACCGTGACCGTCACCGATCGGCGCGGCGTGCTGGCCGGGTTCCTGGACGCCGGCGGCACGTTCCACCCCGAGCCGGGAGGGGCCGCCGACGTGATCCCCGCCCCCGCCCTCGGCGCCGCGCGGGCCAAGGGAAATCGCGGCGTACGCCTCGGCACGGACTTCGACCTGAGCGCGACCGCACTGGCGGCGCTGGGCAGCGAGCGCGGCAGCATCGTCCTCATCGACCTGGCCACGGGCGAAGTGCGGGCCGCCGTCACCGACGCGCGCACGCGCGCGTCCGCGGGCGGCACCCCCGCGTTCGAGCAGGCGCGCGAGCCGGCCTCGATCCTCAAGATCATCACCACGGCCGCCGCCATCCGCGCCGGCCACGACGCGGATGCGGAAGTGCGGGGCATGGCCTGCAACGGCTCGCAGCGCTACCGCGGCGGCGTCCTCTGGTGCAGCTATCCGGCGGGTCCGCTCACGGGCGGGCTGAAGGAGGCGTTCGCGATCAGCTGCAATATCGCGTTCGCGAACCTGGCCGTCGAGATCGGATGGCCGGCGATGGTGGACGAGCTGCACCGCTGGGGATTCGATCGCCCCCGCGACGAGCTGCCCGGCGCCGGCCGCGTCCTCCAGACGGAGGGGACGGAGCGGGAGCTGGCCAGCCTCGGCGTCGGCCTCGACCTCACCGAGATCACGCCTCTTCATGCGGCGCTGCTCGGCTCGGTCCTCGCCCGGGGCGAAATGGTCGAGCCCGCGCTCCTCTCCGCCGACGACGGCGTCCTCGGGCTCTCGCCGCGTCCCGTCGTGCACCCGGCCGCCCACCGCCTCCTCGAGCCGGCCTGGGTCCCGCTGATGCAGCGGGCGCTGGCGGGAGTCGTGGAAGCAGGCGGCACCGCGGAGGGCGTAGCGCCGGAGACGTTTCCGGTCGTGATGAAGACGGGCACGGCGAGCACGCCGGGCCTCGGCTATCACGTCAACTACGTCGGCGTGGGGCCGATGCCGCACCCGAAGATCGCGTTCGCGGTCCGCATCACCAACCAGCCGACCTCGCATCGCGTGCGCGACGCGGCCCAGGACGTCCTGGCCAACTTGTTGGAAGCGCTCGGCCGGCGGGCCTGGTGAGAGGGCCGCGCGGGGTGTGTCATACTCGGCGGTCATGTCTGACGCCGTGAAGGCCGCACACGACCTGAGCGCCCTCGTGGCCGCGCCTCCGGCCGGCGGGGGCGACCGCATCTCGACGCTGGTCACCCGCATGCAGGGGTCGGAGATCCTCCGCATCGCGGGCGAGATCCGGGCCCTGGTGGCGGCGGGAAAGCCCGTCTGTGACCTCACCGTCGGCGACTTCAGCCCGCGCCAGTTCCCCATCCCGGCCGCGCTCAAGGACGGCATCGTGGCCGCCCTCGAGCACGGCGAGACGAACTATCCCCCCTCGAACGGCCTGGGCGACCTGCGCGAGGCGGTGCGGCGCTTCTACGCCCGCGACCTCGGGCTCGAGTATCCGGTCGCGTCCATCGTGATCACCGGCGGCTCCCGGCCCGCCATCGATGCCACCTACCGCACGCTGGTGGACCCCGGCGACCGCGTCGTCTATCCGGTGCCGAGCTGGAACAACAACCACTACGTCCACCTGACCGGCGGCGTGGGTGTTCCCATCTCCTGCGGCCCCGGGGAGCGCTTCATGCCCTCGCCGGAACAGGTGCGGCGACTGCTGCCGGGAGCGCGCCTCCTCGCCCTCAACTCGCCGCTCAATCCGACGGGCACCGCCTTCAGCGCCGACGCTCTCGCGCGCATCTCGGACCTCGTCCTGGCCGAGAACGCCCGTCGGGCGCCCCTCGGCGAGCGACCCCTCTACGTGATGTACGACCAGGTCTACTGGACCTTGTGCTTCGGCGGCACCACCCACGTGACGCCCGTCGGTCTGCGTCCCGAAATGGCGCCCTACACCGTGTTCGTGGACGGGATCAGCAAGGCCTTCGCCGCCACCGGCGTGCGCGTGGGATGGGCCGTCGGCCCCGTGGACGTCATCTCGCGCATGTCCGCTTTGCTCGGGCACATCGGGGCCTGGGCGCCGCGGGCGGAGCAGGTCGCGACCGCGAAGTTCCTCGACGATCCCCCCGCCATCCGTACCTTCCACGCACGCTTCATCCATGCCGTGCAGGCGCGCCTCGATCGCCTGCATCGCGGGCTGCAGGCGCTGCGCGCGGACGGCTTCCCCGTGGACAGCACGCCCCCGATGGGCGCGATCTACCTGGCCGCACGCATCCACCCGTTCGGCCGGCGCACGCCCGCCGGCCACGAGCTGCAGACGAACGACGACGTCCGCCAATACGTGCTCGACCGCGCGGGCCTGGCCGGAGTGCCGTTCCAGGCCTTCGGCTTCGTGGTCGAGGACGGCTGGTTCCGCCTCAGCGTGGGCGCGGTGTCCGAAGAGGACATCGAGGCCGTGCTGCCGCGCCTGCGCGAAGCGCTGTCCGCCCTCCGCTAGCCCTTCACTCCGTGCGCAGCCCTTCGACGGGGCTCACCCGCATCGCGCGGATGGCGGCGGGCACGCAGGCCCCGAGACAGGCGGCGAGGAGCAGCACGCCCGCGGCGGTCAGCGCGCCCACGTCTCCCGCGGACACGGAGAAGAGGACGCGCGACAACGCGCGCTCGGACGCGCGCACCAGGATCCAGCCCACGGCGAGCCCGGCGGCGGCGAGAAGCGCGCCGTGGCGCAGGACCAGGATGCCGATCGCCCTTGGGCGCGCCCCCAAGGTCACGCGGATGGCCAGCTCGCGGCGGCGCAGGGCGACCATCCACGAGAAGAGCCCATACACGCCCAGGGTGGCCAGGATGGCGGCCAGGGCCCCGAAGAAGAGGAGCACGGTCATGAGCATGCGCGGCTCTGCCGTGCGCGCCCGGAAGCGCTGGTCCCAGGTCTGCGCGTCCGTCAAGGGGATGCCCGGAGCGACCGCGCGCAGGGTCTCACGCAGCGCCGCCAGCGCTGTCGGTCCGTCCGCCGCCTCCACGGTCAGGAACATCGTGCGGAAAGGGAACTGCCGAGCGTCGAAGAAGACGGCGGGCTCGTTGGCCTGCCCGAGCGGCATGTTCTTCACGTCCGCGACGACCCCGACGACCTCGAAGCGCCCGCCCGCCGCCAGGTTGCGGCCGAGCGGGCCAACCTGCGTCATGTGCGTGGTCAAGACCGCCGTGGTGGCCTGACCGGCGGCCAGGTAGCGCCGTGCGAACAGCTCGTTGACCACGACCACCGGCGTCGAGGTCGCGGTGTCGCGCTCGGTAAAGGTACGCCCGGCGACCAGACGCGCCCCGATCGACTCGAAATAGCCGTCGGTGACGCTGAAGTGCTGGGCCTGCGGCGCCTCGTTCTCGCGGGCCGGGGGCTGTCCTTCGATGCCGAAAGAGCCGCGCCATCCGGCTTCCAGGGGCAGGAAGTTCGACGCGCCGGCGCGGCGCACCCCCGCTTGCTGGCGGAGGCGGTCGAGGATCGCGCCGTGGTCGGCGGCCACGCCCGCCCAATCGGTGTCGGGGCGGCCCGAGAGCTGTACGCTGGCCGTCATGACCGCCGGGTTCCCCACGCCCGTCGGCACCTCCGTCATCTGCTGGACCGTGCGGACGAGCAGGATCGAGAGGACGAGGAGCGCCCCCGCCAGCGCGACTTCGCCCGCGACGAGGGCGTGGTACAGCGTGCGGCTGGCCCGGGAGACGGCGCGGTCGCCCGACTTGAGGTCCGTGGTCAGGGTTCGCCGGACGGTGGCCAGCGCGGGCACCAGTCCGAACACGAGCGTCGTCACCATGGCCGAGGCGAAGATGAAGCCGAGCACGCGTGTGTTGATCGCGGCCTCGGCCAGGCGCGGAATCGGCACCGGCGTGTGCGCCACGATCACGGGCAGGGCGAAGGTGGCGGCCACGAGACCGGCGGCGGCCCCCGCCAGCGAAAGCACGGTTCCCTCGGCCAGGAGCTGCGCGACGAGGTGCCACGGGGACGCGCCCAACGCCG
>Ga0207691_10007567_pt1 | contig 10457 bp, 5 predicted proteins | sample KBSM13metaG_FD_184327 | JGI IMG/M metagenome (GOLD analysis project Ga0207691, IMG submission 184327) | Miscanthus rhizosphere microbial communities from Kellogg Biological Station, Michigan, USA - KBS M1-3 metaG (SPAdes) (version 2) | ecosystem: Host-associated > Plants > Roots > Rhizosphere >... | reverse complement strand
AGCAGTGCTCCAAAGGTCGAAGTCAGGATTGTAGCCTTTCGTTGAATCGGTCTGGAAAATCGTCGAGTAACCGTAGCTGTTTCCAAAGGGGTCTTTGACAAAAAACGGCGCCGTCGTGCCCCCGGTCTGGTTTGGCTTAAACGCCATGAACGAGGTCACTCCCAGGTCAGATTGTCCATCGCCGTTGAGATCTCCGGAGAGACTCTTTAACAGTGTCGCGCTGGCGGTCTGATATTGCGCTGGATTGCCTATTGTCCGCGCGTCAATCGTAATGTCCGACGGATAAATCCCGTTATCCATTTTGTAATTTTCCAGCGCGGCGGACATCGCCATGATCTCCACTTCGGCGCGGGAACGAGCCCCCTTGTTGGAGACGTAGCTGCTCGTCGCGAGAATCAGTCCCGCGAGCACGAGAATAATCGCTATCGCAACCAGGACCTCCACGATCGTGAAGCCCCTTGTGCGGCCGACACGACCGACCCGACATCGCAAGCCCAATTCGCGCCCGTCTCTAGATCCTGAGCACATTTCTTCAGTTCTGCGCCTGTAGGCCCCCGATGATGCTGATCAGCGGCATGAACAACGCGATAACGATCGTTCCCACGATAACGGCCAGCATGACGATCATAATCGGCTCGAGCATTGAGGTGAGGCCTGCGACCGAGTTGTCGACTTCGTCGTCGTAGACTTCGGCAATCTTGAGCAGCATTTCGGGCAACTGCCCGGTCTCTTCGCCAACATCCACCATGCTGATCACCATGGGCGGAAATGCACCGCTTGCGTCCAAAGGCTGCACGATTGATTCACCTTCCTTGACCGAGTCGTGAACTCGCGAAATGGCGTTGGCAATAACGGTGTTGCCGGCAGTCTCGCGCGTGATGTTAAGAGCCTGCAAAATTGGAACGCCGCTGGTCACGAGCGTGCCAAGGGTACGCGCGAAGCGTGAGATCGAGTTCTTGCGGGTTAGATCGCCGAAGAGGGGTGCGCGCAACGCGACCCGGTCGATGACCATGCGCCCCGTGGGCGTGCGAGCAACAACCTTGTAGCCCGCGATCAACACAACGATCGCGCCGATCAGAATCAGCCAATGATCTTGCATGAAGCCGCTGATCCCGATGACGGACTTGGTGATCGCGGGGAGCGGCTTGTCGCCCAGCATATCGTGGAAGATCGACTCGAACCTAGGCACGATGAAAACGAAGAGGAAGGCCATGATGATCATCGCGAGGGATAGGACGATGACCGGATAAATCATCGCGGACTTGACCTTGTTTTTGACCTTTTGCGCCTTTTCCTGGAACTCCGCGAGCCGGCCGAGTACGAGCTCGAGCACACCGCCTAGTTCGCCCGCCTTCACCATGTTGATGAAGAGCTTGTTAAAAATCTTCGGATGCAGCGCGAGACTCTCGGAGAACGTGCTACCGCCCTGGACGGAATCGGCGACCTGATTGATCGTGTTCTTGAGGAAAACGTCGCGTTCCTGTTTCGCGAGGACATTAAGCCCGCGGAGCAAGGGCAGACCCGCATCAATCAGGGTCGCGAGCTGGCGCGTAAAGACCATCAATGTCTTCGCTTTGACCGTCCTCTTCTGGAAAAGGATGGTCCTTTTACGTTCCGTTCGCGGGGCTGCCCGGACCGTCTTCGTGCTTCGGCGCGACTTTTTCTCCGGCGCGACGCCTTGTCCTTCTTCGTAGACCCCGGTTGGGAAATAGCCGGCCTGCCGAAGCTGGACGATGGCGTCACTGGTCGAAACGGCTTCGACGAAGCCGGTCGATTCCTGACCGCGCGAGTCGAGCGCCACATAAGCGAACTGGGGCATGGGGGTATTTTGGGGAGTGAGGAGAGTGAGCGAGTTTGGCGGCAAAGTCCATCCGATTTCGTTCAATCAATCACTCACTCAATCACTCAATGCTTCACGTATACTTCAGCACTTCCTCGATCGTCGTGTTGCCCTCGAAAATGCTGCGGATGCCGTCCTGCCGTAGCGTCACCATGCCGTGCTCGATCGCCTTTTGTTTCAAAATGACCGAGGGCGTTCGCTCGTTGATCAGAGCACGAATGGGATCCGTCATCTTCATCAACTCGTAGATTCCTTTGCGCCCTCTGTAACCGGTACGGTTGCAGTTCTCGCAACCTTTCCCGTAGTAAAACCGGCGGTCGCCGATTTTATCGAGCGAAAGGTCGAGTTCGGCAAGCAACGATTCATTTGGCTGGTAGGCCGTTCGGCAATCGGGGCAGATGCTGCGGAGCAGGCGCTGGCCGAGGACGGCGTCGAGCGTGGACGAGATGAGGAACGGCTCCACTCCCATGTCGATCAGGCGCGCAATCGCGCCCGGCGCGTCGTTGGTGTGCAGGGTGGTAAAGACGAGATGCCCGGTAAGCGAGGCCTGGATGGCGATTTGCGCGGTCTCGAGATCGCGCGTCTCACCCACCATGATGCGATCGGGGTCCTGGCGGAGGAACGCGCGAAGGACGCGAGCAAAAGTGAGGCCGATCGCTTCATTCACCGGGACCTGCATGACGCCTTCTAGATCGTACTCGACCGGTTCTTCTGCGGTCAGCAATTTGGAATCGATCGTGTTGATCTTGCGCAGGCAGGAGTAAAGCGTCGTCGTCTTGCCGGAACCGGTCGGCCCGGTGACAATAAAGATTCCGTTAGGCCGATCCATCACCTCGAGGAGGTAATCGAGGATGTCATCAGGCAATCCGAGACTCTCGAGATCAAGATTCACAGTGGAGCGATCGAGCACGCGCAGAACGACGCTTTCGCCAAACTGCGTCGGCAACGTGGAAACGCGTAAATCGACCGCGCGGCCCGCGATATTCTTCTGGAGGCGACCGTCTTGCGGCAGGCGGCGCTCGGCAATGTTCATGTTTGCCATCACCTTAACCCGCGAGATAACCGGGAGCGCCAGTTGGCGCGGCGGCGGCGCCATTTCGTAAAGCGCGCCGTCGACGCGGTAGCGGACTTTGAACTCAGCCTCGAACGGCTCGAAATGAATGTCGCTCGCCCCGTCTCGGATCGCCTGATACAAGATCAGATCAACGAAGCGGATGATCGGGGTGGCGTTCGCTTCGGCTTCGACATTCGTGACCGTCCCTTCGTCGCCGTCGAGTGTCATCAACTCGCCAATCTCGCCGAGCTGCTTGAGGATCTCCTCCATGCTGGAGGTCTCGTCGCCATAATGCTTTTTCAGGCGTTCCCGAATTTGCTGGCGAGGGGCAAGCACCACCTGGATGTCGCGGCCCAACGCGAAGCGCAGGTCGTCAATCGTCTGTGTATCGAGCGGATCGATCAGCGCGACCCGGATGGTGTTCTCCTCCACGCCCATTGGAAGGGCGCGGTGCAAACGGGCCAGCCCTGCGGGAATCGCACGCAAAATTTTGGGAGTGAATTCGACGGTATCGAGATCGACTACTTCCGTCCCGAGCGCGTCCGCGATGATCCGGTAGAACTTCGCTTCGTCCACAATCTCATGATCGATCATCGCCTGGTCGATCGCTTTCCCATTTTGCGTCGTCTCGAGAAGAACGTCGTCGGCCTGGGCGCGATCCATCACGCCTTGGTCAATGAAAAAGTCGGCGAGGCGTTCGTTATTCATTCGCTAAGGTTTGCCTTATCCTGAGCACAGTCAGTCGGACGATCCGGCACCGTTCGCAGCGGGAGGGGGAAAACGCGGGTTCGCGTATCGCTCCGGGAATCCTAGAAACGACGCCTTCATCGTTCGTTGACATCATCTAACGTCATCGAAATGACCTCCTCGGCCGAGGTCAGTCCCGCGAGCACCTTGCGCACGCCGTCTTCGCGCAGAGTGCGCATCCCGAGGGTGCGCGCCCGCTGACGTAACACCATCGTAGAGGCGTGATTGTTCACCATGTGACGCACTTCGTCGTCGATCTCGAAGATTTCGAAAATGCCTATCCGGCCTTTATAGCCGGTCTGCCGGCAGTGCTCGCAGCCAACCGGGTGCATCATGCTCGCCTCGCCCAGTTGCGAGGCTTCGAGGCGCAGCGCGCGCAGGTCTGATTTCGCAAGGTGGCCCGGTTCCTTGCACCTCACGCATAGTCGCCTGACGAGTCGCTGCGCCATGATCGCGCGGATCGAGGTCGCGACGAGAAAGGGCTGGACACCAATATCGATCAAGCGCGCGATCGCGGAGGGCGCATCGTTCGTGTGCAGAGTGCTGAAGACCAGATGACCCGTGAGACCGGCGTTAGTCGCGATCGCCGCCGTCTCGCGATCGCGAATTTCACCGATCATAATGATATTCGGCGCCTGGCGCAGGATGGAGCGGAGAGCGACGGGAAAGGTCATCCCGATCTCGGCATTTACCTGTACCTGGTTGATCCCGTTCATCTGATACTCGACCGGCTCCTCGATCGTGATGATCTTGCGATCGGGTTTGTTGATGTAGTTGAGACAGGCGTAGAGCGTACTGGTCTTTCCAGAGCCGGTCGGGCCGGTGACGAGCAAAATGCCGTCTGGCGCCCGCAAGAGTCGCTCGAAAATTTCCTGATCGTCGCTCAGGAAACCGAGTTCAGGCAGACCGAGAAGCAGGTTCGATTTATCGAGCAGCCGCATGACCATGCTCTCGCCGTGGTTGGTCGGCAGTGCTGAGACCCGCAGGTCGATCGATTTCTTTCCCATCTTCACTTGGATGCGACCGTCCTGCGGGAGACGCTTTTCTGCGATGCTCATCGAGCCGGTCATGATTTTGAGCCTGCTAATAATGGCCGATTGCAATTTTTTCGGGGGCGATTGCATTTCCTGGAGCACCCCGTCAATTCGAAAGCGGACGCGAAAACTTTTCTCGAGCGGCTCGAGATGGATATCGCTCGCCCCAAGTTTGTGCGCGTCGAGCAGGAGCATCGAGACCATCCGCACGATCGGCGCATCCCCGCCCTCGCCTTGCGGCAGGTCGGCGCCCTCGGCGCTGTCGAGTTCCTCGGCAGCGGTATCGCCGATTTTTTCGCGCAGGATATCGACCGCTTCCTCCGCACTGCCGTAATATTTGACCAGCGCCTGCCGGATTTTTTCGGGCGTGGTGCAGACCAGGTCGATCTCGCGTTTTAACAAAAAGCTAAGGCCGTCGATGCTGTCAAAATCGAGCGGATCGCCTGTCGCGACGACCAGGCTGTTCTCATTGCGCGCGATCGGGATCATTTTGAAGCGGCGTGCGTCCTCCGGCTTGATCTCATCGATCACCTCCTGTGGTACGACCATGTTGGCGAGATCGATCCACTGCATTTGCGTCTGGGCAGCGAGGCTGCGGGATACATCATCGTCCGCGACGATGCCTTGCCTAACGAGCAGCTCAACGATTCTGGTCGAACCGTCGAGATTGGCCCTGGCCTCCTCGATTTGTGGACTCGTGACTAGTCCTGCATCCCGCAGGAGATCGAGGAGGTATTCTTCGTTCGGGGGTGACATCTGCAAAACCGAGGATGGCGGAAGGGAAACGAAAAGGAAAGGCGGAAAAGCGGCAAACTCCCGGTCTTGCCGGGAGCGCCATCGGATTGCGACCGGAACGCTACTTCGCTCCAGAGCAGCGATTAGCGAAACCAAGAAGGTTAAGTGGGCGCGCCGCTGGAGAGCAGTGGCTCGGTGGCCAGTTCGTCGGGAGTCAGTTCCTGCGATTGCAGGTAAGTTTTCCCACGATAGAACATTGCGAAGACGACGAAGGTCGCCGCCGCGACGAACATGAGCGCGGCGAAAAAGAGGTAGTACTGCTGGTCGCTCATCTTCACCGTACCGTCGGCGTTGCGAATGAAGAAATTGACCGCCGCGGTGAAGAGGTTGCCCATCGACACGGTAAAGAGCCAGAGCGCCATGACCGCGCTCTTCATCTTGTTAGGCGCCTGGGTGTAGGAAAACTCGAGCCCGGTGATCGAGACCATCGTCTCGCCCAACGTCAAGATGATGTAGGCCAGAAACTGCCAGTTCACGCCCGGCCGGCCTCCGGCGTCGATCATTTTCTGGATATACCAGATGACGACATAACTGCCGGCGGTGAGGAAAAGACCGATTCCAATCTTGCGCAGCGGCGTGAGAGTGAAAAATCGATCTATCAGCGGATAGATAAGATAATTCACCAGCGGAATAAAGAGCAGAATCAGAATCGGGTTCGCCGTCTGCACCTGCGAAGGGAGCAGCGTCATGCCGAACCAGTGTAAATCCATGTGCTGCGCCTGCAGCGTCCAAGAACCGCCGCTACTCTGATCCCAAAGCGACCAGAAAACTGCCACGAAAACGTAAACGATAGCCAACCGGCCAAGGGCTCCGAGGCCTTCCCGGCTGAAAGTTTGCTTCAGAAATCCGAGACCAGCGGGCGGGATATGGACGAATTTCTTGCGGCCGAGCCAGAAGAAAATCGTCGCAATCACCATCGCGACACCCGGGAGGCCGAAAGCCCAGCGCGGACCGAAGCGCGGATCGTGAAGAAGGAACGGACAAGCAATGGTGGAAATGAACGAACCGGCGTTAATCGAAAAATAGAACCAGCCGAAAACCTTGGAAAGAAGGTGCTTGTTCGATTCGCCAAACTGGTCGCCAACGTTGGCTGAAACGCACGGTTTGATGCCGCCGGAACCGAACGCGATGAGCCCGAGACCGATGACCAGACCCAGCCGGGTGTCATTCAAGGCAAGAGCGAAATGGCCGAAGCAGTAAACGATGGAGAGCCAAAAAATGGTCTGATATTTGCCAATAAAACCTTCGGCGAGAATGGCTCCAAGAATCGGAAGGAAATAAACCGCCGAGACGAAGAGCGCGAAATATTGCCGCGCCTCCGCGTCGCCCATGTGATCGGCCCCACCGCTGCTCGTGACCAGATAATGGGTCATGAAAATGATCAGGATGGAGCGCATCCCGTAGAAGGAGAAGCGCTCGGCCGCCTCGTTCCCGATGATGTAGGGCACGCCGGGCGGCATCGTGCTGATGTTCGGTGGCGTACGGGCGTATTTGTATTTGGCCATGGCGCTGTGTCTCGTTAGGGCTCGGTTCGCTCCTCGTTAGGGCTGCTGCTTCGGGAAAAAGTCCGCCGGCGAGGACGAAACGGGCGGCGTCGGCACCCCCGGATCGACTTCTTCCCCCTTCGGGGCAAGCGGGTGGAGATGTTCCTTTTGCAGCTCGGGCATTTCGCCCAGGCGATGGCGCTCGCAAGAAGTGAAAACGATGAGCAAACCGGCGAGCGCCGCGAGCGGAGAAAACCGAAAACGAAACATGCGCGGGAAGAGTAACGGGCGAGTGAAGCGCGGCGCAACAAAAAGATTGGCGTCCCCGACCCCGGCTTTGTCCTGGGGCGAGACTCTTTCGAGCCGAGGACGGCGCGCGGCGACACGCGAACGAGGTTTCCCCCAGGTTAACAGAGTCCGCCCAACCAGTAAGAGCGCGGCGGCAATTGCGCCGTCCGCAGGCAATGCCAGTATAGGCGAATGTCGAATCGAATCTTGCGCACCGTTCTCTTTGTTCTTGTCTGCCTAACGATTCCGCCTTCCGTTCCCGCCGCCCCGGCGAAACGCAACATCACCGAAAAGGATCTCTTTGATTTTGTCTGGATCGGTAACCCGCAGATTTCGCCCGATGGCGCGCGCGTGGCCTACGTCCGCGTGACCGTGAACGAAAAGAAAGACGGCTACGATACGGCCATCTGGATGGTCCCGACGGCCGGCGACGAGGCGCCGCGGCAACTCACGAGCGGCCCGCGCGACGCCGGCCCGCGCTGGTCACCGGACGGAAAGTTTCTCGTCTTTTCCCGCGCCATGGAGAAGGACGGCAAGAAGCAACCGCCGCAGTTGTGTCTCCTCCCGATGTCCGGCGGCGACGCCTTTGTTTTTACCGATCTGCCAAAGGGCGCGGGCGATCCGAAGTGGTCGCCCGACGGCAAGTCGATCGTCTTCACCAGCAGTTCGAATCCCGACGATCTCGTGAAACAGGCGCACCAGAAAAAGAAAGAGGAAGAATCAAAAAAAGCGGCCGCGACCGAAGGCTCGCCCGCTTCGGCGACAGCGGGAGCTCAGAAGGAAAAGGACGCGCCGGCGGAAGAACATGAGAGCGATGTGCACGTCATCACGCACGCGGTTTATCGCGACAATGAGGAGGGTTACCTCGATCCGAAACGCCCGAGTCATCTCTGGATTGTCAAAGTCCCGCGGAGTGCCGACGACAAAGTCGAACCGCGGCAGCTTACCTACGGCCGTTTCGATGAAGGTGACGCCGCTTGGTCACGCGACGGCGCGCAGCTTTATTTCACTTCGTGGCATGTGGACGAACCCTATTACGAGCTGCCGAAAACGGAGCTTTACGCGATCCCGTTGAAAGGCGGCGAAGCCAAACTGATCACCACCATTCCGATGAACATCGGCAGCTTCGCGCTCAGCCCGGATGGCAAACGTGCCGCCTTCATTGCCGCGGTAGCCGAGCCTGTTAATTCCTACACGCAATCCGATCTCTGGACGCTTGAGCTGACGGAGAACGCCAAACCGATCAACCTGACGACCGGTTTTGACTACGATGCGGGAGACAGCGTCTTCGGCGATAACGCGGCGCCCCGCGGATTCGGCCGCAACTTACCGGTCTGGTCGGCCGACGGCCAAAGCATCGTCGAGATCTACGCAAAGGAAGGACGCACCCAGCTCGCATCTTTTGATGCCACCAACGGCACGGCTACGAATCTGACCGAGGGAAATCAGGCGGTGACGCGTTTTTCCGCTGCGGCCGACGCGAAGAAATTCGTCTACCTCGTCTCCACTCCCACCCGTATTAACGACCTGTTCTGCATTGACCAACCGGGAGCGGAGCCGCGCCAGTTGACCCATTCGAACGATGCACTCTTCGGCCAACTTAATCTGACCGAGCCGGAAGAAATTTGGTACGAGAGCTTTGATGGAAAACGCATCCAGGCCTGGATCCAGAGGCCACCGGGATTCGACCCGAAGAAAAAATATCCGCTCATCCTCAACATCCATGGCGGGCCGCACACGGCATACGGCTACATCTTTGAGCACGAGTTCCAATGGATGGCCGCCAAGGGTTACGTCGTGCTCTATCCGAACCCGCGCGGGAGCACGAGTTACGGCCAGGCATTTGGAAACATCATTCAATACAAATACCCGGGCGACGATTTCAAAGACCTGATGGCGGGTGTCGACGAAGTCGTTAGGCGAGGTGGCATCGACGAGAAGAAACTGGGTGTGACCGGTGGAAGCGGCGGCGGCCTGCTCACCAACTGGGTCGTGGGGCATACCGATCGTTTTGCTGCGGGGGTCGCACAGCGCGACATCGCCGATTGGGCGGACTGGTGGTACACCGCGGACTTTACTCTATTTCAGCCGAACTGGTTCAAGACCCCGCCCTTCAAGGATGAGGAAGGCGATTACAAGGCGCGTTCGCCGATTACCTACATCAACAATGTGAAGACGCCGCTCATGCTCGTGCTCGGCGAGGACGACACGCGCACCCCGCCGGGAGCGGGCGGCGAACAGATGTTTCGCGCGCTCAAGTTCCGCAAGATTCCGACCGTGATGGTGAAGTTCCCCGGTGAGACCCACGAACTCTCTCGCTCCGGTCAGCCGTGGCACCGGGTTGAGCGGCTGGAGCATATCGTCGGCTGGTTCGATCATTGGCTGGTCGGGGTGGCGAAACCGGAATATGAAGTCGCGCCGACGGGAGAAGTCTCGGCCAAACCCAGACCGCCATCCGGGAAAAAGCCGTAGCGAGGAGAGGCCTCACGCCTGAATTGTCATCCTGAGTCGCACCTACGAGGATCTCGCAATCGGCCTCTGGGTCCCCCTTCCGAACGATTCGCCGGCGCTGACGACAACGCCCCTAGCGAAAACCGCTCGCCGCCTCTGAGGTCTCTCTCCGTCCAGCGGCGGATCAGGAAGCAGCTCTTGTCACCCGCATTCACATTTGCGAACCTCAATGGATGCGGATTCCAAAGCAGAATTACGACGACATCGAGCGGATCATTGAGTTCGATTTCGTCCGCGCGACGGAAGCGGCCGCGCTCAACGCGCTTCCCTGGCTTGGCCGTGGCGAAAAAGAAAAAGCCGATGCTGCGGCCTGCGACGCGATTCGCGGGATGTTCGACCTGATGAACATTTGCGGCGAAGTCGTTATCGGCGAAGGGATCAAGGACGACGCTCCCGGCATTTTCAAGGGCGAACAACTCGGGATGTGGTTGCCGGGCGCGCCGCAGTTTGATATCGCCCTCGACCCGATCGATGGCACGACAAACATCGCCAAAGGCGCCCCCAACTCAATCACCTGCATCGCGGCGGCGACACCGGAAAAGGGAGTAAAAGTCGCGCTCCGCGATATCCCATCGTTCTACATGATGAAGTTGGCCTATGGTCCCGATGTCATCCGCAGCATGAAGATCGCCGGCATCGAAACCCTGAAACTCGAAAGCCCGATCGAAGAGACGCTCATCACGGTGGCGAAGGCGCTGAACAAA
>Ga0207691_10007566_pt1 | contig 10457 bp, 9 predicted proteins | sample KBSM13metaG_FD_184327 | JGI IMG/M metagenome (GOLD analysis project Ga0207691, IMG submission 184327) | Miscanthus rhizosphere microbial communities from Kellogg Biological Station, Michigan, USA - KBS M1-3 metaG (SPAdes) (version 2) | ecosystem: Host-associated > Plants > Roots > Rhizosphere >... | reverse complement strand
AGCCAAGGGATTTGAGCCGCGGCGACCGAGTTAATGCGGAAAGCGGCAGTCCGTCGAGGGCGTCGATCCCATCCGCTCCAACAGCCGAAGGCGAGCGCAGGAGCGTAGCCTCGTCGACGAGATTGGCGCGCAGGAAGGCCGCTGCAACAATCGGTCCGGCCTCGATCATCAGCCGGGTGATGCCGCGTCCGCCCAACAGCTTCAGCACGGCGGCAAGGTCTAACCTCTCGCGTGTCCCAGGCACACGCAGGACCACAATACCCGCCGCTGTCAGCGCCTGTTCGCGCTCGCGCGGAGCCCCCTCACCCGCCATGACCCAGAGCGGCGCCTGCCGCGCGCTGTGTGCCAATCTGCCTCCGGGCGGCAGCCGCAGCATGGTGTCGAGCACGACGCGCACCGGCGAACGCTCTCCCATTCCCGACAAGCGACAGGTGAGGAGCGGATCATCCGAGAGGACCGTGCCGATGCCGGTGAGCACGGCGTCGTTCATCGCCCGCATGAGATGTACGTGCGCGGCGGCAGCTTCGCCGGTGATCCTTGCGGGCTTGCGTCCCGCCAACGCGACCTTCCCATCCGCCGCGACGGCAAGCTTGAGCGTGACGTGGGGGCGACCATCCTGAACGCGCCGGATGTGCCCGGCATGCGCCCGCCTTGCCTCCTCCGCGCCGATGCCGACTTCGACCACGACGCCGGCGTCCGCGATGCGCCAATGGCCCGCACCCGCAACCTCGGGATTGGGGTCGACCAGCGCCGAAACCACGCGCGCCACGCAGGCCGCGATGATCGCGTCAGCGCACGGGGGCGTCTTGCCGTGATGCGAGCAGGGCTCGAGCGTCACGTACAGCGTGGCGCCGCGGGCCGCGTCGCCGGCACGCGCGAGCGCCTCAGTCTCGGCGTGGGGGCGCCCACCCGGCTGCGTCCAGCCGCGCCCGATGATGACACCGTCCTTGACGACCACCGCACCGACCGCGGGATTGGGCCAGGTACGCCCGAGCCCACGCCGGCCAAGCGCAAGGGCGAGCCGCATGAAGCGGCTGTCCTCCGCGTTGTCAGTTGGTTCGGCGATGTCCAACGTGTTCAACTCCCCGCTACTCTCAGGCGACCGGACACCGGTTATACCAAGGTGCGCAACCCCACGGAGCGTCAATGCTGATCAGCGGAAAAGAAAAGCTCGAACGCATGCGCGACGGACGGGCAATCTATATCGGGGCCGAACGGGTTGACGACGTCACCCGGCATCCCGCGTTCAAGAACGCCGCACAGACCATCGCCGGCCTCTACGATCTCAAAGCCGATCCCCAGCAGCGCGAGCTGTTCTCCTTCGAGGCGAACGGCGAGCGTTACGGCCTGCACTGGCTGCGCTGCCGCAGCCGCGAGGATCTGGCCCGGCGGATGCGCGCGATGAAGGCGATCGCCGACGCCACCTACGGTCTGATCGGGCGCTCGCCCGACCATGTCGCGGGCCTGATCACCGGGCTGGCGATGAACCCCGCGCTGCTCGATCAGCTCACTCCCGGATTCGGCGAGAACCTCACGCGCTATTACCAATTTGCGCGCAGGAACGACCTCTATATTTCGTTCGCGGTGACCCCGCCCTCGGGCATCCGCAGCCGGGAGATATTCACCGGCGACGCGCGCGACGACCCGACCCTGCAGGTGATCGCGGAAGACGACGGCGGGGTCACCATTTCCGGGATGAAGATGCTGGCCACCGGCGCGGTGTTCGCCGACGAGGTGTGGATCGGCAACCTCACCGCCATCGACGACAAGCGCCAGAGCGAGAGCATCACTTGCGCGCTGCCGATCAACACCCCCGGTGTCTCATTCTGGGCGCGCGAGCCGTACGAGCGCCACGCCCGCCACGAGGCCGACTATCCGCTCAGCTTCCGGTTCGACGAGACCGACACGGTGCTGGTCTGCGACCGCGTCAAGGTGCCGTGGGACCGTGTCTTCCTCCACAACAATGGAGCGATGTCGCGGCGCATCTATATCGAGACGCCGGCGAACTGTTACCAGAACCAGCAATCGAACGTGCGGTTCTGGGCCAAGATGGGACTGATCGTCGGGCTCGCGAGCCGGATGTGCCAGGCGAATGGCGTGGACAGGATCCCGGCCGTGCGTGAGACCCTGGGACGGCTTGCCGCCCTCGAAGCGACCATCGGCGGTCTCGTAAACGGGCAGATCGAGGCCTGCGAGCAATGGCCCGACGGCTATGCAACGCCCAACCGTCGGATCATGTATGCGACCCTCAACTGGTGCCAGGAGCACCACACCGAAATCATCGATGCGCTGCGCACGCTTGCGGGCGCGGCGCCGCTGCAGATGCCGGCGAGCATCGACCTTGTCGCCGACCCCGAGCTCAAGGAACGCTTCGAGCGCTGGTGGTCGACGCCCGCGCTCCACGCCGTCGATCGTCTCAAGCTCTACAAGCTCGCCTGGGACTTGATCGGTTCGGAATTCGCCGGCCGCCACATGCTGTACGAGCGATTCTACGCCGGCAATTCCATCATCGTGCGCAATCAGAGCGACCGCGAGGCGCCATGGGAGAAATTCCATGCCATCGTGGATGGCTTGCTGCAGCGGATCGACGCCCCCGGCTGACATTTTCCACCGGGTGCGCGAGGCCGCGTGCCCGGATTCATTGCGCCTTGATGTCGGCCGCCTTGATGATCGGCCACCACTTCTCGATCTCGGCCTTCTGGAAGGCGGCGAGCGCCTCCGGCGTCTGCTGCTCGCGCGGAAAGATCTCCTGCGAGAGATCGACGAGCTTCTGTCGGATCCCTGGATCGGCCAGGCTGCTCACGACAGCGCCATTGAGCTTGTCGATAATCTCCTTCGGCGTGCCTTTGGGCACCCACAGGGCGTGCCAGAAGGAGAAATAGAATCCCGGCAGGCCGGCCTCGTCGGTGGTCGGTAGTTCCGGCGCAGCAGCCAAACGGTTCTTGGCGGTGACCGCGTAGGCTTTGATATTGCCCGAGCGAACCTGCGAGAGCGAGACCGCCGGGGTATCGAGCATCACGTCGATCTGCCCGGCCACCAGGTCCTGCATGGACAGGCCGGCGCTGCGATACGGCACCATCTGGAAGCGGGCACCGATGGCGTTTTGAAAGAGGATGCCGCCGACGTGGCTGGGGGTACCCACGCCGGAGTTGCCCTGCGAGACCTTGTCCGCGTTCGCCTTCAACCAGGCGATGAGTCCCGTGAGATCGTTCGCCGGCACCGTTTTCTTGGCGACGATCAGAAACGGCTGGGTCGCGATCAGCGCAATGGGCTCGAAATCCTTCAACAGGTCGAACTGGAGCGGATAGATCGCGCCGCTCGCGACGTTGGTCCCCCACTGGCCGATGCCGATCGTGTAGCCGTCGGGCGCCGAGCGCGCGACACGGCCGACACCGATGGAGCCGCCCGCACCGGTGACGTTCTCGACGATGATGGGCTGGCCGAGGGCGGCGCGCATGCCCTCGGCCATGATGCGCGCGATCACGTCCGTCGAGCCGCCGCTGGCGAGTGGCACGATCATGGTGATGGGCCGCGAAGGATAGGACTGCGCCGCTGCGCCGGCGGCGAGCGTAAGGCTCACGGCGAGCACGGCCGGGGCAGCGACGAACCGTCTCATCACACTCCTCCCGCGACGATTTGTTGTTTTCGGCAGCCTAGCCCAACGCATGCGGGGCCGAAAGGCGCGGAACGCTGTCGCGCCTCCGCCCGGTCGCGATGGCGTCAGCCGTGCCAGCTACTCCAGCGACTTGATATTGGCGGCGCGCACGAGCTCACTCCACCGCCGAGTTTCACCTTGCAGGAAATGGGTGAACTCCTCCGGCGTGCTGCCGCGCGCCTGCGACCCGAGCGCCGCGAGCTGATCGATCGCGCTTTGCTTCTCGAGTGCCGCGCGGATCACTCCGCTCAACCGTTCGACCACCGGCCTGGGCGTCGCCTTGGGCGCAAAGATGCCGTTGAAAGTGACCCCGTCCACCTCGGGATATCCCGCGTCCGCCATCGTCGGCACGTCCGGGAGGGTGGCAGCGCGCACCTTGCCCGGGACCGCCAGGGCGCGCAGCTTGCCGCTCTGCAGATGTTGCGCGGCGTCGACAAGCTGCTGGAAGCCGACGTCGACATGGCCCGCGATCAGGTCATTGATGGCAAGCGCATTGCCGCGATAATGCACCTCGGTCCAGGTGATACCGGCTTTGAGCTTGAACAGCTCGCCGAGGAAATGATTGATGCTCGCGACGCTGCTGGTGGCAAGCGTCAGCTTGTTGGGATTGTTTTTCGCGTAATCGACGAGCTCCTTGACCGATTTGACCGGCAGCGACGGACGCACCAGCAACAGGTTGGTGGCGACCGCGAGCGAGCTCACGGGCGCGAATGCCTGCTCCCACTGGTAGGCTGGCTTGGCCATGGTGAGCGGGCCGAGAATGACCGGCCCGTTCGATCCCACCAACAGCGTGTGGCCATCGGGATCGGCGCGCGCGACATAATCGCCGGCAATCAGGCCCGCGCCGCCGGGACGATTCTCGATCACAACCGGCTGTCCGAGCGCATCACCGATCGCGGCCTGCAGGACGCGCGCGGTGACATCCACGTTTCCGCCCGACGCATACGGCACCACCATGGTGATGGGCTTGGCTGGGAATCGCTGCGCGACGGATGGCTGCGTCAGCACAGCCAGGCAGAAGAAGATGCTCAGGATAGAGCGAAAGCCACCCATTGTGTCCCTCCTCGATTTTCTTTTCGCTGCCGTGCACCCGGGTGAGGCGTCGAGCGGCGATTGTCGTTCGCGGATGTCCCCTCACTGCATCGATCAACGACGCCATCGGCACGGCGGGCCGCCGCTGCCGTCCTCTGCTCATCCCCGCGCCGCCCGCACGGGCGTGCCGCTCTGCTGTGCCAGGATGTACTTCACTGCCTCGGAGCGAGTGCCGATCCAGATGTCGTCGGCTTGCTTGGCGATGTCGATCATGCGCTGAAATACCGACATGCCCACGGGACGGCCGAACACATGTGAATGGATGGTCGGATCGATCCGGGACGCCCCTTGTTCATATTTGCGCGCGTAATCGAGCCAGTCCTGGAATATCTCCAGCATGACGCGCGGCGGATTGCCGTGGCGCATATAGAGCGGCAGGTCGTTGCACTCCATGTTGCTCGAGAACGAGACCACCGTGCCGGCCTTGAAGTGCACGAAGTACGGCAGGTCGTCGTTCAAGGAATCCCCGTGCCACTCGAACCCCTCTTCTGCCAGCAGGCGGCCGGTGCGCGGGCTTGGCGTGCCGCGCGGGCTGATCCATCCGGTCGGGCGCTTGCCGGTTGCGCGCACGATCAGGTCGACGGTGCGCCGGATATTGGCCCGCTCCTCGTCCTCGTTGAGATAGATCGGGATCACGTCCATGGCGTAGGAATGCGCGACGATGTCGTGTCCCGCCTCCGAGATTCGGCGAACGATCTCGCCATGGCGCTCCGCCATGATGCCCGAGACGATCATGGTCGCCTTGACGTTCTCGCGCGCGAGCGTATCGAGCACGCGGAAGATCCCGCGGCGATGGCCGTACTCCGCAAAGCCGATGGCATTGAGGTCGGGCACGCCGGGCTTGAGCGGATTTCCCATCGGGCCGACGCCGGGCCAATGGCCGTCCGACCAGCCCTCGAACGCGCAACGAAAGAACACCGCCAGTCGCTTGCCGCCAGGCCACCGAAAATCCGCCGGCAACGGTGTCTCCGTGGCGCCGGCGTGTACACTGAGCTCACTCATCTGACCATCCTGTCTGTCGATCCCCGACGTTTAACGAACTCTGACATTTTTTGTTACATAGGCAACGTGGCCCTGGCCGCGCCGGTCGGTCCGGCGGGCGAAGTCGGTGGCCGCGCGTTGGACGAGAGGCGCCCGGCGCGGTAGCGAGGGGCAAGGCGGCAGGCGGCCCGTCCGTCAGCTTGCAGAGAGGACTCGATGAGGATGAACCGGTTGCAGGCTGTTGTCGTTCTGCTGACGCTCGCGCTGACTTGCCTCCCCGCGCGGGCGCAACCGGCGGCTCCGACCAACGCCCCCCTGCCCGATCGAGAACTGGTGATCGCAACCAGGGAAGTACCCCCGTTCGTGATGAAGCGGAAGGACGGGGGCTGGCATGGCATCAGCATCGCTCTCTGGCATCGCATCGCCGAGCGCCTGCATGTGCGCTACCGGTTTGCGGAACAAAAGACAAATCAGGAGATCCTGGATGGGGTGGTCAAGGGCACGTTCGATGCCGGGATCGCCGCGATCACCATCACTGCGCAGCGCGAGCGGGCCGTGGATTTCACCCTGCCCTATTACACCGCGGGCCTTGGCGTCGCGGTACCGACCGGCGAACCGCGCTGGCGGGCCATCTTCCGTACCCTCTTTTCGCTCGGCTTTCTGCAGGCGGTAGCGATCCTGCTCGGCCTCGCAATGTGCGTGGGATTTCTGATCTGGCTGCTGGAAAGGCGCAAGACCGAACATTTCAGCGGCGGTGCGCGAGGCCTGGGCACCGGCGTCTGGTGGTCCGCGACCGCGATGACGCAGGCCGGCGCGGGCGAACAGGCGCCGGCGACGCTGCCGGGCCGTCTCGTCGCGATCGGCTGGATGATCGCTTCGGTGATCGCAGTGGCGGTGTTCACGGCCGGTGTGACCTCGGCTTTGACCCAGCGTGAGATGCAGGGGATCGTGCACGACACCAATGACCTGCGGCACGTCCGCGTCGGCGCGGTGGCGAATTCCCCGACGGTCACCTACCTCGACCGCGAGCGCATCTCCCACCAGACGTTTCCCACCGCGGTCGACGGACTGAAGGCGTTGGAAGCCAACGATCTCGACGCATTCGTCTACGACAAGCCGTTGCTGACCTGGCTGGTGGTGCAGGACTTCTCTCCGAAGCTGCGCGTGCTGGAGATCGTCCTGGAGCGCGAGCATTACGCCATCGCCTTGCCCAAGCTCAGCACGCCTTTGCACCGAGTGATCAACGGCGCGCTGCTGGAGGAGACCGAGACCGATTGGTGGGACCAGACGATCTTCCAGTATCTGGGCAAGAAGCATCTGGACTAGAACGCGGCCAGAATGCAGTCATCGAAGTCTCCCCACGATTTTTCCAACGCGGTCTCACGGCGGCGGGCAGTCGCCGCCGGCGGCGGCCCAGGCCCGCACCAGCGCGCCGAACTCCGCCTGCGTACCCGGCGCGGGCGCGCGGCCGGCGCCGGCGACCACGCCCAGCCGACGAGCGAATCCTCGGCCATATGCTGAACCAGGGCAGCCATGTCGCGGCCGCCGTTGCGCGCGCGATCCTTGATCTGCTCACAGATCTGCGGCAGCGAGCGCCCCTGCCATCCCATCGACTGCGGCGCGAGATGCCAATCCGCGTGTCCGGGCACCCCGGAATATCGTAATTGGCGGCGTGATGGCAGGTGGCGCACATCATCCCCGGCGCGCCGTGCCCATCGGCCCCGCGCACCACCAGCGGCAGGTGCGGCTGCATGCGCTCGGTCTGGGTCGGGCTGTCGCCAGCGGGGTGACAGTTCATGCAGCGCGGATGCGCGATCACCTTGCCGGCCTCCTGGAACAGCGCGATCGCGCGAGCGCGATCATCGGCGATCACGGCGAAAGCGGTCACCGGCCGGAGCGCGTTCGCAGCGACGACGGACGGCAAAGCCTGTTGCCCCTTGGTGTCCTCGAGCACCGGCAGCATCGCGCACGCGACGCCGAGGGCGAGCGTGGCCGCGGCCGTGCGGCTCCATCGTCCGCGCATCATGTGCCGCCCCGCACACCCATGGCTCAGCCCTCCAATGCCCGCGCCGCATCGTGGATGGCGGCCCGGATGCGGACATAGGTGGCGCAGCGGCAGAGGTTGCCGTTCATGGCGCGATCGATGTCGCGGTCGCTCGGCTTCCTGATCGCCTTCAGCAGCGCCACCGCGCTCATCACCTGCCCCGACTGGCAGTAACCACACTGCGGAACGTCGCGCGCGACCCAGGCGCGCTGCACCGCCTCGCTCTCACGTCCGGAAATACCCTCGATGGTCGTTATCTCGGCCCCGCCGACCGCCGCCACCGGAAGCGAGCAGGAGCGCAGCGGCTTGCCATCAAGGAAGACGGTGCAGGCACCGCACTGGGCAATCCCGCATCCGAACTTGGTGCCGGTGAGGCCGAGATTTTCGCGCAGGACCCACAGCAACGGCGTGTCGTCGGCCGCGTCCACGGCATGGGCCTGACCGTTGACCTTGAGCTGGAATGCCATCGGCGGGATATCCTCGTCCTCGACCCCCGACGCCCGACCGAAAGCCGTTCATTTCCCCGCCGTTGTCGACGCAGCCTCCTCGCCCGACAACTCGTCGAGTACGGCCTCGAAATCCTTGGCCTCGCGAAAATTGCGATACACCGAGGCGAAGCGGACATAGGCGACATCGTCGAGCGCCCGCAGCGTCTCCATCACCATCTCGCCGACGGTTTCCGACGAGACCTCGCTCTCGCCCTGGCTTTCCAGTTCGCGCACCATCTTGGAGACGACCTGGTCGATGCGCTCGGGCTCGACCGGGCGCTTGCGCAGCGCGATCTGCACCGAGCGCAGCAGCTTGTCGCGATCGAACGGTACACGGCGGCCATTGCGCTTGATCACGACGAGCTCGCGCAACTGCACGCGCTCGAACGTGGTGAAGCGGAAATTGCAGCTGAGGCACACGCGCCGCCGGCGGATCACCGACGAGTCCTCGGTCGGCCGCGAGTCCTTCACCTGCGTGTCGAGGCTCGCGCAATTCGGACAGCGCATGGAATTCTCCTACCGCCGCGCCGTCATCGCCGGGCTTGGGGGCGACGCACCTTCACCCGTTATAAATCGGGAAGCGCGCGACCAGTCGCTTCACCTTCTCGCGCACCGCAGCCTCGGTCAGCGAATCCTCCTCGACCTGCTTCTGCGAGAGCACGTCGAGCACCTCCACGATCAGGTCGCCCACCTCCTGGAATTCGGCGATGCCGAAGCCGCGGGTGGTGCCGGCCGGCGTCCCCAGCCGGATGCCCGACGTGATCGCCGGCTTCTCCGGGTCGAATGGAATGCCGTTCTTGTTGCAGGTGATGTAGGCGCGGCCAAGGGCCAGCTCCGCGACCTTTCCGGTGAGCCGCTTGGGCCGCAGATCCACCAGCATGAGATGGGTATCGGTGCCGCCGGAAACGATATCGAGGCCTTTCGACTTGAGCGTTTCCGCCAGCGCCTTGGCGTTCTCCACCACGTTGCGGGCATAGAGCTTGAAGGCCGGCCGCAGCGCCTCGCCGAAGGCCACGGCCTTGGCCGCGATCACGTGCATCAGCGGGCCGCCCTGCAGCCCCGGGAAGACCGCCGAATTGATCTTCTTCGCCAACTCCTCGTCGCTGCTGAGGATGAAGCCCGAGCGCGGCCCGCGCAGCGTCTTGTGCGCGGTCGAGGTCACGACATGGGCGTGCGGGAACGGACTGGGATGCGCGCCGCCAGCCACGAGGCCGGCGAAGTGCGCCATGTCGACCAGGAGCTTGGCGCCGACTTCGTCGGCGATCTCGCGGAAGCGGCGGAAGTCGAACACGCGCGGATAAGCCGAGCCGCCGGCGATGATGACCTTCGGCCGGTGCTCCTGCGCGAGCTTCTGGACCTCGTCCATGTCGATGCGGTGGTCGTCGCGGCGCACGCTGTACGGCACCGGCTTGAACCAGCGGCCCGACATGTTCACGGGCGATCCGTGGGTCAGGTGCCCGCCGGCGGCGAGGTTGAGACCCATGAAGGTGTCGCCCGGCGCCATCAGCGCCATGAACGCCGCGATGTTGGCGGACGCGCCTGAGTGCGGCTGGACGTTTGCGAATTTACATCCGAAAAGCTTCGTAACCCGCTCGATTGCCAGATTTTCCGCCACATCGACATACTGGCAGCCGCCGTAATAGCGCCGCCCCGGCAAGCCCTCAGCATACTTGTTGGTGAGGACCGAACCCTGGGCTTCCAGCACCGCCTTGCTGACGATGTTCTCCGAGGCGATCAGCTCGATCTCGTCGCGCTGGCGCGAGAGCTCGGACTTTACCGCTTCGGCCACTTCGGGATCGGTCTCCGCCAGTGACGCGGTGAACATGTTCGCCACCGGGGCGCGGGCTCGCGACGCATCAGTCATTGCATTCACACACTGCTTGTCAGGGATCAGGCCTCCAGCGCGCGGAGGCTCCCTTCGGCGATAGCATACCCGCCCGGGAGCGCCAAGCTATGGGGCGCTGCCGGCGAATGTTTGCCCACATCTAGGGGCTGAGCCGCAATTTCGGCTCGCCTTTGCGGATGGCGGCGACTACGGCGGGCCGTCGCCCAAGTTTCGCGCCGTCTGGACGTCCTACCCACAACGCGCATTGTTAATAACAACAAATAACAATGCGCCTCACCGTATTTGGCACCGCCCCCGGCCGGTCATTGGGCAACCGCCCGCGACGCGCCGGAGACGCGATCAGCGGCCCGC
>Ga0207691_10007561_pt1 | contig 10460 bp, 8 predicted proteins | sample KBSM13metaG_FD_184327 | JGI IMG/M metagenome (GOLD analysis project Ga0207691, IMG submission 184327) | Miscanthus rhizosphere microbial communities from Kellogg Biological Station, Michigan, USA - KBS M1-3 metaG (SPAdes) (version 2) | ecosystem: Host-associated > Plants > Roots > Rhizosphere >... | reverse complement strand
GGTGGTCTGGTGGTGGGTCCCCAGGTGTTGTATAGCTGGGACCGGGTCACACGTCCAAGCCACTGCGCAATCAGGGACCAAGCTGCCTCACCAAGCGTATAATGAGCGTTTGTCGCCTATGTCTAGGGTTCTAGAGCGGGGGGCGAGCACGGAATGAGGTGTCTCGCGGCCTGCCAGACGGAGCTGGCGATCAGGATGCTCGATGAAATCCTGCTGCCCAGCTTCGAAGTCGATTTCCTGGTCGAAAGCAAGCCGCTTGCGCGCCGCCTGCACGACGGTGGTCTAAACGTCACCTGCGGCGACCTCAAGAGGACAGATACCTATCTCAAGGCTGACCTCACACCCGGCACGTGCGTGGTGGTCGAGGACAACGGCCGGAAGAGCATCCGCAAGGTTCTCGAATCGATCTGGGACGCTGGCGGGACGCTCGTCTATGTCCTCGGCGTTGGCATTTCGCATACCCGCAAGCGCGAAGAAGAACTCAAGGCGCAGTTTCCGGAGCTGAATTACCTCGCCCTGTCGGAGCTCTTCGGCGGTCCGCTTCTCACAGAGTTCAGCCGCTCCCTGACACGACTCAAGGTTCAGCAGTACCAACGATTCTTCAGCGACGCCGACCGCGTCCTCATCCTGCTGCACAACGACCCCGATCCCGATGCCCTCGCCAGCGGACTGGCGCTGCGTAACGTGCTGCGCCGCAACCGGCAAACGGCCGTGATCGGCGCGTTCGAGGGCGTCACGCGTCCTGAAAATCAGCGGATGATGAACCTGCTCGACATCCACGTCGAGCAGATGACCACGGCGCACGTCGCAGACTTCGATCGCATCGCGATGGTCGACGTGCAGCCTCACTACTTCGGCGGCGAGATCGATCGCGTCGACCTGGTGATCGATCATCACCCCGAGCAGTCGGGCTATACGGCTGTCTACAAGGACATACGGGTGGATTACGGCTCAACCTCGACGATCCTCACCGAGCACCTTCGGGCGGTGGACGCCAACATCTCCGAACGCACCGCCACCGCGATGCTCTACGCCATCAAGTCGGACACGCTGTTCTTCAACCGCCAGGCGAACCGCGTGGACATCGAGGCGTTCTCGTATCTCTACCCGCTCGCCGATGCGACGCTCATCCGCAAGATGGAAGGCGCGGAAATCACGATGGAGCGTCTGGACTACGTGCTCAAGGCACGGCAGAACGGACAGATGGTGGAGCAGGTGTTCTGCGCGTTCCTGGGGACGACACCGCGCGAGGATTTCATTCCGTACGTCGCCGACTTCTACCTGCAGCTCGAGAACGTGCAGTGGACGATCATCTCGGGCATCGTCAACGACACACTGGTGATGTCGGTCCGCAACCTGGGGTACTCACGCAACGCGGGCGAGTTTGTGCGGAAGTACTTCAACGAGATTGGCAGCGCGGGCGGCCATCGCGCAATGGCGAAGGCCGTCGTACCACTGCGCAACTTCAAGGACAAGTTCGGGAACCTGCAGGCCGACGAGTACACCGACAAAGTGCTCGCGCTCGCGCTCGAATTCCTCCACGAGCATCAGCCGAACGATCGCAAGCTGGTAAAGGCCTAGTCCACAGTCCACAGTCCACAGTCCACGGTATCAGAACAACTTCAAATCCACCGCTTCGCCCATCGCCTTGTAGCCGGCATCACCTGGATGCAAGTGATCGCCAGAGTCGTACGCCGGCAGGAACTTTGTCGGGGCCGCCGGATCGCGCGTGACCTGATCGAAGTCGATGACGGCGTCGTAGGCCTTGCTCGTGCGAATCCACTCGTTCAGTGCCTGACGCTTGGCCTCGCCTTCGGCCGTCCAGTACGCGGCGCCCTCGAATGGCGTCAGCGTTGCGCCATACACCTTCAGTCCACGCGCCCGTGCCCGCTCGATCAGTTGCTTGTGTCCTGCGATCAGATCCGCCGCACTCGGGTTCGGGTTCGCGCGCGCGAGGCCGATGTCGTTGATCCCTTCCATGACGATCACGTGCGTGACGCCGGTCTGCACCAACACATCACGGTCGAATCGCGCGAGCGCGCTGGCACCGGCGCCGTCGCCGAGCAACTGGTTGCCACTAACCCCGGCATTCAGCACACCGATCGCGGGTCCCTTGCGCGCGGCAAGCCGTCGCGCCAGGTAGTCGGGCCAGCGGCTGTTCATGTCTGTCGTTGAACGAGCGCCGTCCGTAATCGAGTCGCCAAAGGTAACGACCGCGCCCGCTTCCCTGCCGGCGGCCATCTCGACGCGCGACAACAGAAACCATGCTCCCGCGGTTTTCTCGACAGTCATCGCAGGCTCGCCGGAATGATTGCCTGTAGCCGACAGGTAGTTCGTTTGCGACGCTGTGCCGTGCGCGGTGACCGGTGCGGGCCCGAGACCCAGGTCGCCAGGCAAATACAGATCGACGACCAAGTCACTGACCGGTGGCACGGCGAGTTCGACGACGTCACTGACGACGGTGGCGCCCGGGAGGATCCGGCCCGTCGTGCTGCCGTTGAACGTCAACGGCTTCACCGATCCAGCCTTCACCATCGAGTCGCGGTCGCGCAGGGCGACGTGCGCGGCTCCAATGTTGACGGGTGCGGTGCCGAAGGCGTTGCTCAACACGACACGAAGGTGATCTCCGCCGAGACTGACGCGAACCACCTGCCTGATCGTCTGATTCGAGATCGTCACCCGCGCCGGGAATCCGCTTCGCCCGCCGCCGGGCGGAGCGGGGGCGACTGGTGACGCAGTTGGAGGACCCGAGGGCGATGCCGTTGTGGCCGGTCCACTTCTGCGAGCCGCGGCAGGAGCGGGCGGCTGCGCCGCCGGAGCGGCTGGCCCTTGACCACGACCACCAGGTCTCTGTCCCGCCGAGCGCGCGACGAGCGCAGTGGCCCACGAAGCGACCCAGCGGCCGCTGGATCGGCTTTCTCCGAGTGCCGGCAACGACACGAGTAGCGCAAGACCGCACGCGAGAAGCGACTTAACGAGATTCATCGGAGCTCCTGTCGGCAACAGATTCTATCCGGGAGCGTCGATCGGAGCTACCACGCGATTCACGGATTTGATGCGGCGTTGACGTTGGCGTCACGAGCGGCCACTAACCTCCAGTCTGCTTCGTGCCCGCTTCCCCCGTTCATCTTCCCCAAAGGAGAGCCATGCGACGCTGCCTCTATGTACTGTTCGGATTTGTCTCGATCGCGCTGACGAGTGCGACACCTTCTTCGGCTCAACCTGCTTTCGTTAATGGCATTCTTATTCCGGGAAACCTCCTCGACGCGACTGGCCAGCCCGGTGCCAACGGCGGACGTTTCGGCTTTTTCTCAGATATCTATTACGACCCGGCGACTGACGAGTGGTGGGCGCTGTCGGACCGCGGTCCGGGCGGCGGACTTATCAGCTACGGCACACGCGTCCAGCGCTTCGCGATCGACATCGATTTCCTCACCGGGCACATCTCGAACTTCCGAGTGCTCGAAACAGTAAAGTTCACGAACCCCAAGGGCCCGAAGGACGGCGACGGCAAGGCCATGAACGGGCTGAACCCTCTCGACCTGAATGGCTTCGAGGGCACGCTGGGCCGTAGCTTCGATCCCGAGGGACTGGTGATCGATCCGCGGACGGGCAACTTCCTCGTCGCCGACGAGTACGGACCATCGCTGTATTCCTTCGATAGGAAAGGGCGCCTCGCCAAGGAGTTCGAGACGCCGGACAACCTGATCCCGCGTGTGGGCTCGAACACAAACTACGTCGCACTACGCGACGCCTGCGGTGGGAGCGTCCCGGTTCCGCTGTGCGGCGCCACCGGAGGTCGACAGGACAATCGCGGATATGAAGGGCTCGCGGTTTCCCCTGACGGTTCGCGGCTTCTTGCCGTGCTCCAGGATCCGCTGATCAACGAACCCGGACCCAACAACGGGCGCACCGGCCGCAACGTGCGCATCATCGTCTTTGACAACGATCGCCACAGTCCGACGTACGGCAAAAGCCTCGTGCAGTACGTCTATCAACTGGAACCGCAGGCCGACGTCGCGGCACGGATCAACGCGATCAAGCCAGGGGATGCGACGCCCACCGACCCCCGGCAGGGCCGCAACATCGGAGTCTCGGCGATTCATGCCATCAACGACACGGAATTTCTGGTTCTCGAACGGGACAACCGCGGCATCGGCGTCGACGATCCGATCGGTGCCCGCGCCGTCGGCAGCAAACGCATCTACAAGATCAACATCACCGGCGCGAGTGACGTCACGGCGATTTCACTCGGCGCCGATGCTCTTCCATCCGGCGTCGTCGCCGTCACGAAGAGTCCGGTGTTCATCGACATCTCCGCCAACACCCTGCTGCCCGGTGGCAAGCAGGCTGAGAAATGGGAAGGCATGGCCATCGGACCGCAGCTCTCGGGCGGCCGGCGGCTGATCCTGCTTGGCAACGACAACGACTACTCGGTCACGCAAACGGGCGCCGGCGAGCAGTTCGATGTCTACGTGGACTTCGCGGGGAACTTCGCCCGATGCGTGCTCGATGACCCGACACAGTGCGAGGTCAACCCCGCTGACCTCGTGATCGACAACCCGGTGGCACTGCCCGACGGCTTCTCGCTCCTGCCGGGCGTTCTCCATGCGTATCGCGCGTCGACGACCGACCTCGCCGGCTACGAGGAACCACGCAACCCGCAGGGTCATTCCGGCGACGACGATTAGCAGCACGGCCACGACCGGCACCGTCACGCAATGGCCATGCGGTCAATTATGATTGGAGATCGCATGGCCACAATTCTCCAGCGGGTTCCGGTAGGCGAACGAGTCGGTATTGCGTTTTCAGGCGGTCTCGATACGAGCGCCGCCCTTCACTGGATGCGCGCAAAAGGCGCGGTCCCATTCGCCTACACGGCCAACCTGGGACAGCCAGACGAACCCGATTACGACGACATCCCTCGCAAAGCACTCCAGTACGGTGCCGAGAAAGCACGACTCGTTGACTGTCGCGCACAACTCGTAACAGAAGGTCTCGCGGCTCTGCAGTGCGGCGCCTTCCATATCTCCACCGCCGGTGTGCCGTACTTCAACACAACCCCCATCGGCCGTGCGGTCACCGGCACGATGCTCGTGCTCGCGATGAAAGACGACGATGTGCACATCTGGGGAGATGGCAGCACGTACAAGGGCAACGACATCGAGCGATTTTATCGCTACGGCCTGCTGGCGAATCCGTCGCTCAGAATCTACAAGCCCTGGCTCGATCAGACGTTCATCGACGAACTGGGCGGCCGCAAGGAGATGTCCGAGTACATGCAGCGAGCCGGGCTCGCCTATCGCATGAGCACCGAGAAGGCGTATTCAACCGACTCGAACATCCTCGGCGCGACGCACGAGGCCAAGGACCTCGAACATCTCAACAGCAGCATCAGGATCGTGGAGCCGATCATGGGCGTCGCGTTCTGGCGCGAGGACATCGCGATCAGGCCGGAAGATGTGACGGTCACTTTCGAGGAAGGTCTTCCCGTTGCGCTCAACGGCCAGCGCTTCTCCGATCCAGTACTGCTGATGGACGAAGCGAACCGAATCGGCGGCCGGCACGGCCTCGGCATGAGCGATCAGATCGAAAACCGGATCATCGAGGCCAAGAGCCGCGGCATCTACGAAGCACCCGGCATGGCGCTCCTCTTCGCCGCGTACGAGCGGCTCGTCACCGGCATCCACAACGAGGACACGATCGAGCAGTACCGCGACAACGGCCGTCGTCTTGGACGGCTGCTCTACCAGGGTCGCTGGTTCGATTCGCAGTCGATGATGGTGCGCACGTCGCAGAGCTGGGTGGCCCGCGCCGTGACTGGCGAAGTCGTCCTGCAGCTGCGTCGTGGCAACGACTACTCGATTCTGGATACGCGCAGCCCGAACCTCACGTACAAGCCTGAACGCCTGACGATGGAAAAGGGCGAGTCCGCCTTCACGCCACAGGATCGCATCGGCCAATTGACCATGAGGAATCTCGACATCGCCGACACGCGGGAAAAGCTGCTGACGTACGCGCGCGCGGGGCTGCTGGCGCCAGGCGCGGGAACGTCACTGCCCCACCTGCTCGAGTCGGAGACGAAGACGAAGTAGGCGGTAGGCATACAGTAGATGGGGTCAGACCCCTTCACAGTCTTGCACCGAGCTGGAGAGTGCAACTCTGTGAAGGGGTCTGACCCCATCACCCATCAACTGGGTGCGTCGGCGTACTCAGAATCAGCTGATAGAAATGCAGGTGGAGCCACCGGCCGAATTTGAAGCCGGCCTCGCGAACTTCGCCGCAGAAGGTGAAACCAAATTTCTTGTGCATCTTGATGGAGACGGCGTTGTCACCGTCGATGCCGCCGATCAGCACGTGATAGTGCTGCGCCTTCGCGCGCTCGATCAGCGCCTCGAGCAACAGCCGGCCCACGCCGCGCCCGCGGCACTCGCTATCCACATAGACTGAGTGCTCGACGGTGTATTTGTACGCCGGGCGCTCGCGGAACATGCCGTAAGAGGCAAACCCTAACAGACGGCCGGTCTCGTCCACCGCGCCAATGACGGGATAGTTTCCTTTGAACTTCGCGTCGAACCAGGTGTCCATCGTGGCCATGGTTCGCGGTGTGTAGTCGTAGAGCGCGGTGGAGTTGGTGATCGCCTCATTCAGGATCGCCAGAATCTCCGCGCTTCGCGTCCGATCGCACTCAATCAGCGTGACGCCCACGTCAGCCGAGCGTGATGTCGTCCGCGTTGCCACTCTCGCGGACGCCAACCCCTGCGTGCGCGAGCTGCTCACCGCTCGCGCCTATCACCGGCTCGATGAACTGCCGGTAGGCATCTTCGTATGCGCGCTCCATCAGCTCCGACAAATCCTGACGGCGGGCAGAGGCTTCGTCGTACGCGCCGGCCAAATCGAACGGCCCGATGGCATTGTGCGTCGGCTGAATCACGTACACCGAATCGAATCTGGGGCCGACGGCCTCGAGCGCGTCACGCAGGGCACACGACTCGGCCGCCGTCTGAAACTCCCCGAAGCGTCCTGCCAGGTCGAGACGCGGGGCCCTCAATCGATGCGGAGCCGCCGCGGGAGCGACCGCCGTGACGATGATCACCTGTGTGGCGCCGGCCTCGGCGACCTCTTCGAGCAGGCGCTCGAGAGAACCGGGGCGATCGCACAGGCGATGCGTCTCACCGCGCCAGAAGCTGTCGGGTGCGAACGTCATGAGGTGCGGGTCGCACAGCTGCGAAGGCGTGAGTCCGGCGCATACCACGTCGATGACATGGTCGCGCGACACACCTGCGAGGTCGAGGACCTCAGACCGGCGATCGCGTCCAGGCCGCGGCGCCAGAAAGCTCTGGCGATACGGCTCGGCGAGGAGCGATGCAATGACATCACGTCGGGCATCGAGATCGGTAGTCACGACGACGAGCTCGCGGAAGCCGGGCTGACCGAGGTTCTCGCTCAACACTTCCGCGTAGCGCCTGCCCAATGCGGCCATAGACGGCCGTGCGAGCGGGGCGGCTCCACGAATCAACTCCCAGATGGCTTCGGCGAATCGATCGCACGCGATGTGCGCATCGAACGGCGCGGCTACGATTCGCCACCACCAGCCCCGCTCGGCGCGTCGCGACCCGATCGCCCGGCCAGCCAGGACACCGCCGATGGCGAGGACGAACAGGATTACTGTGAACGCAACCACGGCGAGACGCGGAACCGAGGTGGGAAGGTTCTCACCTGCAAACGCCGCTTGCAGCCACGCGGAGTAGCCCGACACCAGCGCGCGGCCGGCCTCGAGCTGCAGCATCTCGAAGAGGAACCCGACGAGATAGACGAGCAAGCCGGCGAGCAGGACGACGAGCGGTGTCAGAAGGATGGTCGCGAGAATGAGACCGAGCCAGGCGGCCACTCGCAGCGGCAGCCGCCACGTATATAACTGCCGCGCGCGCGCGCCACGCCAGATTCCCTGTGGATCCCAGAGGCGCGCTGCGCCGTCGATCGCCGCCAGAGCCGCACTGCCGGCTCCAACACCGTGCCCCGCGGTCACGTCAATCTTGACGCCAGCTTCCTGCAACGCCCGCAGCACGCCGGCGTGATAGGCGCCGTGCGCACCCGTGCCTGTCAGAACAAGCGCGGTGCGACGTGAGGGGGAATAAGGTTGCACCAATCACTCATCGTGGATGGTGGTCAACTTCACCAACTCGAAGTTGCGCTTGCCGTTTGGCGTCGTGACGTCAATTTCGTCACCCACTTCCTTGTTGAGGATCGCACGTCCGATTGGCGACGATGTCGAGATGAGCCCCTTTTCGACGTCGGCCTCTTCAGGCATGACCAGCTGATACACGACGTTCTCTCCGGTCGACGCCTTGAGCTCGACCGTCGATCCGAATCCGGCGCGGTCATTCGGGATGCGGTCGAGATTGATCATCGCGATCTCGCCTGCCCGTTTCTTGAGCATGGCGATGCGTGCGTTGACGATCTCCTGACGCTCCTTGGCTGCCTTGTACTCGGCGTTCTCGCGCAGATCTCCAAGCTCACGCGCGCGCTGGATCTCCTTTGGCAGATCGACCTTCAGCTCGCGCTCGAGCCCCGCGATTTCATCGTTGAATCGCTTGAGAATTCTGTCTTTCATCGTTGAAATCAGACTGTAGCACAATGAGCTGGATGGTCAGTGGATGGTGGATAGTGGATGGTGATAGCTCAGGACCACCACGAACAACCATCCACGATCCACCAACCAGCTAATGCGCTCCATTTCGAGCCGACAGAACCCCATCGTCGCCCGATTCCGTGCGCTCGCGGACTCCGCCGATTTCGCTGGCGCGCTTGTACTCCTCGACGGCGTACATCTGGTACGCGACGCACACGAGTCGGGCCACTCCTTCGAGCTCGCTGCGGTCTCATCGTCTCGGATGGCGTCGGAAACAGAGGAAGGGCGCGTCGCGCAGATGCTCGAGAGATCCGGTGTGGAAGTCGTACAGGCGCCTGATGCGGTCTTCGCCGCGATGAGTCCCGTTCGCACACCGTCGGGCCTCATTGCGATCGCGACGCGGCGCCCTACGTCGTCCGGCGATGTCTGCTCGGTGTCGAATGCGCTCGTGCTCGTCGCGATAGACGTGCAGGACCCAGGCAACGTCGGCGCACTCGTTCGCACGGCGGAAGCTGGCGGCATGAGCGGTATGTTCGTGGCGGGCGCGTCCGCCAATCCGTTTTCATGGAAGGCGATTCGCGGGAGCATGGGTAGTACATTGCGGCTGCCAGTCGTCGGCGGCATGCCCACTGCCTCGGTGATGACGTGCCTCAAGACCGGAGGTATCAGATCCATTGCGGCGGTGCCGCGCGGCGGCCAGGATCCAGACGCCATCGACTGGCGCGGCAAGGTCGCGCTCCTCGTCGGTGGCGAAGGCGCCGGGCTGTCTGACGAAGTGACGAGCCAGTGCGATGCGCTGGTCTCGATTCCGATGGCAGCGCGCGTGGAGTCGTTGAACGTCGCGGCGGCTGGCGCGATTCTCGTCTACGCGGCACGACGGCACCGGGGATAGACGCTCCTCGCGACCCTGGTCTCTGGGCTCTCGACTTTGGGAATTGGGGGTTGGAATTTGGGAGTCCGTAGTTGAGCTCATTATTTGCGGACGAAGACGACGAGCGAGCCGCACAGGAGTTGCTCGGATCGGGAACTTCTGCGGCCGGCACTCCCCTGGCAGAGCGGGTGCGGCCGCGAACGCTCGACGACCTCGTCGGCCAGGATGAGATCCTGAGCCCCGGCAAACCGCTGCGCGAGGCAATCGAACGCGACTTGCTGCAGTCGATCATCCTCTGGGGACCTCCTGGCACCGGCAAGACGACGCTCGCGCGGATCATCGCAGAGCTGACGCAGGCGCACTTCGTCCCTTTCAGTGCGGTGCTGGCGGGCATCAAAGAAATCAAAGAGGTCATGGCCGCGGCGCAAGACCGCCGGCGGCGAACGGGACGTCGCACGATCGTCTTCGTCGACGAGATTCATCGATTCAACAAGGCGCAACAGGACGCGTTCCTGCCGCGAGTCGAAGCCGGCGACATCGTGCTCATCGGCGCGACCACCGAGAATCCGTCGTTCGAGGTCAACGCGGCGCTGCTCTCACGCTCGAAAGTGTTCGTCCTCCAACCACTGACGAGTGATGCTGTCGAGCAGATCCTGCGTCGCGCGCTTGCCGACACCGAGCGTGGTCTTGGCTCGACGGAGATCAGCGTCTCGGACGAGGCCATCGTGGCCATCGCACAATTCGCCAACGGCGATGCGCGATCGGCGCTCAACCTGTTGGAGTTCGCAGCAGCCTCAGCGCCGATGGATCCGGAGACATGCGTGCGGCAGTTGGGCATGCCCCAACTCGAGCAGTCGATCCAGCGTCGCGCGCTGCTCTATGACAAGGGCGGCGAAGAGCACTACAACCTGATCTCGGCGCTGCACAAGTCGATGCGCAACAGCGACCCTGACGCCG
>Ga0207691_10007560_pt1 | contig 10461 bp, 8 predicted proteins | sample KBSM13metaG_FD_184327 | JGI IMG/M metagenome (GOLD analysis project Ga0207691, IMG submission 184327) | Miscanthus rhizosphere microbial communities from Kellogg Biological Station, Michigan, USA - KBS M1-3 metaG (SPAdes) (version 2) | ecosystem: Host-associated > Plants > Roots > Rhizosphere >... | reverse complement strand
TCGGCTGAATTGAGCTTCAGCAACCGGTACGAGACGGATGTTCGCGATTTCAACCTGAACACGGCGCAGCAAGCGGCGGTGAACTATCACCAGAACGTTACGGTGGGTCAGCTCAAGTACAGCTACTTCACCGGCCCGTGGCTGAATGAAGCGAAGGTGGACTTCTCCCGCTTCCAACGTAACCCGAGTCCCAACACACCGGGCCTGCCTCGGCGCGACTACATCTATACGAACAGCGATCACTTCATCGGCAGCAACGCGAGTACGCAGGACTACGTCCAGAACCGCCTCGGACTGCGCAACGACGTCACCTACACCGGCTTTCAGCTAGCAGGCGAACACGTATTCAAGGGCGGCGCGAGCATCGACTTTGTGCAGTACGATCTGGTAAAGGACAATGATGGCACGCCGACGTTCCGCTACGCCGACGTCAACGGGGGCCAGACGTACAACTTTGCCACGCCCTTCCAGCTCAACTACGGTACGGGCGACCCGAACTTCAACGCGCACAACAATCAGGTCGGACTGTACGTCCAGGACGACTGGAGCCCGGTGAAGCGGTTCACGATGAACCTTGGCGTGCGATGGGACTACGAGTCGCACATGATGAACTACGACTACGTGACGCCGAAGAACGTGGTAGACACGCTGACGCGCTACAACAGCTCATTCGCGCAGCCGCTGGACCTGAGCCGCTTCATCAGCACGGGCAACAACCGCAAGCCATTCTATGGCGCCTTCCAGCCGCGAGTCGGCTTCTCATACGCGCTAGATGATGCGAGCACGACGACTTTGTTCGGCGGCTTTGGCATCTACTACGATCGTACGCTGTTCGACGTCGCCGTGGACGAGACGCAGAAGCTCACGCATCCGAGCTATGAGATCCACTTCGCTCCGCGTGGCGCGACGCCGGCAGCGGGTCAAGTGGCGTGGAACGACTCGTATCTCACGACAAATCGTCAGGTGCTCGACGCGCTGGCGCACACGTCTGGCAAGCCGGAAGCGTGGCTGATCGACAAGGACCTCAAGGTACCGAACTCACGCCAGTTCAACCTGGGTGTCCGGCAGGTCATCAGTGACTGGACGGTGTCGGCGACGTACGCGGGAGTCCGCGGCTACGATCAACTCACGATGAACTGGGCGAACATCTCGCTCAATTCGAACGGCAGTTGCTGCAACACCTTCGACACCGGCCCGCACGGGTTCAGCAACTTCATCTATGCATCGAACGAGGGAAAGACGTGGTATGACGCGCTTCAGGTCCAGGTCGATCGGCCGTATGCGCGCCTGTCGCTGAAAGACTGGGGCTGGGGCGCTGGTCTCGCATACACGTATGCGAACCGCTCGGTGCAGGGCATGGACAACCTGGGCGATCTGTTCGAGTTCCCGCGGGCGTCCAGCATTCCCAAGCATCCGTCGACGAGCGGAAACAATGCGCTGTCGGGCGACGAGAAGCATCGCCTCGTGGTGAATGGCATCCTCGACGTTCCGTATCTGTGGGGCATTCAGCTGTCCGGCATCGGCACATTTGGCGGGAAGTATTTGCAGGACGTTGGATGTCCTGGACGCTTCTGCGCAGCGACCTATGAGCGTGGCGGATTCACGGTGCCGGGTCTCTTCCCATACCAGAACGTGAACCTTCGGCTGCGGAAGGACTTCCTGAATCTCGGGACGTCGAAGTCCGTCGGTCTCACGCTCGACCTGTTCAATGCGTTCAACAAGGACAACCTTGGCTGCTACGACACAGGCGCTCGGTTGAACGGTGATGGCTCGGTGAACAAGAACTTCGGTACTGCGAACTGTGTGACGACGGATGGTCGCAGGGTGCAGTTCGGGGCGGCGTACGACTTTTAACAACAAGATGATAGGATGATAGGACGATAGGAGGATAGGACTGCGGGTTTCTATCCTCCTATCTCCTATCTGCCTATTTTTGCCATTGATGAATCAAAGGTTGAAGCCTGCCCGACTACTGCTCCTCTGTGCGTTCGCTGCGTGCGCACGCACGGCGACTGAAACAGAGACAACGCCACGGGCAGCATCATCGTATACGGCGACTGCGGGGGAGAGCGCATTTCTCGATACGCTCTCCCGCCGCACTTTCGATTTCTTCTGGCAAACGACCAATCCACGCAACGGGCTGACGCCGGACCGCTGGCCGACGAAATCATTCTCGAGCGTCGCTGCCGTCGGTTTCGCACTGACGGCGTATCCGATTGGTGTCGAGCACGGATGGGTATCGCGCGACGCCGCGCGCGAGCGCGTGCTCGCGACCCTGCGCTTCTTCTGGACCGCACCACAGGGCCCACAGACGAGCGGCGTCACCGGCAATCACGGATTCTTCTACCACTTCCTCGACATGGAGACCGGCCTCCGCTTCGAGCGAGTGGAGCTCTCGACAATCGATACAGCACTCCTGCTTGGCGGTGTGCTCACGTGTCGTCAGTATTTCGATGGCAGTGATGCGGGCGACCGTGAAGTCCGCGCGCTCGCCGATTCGATCTACGCGCGCGTCGACTGGAAGTGGGCGAGCGACAACGGTCCGGTAGTCACCATGGGTTGGCGACCAGAGCCCGCCGGCCACCAGAACGAACGTGGCTTCATCCTCAGCACATGGCGCGGTTACAACGAGGGGATGCTGGTCTACGCCCTCGCACTCGGCTCACCTACGCACGCGCTCGATGCGTCGGCATGGACGGAGTGGACGCGCAGCTACAAGTGGGACCGGTTCCAGGGACAGGAGTTCGTACAGTTCGCGCCGCTGTTCGGACATCAGTACTCACACATCTGGGTCGATTTCCGGGGCGTACAGGACGCGTACATGAAGGGTCGAGGGATCGATTACTTCGAGAACTCGCGTCGCGCGACGCTGTCGCAGCGGCAGTATGCGATCGCGAATCCGTCGGGATGGCGAGGCTATGACGCCAATTCGTGGGGACTGACGGCGAGCGATGGTCCGCTCGATTCGACGTTCGCTCTAGACGGGCGTCCGCGGACGTTCCACACGTATTGGGCGCGCGGCGTCGGCATGGACGAAATGAACGACGATGGCACACTGGTGCCGACGGCAGCAGGAGGGTCGATTGCCTTCGCCCCGGAGATCGCCGTGCCGGCACTCGTCAACATGCGTCGCACATACGGTGATGCACTGTTCGGCCAGTACGGATTCCTCGACGCATTCAACCCGACGCTACGGACCACGGGTCCACGTCTACATCACGGACGGATCGTCGAGGGACTGTCGTGGTTCGACACCGACTATCTCGGCATCGATCAAGGGCCGATCATCGCGATGCTCGAGAACTGGCGCACTGGCTTCGTGTGGAAGCTCATGCGTCAGGACCCCGACATCACGCGTGGACTCTGCCGAGCAGGGTTTTCCGGCGGCTGGCTGACAGGGCGCTGTGAGTAGGGCGTCAGTTCGGATGCTTGTACACCTTGCCGCCCTTCATCACGAACACCACCCGACTCAGTGCAGTGATGTCCTTCGTCGGATCGCCGTCGACGGCAATGATGTCGGCCTCGAAGCCAGGCACGATCGCTCCGATCCTGGTGCCCAGCTCGAGCGACTCGGCATTCAATGAGGTGGCGGAGCGAATGACGTCCATCGGATCCTGACCGCCTTCGCGCACACGACAGACGAGATCATCAGCGTTGTGGCCGTGCGCACCAGCGACGGCATCGGTGCCGAAGGCCAGCTTCAGTCCCTTCGTACGCGACGCCAGGCGGACAACGTTCGCCGCGATGGGCAGCGCCTTCTCCATCGAAGCAAAGCCGACCGCGTTGTAGTTGCCGATGCCGTCGTACTTCGCGCGGTTGTCGAGATAGTTGTGGAAGACCAGGCCGCACTGCGGGTCGAACCAGGTGCCGCGTTGCGCCATGAGGTCGAGTACGTCCTGTGTGGCGAAGACGCCGTGCTCGATCTGCGTGCAGCCGGCCAGCGTCGCCGCGCGCATCGCCTCAGCGCTGTGTGCGTGGACCATCGTGCGAAGACCGAGAGCTTTCGCTTCTCCACAACCGGCGGCGAGTTGTTCGTCGCTCCAAGTCTGTTTGCCGCCGTCGCGGATGCTGGCCGATGCGAAGATCTTGATGAAGTCGGCGCCCGCAGCCTTTCGGCGACGAACGATCGCGCGAATGGAGTCGGGCGAGAGTCGGTCGCTCGACAGTGGGTCGAGCGAGGTGAGGACGCGCGGTCCCGGGATGACGCCGCGGGCGATGGCGTCGCGAAGAGCAGCGTCGGCGTTGGACCCCGGGCTGGCAATGGTGGTCCAGCCAGCGAGGAGCGTCGTGTATGCGTTGCCCGCGGCGGCGAGTGCTTCGTCGGCCGGGGTCTCGCCGTCGGTCGCTGTGTGAAAGCGGTCGTCCTTGTTGAAGTGCCAGCCGAGGTGATCGTGGACGTCGATCAGACCGGGGAGCACCGTGTAGCGGGAGAGGTCGTATGTCGCAGCCCCTTTCCGGCTGCCAACGCCGACGATCTTCCCGTTCGCGATACTGATGGTCGTGTTGCGGACGACCCCACCCTTGCCATCGATCAACCGGCCCGTCTTGATCACCACATCGGTGCCCTGTGCTGAAAGCGGCAGAGCGGCGAGCACCATCAGCAGCAGAGATCGACGCATCCTGTGCCCTCCTCGAAGGTGTATACGCCTAGACGGAGCCATGGTAGCGAGCCACCTTATCCTGCACATGTCGAACGCCTTTTCACTAGAGCCATGACCAACATTCGGACTACCGCACGCCTGGCCCTCGCCGGTGTGATCGCCTGCTCGCTCGCCGGCTGCGCAAAGCCGGCAGTCGTTGCGGCACAGCAGCTCACCGCTCCTGTCGCGGGAACCAACACGCTTACGGCCGCCGAACGTTCGGCGGGTTGGCGCCTCCTGTTCGACGGCACGAACATGAACTCGTGGCGTGGCTATAAGGAAGCGAACGTCCCCGCCGGGTGGAGCGTCGTCGACGGCACGATCGCGAAGACGCGCCCAGTCGAAGACATCGTGTCGAAGGAGGAGTTCGGCGACTTCGATCTCCAGATCGAGTGGAAGATCGGCGAGGCAGGCAACAGCGGCATTTTCTATCGCGGGTCGGAAGAGGCGGACAAGATCTACTGGACCGCACCAGAGTATCAGCTGCTCGACGACATCAAGGCGGCCGACAACAAGACCCGCCTGACCTGCGCCGGCGCGGCCTACGGCCTATATCCCTCGCCAACGGGACACCTCAAGCCAGTCGGCGAGTGGAACGTGACGCGCATCGTCGCGAAGGGTCCGCACATCGAGCACTGGCTGAATGGATTCAAGCTGCTCGAGTACGAAGCGTGGAGCCCGGATTGGCAGGCGAAGGTGGCCGCCAGCAAGTTCGCGTCGTGGCCGAAGTACGGACGGCTCACGAAGGGACACCTCGCAATGCAGGGTGACCACAACGGAACGCTGGCATTTCGCTCCATCAAGATCCGCGAACTGAACTGAGTCGAGGCATCATGACGATCTGTGCCGTGTGTTTACGGCACGATTAATCCAGTCTGCACCCGGAGGTCAACGGTCTTACCAAGGCTGCCGAGGTCGCAATGATGCTCAGCTTCACGGACCAGTACGGCACGTCGTGGGATGTATTCGAGGTCTATCCCAGGGAGGAGCGCACTGCGTCGCGCGTACCTGCGGCCTTTCGCGATGGATGGCTGTGCTTTCAGTCGGACCTGGAGCGACGCCGTCTCGCGCCGATCCCTTTGGGCTGGCGACAGTGGGACGTGGAGCGGCTGACGTCCGCGCTTCTCACGACGCACGGGATGCCGCGGCGAACACCGCGGCACACGTTCGATGTCCTAACGCCGCCGCGCTATCCGAGCGGCGATTCGGCTATCGCGTGAAGGGTTAGTGCATCGTCAGAGCACGTCGTCAATCAGTGATGTCTTCTGCGTGTCCGGCATCTTCACATAGACCGCCAACGACATCGCGACGCAGCCGGTGACGTACCAAAAGTACCACGCTTCATGGCCGGCATTTTTCGCCCACAGCGCGATGTATTCCGCCGTGCCGCCGAACAGCGCCACCGTCGCGGCATACGGTAGCGCCACGCCGAGCGCTCGAATCTCCGTCGGGAAAAGCTCCGCCTTCACGACAGCGTTGATCGACGTATAGCCACTCACCGCGATCAGCGCCGCCATGAGCAACGCGAATGCCGTCCCTTCATCGCGCGTCGCGGCGAGCGCCGTCATCAGAGGTACCGTCCCGAACAATCCCAAGACGCCAAACGAGATCAATACCGGCTTTCGGCCGATGCGATCCGAGATGTAACCCACGAGCGGCTGGATGAGCATGAACACCAGCAGGGTCAGCGCAGAGATGCGCGAAGCGTCGGCCTTGCTCCACCCGCCAGAGTTGACGAGGAACTTCTGCGCGTATGTCGTGAACGTGTAGAAGGCGACTGTTCCGCCGGCGGTGAGACCAACCACCGTCGCGATCTGGCGCGGATAGCGAGCGAGCTCGCGAAGCGGCGAACGACGCACCGCGCCCTGCGTCTCCACCGCGCGAAATGACGGCGTTTCATCGATGCTGCGCCGTAGCCAGAGCGCCGCGACAGCCAACACGCCGCCGATGACGAACGGAATACGCCACGCCCAGTCTTCCAGCGCAGCATTGCCCAACGTGCTCTGAAGCAACAACAACACGGCGAGCGCGATGAGTTGCCCGCTGATCAACGTGACGTACTGAAAGCTCGAGTAGAAACCACGGAGCTTCGCGCCAGCCATCTCGCTCAAGTACGTCGCGCTCGCGCCGTATTCACCACCGACGCTCAGCCCCTGCAACAACCTGGCGACCACGAGGAGGATCGGCGCAGCGACACCGATGCGAGCATAGCCCGGCGTGACGGCGATCATCAACGATCCGAAGCACATCACCATGACGGACACGCTGAGCGCAGCGCGTCGGCCGTGGCGATCGGCGTATCGGCCCATCAGCCATCCACCAACAGGACGCATCAAGAAGCCGACGGCGAATACCGCCGCGGCGTTCAACAGCTGCGCCGTCTGGCTCGCCGGTGGAAAGAACACCTTGGCGAAGTACAGCGAGAACGCGGAGTAGACGTACCAGTCGTACCACTCGACGAGATTGCCGATCGATCCACCAACGATGGACTTGAGCCGATGCGTCATCGGGGACGGGTAGATCGGTGAACGCGCTCGACGAACGATTCGATGAGCGCCGCGAAAGCCGCGGGGTCGTCGTACGGCAGTGCGTGGGCCGCCGACGGGACGACGGACAATGTCGCGCCTGCAGCGCCCCGTGACGAGATGCCGACGAGACGCGCAGCCTCCGCGGCCCACGCCACGGTGACGACTGGATCGTGCGCGCCACAAACGACCACCGTGGGCGCAACGACGTCCGGCAGCTTCTCCTCGATGCGGTCCGCCAACGCGTAGCGCAGCGTAGCGAGGAGACGAAGCGGGCCGGCGCGCAGGTAGTCGCGAAGGACGACCCACCCAAGCCCGAATGGCTCGAAGGGAATATCTGCCAGTACGCGAATCACCTGGCCAAAAATAGTGCGATGTGCAGGGTCCATCGTCGGGGCGTTGAGCACGAGCCCAACGACGCGCCGAGGGTCCTGCATCACCAGCTCCACGATTACCTGACAGCCGTACGAGTTGCCGATGAAGATCGCCGGCCCGATGCTGCGCGCATCGAGCCACTTCGCGAGTGCATCCGCCAGGCCGCGCGTATCGAGTGCTTCTTCCGGCGTTCCACTCCGCCCAAAGCCGGGAAGGTCGAGTCCCACGACGTGATGCTCCGCCACGAGCAATGACATGGTAGGCTCGAGGTACCGCACGGAGACGCCGAGTCCATGCACGAACACCAGGGGCGTGCGCCCGACGACGTAGTGCGGTGACACGCGTGCATGGATGGAAACCCCATCCACGACGTCCGTGACGGAGACGAGGCGCTCGGCAACCTTCAGATCATGCGACATTGGGCCCAAGTCTATGCTGCAACACTCGTCGATTGCAGCCTTGCTCCGCCCACCTATCGACAGTCGGTAGGCACAGGTAACGTTCGGTCGTGAAAAATCCTTCCGATCAGGAAACGCGGCTCTCTCGCCGAGAGATGCTGCAGTCTGCCGGGATCGCCGCTGGTGTTGCGCTGAGCGTCCCGATCACACGACTCCGGTCGCAGGCGCCCGCCGCCCCCGCGCAGGCCGCACCTCAGCCGCCAGTCGTCCCACCAGATCCTACGAAGACACCTGGAATGCCATCCGGCGTACTCGGTGAACGATCGCCCTTCGAACAGCCGGCGCTCGCGCCCCTCAACGTGATGCAGGGCGCGACGAGCACTCCGCTGCACAAGCTGCGCGGCACGATCACGCCCTCCGATCTTTTCTTTCAGCGACATCACAACGGCATCGCCCTCGTCGATCCGTCGAAATACAGCCTGACGATTCATGGCCTCGTCGATCGGCCACTCAGATTCTCGCTAGATGAACTCAAGCGCTTTCCCTCCGAGACGCGCACGTACTTCATCGAGTGCTCCGGCAATGGACGAGCAGCATATCGCGGTGCGAAGCCCGAGATGACGCCGCAGGATGTCGACGGAATGACCAGCAACGCCGAGTGGACTGGTGTGCTGGTGTCGACGCTGTTGCGCGAAGTGGGGCCGAAGCCATCAGCGCAGTGGATGCTCGCCGAGGGGGGAGATGCGGCACTGCTGTCGCGCAGCATCCCGATGGAGAAGATGCACAGCGACGCGATGATCGCGTATGCCCAGAACGGCGAACCGCTCCGCGCCGCGAACGGATATCCTGCGCGCCTGCTGCTGCCCGGCTATGAAGGCAACATGAGCGTCAAATGGCTGCGTCGCCTCGAGGCGATCAGTGAGCCGAACATGTCGCGCGACGAAACGGTGAAGTACACCGATCCCCTTCCCGACGGAACATCACGCCAGTTCAGCTTCGTGATGGACGCGAAGTCGATCATCACCGCGCCGGCGTTTCCCGAGAAGTTGAGTGGTGCGGGTTGGTGGCCGATCACCGGCATCGCGTGGACGGGCCGCGGCAAGATCACGCGAGTCGACGTGAGCGTCGACGGCGGACGCAGCTGGCAACTGGCGGAGATCGTCGGAGATCCACAGCCCTATGCACACACGCGCTTCCAGTACATGTGGAAGTGGGACGGCAAACCGGCGACGATCATGAGCCGGGCGCACGATGAGACAGGCTACGCACAGCCGACGCTCGACGAATTCCGCAAGGTGCGCGGCAAGGGCACCGACTACCACTTCAATGCGATCCGCTCGTGGAACGTCGCGGCCGATGGCACCGTGGGGTTCGGCGGATGAAGCCTCTCGCACTGTTTAGTGCTCTAGTGCTACTAATGGCGTGTCAGCCGAGCGGTGATGACGTCAAAGCGGGCGAACGGCCGGCGAGCTACGGACTAGGTCACACGCCGACGGCGGCGGAAATCGCAGCGATCGACATCGATGTGAATCCGTCCGGCGTCGGTCTACCGGCTGGCCAGGGCACCGCTGCAACGGGCGCCGTTGTGTTCGCGCAGAAGTGCGCCGCGTGTCACGGGCCGAAGGGCGAAGGGATCGAGAAGAATCCAAAATTGGTGGGTCGCGAGCCGGCAGCTGGCGCCGTGTTCGCCGCGGACTTCAAGCAGACGAAGACGATCGGCAACTACTGGCCGTACGCGACGACGTTATACGACTACATCCATCGTACGATGCCGCTCTCGTCGCCAAATTCGCTCACGCCGGATGAGACTTATGGTCTCGTGGCGTTTCTGCTCACCGAAAATGGAGTCATCCCGCCAAGCACTACGATCGACGCGAAATCACTTCCAGCCGTGAAGATGCCGGCGCAGAAGCAGTTCGTGCGAGACAATCGGACGGGCGGCGCGACGTTCAAATAGAGGCAACTGCGGACAAAGCTCTTGAACTTCCGCTGTTGATCTCAAGTGCTTGCACGATCCAGCCACCGCGGCAACGCCGGCGGATGCATCGCTTCCATGCGCTCGATCAACGCGCGCGGATCGGTATCGACGACGAGGAGATCGCGATACTCCTGCCGGATGAATCCCTCATTCACGGCGTGGTCGAGAAAGTGGAGTAGCGGCGCATAGAAGCCGCCAACTTCGAGAATTCCGTACGGCTTGCGATGCAAGCCGAGCTGTCCCCATGTCCACACCTCGAACAGTTCCTCGAGTGTGCCGAGCCCACCCGGCATCGCGAGGAATCCATCGGACAGCTCGGAGAGGAGCGCTTTCCGTTCGTGCATCGACGCCACGACGTGCAGCTCGGTGAGCCCGACGTGCGCCACCTCTCGCTCGACGAGATGACGCGGCATGATGCCGACGACCTCACCACCAGCGTTGAGCGCAGCATCGGCGAGTGCGCCCATCAATCCAGTGCGTCCGCCGCCGTAGACGAGACGTCGCCCCGACGTGGCAAGGAGTCGGCCCATCGCCGCCGCTCGCTC
>Ga0207691_10007559_pt1 | contig 10461 bp, 11 predicted proteins | sample KBSM13metaG_FD_184327 | JGI IMG/M metagenome (GOLD analysis project Ga0207691, IMG submission 184327) | Miscanthus rhizosphere microbial communities from Kellogg Biological Station, Michigan, USA - KBS M1-3 metaG (SPAdes) (version 2) | ecosystem: Host-associated > Plants > Roots > Rhizosphere >... | reverse complement strand
GTGAGGCGTGAAGTTGCGGCCGGCGGAGGCCTCGAAATGGGTATTCTGGATGTGATCAAGCGCTGGTTCGGCGGCGGCAAGACGGCTCCAGCCAAACCTTCCCCCACCTCCCGGACCTACCAGCCCCAACCCGCCGAACCCGCCCCGAAACCCGTCCAGCCCGTCCAGCTCAGCGCCCACGAAGCGCTCGACGCCCTCGCCGCCAAGGCGGCCGCCAAATCTCCCTCCGGATTCACCGAACGCCGCGAGCGCCCCCGCGTCAATGCGCGCGACGGCACCCGCGTGCTGATCATCGACGACTCGCCGACGATCGTCGCCCTGCTCAAGCGCATGCTCGAGCAGAACGGCTACAAGGCGATGGAAGCCGTTGATGCCGAAACCGGCGTCGCGCTCGCGATTTCGGAAAAGCCGGACCTGATCTTCCTCGACATCGTGCTGCCCGGCATGAACGGCTTCGAGGCGCTGCGCCGCCTGCGCCGCGATCCGGCCACCAAGACCACGCCAATCGTGATGATCAGCGGCAACGAGCTGGCGACCGAGCAGTTCTACGCCCAGCGCATCGGCGCCGACGATTTCATGAAGAAGCCGTTCTCGCGCAGCGAGGTGTTCGCGCGCATCGAGAAGCTGCTCGACGCGGAGAAGGTCCCGCGCCGCCACCTGGCGGTGGTCAAGCCCTTGCCCACGGTCGATGGCGCAACCGCGACCGCCGCGCCCGCCACGGCGGCGCCGGTCGCCGCGGCCGCCGTTGCCGCCGTTGTCGCGCCCGCCGCCCCGGTGGCGGCAGCGCCTGCCGCCGCTGTGCCGACGGCGGAACCGGCGACAGTCCCGACACCTGCATTGGAAGCGGCCCCGGTCGAAACGCCCGTGTTGGAAACGGCTGCGGTCGAGACGCCGGTCATGGAAACTGGTGCGGTCGCCACGCCAGCGCCCGCAGCGATTCCGTCGGATGCGCCCGCCGCCGCGGCGGCTGTTGCCGAAACCGCTGCGGTCGAGCCGCCAGCGGTTGCGCCGGTCGCCGCCCCGGTCGCCCAGTCCGCAACCGCCGTCGCGACACCCGAAGCGAAGCCTGCGCCTGGCACCGCGGGCGCTGCCGTGGTCGATGAAGGCGCACCAGTCCCCGCAGCAGGCACGGCCGGCGAGACGGCCGAAGCGCCCGCAGCCGTATCGATCGAATCGAAGTCCGCCGAATCGGTCCAGCAGGCCGAAGTGCCCGCGGCCGAGCCGGTGCCCGTCGAACCTGCGGCCGGCGTCGCCGATGCCGTCGCCGCGTCGGTGCCGGCTGCGTCGGCCGATCCCTCGCAGACGATGATCATCGAGGAAACGCTGCGCGCGCCCGCCAACGACGATGTCCGCGATCCCGCGCCGATGCCGCTGGCCGCTGTCGCGAACGTGTCGTCGCCATCGTCCCCGTTCGTCGCGGGCGATGCCGTCGGCGCTTCGCAACCCGCCGCGTCCGCGACGATGAACGCGGTCGCCTCGATGCCCATGCAGGCTTCGGCGCAGCACACCGTTTCGGGCTGACGACCGGGCTCGTCCCACAGGTCCTCAGTTCCTCGTCCCCGCGCCGGCCGGTTCGCCTTCGGCATCGAACGCCGGTGGCGAATAGAAGTTCACGGTCTTGAGCATCGTGCGCCCCGTGTTGCGCAACTCGTGCCGTTCGCCGCGCTCGACGACCAGCAGGGTGCCGGCCTTGAGCGGCGCGCGCCGTCCCTCGATGGTCGCCGAACCCGAACCCGACACGACGTAGATCCACTGGTCCGCGCCGTGGTGGCGGTTGTCCGGGCCGCCTTCGCTGTCGCCCGGCGCGATCACCATCTCCGCCACCTGCGCGTTGCGGACCTTGAACGCGACGCGGAATCCTTCGCCGAACCGCAATGCCTTCCTGTGCATGACCTGCTCCTTCTGCTTTCGCAGCCCCACGGTATCATCGGCGCGCCGACCGACCGATGAACACCCATGCCCAGGGCGAAGCCATCGACCAGCACGAAGAAGGCTTCGGGAACCATCCGCGTGGGCATCGGCGGATGGGTCTATGCACCCTGGCGCGACAACTTCTATCCGAAGGGGCTCGTGCACCGGCGCGAGCTCGAATACGCGAGCCGGCAAGTCACCGCGATCGAGATCAACGGCACCTTCTACGGTGCGCAGAAGCCGCCGACCTATGCGCGCTGGCGCGACGAGACGCCCGTGGGTTTCGTGTTCTCGGCGAAGGCCCCGGCGCGGATCACGATGGCCCGTGACCTGTCGAAGACCGGCGGCGCGATCGCCGATTTCCTCGGCGGGCTCGCGACGCTCGGCACGAAGCTCGGGCCGGTCGTCTGGCAATTCGAACAGCAGAAGAAGATCGATCGCGACCGGTTCGCCGCGTTCCTGGATCTGTTGCCGCCCGTGGCCGGCGGCGTGAAGCTGCGCCATGTGCTGGACGTGCGCGATCCGGAATTCGTCGACGCCGGATACGTGAGGATGGCACGCAGCCACGGCTTCGCGACGGTGTTCACCGATTCGAAGGAGCACGCCTCGTTCGCCGACCTCACCGCGGGCTTCGTGTACGCGCGCCTCATGCGCTCGCGCGCCGAGCTCGGGCATGGCTACACGCCGCGCGAACTGGGCGCATGGGCACGGCGGGCCCGCGCGTGGGCGGAAGGCGAGGACCTGGACGAACTGCCGCACCTGGATGCGCCGCAGCCCTTCGCAGGCGCGCGCGACGTGTTCGTGTTCTTCATCGCGAGCGCGAAGGAACGCAACCCCGCCGCGGCGATCGCGCTGCTGGCACGGCTGGGCGCGCGCTGAGCCGAAAAGGACCCGTCTTGCACGGCCCAGGACCCCGGAGTAGCCTCGATCGCGGGGAAAACGAAGGGGTGCGGGCGCCATGGGTTCGCTGCGCGCTGCGAGGTTTTTCGGGATCCTGGCCGCATGCGCGGTCGCGCTGGCGTCCGGCAGCGCGCTGGCGGGATTGGGCGACGATTTCGGTGCCCGCGATCCGGCCTCCTGTCCCTTCCGCGATGCGCCGAAGACCGGTGCGCCTTCGCAGCAGCAGATGCTGCGCTACCTCGCCTGCGACGTCGAGAAGATCGGCGACATGGGCGAGTACCTCTACCTCATCGGCGAACCGCTGCTCGAGATCGCGCCGAAGGGTCGCGCTCTCGATCCGAAGTCCGACGTCCTCGCCAGGGACGCCGATCCGAAGCTGCCCGTCTTCGACGTCCGCGGCTATTTCCGCTATTACCGCTGCGGACGCAAGACCAGCATCGCGTGGACCACGAACCCGGGGCATGCCTGCCGGTACCAGCAATACGAGGACGCGAAGGGGTTGTGCTGGCGCGACGCGCACGCCGAGTGGCACTGCATGATGGACTTCACGTTCGACCTCAAGCGCACCATCCACGACGCGGTGCCGCCCACAGGCGGCCCGGCGCATCCGGCGAGCTAGAACAGCGCCGAAAGCACCATCACGAGACCGGCAACCGAAACGCCCCAGATCAGCGTGCGCACGTAGGCGATGCCCGCCACGTACGCGGGCACGTAGGCAACGCGGCTCCAGAAGTAGAGTTGCGCGCCGAGCGCGGTGTGCGCGCTGGTCTTCTGCGCGACCACGACCGCGAGCGCCGCGGCGGCGAACAGCGGGAAGGTCTCGAGGAAATTCTTCAGCGCGCGCTCGGCGCGCGCCGCCGGCCCGTCGAGCGGCTTGGGCACGCCATCGCGCGCGCCGGTGTTCCATTTCAGCCCGCGCTGCAGGGTGCCCATCGACGACTGGATCACGATCTGCACGAGGCCGAGCGCGATCGACCAGGCGAGCATCTGCAGTTCGACGGCCATCGGTTTCCCCTTTCGGCGGTTGCGAGATCCATGCGAGCCCTACTCAGCACCGCCGGCATGGGCAGCGGGCGTTCGACGCTCCAGCGGGCGTTCGATGCTCCTATCGGCGTCTTCGCACTTCAGTGACGCTTCCCGGCCCGCCGGCACAGCCGGCGGGCGTTCGGCGAGGCGCGAGCTATAGCTCGCAAGCGCCTTTCCCGGCCCGCGGCAAAGCCGCGGGCGTTCGGCGAGGCGCGAGCCAGTGGCTCGCAAGCGCCTCGCCTCACCCCATGCAGAATACGTTGAGCTTGTTGCCGTCCGGGTCGCGGAAGTAGCCCGCGTAGAAACCGTCGCCGCGCGGGCCCGCGGGGCCCTCGTCCTTCGCGCCGAGTTCCATCGCCTTCGCGTACACCTTGTCCACCTTGTCCTTGCTGTCGACCGCGAGCGCGACCATGACGCCGTTGCCGACCGTGGCCTGCTGCCCGTCGTAGGGCGTGATCAATCCGAGGCCCGCCTGGGTCGGCGACGCCGACCACGCGATGAACCGCTCCATCTCCATGAAGCGCTTGCCGCCGATCTCGCCCAGCAGGGCGTCGTAGAACGCCGCGGCGCGCGGAAGGTCGTTGGTGCCGAGGGTGACGTAACCGATCATCGCGCAGCCTCCTTGAGTTGCTTGAATCCGACCATGCGCCCGGACTCCTCGTCCCACAGCTTCAGGCGCGCCGAACGCAGGCTCGTCCACCACGTGACGCGCGGTGCGGCCTGCAGTCGCGGATTGGATTCGAAGGCCTCACGCAGCCGGTAGCTCGGGATCCGGCTCGCGAGGTGGTGGATGTGGTGGTAGCCGATGTTCGCGGTGAACCAGTGCAGCACGCGGGGCATCGCGAAGTACGAACTTCCCGAAAGCGCGGCCTCGCTCGAATCCCACTCGCTGCCGCGCGCCCAGTAGGCGCCCTCGAACGTGTGCTGCACGTAGAACAGCCACACGCCGGCTGCGCCCGCGAACAACATGATCGGCAGATGCACGAGCACCACGACCTTCCAGCCGATGAACCACGCGAGCGTGCCACCGACCAGCAGCAGCATGAGGTTGTTGAGCAGCACGCTCGCCCACTCCTTGCGGTAGGACAGCGGCAGGTCGAATGGGACGCGGTGCTTGATCAGCAGCTGGTAGGCGGGACCGATGCCGAGCAGCACCGGCGTGCTGCGGTACAGGCGGTAGGCGAGCCGTCCGATCCAGGGGCGCGCGCGGTATTCGGCGACGGTGAGCGTGTCGATGTCGCCGAACTGGCGGCGGTCGAGGTTGCCCGAGGTGCCGTGGTGGATCGCATGCGTCTTGCGCCAGTAGCTGTAGGGAAACAGCGTGATCAGGCCGAGGCATGCGCCGACCCACTGGTTCGCGCGCGCGCTCGCGAAGTACGAGCCGTGGCCGCAGTCGTGCTGGGCCATGAACAGGCGCACGTAGAAACCGGCGGCGGGAATCGCGAGCAGCGCGACCCACAGGAAGCTGCCGCCCGAATACAGGATCCAGGCCATCAGCACCCACAGCGCGATGAAAGGACCCAGGCTGCTGCACAACTGCCAGATAGCGAGGCCGAGGTGCGGCTTGGCGAAGTTCGCGCAAAGCTGTCGCAGGTTCGAATCGCCTGCGGCAGGCGTCATGGTCGCGCTCACGTGGGACTCCCCGAAGGAAACGTCATTGTCGTCCCGCGCGAGTGATCTTGGCAACAAACCGATGGGCTGCGCTTCAGCTAAGGAGGTCAGTACGCGGCCGTATGCCCGCCGGTCGCGGCGTTCAGCGCGATTGCGCGCTCACCGGAACGACGCGTGCGACGCCGCTGCGACGCCGTCCGGCCTGCAAGGCGAACACCGGCGCGCCGGCGATGAGGTACCAGTGGTAGGTCGCGAAACGCCACGCGAGCACGGCCGCCGCGGCGGCGGTCGCGCCGAGTTGCGGCGTGAGCAGCGCGGTCGCGCTCAGTTCCGCGCCGCCGCTGCCACCGGGCAGGAACGTGAACTGCCCCACCGTCAGCGACACCATCTGCACGAGGAAGGTCCACGCCCAGCCGACGTGAAGCCCCAGCCCGCGCACGACCACGAACATCACGCTGAAGCGCAGCAGCCAGTGCAGCACGCAGACCGCATAGACGCCGAGCAGCCGCCCACGCGAGAAACCCGCGATCAGCTTCAGGCCTCCGCGGAATTCGGCGACCGCGCGGACGAAGCGGCGCCGCCGCCGCCGGCTCACGCGCAGCTTGCGCAACACGAACAGTGCGCCGAGCAGCGCCGCGCGATGGAACCTCCGCATCAGCGCCACGACGAGCAGCCCCGTTCCGAGCAGCGTGGCCAGCGGCGCGAACTGCCAGGCCGCGTGCGCGCTCGCGGGCACCAGCACCCAGTACAGGCCCATCGCGACCAGCGCGGTGACGAAGAACAGCATGTCCATCAGCTGGTCGATCGCGTACACGGCGACGCCCTGCGCGGCGCTCAGCCCGTGGCGCTTGAGCAGCATCACCAGGGTCACCGGCCCGCCGGCGCCCGCAGGCGATGCGCAGATCGCGAACTCGGTCGCCATGACCGTCGCCACCGCCTGTGCCTGCCCCATAGGGCGCGCGATGCCGCCGAGCAGCAGGCGCAGGCGGATCGCGTTCGCGTTCCACGCCAGGCCGATCATCCCCAGCGCGGCGAACCAGACCGCAGCCGGCAGCGCGCGCAGTTGCGCGAGCGCCTCGCCGCCGCCGATCGCCAGCGGAATGCCGAGGCCGAGCGCCAGGCCCAGCGAGCCGAGCATCCAGATCCGGCGCTTCACGCCGCCCGCTCCAGCGCGAGCCGCTGCAGCGCCTGCGCCTTCGTCACCGTTTCGCGCGACGCGCCCAGCGCGGTCGCGGTGTCGAGCCACCAGCGCACGACGCCGGGATACCGCATGTCGACCGGATGCAGGCCCAGCCGGATCAGCGCCGCATCCGCATGCATCCTGCGCCGCCGTTCGTTCCACGCGCGCGAGAGCGCCCGGCGCCAGCCGCTGCGCGCGCTCCAGACCAGGCTCGGCGCCGGCACGTGCTGCCAGCCGGGCAGCCGGATCAGGCCCTGCGGGTCGCTGGTGTAGGCGAAGCCGGCCGCGGCGACTTCCGCCTTCGATGCCGCGTTGAGCAGCCAGGCCGGCGCGACGAAGCCTTCGGGCTCCCACCCGCAGGCGCGGAACGCCGCCAGTCCCTTGGCGATGCGGTCGCGTGCATCGGCCGCGTCGATCGCCTGAAACTCGCCTTCGTGGGTGTAGATGCGGCGCATGAAGACGTCGCGCGGCGTGCGCGGCGGCGGCGCCTCGTCGGCGTGGTGGAATCCGTGCAGCACCAGTTCGTCGCCGCGTGCAACGCGCGCGTCCATCGCCGCGCGGAATGCGTGGTCGCCGACGATCGATCCCTCGTGGTGGAAATCCGGGACGACGAGCAGGGTCAACGGCATCGGGCCGACGCGATCGATCGCCTCGACGAAGGACCGGTAGGCCGGCCATGTCGAGGGCGCGACGTCGTGCAGCACGACGCTCTGGAAGCGGCCCGCCGCCTCAGCCGGTCGCGGCGGCATGCACCGGCTCCTCGCGCAAGGGCTGTCCGGCCGTCGCGCCGGTGAGCTCCGCGTAGTGGCGCAGCAGGCCCTGCATCACGCGGTCCCAGCCGTAGTGCGCCTCGACGCGGCGGCGGCCGTTGCGTCCCATCGCGACCGGATCGCCGGCGAAGACCTCGCGCACCGCATTCGCGATCGAGCGCGCATCGCCCGCACGCGCGAGCACGCCGCACTCGGGCGTCACCAGCTCGGCCACCGCGCCGCGGTCGACGCCGACCACCGGCAGGCCGGCCGCCATCGCCTCGAGCACGACCAGGCCGAAGGTCTCGCGGTCCCCCGCGTGGACCAGCGCGTCGCAGGCCGCGAGCAGGGCCGCCAGTTCGTCCTTCGGCACGAAGTGGTCGATCACGTGCACGTTGTCCGGATGGCGCTCGGGCATGTGGCTGCCGATGAGCAGCAGCCGGTAGCGGTCGCCGAGTTCCTGCATCGCCTGCAGCAGCAGCGGGATGTGCTTCTCGGGCGATCCGCGTCCGGCGAACACCAGCAGCTTCGCGCGCGGGTCGATGCCCAGGCGCTGGCGCATCCGCAGGTCCTTGCGCGAGTGCCGGAACCGGTGCAGGTCCACGCCGAGCGGCTGCACGTGCACGTTGCGCACGCGCAGCCGTTCGAGCTTTTCGGCCATCACGCGGCTCGGCACCAGCACGCGGTCGAAGCGGCGGTAGAGCTTGCGGACGTAGTTGTCGAGGATCAGGTCGGTCCAGTGACCGACCCGGCTGCCGACCAGCCGCGGCAGGTCGGAATGATAGAAGCCGATCACGGGGACGCCGAGGCGTTCGCCGGCATCCAGCGCGGCCCAGGCGGGCACGTAGGGGTCCTGCGCCTCGATCAGGGCCGGTGCGAGCGCGACCAGCGCCTCGGTCCAGTTCTGGCGCTTCACCGCGAACCGGTAGCCGTTGCCGAAGGGGATCCGCGGCGACGGCATCGTCACGATCCCGCCCTCGCTCCCGGCGGTCTCCCCGGGCACCACCAGGCTGTGGCGGAACCCCGGCCGCGAGCGGAACCAGTCCGCCTTGGCCTCGAGGAAGGTTCGCACACCCCCGCTGGCAGGGGCGTAGAACATGGTGATGTCCGCGGTATGCAACGTCATGCGGTTCCCGGTTTCATTCCGTCCCTGCGTAGCCGGCGATTGCGGAAGCTTTCCGGCAATCGCCACCACGGGGCGCACGAGGCACCCCGTGTCCATTGTAGGTGAACGGGCCGGGGCTGCCAGATGAACGTTCAGCGTCGCGCCTGGCGCTACGCAAGGTCGCACAAGGGTGGACCTGTCCCTGCGGGAGAGGTTTCGCCCCGGTTCGGCCGCCACACGGGACCCGGAACGGGCTCCGCAGCGGGTCCGGGCGCGCCTAGCCCCGCGTGGTCCGCCGGGCCAATGCCAGCGCCTTGCCGTAGCGCAGGTAGAGCGTCTCGACCTTCTCGACGTAGGCCTGCGTCTCCGCATACGGCGGCACGCCCTTGTAGCGGGCGACCGCGCCAGTGCCTGCGTTGTACGCCGCGGCGGCCAGGCGGCGGTCGCCCTTGTAGCGCCGCAGCAGCTCGCCGAGGACCTTCGCTCCGCCGCGGATCGACTGCTCGGGCGAGAACGGATCGGGCACGCGGTAGGCCAGCGAGGTCTGCGGCATCAGCTGCATGATGCCCTGCGCGCCCTTCGGCGAAACCGCGGTCGCGCGCATGCCGCTTTCGGCGTGCGCGATCGCGCGCAGCCAGGCGTCGTCGATGCCGTTCGCCTTCGCGGCGGCGCGGAAGTCGGCCGCGTGCACGCTGGTCATCACCGGCCCGACGTTGCCGAGGCCGACGTGGGCCGGCGAATCCGGCGGAGTCACCGCAAAGGCCATCAGGCGGGTCGAACCCGGCAGATTGCGCGTGGTGTAGGCCGTCGTCCCGTTCAGGCTGAACGAATAGACGGCGCCGGCCTGGCGACCGTTCATGCCCCACAGGTTGGGCAGCCGCGCAACGTCGTCGGCCAGTTCCTTCGCCTCGCAACGCGAGCCGGGTTCAGGGGCCGTCGCCAGGCTCACGGTGCCCTCGCGCACGCAGCGGTACACCGTGCGCGCCTGCGCGGGCACGACGGTGAGCAGCGCCGCGACGAGCGCGGCCAGCACGGGCAACTTGCGGTTCATGAAGGGATTTTACTCCGCCCGGCCTGTATCGCGCCCGTGCCGGAAGGCATGCGGGCGGGATGACAGCCGTCAATGGTGGACGCCTTCGGCTTGCGCTAAGGTCCGCGCACTCCTTCGAGGACTTTCCGATGCAGGACATGACCAAGGGGCCGATTGCCGGCCACGTCGTGCGCATGGCGATGCCGATCGCTTTCGGCATGCTGTTCCAGGCCGCCTACGTGCTGGTCGACCGATATTTCGTCACGCGCCAGGGCGACCACGCGATGGCCGGCGTGGTCGCGGGCGGCAACCTGCAATACCTCGTGATGGGACTGACCCAGGTCCTCGCCGTCGGCACCACGACCGTCATCGCGCAAGCCGTCGGCCGCAAGGACCGCGACGACGCCAACCTCGCCTTCAACCAGCCTGGTGATCGGGCTGCTGTGCGCCGTCGCCACGCTGCTGGCCGGTTACGGACTTTCGGGCGCCTACATGGGCCGGCTTGGCGCAGACGCGGCGACGATGGCCTCCGGCGCGGAGTTCCTGCGCTGGTTCCTGCCCGGCCTCGCGCTGCAGTTCGTGATGATCCCGATGGGAGCGGCGTTGCGCGGAACCGGGATCAACGCGCCGGGGCTGGTGGTCCAGATCGCGACGGTCGCCCTCAACGCCTTCCTCGCACCGGTGCTGATCGCCGGCTGGCTGACTGGAAAGCCGATGGGCGTCGCCGGCGCCGGGCTGGCGACTTCGATCGCGGTCGCGGTCGGCGTCCTGCTGATGACGGCGTATTTCGTCCGTCTGGAGAAGTACGTGGTGTTCGACGGCGCCGCTCACGACGGCGTACCCGATCTGGCGGTCAACGAGATCAATCAGATTCTGTCCAAAGTCGCCAATCCCAAGATTGCTGACGGCTCCAGTTCTGGAACCGAAGGCGGGCTTCAGGGCCTGACCA
>Ga0207691_10007558_pt1 | contig 10462 bp, 9 predicted proteins | sample KBSM13metaG_FD_184327 | JGI IMG/M metagenome (GOLD analysis project Ga0207691, IMG submission 184327) | Miscanthus rhizosphere microbial communities from Kellogg Biological Station, Michigan, USA - KBS M1-3 metaG (SPAdes) (version 2) | ecosystem: Host-associated > Plants > Roots > Rhizosphere >... | reverse complement strand
GATCACCAATTCGCTGCTGAATTTTACGTCTCCGGTGATCGAGACACCGCTGGATATCCTGTTGGGAGCGGAACCGTAAGCGGATTGATGAGTTCCTTCGGAGGCTGGGGTTGTCGAGCTAATTTTTGGGTTAGATCCAAACATATATATATAGTTATTTTGATTGCCGTTGAACCCGCTTTTACTCGCGGGAGTGATAGTGCATGAAGCAAATGCTGTTCCTGCGCTTTGACGCGTCCGAGCCGGACTGGCGCAGAAGAAAGTAAAAATTAGGAAGTAAGAATTAGGAATTGGAGAGCCGATGGTGCGCGAGGTCAATCCGCCTTCGCGCAAGAGCTACGACGCGACAAGCGCCACACGCGTGAAGATCGGGCCGATCCGGGCTTGCCGCGCAAAATCGGAATCTTTCGCACCTACGCCCTGCCGCTGGCCCAGTCATGCCGGTGAAGAGCAGCAAGCAAAACCAGGCCGCGCGCGACTTCTGTGCGGTGTGCCGGTCAGCGGCCTGGACTTAGCGAGTCTGCTCCAGGGTGAAGAAGGGTTTTTCCTCTGCCAAAACAGAGGACAAAATTACATCACCGTGGCAAAGGCTGGTCACTCCATAGCGTTTGGCCCGATGCCAATCGGCCGAATCATCCAAGAGCAACCCTCGGTTAACCTTGGGCCGGAGCCGTGGTTCGTCACCAAGATCAGCAACTCCACCGAGTTCGCTGATTTCTGTGGGACCAGCGGAGCGTCGGCTGCCAACAGGTAGCGACAGTCGCTGCAGCAGAAAACCGAAACACTCAACAAAGATCCAACGCCCCGGTGAGGAAAAAACTCACCGGGGCGTTTTCGGGAATAGACGGCCGCTCGAACGTGACACTGGCGCCGAGCGCGCGTGCTGGATCTTCTGCCTCGAAAAACGGGTCAATGCGACCTGTGCCCGCAAATACTTGGCCGTTCCTTCGTTTCGGGCCGCCTACGTCTTGCGCGTGCGACAGAGTGCGCCCGTGCGTCGCAGACGCACTCTGCTAGGGTTGGTGAATGCGAAGAATTCTTTGTGGTTTTGTTCTCGCGCTGGCCGGCCCGGCCTTCGCGGAGATGGCGCCGGTAGCCGATCGCGTGGCAGAGCAGAATAAATTATTCGACGAGTTTTATGAGACAGGACTGAAGAACTCGCCGGAGCGGGCGACGGCGTACGGCGACTACCGCTACAACAACTTGCTCGGCCAGTATGCGCTGAAGGAGATCGCCCGCCAGCATGCGGAAGGCGACGAGTTCCTGCGCCGGCTGAAAGCGATCCCGACCGACGGGATGGGTGACAAAGACTTGCTCAGCCATCGCGTCATGCAGCGACAAATCGAACGGGAGGACATCAACTACGAACTAAAGAATTACGAAATGCCGGTGAACCAGCAGAACGGTGTTCACACCCGGCTGGCCGACCTGCCGCTCTCCGTGCCTTTCGATTCCGTGCAGCATTATCAGGATTACATTTCCCGGCTACACCAAATCCCGCGCGTCCTGGAGCAAACGACCGAGGTGATGCGGCAGGGCCTGAAGGACGGATTGATGCCGCCGAAGATCGTGCTCGAGAAGCTGCCCGGCCAATGCGATGGCATCATCGCCGCAAATCCATTTCTCATCCCGACGACGAAGTTTCCGAAGGAATTTTCCGAGCAGGACAAGAAGCGGCTGACCGATGAGATGACGAAGGCGGTGAACGACGATGTCTTTCCTGCTTACAAGAAGTTCGCGGAATTTCTCCGCAACGATTACGACCCGAAAGGGCGCGCGCAGCTTTCCATCGAAAGTTTGCCCGATGGCAAACGGCGTTATGCCGAAGCCGTCAAGATGATGACGACCATGAACGTTACGCCAGCGGAAGTGCATGAGATCGGGCTGAAGGAAGTGGAGCGAATCACGGCGGAGATGACGAAGCTTGCGCAGTCGCAGGGATACAAGGACCTCGCCAGCTTCCGCGAAGCGATCAACAACGATGCGAAGTGGAAGCCGACAAGCGAGCAACAGATCGTCGATAATTTTTCCAAATACATCCACCAGATGGAGCCGAAGCTGCCGGAGTTATTCGGGCTTTTGCCGAAAGCGCCTGTAACGGTGGAACCAATCCCGGATTTCGCCAAAGCTGAGTCGACGCACTACGTCGCGGGCACGCCGGATGGGAAACGGCCGGGACGCGTCGTGGTCGCCGTCGCTGATCCGACCAAGCGCACGCTGATCACGGACGAATCCGTCGCTTATCACGAAGGCGTTCCAGGTCATCACATGCAGATCAGCATCGCCCAGACCTTGCCCGACCTTCCGAAGTTCCGTCTTCACGGCTTTTACTCCGCCTATGCGGAAGGCTGGGCGCTTTATGCCGAGGAGCTGGGGAAGGAGATCGGTTTCTATAAAGAGCCAGTGTCAGACTACGGCCGGCTAAACTCGGAGCTATTCCGCGCCGTGCGGTTGGTGGTCGATACCGGCATTCACGATAAGAACTGGAGTCGCGAGAAAGTGATCGATTACATGCACGCCAACGATCTGAACGACGCGCTGGCGCAGACCGAGGCCGACCGCTACATCGCCTGGCCGGGTCAGGCGCTGGCTTATAAGATGGGGCAGCTCATGATTCGCAAGTTGCGCGACGAAGCCAAAGCGCAGCTAGGATCGAAGTTCGACATCAAAGCATTCCACGACGAAATCCTGAACGGCGGAGCGATGCCGCTGGACCTGCTGCAAGAGCGCGTCGAGCGATGGGTTGCTCATGCAAAAGCGCAAACTGGATAAGAGTGGTCTGCGGATAGTATCGAATTTGGAAGCCCGAAACTTAAGCGCGAACGAAGGGCCAACCGATTGCTCACCTTCCCGCGGCCATTCTTCCCAACGCTGAAGTATTTTTCTCACTGCGCCGCGATCGCACTCTGTCGCGCGCGCAAGACGTATTTCTGAATCTTGCCGGTCGCAGTCTTGGGAAGTTCTGTGATGAAGGTGACGCTGTGCGGCGCCTTGAAATGCGCGATGTTCGCCCGCGCAAACTCGCGCAGCTCGCTCTCATCGGCGCGCGCGCCCTGCCTGAGAACAACGAAGGCGTGCGGCGCCTCGCCCCAGCGCTCATGCGGCAGCCCAACGATCGCCACCTCCTGCACTGCGGGGTGTCGTAAGAGAACACCTTCGACTTCGACCGAGGAAATATTTTCTCCGCCGCTGATGATGACGTCCTTCAGACGGTCGCGTATCTCGACATAGCCATCCGGATGGACGACCGCGGCATCGCCGGTGCGAAACCATCCGCCGCGCAGGGCCTCCTCGGTCGCTCTTTTGTCGTTATAGTAGCCGGCCATGATGACGTTGCCCCGCGCCACGATTTCGCCCTGGGTAATTCCGTCGCGCGGCACGTCGTTGTCTTCCTCGTCAACCACCCGCAGCTCGCCCGAGGTGATCAGCTCGACGCCTTGCCGGGCTTTGATCGCCGCTCGCTCGCTAGCCGGGAGGGACGTGTGTTCCGGCCGTTGTTCGCAGACGGTGATGAACGGCGCCGTCTCAGTGAGTCCGTAAACGTGCGTAATCGTCCAGCCCAGTTCTTCTTCGAGTCTTTGGATGGTGGACGCGGCGGGCGGCGCGCCGGCGGTGACAACTCGGATGCTCTTCGGCGCAAGGTGACGAACATCCTCCGGCGCGTTGGCCAGGGAAATCAAAACCGTCGGCGCCGCGCACAACATGGTTACCTGCTCCTTCGCCATTAATTCGAAGACAGCGCGCGGCTCGACTTTGCGCAGACAGATGTGAGTCGCGCCGACGGCTGTAACCGTCCAGACGAAAGTCCAGCCGTTGGCGTGAAACATCGGCAGCGTCCAGAGATAACGATCGGCACAAGTCATGGGTTGATGGAGCAGGGTGCCGATCGAATTCATCCAGGCGTTGCGATGCGTAATCATCACCCCCTTGGGACGCGCGGTAGTGCCGCTGGTGTAATTAATCGTCAGCAAATCGGTTTCCTGAATTTCCGGGCGAACAAATTCAGCTGAGCTCGCCTGAAGAAGTGCTTCATAGTTCAGCCAGTCGTTAGCTTCTCCCGTTAAAGCGACGAAGTGTTCAACGCAGGGCAGGTGGGAGCGAATGTTATTGATGGCCTCGAGATAATCGCGATGTGCGCAAAGGACACGGGCGCCGCTGTGGTTGATCAGGTAAAGAAAGTCGTCAGCGGTGAGGCGAAAGTTCAATGGCACCAGCACAGCGCCTAGTTGCGGCACGGAGTAGAACGATTCCAACTGCGCATGAGTATTGGGCGCGAGATAGGCGACACGATCGCCCACGCCAACTCCGAGCCGCTGCAAGACCGCCGACCAACGATCGCACCGATCGAGCAACTGGGCGTAGCTCCAGCGCGACTCACCATCGATCACGGCGATCTGTTCCGGATAAACTTTGCGCGCGCGGCGAGCGAATTCGAGTGGCGTCAGCGGCGTTTCCATGTCTCGAGAAATATCAAGAGCCCGGCACGTTAGTTTGCGGCCGCGCGCCGATCCTTTCCACCAATAATGCGATGAAGACGAAAAGCGTGTAGAAGATCCAAACACCCAGTACGGTTGCTTTATCGCTCAGAGGCGCGCGAGGCACGTAGGTGTCGCCTATCTGAATAACTACCAGAGCGATTCCGAAGGCGATCACGGCCCCCTTGCGAATTGCCGCCATTACATTGCGTGCCAGATAGAGCGCGATCCCCAGCGCAAGCAGCGCGATCTCAACTGTAAACTCCGGGTCGCGATAGTTCCACAAACCAAAACCGACTTTGGCAGTGTTATCGTAAACTGGGAGATCGTGCGGATGGGCGATGAGATCGAGAATCCAATGCGAGAACACTGCGACGCCGACGACCAGGGCGGCTGATTTTGTGTAGCCATAGCCGAGCCAACGGCAAAGTGGTTTGTAACACAGGCCAGCCAGGCCGCTCCAAAGAACCGCTGCGATGAGGCTATGTGAATACGGGTGAAAATAGGAGTCGAGCATGCTGCCAGCGGTGAAACCTTTAATGACACGCAGTTTCTCAATGCCGAGCAGGACGAGAGTTGCCCAGATATAATCGAGAAACTGAACGGCAACGAACAAAACCCACAGCGGAATTTTGTTCTGCTCCGTCCTGACTGCGAAAGCGACACTATAATGTCCAACAAACATGGGGAGTAAGTAGGAATTAAGAATTAGGAATTAAGAAGTAAGAATCAAGGCAGGCAGTGTGCGAGGCGAGGAAAACGAATGGATGAGTTTCAACCGCTGAAAATCTACCGTGTCGAAATGACAACGGCTTGGAAATTCTCCCGAACGAACTAGCATCGGCTCGTGGCGAACAAACAGGGAATCCCCGGTGCCAGCCGGTATGACGCAGTGATCGCGACCTTCGTGGGAGTTTGCGCTCTGTGCGTGTCCGGTTACACCGCCCACGTGCAGCGCCAGCAAGTGCGTGCGGCGGTGTGGCCCATCCTCGAATTCGACAGCAGCAATGCGCCCGACATTCACTTTACCCTAGCTAACAAAGGAGTCGGACCGGCGATTATCCGGAATGTCATTGTAAGAGTGGATGGGCAGCCGGTCAGGAATTGGAAGGAGGCGCTCGAGAGAATACTGGGACCTGGGGAGCATCTGGGTTCGGAGAGCGACATGAGCGGTCATGTGTTCGCCGCGGGTGAATCGATGGACGTCTTCACTCCGCGCGATGCCGAAAATAATCCGCTCAATTTCGACAAATCGAACCCGCTCTGGGTGAAGCTGAATAAGGACCGTGGACGCGTGACGGTCGAGATCTGCTACTGCTCGACGCTCGGCGAATGCTGGACCTTGCGCGGTAGCGGGATGACACCGAGCACCACCACGGAGACCCGTCGTTGCCCGAGTCCTTCAGCAACTAGTTTCCAGCAGTAGCTGGGCGAAGTTTCGGCGATAACACCCGATCGCATCAAGTGGAGGAACAATTGCTCTCGTCGAAACCGCGGCGTGGCAAACGATGGGAAGCAAGGTAAGAAGGAAGAGTTAACAATTAAGAAGTTCTAATCGAACAGCTACTTTCAGAAAATGGAAGAACAACGGAGATCGAAGATGGAGATGAAAGATCCGTCCATGCACAAGGCTAGGGCGCGATCAGGTGCGCGGCGACTGAGATATGTTGAAAGGTTGAGAGCAAAATATGGAATAAAAAAGTGGTAGAAGACCTTAAAGATCTGTGAAAAAGGCTCGGCAATCTCGCCGCGAAGTGGATCAAAAAACCGAGCCTCCTGCCCCGGCGGCGCGGTTGGCTCCGGTCTTTTTCCTCTTCCTTTTTTGCGCAGGCGCCATCCTGCGACTTCTCCTTTGCTGGTTTAATCCGCCGCAGAATGCGTTCGACAATCATTACGAACCGATCTTTCTGATCATGCAAACGGCCGCCATCCCCGCGAAGGACGCCTGTTTCCAATGTTATCATCCGCCAGTCTTTTATTGGATCTCGGCCATTATCGGTGACATGGCGGTATCTGGCGGCATGACCCCGCCGCACATAGTGAAGTTGCTGCAGTTCGTCTGCTGCTTTTACGGCATCGCCACTCTTGGGGTCTGCTACCTCATTCTCAAGAGATTCCCGCTCTCAGCCTTCTCCAGCGCGATTGCCTTTGGAGCGATCTGCTTTTTGCCGCGACACATTTACATGTCGGCAATGAATTCCAACGACACGATCTCCTATCTTTGTGTGGCGATTTCGATCTACCTGATCATCGTCGCCTTGGAACGCAAACTTGCTCCGTTACGTCTTGTGCTCTTGAGCATTGTTTTGACGGTGACGGTGTTCACGAAGTACACCGCGTTCGCGGTTTTACCGGCGGTGCTGGCGGCAGTGTTGTGGGCCTATCACGTCCGGCTTGTCGTCTCACGAAAACAACTCTGGTTGTCAATCCTTGCTGTGTTTGCCCTGCCTTTGTCGGTTCTAGGAGGCTACATCGCGGCCAACGTAAAACATTACCATAGTCCGTTGCCGTGGAACGTCTCGCTCTATGACCCGAGCGTGCATCGGCCGCGTGATCCGGAGCCGATCAGCTTTGTTTCTTTCAAGCCGTGGGAAGATGCCGTCATGCCGATGCTCGCCCCGGGTAAACTGCATTCTTTTTGGACGATGCTTTACAGCGGGATGTGGTTTGATACCGAGCCCTATTTTCTTTCCTTCCTCGATGCCAACGGAGACTGGTGGCAACACTACTATTCGTGGTATCGCGGAGAAGAACCTTTTCCAGGCAGGAACCCGTCGCTTTCCCGTTGGACGACGTTGTCTGCGGCCGGACTCATTTTGCTGGGACTTGTTCCTTTGGCTCTCGTCTTGGTTGGCGGCTTTCTCTGCGTGAGCGGCAAATGGAAGACCTTATTCAAGGCAAGTCCGGTGCATCGAGCCAGCCTGAGTCTCTTTCCTGTGTTGCTTGGCTTCAACATAGCGGGAATCATCGCGCTCACTATGCGGCTGCCGGTGTATAACTCCATCAAGCCTTCTTATCTCCTTAACGCAATGCCCGCATTTATGATCTTCATTGCACTGGGCGTAATGCTCTTGGAAAAAAATAAAATCCTAAGACGAACAACGCTCGTCGCATTGGGCACGCTCTTTACCTTAGTTACCGTGCACATGCTGCACATCGTGTTTTCCATTCACACGCTCATCACACACGCGAACTAAGGCTGTTTCGCCGAAGAGGACGACCAGGTCCGAAGAGGCGGCAGAAGGAAGAGTAGGAACGCCGAGATCAGAGTACAATTAGGGTAAAGGAACACGGGTAATAATTAAGAAGTAGGAATTAAGAGTTAGGAAGGCTACGGTCGCCTTCGCCGCACTTGAGTCCAGACTTTCCGCGAACGTTGTCCGTTCCAGTTGGTTCAGGGATGCGGAGTTTCGGTATCTGTGGTTGCAGCTTTCACCGTGTTCCCGCTCGCCCGCACCGCTTCCTCGATCTTCTTTTCCGCCGTGTCGAGCGGGTCGTAAGTCACATACATTACCCCGTTCTCGATCTTGGCCTCGCGCACTCCGGGCAGCGCCCTCACGGAATCGGTCATTTCTTTTTCGTGAGCGGCGACGCCAATTCCCTCGATCTCAATCCGAGCGACCATTATTTCATCCAACGCAGAGCTTTCCTGATCCTCTTCCTCGTTCATAGATCCATAAATAGAATCGGCTCTCAACCTGCAGATTCAGGTATCGGAAGTCAAAGAAGTCAGAGGTCGGGGGAAATGACGAAGCACGAATGGTCCGAGCCGGACTGGCGTTAAATGACGAATGAATTACGAGGCACTCCTGCTCTTGCTCCTGCTCATGATCTAATTCGAGGTCGGAAATCGGCCACAGGAGAGAGAACAAAGGACAGGAAGCGGGAAGGGAAGGTGATTAGTGATCAGTGATCGGTGAAGTGTAGAACGCCACAGGGCAAGGAGCAGAGGTTCCAGTGGTCGAGAAACTGCTACGTTCAACTGTATGCATGTTCCTGTCCTAATGGCGATGACTTCGCGGAGCGATTCGTGGATGCAATGGACGCTTTGGACAATAATCATGAGTCTTATTATGGGCTGGGTGGCGCGGAGCCGTCGACAGCCCAGAGCTGCCGGTTATGCCCGGCGATTGCAACATCCGCCGAGCAATCTCATCATCGGGCTCGTCTGTTTTTTATTTTTCGCCGGCATCGCCGTGATCTCCAATTTGTATGCCAACGCGACAACGACATGGTTAACGACCACAGTTTTTGTGGGGTTCGCTCTGCTGGCGCTACCCATCGTGGGTGATTATTTCGCCGCGCGGCACGAGGTTTCCGAGGAAGGTTTGCGTTACGGACGGCTGTTTGGTTCCGGTGGTAAGATTCGTTGGGCTGATCTCAAAAGCGTTCGATTCAGCGCCGCGATGAAATGGTTTCGCCTTGAATCGCAATCGGGCACGGTGGTGCGCATTTCAGTAATGCTGATGGGGCTGCCAGTCTTTGCGCAGCTCCTTCTCGTCCACACTCCTCCGGAGGCGATCGAGAGTAATACACTAGCGGTCTTGCGAATGACGGCAGAGGGGAATCCGCCTTCGGTTTGGGGGTCGGAAGAAGTCAGAAGGTAGAGATCAGAAGTCAGAGGTCGGAGGTCAGAGCCGCCGTGCGGCAGTGAGTCCCGAGTGTCGCGGACATGACGTGAGGTGATCGTTGACCATGCCGGTCGCTTGCATCAAGGCGTAGCAGATGGTTGAACCGACGAACTTGAATCCGCGTCGCACTAGATCGCGACTCATGGCGTCGGATTCGGTTGTGCGCGCTGGCACCTGAGACATTTTCCGCCAACGATTTTGCTTCGGTTTGCCGCCGACGAAACTCCATAGATACGCGTCGAAACTGCCGAACTCTTTTCGGACCGCGAGAAACGCTTTCGCATTCTGGATCGTCGCCGCAATCTTCAATCGGTTGCGCACGATTCCGGTGTCGCCGAGCAGCCGTTTCACGTCGCGCGCGCCGTAACGCGCGATCTTCTCCGCGCGAAAACCGTCGAACGCTTTCCGATAATTCTCGCGTTTCTTGAGAATCGTCGTCCAGCTCAGCCCGGCCTGCGCGCCTTCGAGGATCAGAAACTCGAATAGCTTTCGATCATCGTGAACCGGCACGCCCCATTCCTGGTCATGATAAGTGATGTTTGGTTCAGTAGTCGCCCAGGGACAACGCGTCATGAGGAACATGGTGGCGAGCACGGAGAAGGGAGCAAGGGGCAGGGAGCAAGGAGCGAAGAGCGAAGAGCGAAGAGCGAAGAGCAACGAGACTCAAAAATGGGAAACGCCGAACGCCGAACGTCCAACGCCGAAGTCAGTACGCCGCTGCGGCTAAAGTGACCGGCAACCGGGAGGTTTGCGCAATCGCTAGAGCGGCGAAAAGATAAGGCCGATGGAAGAGAAGAGAAAAACGTTGAGCGCCCGTTTGGCCCGCTGGGCAGCGGAATTGGTTCTCGTTTTTATCGGAGTTTACGCCGCATTCTGGCTCAACAGTTATCAGCAGCATCAGCAGGAGGCGAACCGGCGCGATCAAATCCTGGCATCGCTCGAGCGGATATTACGCCAGGGAATTGAAAGCGGAAAAATCAACGCCGCCCAGGAAGAACAGCAAGCCGCGGGATTTCAGCGTGCGCTAGAAGCCGGTGAAATGCCGCCGCTGCATCCGTTCGTTTTCACGACTGATTACAATCCGGGCGATTTTGCCGCTCTGCTTCAATCCGGCGGTATTGAACTGCTTGATGTGGAGACGCTCACCGCGTTGCGTAATGACGAGTCGGTCATCAGATGGGGACTGAGCCGTATGGCGCATTATCAAAAATTAAGCGACGAACTAATTGTGCCGAATCTGGATCAGGACATTTCGTTCTTTTACGATCCGACGACCAGGAAATTGCGGAAACGTTTCGAGATGTATCCCGAAGCTCTGCAAGCAACGGTGAAATTTGCTCACGACCTGGATCGAAC
>Ga0207691_10007556_pt1 | contig 10464 bp, 12 predicted proteins | sample KBSM13metaG_FD_184327 | JGI IMG/M metagenome (GOLD analysis project Ga0207691, IMG submission 184327) | Miscanthus rhizosphere microbial communities from Kellogg Biological Station, Michigan, USA - KBS M1-3 metaG (SPAdes) (version 2) | ecosystem: Host-associated > Plants > Roots > Rhizosphere >... | reverse complement strand
CGTAGACGAGCTTGTCCTCGGCGTTGAGCACCTCCTCGCGCTTCGGCCCGATCAGCACGCGGTCGGCTGCCGGCCGGATCTGCATCAGGTCGGCGTCGATCTGCCGGCGCAGCAGCTGCGCCGCCAGCGCCAGGTCGTGCCGGCGCTGCGTGCGCTGCGGCGCGGTCAGGGCCTGGCGCGCCATTCAGGTCCCATCGCGCGCCCCATCGCGCAGCGCGGCTTCGTCGCGCCGCAGCTCGTTCACCGTCGCCGCGAGCGGCGACGTGCCGTGCAGCAGCGTGAACACGCGCCAGACCGAGGCCAGCGCCCCGGCCCCCAGCAGCACGGTGGTGACGACCAGCGCCAGCATGCGCTGCGGCGTGTCCCACAGCGCCACCGTCACGGTGAGGGCCAGCGCGATCAGCGCAAAGCCGGCGAGCAGCGCTCCCACCGTCGCGTAGAGCAGCAGCTGTGCGATGCGCGCCTTCTCGTCCTGCCACTCGAGCGCCAGCAGCTCGAGCTTGATGCGACCCAGCGCGAGGGTGGCCGCGCCGAGGCGGCGCAGCGCGGCCAGGCTGCCGGCGCTGTCAGTGACCACGGCAGCGTCAGCGCCGCGCGATCAGCACGCCCAGCAGCAGCCCGAACAGGGCGCCGACGCCCACCGCCTGCCACGGGTGCTCGTGCACGTACTCGTCGGTGTCGCGCGCCGCTCGGCGCGCGCGCTCGATGCTCTCGTGATGCAGGTCGCCGATCTTGAGGCGGGCGTCGTCCAGCCGCTCGCGCAGGCGGTCGCGGATCGCCTTGACCTCGCCTTCGACCACGGTGCCGCCGGCACCGAGCAGCGCATCGATGTCGTCCATCACGCGCTGAAAATCGGCGGCCAGCTGGTCGCGTTTTGCTGTGGACTCGCTCATCGATGGGCCTCCTCGGCGCTCAGGGTTGTTGTTGACGCCGCTCGCGCGCCTGCGCGCGCCGCTCGGCGGCCATGCGATCCCATTCGTCGAGCTGCGCGGGCGACAGCACGCCTTGCAGCTTGGCGTGCAAGTCTTCCTGCACGGTCTGCAGCTCGCGGCTGCGTGCGCCGCGCCCCTGCAAGGTGGTGTCGTTGGCGTACTTGTCGCGGATCGCGCGCAGCTTCTGCGCTTCCTCCTGCAGGATCGCGCGCAACTGAGTCTCCTGCTGGGGCGTCAGTTGCAGGCGCTGCTTGGCCTGCGCGATGCGCTGCTGCATCTCGGGCGAGCGCGCTGCGGGGCGGGCGCCTTGCGCATGCACGATGCCCGCGCCCAACACGCCGACGAGCAGCAACGCCGCCGCACGGAGGTGCGGATGGCGAGCGGGCTTCAGCGGGTCCATGGCGGCAGGCAAGCGTCGTCGAACGGCAGGCGTGGCGCATTGGACGATGGTCCATGCCGGGGGTCAAGCAAACGTGCCGCTGCACAGCGCTGGTGACAGCAACGACGCGGTGGTGCGCAGCACGCGCCGAAGGCGCGTGCTGGTGCGCGCGCGTGCGCTTCCGAGCCGCGACTAGCCGCCGACGCGCGCGGCGCTGGCGCGCAGCGCGGTGTCGATCGCGTCGAGCAGCATCGCATCGTCCACCGGTTTGCGCAGAGTGGCCCACGCGCCATGGGCCGTTGCCTGGGCGCGCGTCTCGGGCGAGTCGTCGCCGGTGATGATCACAGCCGGCACGTGCGCATCGGCCTGCTGCAGCGCGCGCAGCACGTCCAGGCCGCTGATGTGCGGCATGCGCAGGTCGAGCAACACGCACTGCGGGCGCTGCTGCTGCAGCGTGCGCAGGAACTCGGCGCCCGACGCATGCACCTCCACCGCGAAGCCGGCGGCACGCAGCAGCCGACTGAGCGCCTTGCGCACCGACTCCTCATCATCGACGATCGCGATGCGGGCAGCGGGCAGCAACATGGTGCCGCATGCTGACCCTCTGGCGCCCGCACGCAATGAGACCTTGGTCCAATGGGACCAAGGTCCCACCCCGCCGACTCGGCCGGATCAGGCCCGCTTCAGGTGGGTTCGGCCGCGGCGTGCCGGGCGCGGTCCATCACGCGCACCAGCTCGGCCACCGATCGCACGCGCATCTTTTCCATGCCGCGCGCGCGGTGCACCTTGACCGTTTTTTCGGCGGTCCCGAGGTCAGCGGCGATCTGCTTGTTCAGGCGCCCCGCCACCACGTGGGCCAGCACCTCGCGCTCGCGCGCGGTGAGCGAGGCCAGGCGCGATTGCGCCTGCGTGCGCTGCCCGCGCTCGTGCAGGCGCTGGGCGCTGCACTCCAGCGCGCGCTCGACGGTGGCAAACAGCACCGTGTCGTCCACCGGCTTGGTCAGGAAATCGAGCGCGCCGAGCTTCATCGCCTGCGCGCACATCGGCACGTCGGCGGTGCCGGTGAGAAAGACGATCGGCATCTCGTTGCCGCGCTCCTGCAGCGCCTGCTGCAGCGCCAGGCCGCTCAGGCCCGGCATCGCCACATCCAGCACGATGCAGCCCCAGGCGAATGGATCGTGCTGCGCCAGAAAGGCCTCGGCGCTGCGGAACGTATACACCGCATGGCCTTGCAGCCGCAGCAGCCGCGCCAACGCGTTGCACACCGACGCGTCGTCGTCGACCACGAGCACTTCGGGCCGCCGGGGCAGGGCATCGGCGCTGCGCCAGTTCACATCAAGCAAATCCACGTTGCCTCCGAGTTGGCAAGTCATTCCCCCGTTTCCGTAAGGTCTTGCAGCCTATTGGAATCGATTGCCGCTAGCTTGACGTCCCTGACGCCAAGGCGACTTTGGCTGGCCTCAGGGCCACGCTCGCGGCCATGGGACCAAAGGGCAATGCGGTAAACCATCAGGTCTCCCTAGAATGAGTCCCTCGGGGAAGCAAGGCAATCACCGCAGCGCCGGCATGCTGCGGCCCAACCAGTGTGTGCATGGGCACGCCCGCGGGCTGCCGGATCCCCGATGAGTCACTTCGCCGAAGCAACGCCTCGCGATCTGCCCCGGCGCAACGCCCTCGGGTGGCTGCGCGAGCGCCCGCCGTTGGTGGCGCTGCTGCTGATGGCAGTGGTGTACTACGTGGGCGCGCGCGTCGGCATGTCGCTCACCGCGGCGCCCTTCCCCCTGTCTGTGCTGTGGCCGCCCAATGCGCTGGTGTTCTCGGCGCTGGTGCTGATGCCGACGCGCTGGTGGTGGGCACTCATCGTCGCCGCCTTCCCGGCCCACCTGGCCGCCGAGCTGCAGGACAACGTGCCGGTGGTGATGGTGCTGTGCTGGTTCGTCAGCAACGTCACCGAGGCGCTGATCGGCGCCGCGATCGTGCGCCGCCTCTCCGGCAGCGAGGGCGGCCTGAGCAGCGTCCGCAGCGTGATCGTTTTCCTGGCTGCAGCTGTGCTGGCGCCGTTCCTGTCGTCGTTCCTCGATGTCGCGTTCGTGCGGCTGGTGGGCTTCGGCAGCGGCGACTACTGGAGCCTGTGGCACGCCCGCCTGCCCTCCAACATGCTGGCGGTGCTGCTGTTCGTGCCGGTCGCGCTCACCTGGTCGGCGATCGACGCGCCGTTGCTGCGCCACGCCACCCGCGCACACGTGACCGAGGGCGCGGCGCTGCTGGCCGGGCTGCTCGCGGTGAGTTTCGTGGCGTTCGACACCGGCTTCACCAGCCCGTCGTCGGCCAGCCTGCTGTACCTGCCGATGCCGTTCCTGGTGTGGACCGCGCTGCGCTTCGGGCCGCCGCTGACCAGCGCGGCATTCATGGCGGTGGCGTTCCTGGTGATCTGGGGCGCCGGGCACGGGCGCGGCCCGTTCATGCATCCGACCAGCCCGTCCGACGCGCTGCCGATCCAGCTGTTCCTGATCACGATGGCCGTGCCGCTGCTGCTGCTGGCCGCGGTGATCGAGGAGCGGCGCGCCGCCGAGCGGCGCCTGCGCGCGTCGGAGGACCTCTTTGCCACGGCGTTTCGCTCCAGCCCCGATGCGATCGCCATCAGCCACCGCGCCGACGGCCGCATCATCACCGCCAACGACCGTTGGCTCGAGCTGCTCGGCTACCGGCGCGACGAGCTGGCGCGCGGCAAGGTGCCGCCGCTGGAGGCGCACCTCGGAGCGACCGATCGAGCCCACGTCGCCACGCTGGCGCGCGACGTCGGCGACGCGGTGCGCGACGTCGAGGTCAGCGTGCGCGATCGCCGCGGCACCACTCGCCAGGCGCTGGTGCGCATCAAGTCGGTGGAGCTCAATGGCCAGGCGTGCACGATCAGCATCGTGCGCGACATCAACGAACAGCGGCTGGCGCAGGCCCAGGAGCGCGAGCAGCGGCTGCAGCTGACGCACCTGGCGCGCGTGGCGTCGCTGACCGAGTTCTCGAGCACGCTGGCGCACGAGCTGAACCAGCCACTCACCGCGATCCTGGCCAATGCCCAGGCGGCGCTGCGCTTCCTGGCGCACGAGCCGCTCAACGTGGCGGAGCTGCGCGCCATCCTCAGCGAGATCGTCGAGGCCGACAAGCGCGCCGGCGAGTTGATCCATCACCTGCGCCTGCTGATGAAGAGGGGCGACGAGGAGTTCGTGCCGGTCGACCTGAACCGGGTCGTGCAGGAGGTGCTCGAGTTCCTGCGCGGCGAGTTCATCACGCGCGACGTCGACCTGCGCGTCAGCCTGTCGCCCGAGCTGCCGCCGGTCAATGGCGACCGCGTGCAGCTGCAGCAGCTGGTAATGAACCTGGTGTCCAATGCCTGCGACGCGATGCGCCATCCGTCGTGCCGCGAGCGCACGCTGGCGGTCACCACGGTGCTCGCCCACGACGGTCAGGCCCAGGTGGTGGTCACCGACAGCGGGCCGGGCATCGCGGCCGGTGAGGTCGACCACATCTTCGAGCCGTTCTTCACCACCAAGGAGAGTGGCCTCGGCCTCGGGCTGCCGATCTCGCGGCGCATCGCGCGCACGCACGGCGGTTCACTGACGGCCGAGCAGCGCGACGGCGGCGCGAGCTTTCGCCTGACCCTGCCTTCGGCGAAAGCCGCGGCGCGCCGCGACGCGCCGCAATGGAGCCGCGTGGCGTGAGCGGTCGTGCTGCGCGAGCGGCGGGCTGCGCTAACGGCCCGCTTTGACGCCGACCGCTACCGCCTCGAACAGCACGACGACGACCTGGTCGCCGGCCTTCACGCTGGACAGGCGCGACTTGTCCTTCACCTTCACGTCGACCACGCGGCCCTCCGGCCCCTTCAGGCGCACCATCTGCTTGGCCTTGTTGATCGACACCACGTCGGCCACCACCGTCGTGCGCCGCACTGCGTCGATGCCGGGGCGGCCGTCCTGCACGTTCTGGCGCTCGGCTTCGGCTTCCACCTTCTCGCGGATGCCGTCGCCGTTCTTGCGCAGCGCCACCGCCACCGCCACGAGGTAGTCCACCCGCACCGTGTCGCCCACCTTCACCGCATCGAGCGGCTGCACCGACGGGTCGATGTGGTAGCTGCGCTCGATGCCCTGCGTGGTGCGGATCACGACGGTGCGCTGCGCGACGTCGATTGCCGTCACGGTGCCCGATGTGCTGACGCGCACGCCGGCCGCGCGCGCATCGGGCGCACTCGCGGCGGCAGGCGTGTTGGTGGCGGCACCCGCCCCGCCGCCGTGCAGCGCCGCGCACAGCGCGAGCAGGGCGGTGATCGTCGGGAACTGACGCATGTGAGGCTGCCTAGAACGCGCGCCGGCTGCGCCGGCCGCGCGTCAGTTGGGCACCGGCGACTTCTTCCAGGAAGGGTCCGGGTTGAACGTGGTCATCGCGCGCGCGACCGCGTCGGTGCTTGGGCCGAGGTCTTTTTCGTAGACCACACCGGCGTGGCTGACCATGAAGGTCATGACGCCGGTGTCGCCATAACGCACCGGCCAAGCCACCGCGGCGAAGCCGCTGCGCATGCGCTTGCCGATGATGTAGTCGTAGGCGCCGCCCGCGGCATCCTTTCCCTGCTTGGTGAGGATCTTGTAGTGGTAGCCGTAGTAGCCGGCGCCGCCCTTGGGCTGTTGCTTCGCCCGCAGCGGACCGAGCGGGCTCTCGTCGAGGCCGAGCGGGCTCTCCCAGTACAGGCCGTCTTTCTTGCCCTTGGTGCTGACGAACTTCTGCGCGTACTCGTGGACGCCGTCGCCGTTGTGGTCGACAGTCGAATACTCGCGCTGTGCGTCGTAGTAGGCGAGGATCGCCTGCATGGTGGCCAGCTCGTTGCGCCCGATGCGCCGTGTGCGCATCTCGTCGGCACCGGCGACGAGGTCGAACTGCCAGCCGGTCTTGCGCTTGGCGATCGGAATCGGCAGCGTCCAGCCCGGCTCGTCGCCGATCGACACCATGGCGCTCTTGTCGCCCTCGGTGTAGATCTTGTGCTGCTTGTCCCAGGCCTTCAGGTAGGCCTCGATGTCGGCCTTCTCGATGTTGTCGGCGGACACGTACTGCTTGTAGTTCTGGCCCAGCACCACCGCGAGCGCCTTGCGATCGACCTTGCGCAGCGCATCGGTGAACGCATCGGCGGCCGCCTCGGGCGTGGGGTAGACCTTCTGCGCGAATGCCGGCGACGCGACCAGCGCGAGCGCCAGCACGAGCGCACGCAGACAGCCGACGAACGTTGGCCTCATGCGCTTCCCCGTGTCATCGACGGCGCCCGCCGCCGCCACCGCCGCCAGCGCGGCCACCACCGCCACCACCGCCGGCGCGCGCGCCACCGCCATGGCTGCCAGCCGACGCGCGGCTCGCGTTGCCGCGATCGGCTTGCTGGCGCGCAGCCCCGGCGTTGCCGGCCCCGCTCAACGCACTGTCGCGCCCGCCGCCACCGCGATCGTAGCTGCCTGCGCTGGCGCCGCCACCGGCACCACCCGCACGGTCGCGTCCGGCGCCTTGCGCAGCCTGGTTCGCGCGGTCGCGCGCAGCGGGATCGTTGCGCAGGTCATTGCGGCCCTGCTGCGGATCCATGCCGCGGTTCTGAAGCGACGACTGCGCCTGCTGGCGCTGCGAGTCACGACCCTGGTCGCGGCCGCGATAGTCGTTGCGCGCGCTGGCGTCGCCGACGCCCTTGCTGCCGAACTTGTCGCGGCTCGCCTGGTCGCCGTACGGCACCCCGCGGCGATTGGCCGAGTTGTGCTCGAACTTGTTGTTGCTGATCTGGCGGTTGCTGTTGATGTTGTTGTACTTGTTGACGTTGATGTTGACGTCGCCGCCGCCCCAGTTGCAGCCGCCCCAGATCGAGCCGATGGCCGCCACGCCGATGCCGAACGCGATGCCCGAGGCGAGGGCGGCGCCGGGGTAGTAGTACGGCGGTGGCGGGTAGTAGTAGGGCGGGTACGAGGGGTACGGCCACGCGCCGTACACGACGCTGGGGTTGTACGCCGGCACGTACACCGTCTCGGGCTGCGCCGGCTCCACCTTGATAATGGTCTGCTGAGTCGTCGGCTCTTTCTCGACGATCACGTTCTGCTGTTCGGTGCTCTTCAGGTTGCCGGCCTGCTGGGCCTTCGCGCGCAGGCGCTGCACCGCGTCGAGCACATCCTTGGACGACGCCAGGAACGCGTCGCCCGTCTTCTGCACCCAGTCGGGCTGCGCCCCCATCATGTCGAGGATCTGCGGGAACGCCGCGAGCGACTGCACGCTCGGGTCCCACGGCTGGTCTTGCACCGCCTTGACCGCGGAGTCGCCCTTGTTGTCGGGGTGGGCCTTGACCCACTTGGCGGCGTCGGCCACGTCGGCCGGATAGGTGCACGCCATCAGCACCTGCGAGAGCAGCGAATCGGGGTACAGCGCGATCGGCGCCAGCAACTGTTCGAGCTGCTCCTTGCTCGCCGGTGCGGCCGCCGGTGCAGCGGGCGCGGCCGCGGGGGGTGGCGGCGCGGGAGCCGGGGTGGTCTGCGCCTGCGCCAACGGCACGGCCATCGCCATCAGCAAGGCGATGCGAACGGATTGCCAGCGGATCGAGCGGCGCATCGTGAAGACGCAGATTATGGTGGATGCGCGCGCCGGGCCATTGGACTTTGGTCCCACCCGCTTGACGTGCATCAAGCCCTGCGAGGCATCGCGCAGCGACACCCGCGGTGCGCAACCAGCCGCGTCATGGCGGCGACGCCTTGCGCCAGCTGGCGTCGGGATTGAAGCGTGTCATCGCGCGCGCGACCGCGTCGGTGCTCGGGCCGAGGTCCTGCTCGTAGACGACGCCGGCGTGGTTCACCATGAAGGTCATCACGCCGGTGTCGCCGTAGCGCACCGGCCACGCCACCAGCGCGAAGCCGGCGCGCATGCGACCGCCGATCATGTAGTCGTACGCGCCGCCGGGGGCGTCCTTCCCCTGCGCGGTGAGGATCTTGTAGTGGTAGCCCCAGTAGCCCGGTGGTTTGGGCTGCTGCTGCGCAATCAACGGCCCGAGCGGGCTTTCGGGTTCGTCGAGCTTGGCGGGCCAGTACAGGCCGTCGCGCTTGCCCGGCGTGCTCACCAGCTTGCGCGCGTACACGCGCACGCCCTTGCCGGTGCGGTCTTCGGCGGCGTACTCGCGCTGCGCGTCGTAGTAGGCGAGCACCGCCTGCATGGCGGCCAGCTCGTTGCGCCCGATGCGTGCGGTGCGCAGTCGATCCGCTCCGGCCACGACGTCGAAGCTCCACATGCCGGCCTTGTTCTTGACAATCGGGATCAGCAGCGTGAACGCGGGCTCGGGGCCGACGGCGATCAGCGCGGTGCTGTCGCCTTCGGTGTCGATCTTGTGCGACTGGTCCCACGCCGCGAGGAACGCGTTGACGTCGTCGCGGCTCAGGTCGTCGGTGGGGATGAAGCGCTTCCAGTCCTTGCCGAGCACCGCCTGCATCGCCTGCGTGTCGTTGGTGCGCATCGCCTTGACCAGCGCCTCGGCGGCAGCATCGGGCGTGAGGTAGTGCTTCTGCGCGTGCGCGAGCGGCGCAGCCAGCAGACACGCCAGCAGCGCGATGCGCACGAGGGCGACGATCGATCGGGTCATGCCGCTTCCCTCGCGCTAGCGACGGCCACCGCCGCGTCCACCGCCGCCGCCACCGCCGCGCCCGCCGCCACCGCCGCCACCTGCACGGCCGCCCCCGCCGCTGAAGTTGGACGACGATGCACGGCTCGCGCTGCCGCGGTCGAACGATTGGCGCGACTGGCTCGGGTTGCTCGCGCCGCGAAACGCGTGGTCGTTGCCGCCGAGCGCCTGCGCACGATCGCGCGAGGCGACGTTGCCGGCGTTGCCGCCCCCGAAGTCGCGCCCACCGCCGGCGCCTTGCCCGCCGAGCCCACCCTGCCCGCCGCCGACGTTGCCGCGATCGCGCGCGCCTCCGGCGGCGGCCTGCGCGCGTTCGCGCGTGGCCGGATCGTTGCGCAGCTGCTGCCGGCCCTGCGCCGGATCCATGCCGCGGTTCTGCAGCGCCGACTGCGCCTGCTGTCGGCGCTGCTCGGTGACCGGATCGCGCCCGCGGTAGTTGTTGCGCGCTTCCGCGCCGCCGCGACCCTGTCCGAACTTGTCGCGGCTCGCCTGGTCGCGGTACGGCACGCCCTTGCGGTTGGCGGCGTTGTGCTGGAATTTGTTCTGGCTGCGGTCGATCTGGCGGTTGTGGTTGACCTGGTTGAAGCGGTCGGTGTTGATGTTGATGTCGCCGCCGCCCCAGTTGCAGCCACCCCAGAGGATGGCGCCGACTGCGACGCCCCAGAACACGCCGGCGGCGAACGCGGCGCCCGGGTAGTAGCCGGGGTAGTAGTAGGAATACGGCGGCCAGTAGTACGGCGGGTAGTACGGGTACGGCCAGGTGCCGTACACCACCGTCGGGTTGTACGCCGGCACATACACCACCTGCGGGTCCGCCGGCTCGATCTTGATGACCGTTTCCTGCGTCTGCGGTGCCTGCTCGACGATGACCTTCTGCTGCTCGGTCGTCTTCAGCGTGCCTGCCTTCTGCGCTTGCGCGCGCAGGCGCTGCACCGCGGCCATGACGTCCTCGGGCTGGGCGAGGAACGCATCGCCGACCTTCTGCACCCAGTCCGGCTGCGCGCCGAATTGCGCGAGAATCTGCGGAAACGCGACCAGCGATTTCACGCTCGGATCCCACGGCTTGCTCTCGACCTGCTTCACCGCCGCATCGCCCGAGGCTTTCTGGTTCGCGTTGACCCATGCGGTCGCTTCGGCGAAATCGCTCGGATACGTGCACGCCATCAGAAGCTGCGACAGCAGCGAATCCGGATACAGCGCCACCGGCGCCAGCATCTGGTCTAGCTGCTCGTTCTTGTAGATCTTCTCGGCAGGGTCGGTGTCGTGCGCAAGGCTGACTCCCGCGAACGGTATCAGTGCGAAACACGCCCCTATCAGCCACGCTCGTATCGACGTCTTCATTGCCGGACTCCTAGCAGCTGCATGTAGAAAGATTGCGATGCCGGGCGGCACCTGCGCCAGCGCATTTGTTCGGTCGGCTTCTAAGCAAAAGTACCTAATCTGAACGACACCCGCCGGCTCTCCCAATACCTGTGGCGAGG
>Ga0207691_10007553_pt1 | contig 10465 bp, 5 predicted proteins | sample KBSM13metaG_FD_184327 | JGI IMG/M metagenome (GOLD analysis project Ga0207691, IMG submission 184327) | Miscanthus rhizosphere microbial communities from Kellogg Biological Station, Michigan, USA - KBS M1-3 metaG (SPAdes) (version 2) | ecosystem: Host-associated > Plants > Roots > Rhizosphere >... | reverse complement strand
CCGCCGGTCCCGCGCTCGAGGCCGAGCTGCTGGCGTACTGCCGCGAGCACCTGTCGGCGTTCGAGTGCCCGCGGTCGGTCGACTTCGTCGAGGAGCTGCCCCGCCTGGAGAGCGGCAAGCTCCTCAAGCGCGAGATCCGCGCGCCGTATTGGGAAGGCCGGGCGCGGCGGGTGTGACGAAGACCGGCTCCCCGCCGGCGTCCTGCCGGCAGGGAGCCGCCTTTCAACGTCGCCTACGGAGGCGGGATCAGATCGACGACGCCGTTCATGCCGTCGGTCACGAAGGCGTCGATGAGCGTCGCGACCGACGCGGCGTTGCCGACGTTGCCGAGGTCGCACAGTCCCGGGGTCTCGGCGCGCGCGAACGCCTGATTGTACTTCTGGTCGATCTTGGTGAGGCAGAGTGCCGAGACGTCGGCGACGGACACGCCGGTGCCGCGCAGGCGCTGCGCGGTGGTGCGCGGGCCGAGCCCCGCGTCGATGAGCATCACGCCCGCCGGCGTGCGCACGGCCGTGCAGTTGCCGGCGGACCCGCTGGCGAGCACACAAATCTCGATCGACATCCCTGTCTCCCGAAGCCCGACCCCCACTTCCCGATTCGACTACTCCGTTATAGCTCCCGCTACGACGGACACAACCGCACGGTTCTGCGAGGTAGGGTACAGAGCGGGTAAGGGCACGCTTCCCCCGGGAGCAAGCTCCCGGGGCGTTCGGGAAGGTTACGCGTTTACCGCTGCGCCGACGCGACTCAGCGCGCGTCACAGACTCTTCGAACGCCGTGGGAGCTTGTTCCCACGGAACTTCCTTTTTCCGCGTTCACTTCGCGGGCGCGGGCAATTCGAACTCCGTCTCGATCGGAGACTTCTCCGCAGGCGCTTCGGGAGGTTTTGACTCAGCAGGTTTCGACTCAGCAGGTTTTGTTTCCGCGGGTTTTGCTTCCGCGGGTTTCGGCACCGTAGGCATGGTCTCAGACTTGGGAGGGGTTGGCGCGGGTACCGGCGCCGGAGCGAGATCGGGGGGCGGCGCGGGAGTAGTCGAGGGAGCAGGCGCGGGGAATGTTGTAGGCGCGGTCGCCAGCGCTGCTGCCGGATTGGTAGCAGGCGCCGTTTGCGCGGTCGCCGCGGGCGCGGCGGTCGGTTCCGCCGCGGCGCCGGGGCTACCGGATTCCCCGCCCGCGTCCCCACGGATCCAGTCCGCAATCAAACCGATCGAGCGCTCGTCGAGGATCTTCTGCTCGCCGTAAAGCGGCATGCGGTCGTTCTTGTCGCCGGGGTAGAAGCGCGGGTGCTGTGGGTTCTTGATGAAGTCGACGAGCCACTGCCGCGAGCCGTAGCCGGTGAGGTCGGGGCCGCGGCTCGCCCCGCCGAGGCTGGGCTTCTCGCCGCGTCAGGCGTGGCATTGGGCGCACTCGAGCACCGACTCCTTGAACGCGACGCGCCCCGCCTCGATCGCCCCGGCGTCGCTACGGTCGGACTCGCGCTGGGCCGGCAGGTTCGCCTCGGCTGAGAGGGCCAGGACGATCGTGTGAAGCTCCTGCCGGTCCTTCGCGTCCGTCGCCTGCGCGACTTCCTCCTTCACGAACTCCACCATCTTGCCTGCGTGGGCCTTCATGTTCGGCCCGAAGTATCTCGCCGAATCGACCTGCTTGGGGTCGAGCAATCCCTCGACCCACGTGCGGCTGGCGAACTGCGCCAGGTCCGGCGCCGACTGCGGGTCTTTCACCGGCTGCCCGAGCCCGTCGTGGCCGTCGAAGCGGTGGCAGCTTGCGCAGTTGCGGGCGAAGAGTTTCGGGCCCTGCGTGGCCGCGTCGTTGCGCAGCAGCCAGACCGCGCCCTGCGGCGGGATGCCGCCGGCGCCGCCGGCCAGTTGGACCACGCGCTCCGCATCCCGGTGCGCCGCCCGCACCGCGGCGCGGTAGGCGACGCGCTTGTCGTCGTTCTGCCCGCCGCCCACGACGTGGATCGCGGTCAGAAGGACCGCGCCGATCAGGACCACGAACAGCAATCCGAGCCGGGTCTGGTGCTGGCGTTGCCAGCGGCGGATCCAGCCCGTGTCCGATGCGTCGTAACCCCCTTCGGAGGGTCCGCGGCTGTAAACAGCCGCGGCGTTCGGGGCTTCCGCGTCGGCGGCGGCAGTGACCGGCTCCTGCGCGGCGTCGGTGTGCGTCGAAAGCCTGCGGGTGGTGCGCGAGGGACTCTTGAGCACTGCGATGGTGATCAACAGCACCAGCCCGCCGAGCAATCCGAACAGCAGGTAGCGGTAGATCCGCTCCATCTGCGTGAGCACGTCCGGCGCGGGCGCCGGCGGCGGCGTCGGCAAGGGAACACCGACAGCCACCAGCGCCTCAGCAGCAGGCTGCGACGCCGGCTGGGTCGTCGCCGATGCGCTTTGTTTTTCGGTGCCCCCCCCAGCCGCGTTGACCGCGACCGCGACCAGCACGCCAAAGACCAGCGCCGCAAGCACGTACAGGTTCAACCGAAAACTTTTCTCCCGCCCAATGGTTGGCAGCAGCACCAGCACGCCCAGGACGAGCAGCCCGACCCATCCGATCGCGAAGCGGATGTCGAGGCGGTTCAGCATGGGGATGCGCACGCGCGGCGCGCCCGCATCCTCGACCAGCGCCATCGCGGTCAGCAGGACGATCCCCGTCGCAAGGAACACCGTCAGGCAGACGTTGAACCAGTGCCCCACCTTCCACCGCCCCGTGATCGGCATGAGGAACAACAGCCCCATGATCACGCCGGGGATGACGACCGCGCCGTAGATCTCGCCGTGGCCGGCGAAGAACGGGAGCTTGAGGAACTGGAAGAGGAACAGGAAGTACCACTCGGGGCGGGCGGCGCCGTAGGGCTCGGACGGGTCGGCGGGGGCCGCCAGCTCCGCCCCGAGGCGCGTCGGGTCGCCCAAGCCGCCGGGCGCCAGGCCGAACTTGATGCACAGCAGCAGCACCACCGCCAGCACGCCCAGGCACGCCACCGCGTCGCGCAGCACCTGGTCGGGCCAGAAGTACGAATCCGGCTTCTGCCGCGGCTCCTTGAAGCGCAGCCCGTGCCGGCGGAACACGTACACGTGCGCCGCCGTCAGCACGATCATCAGAAACGGCAGCAGCCCCGCGTGCAGCGCGAAGAAGCGCGTGAGCGTGTGGTGCCCGTACTCCGGCCCGCCGACGACGAGGCGCTGGAGGTGAACGCCGACGCCCGGCACCACCGCCATCAGGCTGGTCGCCACCTTCGTCGCCCAGTAACCCTTCTGGTCCCAGGGCAACAGGTAGCCGGTGAGCGAGAGGAACAGCACGACGTTGAGCAGGAGGAGGCCGATCCAGAAGTTGACCTCGCGCGGGGCGCGGTAGGCCCCGTCGACGATTACCTGGAGCATGTGCAGCGCCACCAGGACGATCATTACCTGCGCGGTGTAGTGGTGGATCCCCCGCAGCAACCAGCCGCCCCACATCTCGTGCTGGATGAAGTAGACGCTCTCCCACGCGGTGGTAGCACTGGGACTGTAGTGCATCCACAGGAACAGCCCGGTGATCATCTGGACGGCAAAGGCGAAGACGAGCGTGCTGCCCCAGACGTAGCGCCAGCGCGCGCCGCCCGGCACGTGCTCGTACAGGGCGGCCTGGAGGAAGCCTTTGTAGCCGGTGCGGTCGTCGAGCCAGGAGAGGAGACCCATGCCTAAGTGATCGCTTTCTTCTCGGCCGTCCCGGCGACGAAGTTCTGAAACTGGACTTTGACCAGGCCTTGCTTGAGCGCCTCAGGGTCGACCGGCAGCTCGTCCATCGGGCGCGGGCTGACGCAGCCGGGCAGCTGGGCGCCGGTCTCGGAGAAGCCGCTGTTGTGGCACGGGCAGCGGAAGGCGCGACCGTCGGCGGCGACGTCGACGAAGCAGCCGGCGTGGGGGCAGACGACGTTCCACGCGCGGACGGACGCATCGGCGCCCGGGCCCGGACTCGTGCGCTTCACGTACACGGCCCCCAGCGGGACGTTCTTGTAACGGTTCCACGCGTCGGCGCGGTCGGCGATGACCTGGAACTTGGCGGGCCGCCCGTCGGCGGGAATCGCTTCGAGCGGCGCGACCGGGATGAAGTTGGCGGCACCGCCCTTTTTCAACGACTTGCGCACCGGGTCAAAAAACACCGCCAGCCCCGCCGCCGCCGGCACGGCGACGACGATCCCCCCCACCGCCATCGCGAGGAACTTGCGAAAAAAACCGCGCCGCGGCGGCTCGGGCTCGCCCGCGGCGCCCCCGGCGGCGGCGCGGACGGCCGCGCGCTCGTCGGCCCTCATGTCGTGGATCTGCGTGGAATTCAAGTTGCTCATAAACGTCCCCGCCGACGGGCGTGATTCTAGTCGGAGGCGCCGTGGGGGTCCATTTCGCCGCCGTCTTGTCCCCTCTCCCCTGTACCCAGGGGAGAGGGCTAGGGTGAGGGGCGTTTTCGAAATCTGAAATCTGAAATCTCAGATTCCAAATGCGGCCCCTCACCCCTGCCCTCTCCCCTGAGTACAGGGGAGAGGGGGAATGCAGCCCCCCGACTGACGCCCCCGCCGCGCCCCCCACCGCGCCCACGCGTCGGGCACACTGGCGTATTAACGACTGGAACGTGGCCCGACGTATCCCGTTTTCAGGAGACTTTCCATCATGCCCGAACTGAACCGTCGAAACTTCCTCGCCACCGCGACCGCCGCCGTCGCAGCCGCGACGTGCGCGTGCGCCCTCGACTGCCCCTTCGCCCTCGCCGCCGACGCCGCGGCGGAAGACACGGGCCCGGTCGACATCGGCACGCTCGCCGACTACCCCAAGGACGGCCCCTACGACAAGTTCGCCAAGAAGCCCACGTCGCTCCTGGTCATCCGCGAAGGCGGCAAGCTGTTCGCCCCCACCGCCATCTGCACCCACAAGAAGGCAAACCTGACGGTCGACGGCGGCGAGATCGTCTGCCCCAAACACGACAGCCCCTTCGACAACCAGGGCGTCCCCAAGGCCAAGACCAAGGACGGCGACGACACCCCGGCGAAGAAGCCGCTGGTCCGCTACGCCATCAGCAAGGACGCCGCGGGGAAGCTGATCGTGGACAAGTCCAAGTCGTTCGACAAGGACAAGTGGGACGACCCGGCGAGCTTTGTGAAGGTCGGGTGACCATCGAGCGGACGGGGGACGTTCGGTCCGCCGCTTGCGGCTTCGCAATCCGTTTGCCGCTCACCGAAGTGCGAAGCCGCAAGCGACTCAGCGGCGCCGCCGGCGGGTCGCAGGGCCCTTCGCCTTCCCGCGCGGCGAGTGACAACTGAGCCCCGAGGAGTAACAATCTTCCCGGTGGACATCGCCTGGAAGATCCTTGCCACGCTGGGGCTGGTCGCCCTCAACGGCTACTTCGTGGCCTCCGAGTTCGCGGCCGTCAGCGCGCGGGCGTCGCGCCTCGAAGCCGAGGCCGAGAAGGGCAACTTCCTGGCGCGCCTGGCCGTCGATATCAAGCGGCGACTCGACCTGTACCTCTCGGCCTGCCAGCTAGGCATCACCGTCGCCAGCCTGGGCCTGGGCGCCGTCACCGAGCCGGCGGTGGCCGCGCTGCTGAAAATCCCGCTCGGCTGGATCGGCCTCCACGCCCCCGAGGGCGGCCAGCACCACGTCGTCTCCTTCGTCATCGCCCTCACGATCAGCACCGCCCTGCACGTGGTCGTCGGCGAGCAGGCGCCCAAGAACTGGGCCATCCTCTACAGCGACCGCATCCTCCCCTTGCTCGCCCCGGGGCTGGTCGCGTTCACCTACCTGTTCTACCCGCTCATCTGGCTGCTCAACTGGGTGAGCAACGCCCTGCTCCGCCTGACCGGCGTCGACGTCAAGAACGACGCCCACGGCGGCCTGCCTCACACCGAGGAAGAGCTGCGAACCCTCCTCGCCCAGGCCGTCGCACAGGGGACCATCGCCAAGGGCAACGAGCGCATCCTCACCAGCGCCTTCGAGTTCGGCGACCTGGTCGTCCGGCAGATCATGACGCCGCGGCTCGAGGTCGATTACCTCGTTCTCCACCAGCCCATCCGCGACGTGCTGCGCACGGTGCAGAAGAGCGCCTACACGCGCCTGCCCCTGTGCGAGAACGACATCGACCACGTCATCGGCCTGGTCCACATGAAGGACCTGTTCAACCACCTGCGTCTCGTGCCCGGCAAACTGAAGCTGATCGACGAGCGCACGCCCGACGGCGAGATCATCGCCATCCCCACCGGGCTGCCGGGGTCGGAGGTGCACGTCATCGGCTCGGGCGAGATCGACCTCCAGGAGATCAAGCGCGACGTGCTGTTCGTGCCGGAGCTCACGCCGGTTCCCAAGCTGCTGAGGCAGTTTCAAACCAGTCACGTGCACATGGCGGTCGTGGTCGACGAGTACGGTGCGACGCGCGGGATCGTGACGCTGGAGGACGTGATCGAGCAGATCGTCGGCGAGATCGAGGACGAGTTCGACCCGGCGGTGAAGGCGGACTTCGTGAAGGAGGGGGAGAACTTCAAGGTGGCCGGCGACTTCCCCCTGCACACGCTGCGCGAGCGGCTCGAACTGGACGGCCTCAACGGCGTGGACGTGGACACGGTCAGCGGCTACGTGGTCCAGAAGCTGGGCCGCTGGCCCCGCCCGGGCGACACCATCGACATGGCCGGCTACCGCGTCCGCGTGACGGCGGTGCAGCAGAAGCGCGTGGCGCAGGTGCTGATCTCCCCGAAGACGCAGGAGACCGCGCGGAAGGACGGGCCGGGGAAAGCGTGAAGCCCGCTTCGCGGGAAGCTCCAAAACCCAAGCACCAAATCCCAAACAAGGTCAAAACGAAAAAAGGGAAACTTCGAAACGGACCACCCGCCGTTTTGAAGTTTCCCTTTTCTGTTTTCCCACTGTTTGGGATTTGGTGCTTGGGTTTTGGAGCTTCCCGCGAGCGGGCCGGAGCTTTCTGCCCCTATACGGTCAGCGGCTGCTCGTCGTCGTCCGCCGGGTTGGTTCCGCTGGATGCCCGGCGGACCGTCGCGTCCTTGGGCTCGCGTTGGCCCAGCACGTCGTAGGTCGCGCGTTCGGCGACGGGCGGCGTGTTGCCGCCGGTGGCGGCGAACCACATCAGGAAGCTGAAAACGGCTACGATCGCGGCGCCGGCGTAGAGGATGCGCAGCGGGCGGGGGTCTTCGCCGTTGTTCACCTGGACCGCGTCGTCGCCGGGCTCGACCGGGCGGACCATTTTCGCCAAATCCCGCTGCAGTTTCTCCCCCTGCGCCCGCAACGTCTCCAACCCCTGCTCGTCGGCGACCTGTTGTCGCTGGGCGGCGGCGATCTTGTCCGCCGACTCGCGCGCGTCGGCGAGCTGCAGCCGCGCCTTGCTCAGCGCGTCGGCACTTGCATCCGCAGCGATGGTGGCCCGGTTCAAAACGTCTTGCGCGGCTTTGAGGTCGCGCCTCAACTTCTCGATCTTCGCCTGCCGATCCTTGCGCTGCTGGTCGGTCAGCTGCTCCTGCGCTACGAGCACCGCCACCTGCCGGCGGTGCGTGGCGATCTTCGCCTGCAGCGCCGCGGCCTGCTGCTCCTGCTTGTCCGCGTCGGCGTCGGTGATCGCGTCGGCGGCGGCGAGGGCGGCGGCGTAGCCCCGGCGCGCCTCGGCCAGCTCGGCCGACCGCTTGCCCAGCCCCTCCGCCAGCTTCTTCTGCCCGTCCGGCAGCTTGTCCGGCGCCGGCGCCTCGGCCGCGAACCCCGCCAGCAGCCCCTCCATCCGCCGCTCGCTCAGGGCCCGCTCGTCCTCCATGCGCTTGAGCGTGCGGTCGATGAAATCCTGGATCTCCTGCACGTCGCCGGTGTACGCACGGCCGGTGCCGACCAGGTCGCGCCGCGTTTCAATCTGCCGGCCCAGCTCCTCGATCTTCGCGTCGAGCGCGGCGACTTCCTGCTTCAACCCCCCGCCGCGCGCCGCGTTGCGGTGCCGCTCGGCGATCGCCAGCTCGTCTTCCATCCCGCGCAGTTCTGCGTCGTTGGCCCAGGCGTCCTTCAGCCGGCTCTCGCTCTTTTCCGCGAGCCGCCGCTTCATGTCATTGAGGAATTCACGGTCGGCCTTCTGCTGGCGGTCGAGCTCCGCGCTCGTGCTGCGGAGCGCGTCCTGCATTCTCTGCCCCGCGGCGACGTAGCGGCGGAGCTGCGACTCCAGCGGCGACTCGCCTTCCAACTTCTTTCCAGCCTCGCCCACCTCGGCATTGAACTGCTCCAGCGCCGCGTCCAACGACTTGCTCGCCCGCTCCAGCCGGCGGGCGCGCTCGGCCCTGGCCGCGACGGCGGCGCCGCGGAGTTGGTCCAACTGGATGCGCCACTGGCGGACCTGTGGGTCGAGGTCCTGCGCCGCGTCGACCGCGGGGACCGCGGACGCCTTGGAAGAAATCGCGACCAGCTGCCCCGCGCCATCCGCCGGTTCGTTGGCGCCCGCTTGCGAACCGTCCTCGCCCTGCGCCGGCCGCGCCTGTCCCGGCGCCGCGGGGGGCCCCTCGGCCTGGTCGAGCTCCGCCTGCAGGCGGATGACCTCGCGCCGGGTGGCTTTGGCGGCGTCGTTGATCTTTTGGTCCTCGGCCTGCAGCTGCTTCACCCGCTGCTCGAGCTGCGGCATTTTCTCGCCCTGCTCGCGCATCGACGCGATCAGTTTTTTGCGCTCCTCGATCCGCTGCGTGGCGGCCTTGAGCGCCTCCTGCGCTTCCTGGTATTTCCGCTCGGCGCCGGCCGCGTCGTCCTTCGCCGGGGCGTTGCGCGCCGCCAGCGCTTTGAGCACCGCCTGCATGCGCGGCTTGTCGCCGATGCGGTCGTGGCCGCGGTAGTAGACGACGAAGTCGTTGGTGCGCTCCTTGGCGCGGGCGCCGGCGACGAGCTTCTCGTACGCCTTGACCGAGTCGACGTCCTCGCCCAGGAACCCGTAGGCCATCGACTCGTCGGCGACTTTCAGGATCTCGCGCGCCTGCCTGCGGAAGTCGGGGTCGCCCAGGATCTTCTGCTGACGCTGCTCGAAACTCTGCCGCTCGAAGGTGGTGAGGTCGCGGAGGCGGTCGAACTGGAGCTTGCCGACGACCTCGATCTCGGGCTTGGGCCCGAGGTACCAGATGCCCAGCGACACACCCACGAGCGACGCGATCATGAGCACGAGCAACAGGCCGATGCCGACGCCGCGCTTTACAGGTGTGGGCCGCGTCGCGTGAGCGTGGGGCCGGTCGGGCGCCGGGCCGGCTTCCGGCACGACGCCGGGGGCGTCCCAGCGGTCGACGCCGAATTCGGGGGCGCCCGGCGGCGCGCCCGCCGGCATACCGGGCGCAACACCGCGGCCGATGTCGCGGGGCGAGGTGCCCACGCGCCTGCCGGCGCGACGGCCGCCTGCGGGCGTGCTGGCCAGACCTGTCAGGCCCAGGATCGGCGCCGACGCTTCGCCGGTGCGTGACGCGCCCAGACCCGAGCCAAGGCCGAGGTCCGATTCCGTCCCCGCCGGCGGGAGGTTGAGCGCCGCGGCCAAGTCCTCTTCTTCGCCGCCGCCGGGGCCGTCCTGCCCGGGGATCGGCTGCGCGGGCTTGTCGGAGGCGCCGGCGGACCTGGCGGCCGGTTGAATCGGCGGGATGACGTCGCTGGCGCCGAACGACAGCGGCGAAAACACGTCCGCCTCGCGGACCGGCGGCATCGCCAGCCCGGCGAACGCGCCCACCGCCGCCCCGCCCGCCCCGCGTACGGGCTTGTCCGGCGTGGCCGGCGAGGCGGGCTTGCCGCCGAGGGGCGGGACCGCCGGCGGGATGTCGAATTCCGCGCCTAAATCGGCTTCGAGGTCGAACGGGTTGCGCACCGGCCGGCGCGTTCCCCCGCCGCCACGCGCCGGCGGCGGCGTCTTCGACGGATACGGCTGCGCCCCGCCGGCCCGGCCTGCCCGCGCGGGCGGCGGCGGCGTCGGGCGGGCACGATCGCCCCGGGCGGGCTGCTGCTGCCCGGCGGGCGGCGCGGCACGCGGCGGCGCACCGCGGCCAGTCCCGGGCGCTTCGGGCCGGGGCAACAGTTGCAGCGTCTCCGCCTCGGCCTCGGTGAACGTCAACGGGTCCGCGGACTCATCGACCTTGCCCGCCGACGCGCCGCCGGGCCCGGCCGCGGGCGGCGCGGGAGCATAGTCCGCCGGCGGGTCGAACGACGGCGTCTCGTGCTCGGCGGCGGGCGGCGCGTCGGAAAGGTCGAGCGGCGGGAGATCGGGCAGGTCGAGCGACGTGTCGAGCGCGTCCGCCGGCGCGGTTGCGATGGTCGTGCCGCCGGCGCCAGCGCCGGCCCCCGGCGGCGGCAGCGGTGCGTCGAGGTCGGGCAACTCCGGAAGCGACAGGTCGAGATCCGGCTCCAGGCCGGACGGGGTGGTTGCGGCGCCGCCACCGCGCGGGTCGGCGACCGCGGCCGCGGTCGCGGAAACCGGCGAGGCGCCTGCCGGTTTGGGCTCGACGGACTCAAGG
>Ga0207691_10007552_pt1 | contig 10465 bp, 8 predicted proteins | sample KBSM13metaG_FD_184327 | JGI IMG/M metagenome (GOLD analysis project Ga0207691, IMG submission 184327) | Miscanthus rhizosphere microbial communities from Kellogg Biological Station, Michigan, USA - KBS M1-3 metaG (SPAdes) (version 2) | ecosystem: Host-associated > Plants > Roots > Rhizosphere >... | reverse complement strand
GGCCAGCGGCAACGGCTGGCCATCGCCCGGGCGCTCGTACGGCGTCCCGAGATCTACCTCTTCGACGACGCCTTCTCCGCCCTCGACCTGTCCACCGACGCCAGGCTGCGCGCCGCGCTGCGGCCCGAGACCCGCGACTCGATCGTCGTCGTGGTCGCCCAGCGGGTCTCGACCATCCGTGACGCGGACCTGATCCTCGTGCTCGAGGACGGCCGCGTGGTCGGGCACGGCACCCACACCGAGCTGCTCGCCGACAACGAGACCTACCAGGAGATCGTCACCTCGCAGCTGACCGCGGAGGAGGCGGCATGACCACGACCGCACCCCCGCCCAAGGGCGGCACCGCGATGAAGCAGACCGAGCGGATCGAGGCGCCCATGGGCGGCCCCGGCCGCGGCCCGATGGGCGGCGGCATGGTCGGCCAGAAGGCGATGACCTTCGGCCCCTCGGCCCAGCGGCTGGTCCGCCTGATGACCCCCGACCGCAACCGCGCCTACGCCGTCATCGGCCTGGCCGTGGTGAGCGTGTTCCTGCTCGCCTACGGTCCCCGGCTGCTCGGCCACGCCACCGACCTGATCTTCGGCGCCTTCCTGGCCCAGGAGCCCGTCGACTTCGACGCCGTCCGTACGACGCTGCTCCAGGTCGTCGGCGTGTACGTCGGCGGCTCGGTGCTCGCGTGGGGCCAGGGCTACCTGCTCAACGACGTCGTGCAGAGCACCGTGCGGAGGATGCGGTCCGACGTCGAGGACAAGGTCAACGCGCTGCCGCTGGAGTACTTCGACAAGCAGCCGCGCGGCGAGCTGATGAGCCGGGTCACCAACGACATCGACAACATCAGCCAGACCCTGCAGCAGACGATGAGCCAGCTGCTGACGTCCCTGATGACGGTGATCGCGGTGCTGGCGATGATGATCTGGATCTCGCCGCTGCTCGCGGTGATCGCGCTGGTATCGGTGCCGGTGTCGATCCTCGTCACCCGGGCGATCATGAAGCGCTCGCAGGGCCAGTTCATCCAGCAGTGGCGCCGCACCGGCCGGCTCAACGGCCAGATCGAGGAGGCCTTCTCCGGCCACGCGCTGGTCAAGGTCTACAACCGCCAGGGTGAGGTCGAGCGGACCTTCGCCGAGGAGAACGACGAGCTGTACCGGGTGAGCTTCGGCGCCCAGTTCGTGTCCGGGCTGATCATGCCGACGATGATGTTCGTCGGCAACGTCAACTACGTCGTGATCGCGGTCGTCGGCGCGCTGCGGGTCTCCAGCGGCTCGCTGTCCCTGGGCGACGTGCAGGCCTTCGTGCAGTACACCCGACAGTTCACGCAGCCACTGACCACGGTCGCCTCGATGATGAACCTGCTCCAGTCCGGCGTCGCCTCGGCCGAGCGGGTCTTCGAGCTGCTCGACGCCGACGAGGAGCCGGCCGACCCCGCACCGACGGGCATCCCCGCCGTACGGCAGGGGAAAGTGGCCTTCGAGCACGTCTCCTTCCGCTACGACCACGACCGGCCGCTGATCGAGGACCTGTCGCTCGTGGCGAGCCCCGGGCAGACCGTCGCGATCGTCGGTCCCACTGGTGCCGGCAAGACCACGCTGGTCAACCTGGTGATGCGGTTCTACGACATCGACGCCGGCCGGATCACGATCGACGGCGTCGACATCACCGCGGTGCCGCGCGAGAGGTTGCGCGGTCAGATCGGGATGGTGCTCCAGGACACCTGGCTGTTCGGCGGCACGATCCGCGACAACATCGCCTACGGCCGACCGGACGCGACCGAGGAGGAGATCCTCGAGGCCGCCCGCGCCACGTTCGTCGACCGGTTCGTGCACTCGCTGCCCGACGGCTACGACACGGTGATCGACGAGGACGGTTCCAACCTGTCCGCCGGTGAGCGGCAGCTGGTGACGATCGCGCGTGCCTTCCTCACCGCGCCGGCGCTGCTGATCCTCGACGAGGCCACCTCGTCGGTCGACACCCGCACCGAGCTGCTCGTGCAGCAGGCGATGGCCGCGTTGCGCTCGGACCGCACGTCGTTCGTTATCGCCCACCGGCTCTCCACCATCCGCGACGCCGACCTGATCCTGGTGATGGAGGACGGTGCGATCGTCGAGCAGGGCACCCACGAGTCCCTGCTGGTCGCCGAGGGTGCCTACTCCAGGCTGTACAACGCCCAGTTCGCCGCCGCTGCGGTGGGCTGAGGGTTCACCACGGTATGCAGGCCAACCTGCGCTTCCCACGACGAGCACATCATGGGGAGCGCGGGTTCGGCTGCATACCGTGGTGAAACCCCACCGAGCGCCCCAGCGCCTACGGCGTCGGGTAGCGCGCGTCGTACTCCAGGAACCCGGGCCAGCGCAGGACGGCGAGGAGGACGCCCGCGACACACGCGAGGCCGCCGAGGACCAGGGCGACCCGTTCGCCGAGGAGCTCGCCGGTGGAGCCGGCCAGGAAGTCGCCGGCGCGCGGACCACCCGCGACGACGACGATGAACACGCCCTGCAGCCGCCCGCGCATCCGGTCCGGGGCGGCGACCTGCAGGATCGTCGAGCGGTACGCCGCGCTCACCATGTCGCAGGCGCCGGACAGTGCCAGACAGGTCGCGCCCACCCAGAGCAGCGACGTGAGGCCGACCGACCCGACCGCGAGCCCGTAGCCGATGACCGCGACCACGACCGCCAGCCCCTGCAGGCGCACCCGGCTGACCCAACCGGAGACCAGGAACGCCAGCAGCGACCCGAACGCCGGCGCGGCCTGCAGCACCCCGACCGTGGCCGCGCCCCCGCCGTACACCTTGACTGCCATCGCCGGGAACAGCGCACGCGGCTGCGCGAGCACCATCGCGCACAGGTCCGCCACGAACGTCATCCGCACGTTGGGAGACGAGCGGAGGTAGCGCAGCCCGTCCACCACGGCCTTGAGCCCGGGCCGCGGGCTGCCGTCCTCGGGTGGCATGGCGGGGAGCCGGACCAGGGCGTACATGGCGGCCGTGAACGTCAGCACGTCGATCGCGTACGCCGTTCCGAAGCCGCCGAACTTCACCGCCAGCGCGCCGAGCACCGGGCCGAGGGTGAAACCGAGGTTGAACGACGCCATGTTCAGTGCCGATGCGGCGGGGAGATGCTCGGCCGGGAGCAGCCGGGCGACCATCGCATTGGCGGCGGGACCCTCGAGCGCGGACGCGACCGACTGGAGCGCGACCAGGGCGTAGAGGACGCCGACGCTGGTGTTGTGCAGGAACCCTTGTGCGGCAAGGGCGATCGAGCAGGCCCATGCGAGCGTGGAGGCACCAAGCGCGAGCTTGCGCCGGTCCATCGCGTCGGCGACCGCGCCGCCGTACAGCCCGAACCCGACCAGTGGCACAAGCGCGCACGCGCCGACGACGCCGACCGCGAACGAGCTGCCGGTGATCGCGTAGACCTGGATCGCGATCGTCACGGCGGTCATCTGCTGGCCGAGCTGGGCCACGGAGTTGCCGACCCAGAGCCGACGGAACGGCGCGGACACGCGGAGCGGCCGGACGTCGGTGGCGACGGCGGTCAGGATGCGCCACCGAGCCCTCGCCACCCGCCGATGATCTCAGTGCGAAAGAAAGGTCTTGTTGGCGGCCCGGGCTCGGCCTACGCTCGCCTTACACGGGAAAGGAGGTGGTCCGAGGAATGAGTTCTTATCGGATGCGTGAGGTGGCTGCCCGCTAGCAGCACACCAGCCAGCCCGTCCATGACGAGTGCCGTGCAGGCGCTGCTGGCGAATCCACAAGCAGTCACCCGACCCGCAGGCGACCGGTCCTCATCCGCCGGTGCAGGCCCACCAGGGCCACGCCTGCGGGTCGCTGCACGCGCGGGCGACAGTGCGGTGTGACGTAGCCGACCTCCCCGAGAGTCGCGGCAAGGAGGCGACAGGGAATATAGTTGCCGACGTCAACCTTGTGGCGATCGTGAAGCGAGCACCCGTGTCCCAGCAGTCCACCACCACCGCCGTCCTCGACCGGGCACCGGTCGAGCGCGCCGAGCAGATGTCGCACCGCGAGGTGCTCGAGGCGCTGAGCGGGCTCCTGCTCGCGATGTTCGTCGCGATGCTGTCCAGCACGGTGGTGTCCAACGCCCTCCCGCGGATCATCACCGACCTCCGGGGGAGCCAGTCCGGCTACACCTGGGTGGTCGTCGCGACCCTGCTCACCATGACCGCGTCCACGCCGGTCTGGGGCAAGCTGGCCGACCAGTTCAGCAAGAAGCTGCTCGTGCAGTCGGCGCTGGTGATCTTCGTCGCCGGATCGCTGGTGGCGGGCTTCGCGCCCAACATGGGCGTGCTGATCGGCGCCCGCGCGATCCAGGGCCTCGGCGTCGGCGGTCTCACGGCCCTCGTGCAGGTCGTGATCGCCTCCATGGTCAGCCCCCGCGAGCGTGGCCGCTACAGCGGCTACATCGGCGCGGTCTTCGCCCTGGCCACGGTCAGCGGCCCGCTCATCGGCGGCCTGGTCGTGGACACGATCGGCTGGCGCTGGTGCTTCTTCGTGGGCATCCCGGTCGCGGCGCTCGCGTTCGTCGTGCTCCAGAAGACCCTGCACCTGGCGGTGGTCAAGCGCGAGGTGCACATCGACTACCTCGGCGCCACCCTGCTGGTCGCCGGTGTCTCGTTCCTCCTGGTCTGGATCTCCCTCGCCGGCCAGCACTTCGACTGGATCTCCACCACCTCCGGGCTGCTGGTCGGGGCCGGGGTCCTGGTGCTCGCCGCGGCGGTCTACGTCGAGATGAGGATCGCCCGCGAGCCGGTGATCCCGATGCGCCTCTTCCGCGACCGCACCACGTCGCTCGCCACGGTCGCCTCGATCATGGTCGGGGTCGCGATGTTCGGCTCGACGGTCTACCTGTCGCAGTACTTCCAGCTGGCCCGCGGGATGAGCCCGACGCACGCCGGCCTGATGTCGATCACGATGGTGGGGGGCCTTCTGGTCTCGAGCATCGTGACCGGCCGGATCATCTCCAGCACCGGCGTGTGGAAGCGCTACCTCGTGGGCGGCATGGCCCTGGTCATCGTCGGCCTGCTGCTGCTCTCGCGGATCGACGAGGCCACGCCGCTCCTGTACGTCGGCGCGTCGATGGCCGTGATGGGGCTCGGACTCGGCGCGACCATGCAGAACCTGGTGCTGGCCGTCCAGAACAACACCGCGCAGAGCGACATGGGTGCCGCGAGCTCGGTCGTCGCCTTCTTCCGCTCGATGGGTGGCTCGATCGGGGTCAGCGCCCTCGGTGCCGTGCTCGCCAGCCAGGTCGCGGCCACCGTGACCGACGAGCTCGCGTCGATGGGCGTCACCGAGGACGCGCGCGGCAGCCACCAGATCCCGGACCTCGCGACGCTGCCGGGCCCGATCCGGGCCGTGTTCGAGGGAGCGTTCGGCGAGGCCACCGGGCACCTGTTCCTGATCGCGGTCCCGTTCGCTGTGGCAGCCTTGCTGTGCGTGCTGTTCATCAAGGAGGTCCCGTTGCGTACCACCATCCAGCGTGAGGACGAAGCAGTCACCGAGCCGGTCACGGAGCCGGTCACGGAGCCGGTCACGGAGCCGGTCACCGGCGGCCGGCGGTGACTTCCGGCAAGGAGCAGCTGCTCAACCAGCTCGAGGCGGAGATGGCGACCCTGATCCGGCGGATCCGGCGCGTGATCATGGAGCGCGCCCGCGAGGTGCACCAAGACCTCCAGCCGGCGGCGTACTTCATCCTCGCGAACGTCGCCGAGCACGGACCGAAGCGGTCCTCGGCGCTGGTCGAGGAGTTCGGCATCGACAAGGGCGCGATCAGCCGTCAGGTCCAGCAGCTGGTAGACCTCGGCTTCGTCGAGCGCACGCCCGACCCGGCCGACGGACGGGCGATGATGCTGGGCGTCACCGACGAGGGCCGGAGCCGGCTCACCGACACCTCTCTGCAGCGCCGCAAGCTGCTGGACGAGCGGCTGTCCGGCTGGAGCGACGACGAGCTGGCCGCGTTCGTGACCGCGCTCGGCCGCTACAACCGGACCCTGGACGCCTGACCTCAGCGCAGCCAGACACCCGCGTTGGCGGGCAGGCTTCCGTCGAGGTCCTCGGTGGCGACCACGACGCCGCCGCCGGGGAGATCGATCGCGTCGTCGCCGCAGTTGACGACGACCGTGACCGGGCCGCGCCGGAACGCCAGCACGTCGTCGCCGAGGTCGAGCCACGCGATGTCGTCGTCCCAGCCCTCCCCGAGCATGGCGGTGCGCGCCGCCAGGGCGGTCCGGTAGAACGCCAGCGTCGAGTGCGGGTCGGCCCGCTGCGCCGCGACCGAGAGCGAGGCCCAGTCGGGTGGCTGCGGCAGCCAGGGCTGCGCGACGCCCGGTCCGAACGCGTACGGTGGGGCGTCGCCGGCCCACGGCATCGGAACCCGGCAGCCGTCGCGGCCCTCGCCACGGCCGTGCAGGTACTCGGGGTCCTGACGGTGCTCGCCGGGGACGTCGACCTGCTCGAGTCCGAGCTCCTCGCCCTGGTAGAGGTACGACGAGCCGGGCAGCGCCAGCATCGCCAGCGTGGCGGCCCGGGCGCGTGACCGGCCAGTGGCGCCGCCGCCGTAGCGGGTGGGGTGCCGGACCACGTCGTGGTTCGACAGCACCCAGGTCGCCCGCGCGCGCACCTGGGCCAGTGAGCTGAGCGTGGTGTCGATCGCCTCGTGGAACGACGTGGCCGACCACTCCGCGAGCAGCCAGTGGAAGTTGAACGTCTGCTGGAGCTCATCGGGTCTCACGAAGAGCGCCGTGCGCTCGGGCGTCGGGCACCAGGCCTCACCGACGGCCATCCGGTCGCCGTCGTACCCGTCCAGGATCTGCCGCCAGCGCCGGAACACGTCGTGGCCCTCGGGCTGCTCCCACATCGGGCTGCCCAGAAGGTCGCCCTCCAGGTGGCGCAGCGGGTCGAGCACGTCGGGCAGCCCCTGCTCCTTGAACAGCGCATGCGCCACGTCGATCCGGAACCCGTCGACTCCGCGGTCGAGCCAGAACCGCAGCGTCTTCTCGAAGTCCGCGGGGACCTCGGGGTTGCGCCAGTTGAGGTCGGGCTGGGTGACGTCGAAGAGGTGGAGGTACCACTCGCCGTCGGGCACCCGCTCCCAGGCCGGGCCGCCGAACACGGAGAGCCAGTTGTTGGGCGGCTCCGCCCCGTCGGGACCACGCCCGGGCCGGAACACGTAGCGGTCGCGCTCGGGGCTGCCCGGCGCCGACTCCAGTGCCTCCTGGAACCACAGGTGCTCGCTGGAGGTGTGGTTGGGCACGATGTCGGCGAGCAGCTTCAGTCCGCGGGCGTGGGCCTCGTGGATGAGGGTGTCGAAGTCGTCGAGGGTGCCGTACGCCGGCTCGACGTCGCGGAAGTCGATCACGTCGTAGCCGTGGTCGTTCTGCGGCGAGGGGTAGAACGGGTTGAGCCACAGCGCGTCGACGCCGAGGTCGACGAGGTGGCCGAGGTGCTCGGTGATCCCCTGGAGGTCACCCTTCCCGTCACCGTCGGAGTCGGCGAAGCTGCGGATGTAGAGCTGGTAGCAGACGGCGTCTCGCCACCACGGGCTCGTCACGCGTTCTCCCCGTTGAGCAGCTGGTTGAAGACGTCGGGGTCGACGGCGACCCAGACGTGTTCCGCGCGGCCGACGATCCGGCCGTCGGGGTCGTAGAGCGTGCTGGCCGTGAACGTCTTGCGGCCCTGCTGGCCGAGCGCCTGGCCCATCACGACGTGGGGCTCGCCGACCAGGGGCAGGTCGTCGACGACGGCGGTCATCCGGCCGAGCACCATCAGCCGCTCGCCGAGGTCGCCGGCCCAGCCGCCGATGCAGTCGAGGGCGGCCCAGGTCGCGGCCAGGCAGGCACGCTGGCCCGGCTCGTCGTACTCGTGGTAGTCCGCGGCGACGTCCGGAGCGGGAGTCCAGGGTGCGGCGACGATGGTGCGTCCCTCGGCGGTCGGGGTGACCGGGCCGGGGAAGATGCGCAGGCCGTCGGTCCGGTCGACACCGCAGGCGAAGCAGGTGGGGAACGGGTGCGAGGTGTGTCCGGGGTAGCGCACGGACGCGGCCGACGCCTCGTCGTACGGCACCGGGGCGACGGCCGAGATCTCGGGCGGCACGACCTGCGCCCGTGCGATCACCGCGCCCCCGAACGTGAGCGACGCGGAGTCGGGCTCCTCGCGCGTGACGTGGAGGGGTACGTCGAGGGGCGCTGGCTGGCGCAGCGACACGGCGACCGCGATCTCGGTGCGGTCGCCCGGGATGGTGTGGTCGGCGCGGAGCTCGTGGGCCAGCAGCCCGCTGACGTAGCCGCCGTTGCCGGAGCGGGCGGGTCCGTTGTAGCGGGCCGGCACGATCACCTGGTCGGCCAGGGCGGTGCTCATGGAACTCCTCGGTGCGGGCGGGCGGGTCCCCAGCATTTCACCAGCCTCATGGGGGTCGGCAACAATGGGTGGGTGAGCGACCTGATCGACACCACCGAGATGTACCTCCGCACCATCTACGAGCTGGTCGAGGAGGGCATCGTCCCGCTCCGGGCGCGGATCGCGGAGCGGCTGCACCAGAGTGGTCCGACGGTCAGCCAGACGGTCGCGCGGATGGAGCGTGACGGCCTGGTCACGGTCGAGGGAGACCGCCACCTGCACCTCACCGACGAGGGGCACGGCATGGCCACCCGCGTGATGCGAAAGCACCGGCTGGCCGAGCGGCTGCTCACCGACGTGATCGGCCTCGAGTGGGAGCTGGTCCACGAGGAGGCGTGCCGCTGGGAGCACGTGATGTCGGAGAGCGTCGAGCGCCGGCTGATCGAGCTGCTCGGGCATCCGACGGAGTCGCCGTACGGCAACCCGATCCCGGGTCTAGGCGAGCTGGGCGACAGCCGCGACGGCGAGGAGTTCATGGATGGAGTCGAGCCGCTGCTGGCGATCGCGACCGCCACCGACCCGGTGCGGGTCCGGGTGCGTCGGATCTCCGAGGAGATGCAGAAGGACGAGTCGTTGATGCGGGCGCTCCGCCGCGTCGGCGCGGTGCCCGGTGCCGTGGTCAGCGCCGTCGGCAGCGGGGAGGGCATCCTGGTCGGTGCCGCGGGGGAGACCGCCGAGGTGTTGCCGGAGGCGGCCGAGCACATCTTTGTGAAGCGGGTCTGAGTGGTTGCGCGCGGTGCGGAATTCCCAAGGTATCTAGGAGTTCTTCGGGCGCGCCCCAGGGCGGGCGTCGCCAGCCCTCCGACCTCCCAATCTCCTCTGACGCCTCCAGGGGCATACACACGATGGGAAGCGTCAGAAGAGATTGGGAAGTGTAGAAAGGATTGGGAAGTTCGGTCAGAACGCCTAGATACCTTGGGAATTCTGCGACACGAGTGACACCGCCCCCTCAAACCCAGCCACCAACCCGCTCAGGAACTCGCTGCAGCCCTCATCGACCTTGTACGTCGCGAGGTCGTCGCCGCGGGTCACGCCGCGGTTGACGATGACAACCGGCATCCCGGCCTTGGCCGCGTAGCGGACGAACCTCAGACCGGACATCACGGCCAGCGACGACCCGGCCACCAGCAGCGCGTCGGCGGCGTCGAGGGCGGTGTGCACACGGGCGACGCGGTCCTTGGGGACGTTCTCGCCGAAGAAGACCACGTCGGGCTTGAGTCGCCCGCCGCAGGCGTCGCAGACGGGGACGACGAAGCCGGCGGTCTCCTCCAGGGCCACGTCGCCGTCGGGGCGGGCGAGCACCTCGCCGTGCCGGCGGACCCAGCCCGGGTTGAGGGCGCTCATCTGCTCCTGCACCTTCGCCCGACCGGTCACGCGACGGCAGTCGATGCACACGACGTCCGAGATCCGGCCGTGCAGCGCGACGACGGCTTGGGACCCGGCCCGCTCGTGCAGCCCGTCCACGTTCTGGGTGACCAGCAGCCCGACCCGGCCGAGCGCCTCCAGCCGGGCGAGGGCACGGTGGCCGTCGTTGGGCTCGGCCCGGCGCATCCGCGACCAGCCGACGTGGGCCCGACCCCAGTAGCGCTGCTGCGACGCGGGACCCGAGACGAACTCCTGGTACGTCATCGGCATCCGCACCGGTGCGCCCGGCCCGCGGTAGTCGGGGATGCCCGAGTCCGTCGAGAGCCCGGCCCCCGTGAGCACCACCAGCCGCCCGGATAGCGCCTCGGACAGGGTCATGCGTAGCGGGCCTCGGACCGGGCCCGGCGCTTGGCCGCCTCGACGTCGCGGTCCTTCGGCGGCGCGCTCGTGGTCAGCGAGGCCAGCAGCTTGCGGGTCGCCGCGGCGACCTCCAGCACCGCCGCGTCGAACGCCGCCTGGTTGGCCTGGCTCGGCTTCGTCGTACCGCTGATCTTGCGGACGTACTGCACCGCCGCGGCGTGCATCTCGTCGCGCGTCGCGGGAGGCTCGAAGTTGTGGAGGGGACGGATGTTCCGGCACATGCTCCGAGCGTACGACGCGCGGCGGAATCTCAGCCCGGCAAGATGGTCGCGC
>Ga0207691_10007551_pt1 | contig 10467 bp, 10 predicted proteins | sample KBSM13metaG_FD_184327 | JGI IMG/M metagenome (GOLD analysis project Ga0207691, IMG submission 184327) | Miscanthus rhizosphere microbial communities from Kellogg Biological Station, Michigan, USA - KBS M1-3 metaG (SPAdes) (version 2) | ecosystem: Host-associated > Plants > Roots > Rhizosphere >... | reverse complement strand
GCCGCTGGCAGATTCTCACCAAGATCGTCTTGCCGCTGGCTATACCAGGACTGATCTCGGCCTTCATCTTCTGCTTCACGCTGTGCTGGAACGAGTTCATCTACGCGCTCACCTTCATCTCCTCGTCCCAGCACAAGACGGTGCCAGTCGCGATCGTCAACGAGTTCGTTGACGGCGACATCTATCGCTGGGGCTCGTTGATGGCCGGGGCGTTGGTCGGATCGCTGCCGCTGGTGGTGCTCTATGCCTTCTTCGTCGAGCACTACGTGTCGGCGATGACGGGGGCCGTGAAGGAATAGCGGCCGCACGTCCCGCGCGCGCACGCCTTGAATATCGCGGTCTCGCCGACCATCCCTGCTTGACAGAAAGGCGCGCCCGCCGTCTGAAAGGCGGGGGACGGCCATCCCCGGACGCGCAAGCGGCCAGGCCACCCCGCGCGGGGTTGTGTGCAAAGACATTATTCTGGATTATGAACGGTGGATGGAGTCGGAGGGGTCGACAGCCGGAGACTCGCCATGAAGCCCATGCGCACCGCTATGACCCTGCTCGCCGTTTGCCCGTTGACCGCCATTATCGATGCCCGCCCGAGCGGCGCCGAAACCTATCGCCCCTGGTGCGTGCAGTACTCTGGCCGCAGCGGCGCCAGGAGTTGCGCTTTCACCTCCTTCGAGCAATGCATGATGACGGCGGGCCCCGGCACCGGCGGTTCGTGCGTACAGAACCCATGGTACCTGTGGTACGGCCCGAACAGCCCCAGCACCACGGGTCAGGGTGGTCGGGCGAGGAGATGATCCGCTCGTTTGCCGCCCATCGCGCGCGCGCCGTCAAACCGCGTTCGTCGTCCGCCGCTTGCAGGAGTTGAACAGTTGACCAACGCATGCAGATGCATTGAAGACCCGCGAGGATAGCGCACGATGGACTTGACTATCCTGGCCTACGCGACTCTCGGGCTTTCTCTGTTCGTGTCTGCGGTCAAGATGGGTGGCTGGATCCTCCATGCCGATCCCCGGACCATCCTCAACGGCGGACGCTGGGCGCTGGTCGCCTTTGCCGCTCTCGCGCTCGGCGTCCTGATATGGCTCGTGATGACCGGCCGGTGGTCCTCGGCCATGATGCTTGCGGCCTTCATGCTGCCGATATTTGTGCAGGCCGCACCGCGCTGGCGGGTTTTGTTTGGCCCCCTCAATGCCGTGCGAAGCGACTTTCCTCCCATCACACCGGATTTCAGTACCCCGCGCGGCGGCTTTTCGAACGCGCGCGACATGACCGATCCGGAACTGGTGCAGCAGTCACTCGCCGTTCTGAGGGCCTATCTCGCGCACGCCGGCGCGCAAACGGCGACGCAGCAAATCGAGCACACGCCGGCATATCTGCAGGCAGGAAACGGCGCGGGGACGGAGTCGGGCAATGGGCGGTTGTGCATGTCGACGGAGGAAGCGCTCGACATCCTCGGGCTCGAACCGACCGCGACCGCCCAGGAGATCAGGGACGCATACTGCCGCCTTGAGCAAAAGGTCGATCCGGAACTGGGCGGCACGCACTACCTGATGGCGAAGATCATCGACGCCAGAGATGTTCTCCTGCGAGCATAGACGGTGGCCGCTTTAGCGCGGTGGATTTGACGTTCCTGTCACCGTGCCGCAAGTTCGTTCAGAAAGCCACACCAGGATCATGACTTGTTAGTGTTCCTTCGATCCCGAAGTTCGCATCAGAGGGAGCCGCAAGGGTTTGCGAACTTGGGAATCGGGACATTGTGAGCGAGATGGTCGATCGCCGGCATGACCTTTGGCTGCTGATCAGGTTGGCCGCGCAGAACGTCGGCCGACGGCGGCTACGAGCGATCTTTCTCAGCGCAGCCGTGATGCTCGGCGTCGGCATCGCTTTCGCCAGCTTTGTCGCCGGCTGGGCATTGCGCGACGGAATGACGACCAGCTTTTCCCGCATGGGCGCCGACCTCGTGGTCGTTCCACGCGCGACGCTCGTGAATATCACGTCGAGCCTCCTGACGGTCCAACCCACCGACGAGACCCTCCCCGCCGACCTGGCAGCGCGGGTCGCAGCGATCCCCGGCGTCGGGAAAGTGGCGCCGCAGCGCATCGTCCCCGCGCTGGTCGAGGGAAACGCCGCAAACCTGATCGCATTCGATCCGACGCACGACCTCTCGGTGCTAACCTGGCTGGCCGAACGCCAGTCGGGACCGGTCGAGGGCCTGATCGCCGGCGGCGGCCTCGCCGCACGGCTCGGCGAATCGGTCAGCGTGTGCGGAATGCCGATGCGCATCTACGGCCGGCTCGGCAAGACCGGGGTCGGTCCGTTCGACGACTCCTACTTCCTCAGCTTCAGCGCACTCGCCGACATGGTTTCGTTCTGCCGCACGGCCGACGCGCGGGGCGTTCCCAGGCCAACGGCAAAGCCGCAGGACAAGCCACAAGACGAGCCGCCGGTCCCCAGCATGAGCCATGCCGGCGACGTCTGCTCACCCGACCTGGCGCTCGATCGGGTATCGGCCTTCCTGTTACAACTCTCGCCCGGCGCAAGAGTGGACGAAGTCAAGTTCGCGCTCGCGCGGCTTCCCGACGTCAAGATCGTCGAAGGCAACACCGTGATCACCTCCTCGCGGCAGGCGTTGAGCACGCTCCTCATCGGCATTGCCGCCTTCACCGCATTCCAGCTCATTGCTCTGCTGATCCTAGTGTCGCTGTTGTTCTCGGCGATCGTGCAGGAGCGCTACCGCGAAGTCGGTCTCCTGCGGGCGATGGGGGCGAAGCCCAATCAGGTGATGACGATCATTCTCACCGAAGCGGCGATCATCACCGGCCTGGGCGGCATCGCCGGACTCGGCTTCGGCGCTGCCATGCTGTTGCTGTTCGCCCGCTCGCTCGGTTTCTATTTCGGCCTGCTCGGCGTGCCGTTCTCCTGGCCGCCGCTGGCGGTTCTGCAGATCAGCGCCATTCTCGCGATCTCATTTTCGGCGATCCTCGGCCTAGTAGGCGCTTTTCTGCCGGCATGGCGCGCGCGCCGGATGGCGCCCTACGCGCTGATTCAGGCAGAAGGCCGATGACGTGACGTTGTCGGCGCAGGCACTGACCAAACGCTACGGTACCGCTGCAGGTCACGAGGCCGTGCGCGACGCCAGTCTCGAGCTCGAGGTCGGCGAGTTCGTCTCGATCGTAGGCCGGTCGGGTTCGGGAAAATCAACCCTGATGGCCATGCTCGGCGCCTTGACCAGGCCGACCGAAGGCACGCTCCTGCTCGACGGCACCGATGTCTGGACGCTTTCGGAGGCGGAGCTGGCAACCTTCCGTTCGCGCCGCATCGGCTTCATCTTCCAGTTCCCGAGCTTGCTCTCGAATCTGACGGCGGTGGACAATGTCGCCGTTCCGGCGCTGCTCGGACGCACCATGGATGCCGGACAGGCCTACGCGCGCGCCTACGATCTGCTCGCGCGCGTGGGGTTGCGGGACCGCGCCAATGCGTATCCCGGCAGCATGTCCGGCGGCGAGCAGCGCCGCGTCGCCATTGCCCGTGCGCTCATCAATTCGCCGCCGCTGCTGCTTGCCGACGAGCCGACCAGCGATCTCGACGAAGACACCGAGACCGACATCATCGATCTGCTCGAGCACCTGCAGCGAACGGAATCGTTCGGCTTCGTGCTCGTCACGCACAACCTGGAATTGGCCAAGCGCGCGCGGCGGACTTACGAAATGCGCCAGGGCGTACTCGCGGCCACCGACCTGCCGCGGATCGCGGTAGATCCGGAACGGCCACGGCACTTCGGACCAGTCAAGGTCGCCGCGCCGGCGGAGCTCGCGCTGCCCGCGGCCGCGGTGGTTTCGCCCATCCGCCTGGGCTCCGGCCTGTGGCGCGGCGTCCAGATCTTCCTGCTGGCAGGAGCCGTCATCTTCGGCGGCATCCTGCTGGCCGATTTCGGGATCGACAAATATCAAAAGATGCGGGTTCGGCAGCGCGACGCACGGGTCGCCGCCTTGCAACATCTGGCGCTCAACAGCCTGCGCGGCGACGTCCAGTCGGTCAGCGATCTCGGCGACGGGCGCTACGAACTGACGACGTATCTGCAGAATGTCGGCGGCAGTCCAATCTACGTCATGTCGCCCGAGCTGCGCGCCTATGTGCAGGTCAAGACCGTCTGGCAGGAAGTGCCGATGAAGCCGATCGAGGACGCCGCAAGCGGCGTTCTCAAGATCGAGGGCAAACAGACCTACCGCTATTTGTTCGACGCGCGCGTGCGGGATTACACGCAGCTCTTGCCCAACTACATGCATGTCCGCTTTTCCGGCACGATGCTGGTCAGTCCGAGCAGTACGCCCAGCGACGACGTATTCGAGCGCAAGGACAACTACTACGTCTACCTCAAGCCGTTCGATATCGCCGATGAGGTGGTGCTGAAGCGCATGCGCTTTTCGGGCAAACCGCCGGTGTGGATCCCGATGCCGCCCCATTGAGATGTTGAGGAGTCGCGAATTAGAGAACGGATGACCTTGATCACCAAACAACATTGTTGTGCAATAACTGTCACCCATACACGGGAAGTGGAGGAATTGGCCTATGTCTGACGCGCGCAAGCCAAAAATGAGAGAAGCCGCGGAGGACGCACCGCTTCCAAAGCTGGACGTCGAGAGCCAGCCGAAACGCGCGCCGGACATGCCGCTCAGCCCGGAACTGAGCTACCTCCAGCGCAAGGCCGAAGTGGCGCAGCAGGATCACGAGGTCTTTTCCGAGTACTTGCAGGAAAAGATCGCGCGCGAACAGCAGCAAAAAGTGCAACTCGCCGAGCCGCCTCCGAAGGCGCCGACGAAGGTCAATCGCCGTAGCCTGCTGACATGGGCCGCCGGCACCGCCGTCGTAGGCGAGGCTGTCACCCTCGGCTATCCGATGGTCACGGGCCAGAGCATTCCGGCGCAAGGGCTCCAGCATGGCGGCGGTACCTATACCGAGGCCCAGCGTCATCCGATCGATCGCGACTTCGTCAATCCCAAGGCCGACGTCGGCGGGCGGAATTTCGGCAGCTGGGTTCTGCTGATGCCGACCAAGCTCGGCGGCGGCACCTACGCGGTGAACCTTGAGACCGGCCGCGCGCTCGCCTGGATCTCATACTGGAATTACGGCGATTACAATCCGATCTCGCATCACCTGTGCGCCTTCCCCAGCGCCGATCCGGCGAAGGGCTTCGAGTGGATCAACAGCACCCAGGGCGGCAAGAATGCCCTGATCTACGGGATCCCCACCAACATCGAGACGCCGGGCGAAGGCTTCAACATCTATCGCGTCCGCTTTGACGGCGCGCAGATGGAATTGATGGAAAACGTCGCTGAGACCACCGGCCTCGGCCTGGGCGTCCACGTGACCATCGATCCCAAGACCGCCGAACGATATTTCGTCACCGACGGGCAAAAAGATATCGCCGCCTGCTTCGACCGGCGCACCTCGCGGGTGATCACCGCGCTCAAATACGATTGGGTGCCCAACGTCCGCAACCTCGCCGAGGGCTGGCAGAAAGGCGGCACCCTCAAGATATCTAGGATCTATCCCGACCCGAAGACCGGCAAGTACGACTATCTCGGCACCAAGGGCCAGAAGATCGAATGGGAAATGGTGCCCATGGGCGAGCTGTTCGTCGAAGAGGGGACGATTCCCGGCGACGATGTCCACGGTCTCTGCGGCGCCGATGGCACCATCTGGCATCCGTCCGGACGTTGGGCGTCCACCGTCGTGCGGCTGTGCGGTGGCCAAGTGATCCTCGACGCCGAAAAGAATTTCGAGCCGGTGGCCTTCCTTCAGTTCAATAAGGATGCGCCGAATCAATACCCGATCAAGAAGATCGACAACGATCACTGGGAGGTGACGTTCGACAAGATCTTCTCGCCCGGCCACGAAGTCGGTTTCTCGCCCGACGGCCGCTTCCTCTGCATGATGAACAATCTGCGCGAGAACAATTGCTCCGTCTTCGATTCAAGCGATCCCGATCCACGCAACTGGAAGAAGATCGCCCACATCGAAGACCCTCTGTGGCGGGGCAAGTATCCGAACCCGTTCCACATGGTCTTTTCCATGGACAGCTCCAAGCTCTACCTCTCGATCCTCCACCCCTCTCCCGCCAGCAGCGGGGTCATGGTCGTCGATACAAGTACGTGGAAGATCAAGAAGGAAATCCAGGGCATCGGGCCGGACATGCAAACCCTGGCCATTACCTACGACGGCAAATACGTGGTGGGCGTGTTCAGCGGCTTCCAACGGCTCTCCAGCGGCATTGCCTTCATCGATGCCGAGACCGATGAGCTGGTCGGCATCTGGCCGAGCAATGGCGGGCACCATGACTGCGTTATCATCCCCACCAAGCTCGAGCACATGAAGCACACGAGGTCGTGCACGCTCTGACAGGGACGTCGCACCCACACCCGCGCTCATTGTGCGATTCGGGCGAGCTACAAGCGGTCTGCCAGCACCGCGTCAGCTCGATCTCCGGCCGGATAGGTCAGTGACCCGTCCGGCCCGAGCTGAGCCGCCGCAGTCATGCGCGCCGGCACGATGCGCCCTGGGCCGAGAATATGGAATACGGTCTTGCCCGCCGCGATCAGATAGTCTGCGATGATACGGCGGTGGCACCGCCACCAGACCGCCTCAGCGCACATGATGGCGCACCGCGGCTCCTGACCCAGCGTGCAAAGGCGCGCGAGACCGGAATGAAACGCTTCGGTCAGGCCGTAGTCGGCATAGTTGTGAAAGCTCTGATTTTGCCAAAACGCATTTACGTCTGGCGCAACTTCGTGCTGCTTTCCGCGTAGACCTCCCAGCGCGGCGATGCGCTCATAGCCGATCTGGTCTTGCGCGAGCGTTTGCGGAAGAACGTGGTCATTGAATTGCGGGTTTGAACGCGATCGCGGAACGGTTCGAACGTCGACCAGGAGCCGGACTTGCTCCCCCTTCAGCAAATCCACGAACTCGGTCACCGCGCGGGTGGAATGGCCAATGGTGAAAAAGGGGGACGTCATATTCTTCCAACCCAGAGTCCTTCAAACCAGGTTCGGCGCATGGGCTCTCACGGCGAGCATTGAACGCGATACGCTCCAGCCGGGCGCGGTCGTGTTCCTATCTAGCCTAGCCAAACCGGCGGCCGCCGCGCCGAATCGTACGGCCGAGACACGCGCCCCGAGGTCAGTTTCCCATGGCCGCCTTCGCGGGCGTGGATCCCACGCGCCAGATGACGTTGCCGACATCGTCGGCGACCAGCAAGCTGCCGGCCCGGTCGATCGCGACGCCGACCGGACGGCCGAATGCCTCCCGATCCGCGTTGAAGCCGGTGAGGACATCGACCGGCTGTCCGGCCGGGCGCCCGGCGGCGAACGGCACGAAGACGACCTTATAGCCGCTGCGCGGCTTGCGATTCCATGATCCATGCTGCCCAACGAAGGCCCCGTTCCTGTATCGCTCCGGGAGCGACGTCCCCTCGGAGAACGTGAGCCCCAGCGAGGCCGTGTGGCTGCCGAGCGCATAGTCGGGGACGATCGCTTTGGCCACCAGGTCAGGGCGTTGCGGCTCGACCCGGGTGTCCACGTGCTGTCCGTAATAACTGAACGGCCATCCGTAGAAGCCACCGTCCTTCACCGAGGTCAGGTAGTCGGGCACGAGATCGCTCCCGAGCTCGTCCCGCTCGTTCACCACCGTCCACAGCACGCCGGTTTCCGGCTGCCAGGCCATTCCGTTGGGATTGCGCAGGCCCGAGGCAAACACGCGGGATTGCCCAGTGGCAGGATCTATTTCCAGAATGGCCGCACGGCGATCCTCCTTGTCCAGTCCGTTCTCGGCCGCGTTGCTGTTGGACCCCACGGTCGCATAGAGATGCGACCCGTCACGGCTGGCGATGATGTTCTTGGTCCAGTGATGGTTGATTGGACCGCCAGGAAGGTCCGCGACCTTTACGCCCGGCGCGTCGATCCGGGTCTCCCCGTCCACATACGAGAAGCGCAAGATCGCATCCGTGTTGGCGACGTAGAGATCGTGACCGATGAGCGCCATGCCGAAAGGCGAATTGAGGTCTTTGAGGAACACGATTCGCGTCTCTGCAATGCCGTCGCCGTCGGCGTCACGCAGAAGCGTGATGCGGTTTGCGCTCGGGACGCCGGCGCCGGCCCATTTCTGCGCCACGTGAAAGAAGAAGCCTTTTATCCCTTTGGCGTCCTCCGGCCGGTCCGGACCGTTGGTTTCGGCCACCAGGACGTCGCCATTGGGAAGGACGTAGAGCCAGCGGGGGTGATCGAGCCCAGTGGCGTAAGCGTTGACTGCGAGGTCTGACGGCGGCGTCGGCTGGGTGCCCTCGGGCCAACCCTTGGCGGCGGCGATGTTGACGGTGGGGATGAGCGTGGAATTGGGCGGCGGTATCGTGGGATTAGGACCGATGCCGGCCTGATCGGGCAGCTTGGCGGCATCACCGCAGGCGCTGAGTAGGAATGAAATTGATCCGATGATCAATAAATTCGTGCTTATCTTCACGGCGAGCCCTCGCATAAGCCAATCCCAGCCGGCCCGCGGTTGAAACGCTGGCGGCCGACGATCGGTTCCCCAGCGGCTCTGCTCGCGGCGTCATATGCCAGTGCTAATCTCGTGGGCGATCCGGGGTCGCCGTCGTAAGTTCGCTGGCATCGGAAACCGGCGCCGCTTCCCTGGTCTCTTTCGCAAAGAGGACATTCGATGCAAACTCGGCTTCTGCACGAAGACAACGGCCAGCGGACCTTCACAGTCATCCTCGAGACCGGCGAGGAAGTGTTGACCTGTCTCCAGCGATTTGCGACCCGCGAACACGTACTCGCGGCGCAAGTCACGGCGACTAAGCGACGTCGTGCTGATGCACTTCGATTGGGACAAAAAGGATTATCTGAAGATTCCGGTGCGCGAACAGGTCGAAGTCGCGTCCCTCATCGGCGATGTCGCCGAAGCTCCCTCGGGCGAGCCGGCGCTCCATCTTCATCTGGTCGTCGCCAAGCGCGATGGATCCGCGATGGCCGGGCACTTGGGCGAAGCTCACGTTCGCCCGACCCTTGAAGTCATCATGACCGAAAGTCCCACGCACCTGCGCAAGGTCAAGGACCTGGAATCGAGGTTGGCGCTCATCCGGCCTGCGGCGTGACCAACCCCATCGGTTGAACTCCCACACGGCGTCTGGGACAATGGCCATCCCCGTGACCGCGACGCGGATCTCGCTTTGGCAATTCTCTATGATCGAACTGTCGCATTTGAAGATCGGAATGAAGGGATCGGCAGATCTGCTGGTCGGCCCCGAACATACAGCCCCCCGCATCGGCAGCGGGCGAGTGCCCGTGCTCGCCACTCCCGTCATGATCAATCTGATTGAGGCAGCGGCGCTCGCGGCCGTCGAGCAGTTGCTCCCAGACGGTCATCAAAGTCTCGGCATCCATCTCGATGTCCGCCATTTCGCCGCCACGCCGGTCGGAATGCGCATCCACGCGACGGCCAAACTGATCAGGATCGATGGCCGCACGCTCGTATTCCAAGTCGAGGCCCACGACGAGAAGGAGCCGATTGGGAACGGCTCGCACGAGCGCGTCGTCGTCAATGTCGCGCGCTTCGACCAGCGCATCCAGAAGAAGCTGGGCGCCTGAGCAGAGCAACAGCGCCAACGCGCTGCGTCTCGCGGCGCTCCACGGGCAAGGCCTGATCATGAGCCCGATGTTTCTGGTCGCCGAAGAGATCAAGGCGGGCCGCCTTGTCGCGATCCTGGAGGAGTTTCTCCGGGACGAGCACGCCATCAACGCGATCTATCCGCATCGCCAGCATGTGCCGGCCAAGGTCCGCAGCTTCATCGATCTGTTGATCAGATACTTTCGCGAGCATCCAACTTGGGCGCAGCCGTGCAAAGCGCAGGAGATCGATCGGCCGCCGCAGTTACCCGCGGAGCAAGTGATCGACACGGCGCGCCGATGCGCGACGTCCCGCATCGCGTTTAGCCAGGCGGGTTCTTGATGTAAGCGGCAACTGGACCTGCCTGGGGACCGCGCCCGAACTCTCGCAGCACTTTGTTGATGGACAATCCGTAACGTTGGCGACGCCGGTTGGTAAATTACAGTTGATGTCTCGCTTTGAACCTCGAGCGCCCGGGGCGCGTCTAACAGGGCAAGGCGAAGCTAGACGGCTCCCCGATCCCCCCGATCCCCGGCTGTCTGGAGAATTCCGCCGAAATGGACGAACTTAATCCCCGCCTTGGCGGGGTTTCTTTTTTCCGACCCGATCGCGCTCGCGCATATCACGACGCTGATTCGGTCACGCCCCGTCGACCGACCGCTGTCCGCCGCACTCGATCGAATCTCCTGCCGCCATGGCAAGCCGGCGCGACAATGCACGCGCTCGTGCTGCATCCGGCAACAACTGCTTGGATATCAAGGCTGCCGCGGCCGGCTAGGCCCGCACGGCCAGAGCTGCCTTTGGCGACCTTGG
>Ga0207691_10007548_pt1 | contig 10467 bp, 6 predicted proteins | sample KBSM13metaG_FD_184327 | JGI IMG/M metagenome (GOLD analysis project Ga0207691, IMG submission 184327) | Miscanthus rhizosphere microbial communities from Kellogg Biological Station, Michigan, USA - KBS M1-3 metaG (SPAdes) (version 2) | ecosystem: Host-associated > Plants > Roots > Rhizosphere >... | reverse complement strand
CCGAGCCGGCCGCCGCGCCGCCGCCCGCCGCGCCGCCGCCCGCCGCGCCGCCCGCCGAGACCACGCAGCCGCTCGTCGGCCCCCCCACGGTGACGGCGACCGGGACGACGGGCGACGACGGGGGCGCGTTCTACACGCGCGCCTGGTTCTGGGGCGTGGTCGCGGGCCTCGCCGCCGCGGGTGTCGTGACGTTCCTCTGGCTGCGCGACAGCGGGCCGGAGTCCGGTAACTTGGGGGCGCTCGATCTGCGATGAGGCGACCGGGCTCCTGGGCGTTGGCGATCGGGCTCGCGTTGTTCGGCGCGTGCGGGGGCGACAAGACCACCGCGCTCGACATCAAGCTGGACGTCACGGGCGCGATCGATCAGGTACGCGTCGATTCCGTCACCGTCGGTGGCAGCGCCGTTTCGCTGACCGGCGAGCAGACCTTGTTCCCCGCCAGGCCGACGATGCTGAAATCGGGCGACGTCCTGACGCTGTGGTTCAAGGACAACACCGACGGAAAGACCGTCGTCGTCACGGCGACGGGTCGCTTGTGTGGCCGGGACGCGACGGGCCAGGTGCCGACGCCGGAGAGGAAGCTCGCCAAGGGCCAGACCGTCGCGACGACGCTCGTGCTCGTGAACACCAGCACCAGCTGCGTGGGCACCGGGACAGGCGGCGGAGGCGGAACGTCGGGGAGCGGGGGCGCGGCGGGTACGGGGGGCGGCGCCGGCGCGACGGGCGGCGCGGGCGGCACCACCGGCGCGGGCGGCAGCAGCGCTGGCGGAACGACCGGCGTCGGCGGCTCGACGGGCGGTCTCGGTGGCACCACCGGAACGGCCGGCACGACAGGAACCGCCGGCCGCGGCGGCACCACCGGAACCGCCGGCACCACAGGAACCGCCGGCCGCGGCGGCACCACCGGAACCGCCGGCACCACAGGAACCGCCGGCCGCGGCGGCACCACCGGAACGGCCGGCACCACGGGAACAGCCGGGCGCGGCGGCACCACCGGAACCGCCGGCACGACAGGAACAGCCGGGCGCGGCGGAACCACCGGAACAGCCGGCACCACCGGCAGCGGCGGGAGCGGTCCCGCGTGCGTGACGGCGCCGGCCAGCGGGGCGGCCATGCTGTTCCCGGTGAATCTGCAGCAGACATCTTGCGGTAACCAGCTGCTCGCGGGCGCCGCCCAGAACATCTGGACGCCGTCGGATTACTTCACGCTCGTCAACCCGGCCGCCTATCCGGTCAACGCTGACGGGTCGAGCGGAAACAACTGCGGCCGCTGCGTGGACCTGGCGTACACGATGGCAGGCGCCACGACGCCGACGCACGTGATTGTCACCGTCGTCGGCACGTGCGACGCCGCCACCTGCGCGACAATCCCGAACCAGAACTTTCCCACCTTCTTGCTCCCCGCGACGCCCTACGGAGTTCTTGCGCCGGTGACGAGCGCGTCGATCCCGCGGGCGGGGGAAACGCTCACGTACAGCTTCGTGCCCTGTCCCGTTCCAATCGACCAGGCCAGCGGACAACCGCAAGGCCTACGGGGGATACTCACGGTGAACGACCCGAACACCGTCGTGTTCTTCCAGCACCGTTACGGAATCCTGTCCGGAACGTGGGCGGCCAACGGGCAGCCGGCGCTCCAGTTGACCCGCACCACCGACGGCCGCTGGCGGCCGTTGAACGGCGGCTTGTGGAGCTCCAACAGCGTCATGTTCACGCTGACGGACGTCAACCAGAAGACGATCAGCTTCACCCTCGCTTCCACCGGGAACCCCGTACCGGTGAACGCGCAGTTCCCGACCTGTGTTTCGACGCCCTAGCGGATCGGTGAACGAGCGCCTAGCCGCCCCCGCGCGGAGCGCGGGATCGCGGCTACCAGAAAAACAGTAGTCGCACACCGCGCCTGCGGCGCGGAGCGACTAGCGGCGCACCGGCTGCACGCGCCCGGGCAGATCGCGACGAAGCAGCTCGTAGCGGGTCGCCAGGGACGCGCTCTGCCCGGGGGCGAGATCGTGAAGTGGGCCGAGGAGCTCGAGCTCGACGTAGGCCTCGGGCCCATCCGGGTTCGTGTAAATCTGGCTGTGCGCGCCGTCGGGCCAGACCGCCGCTTCGCCCGCCACGGCCGCCGCTGATTTGCTCTCTACGACCAGATCGACGCGGTTCGGCTCGGCGCCGACCCATTCCAGCCTGTCGGCGTCGGTCGCGATCATCGTCTTGTTGTGGGGATCGCGCTCGAGCGACAGCCGTCCGCCCGCGACCGCGAGGTTCAGCGGCTCGGCGGGCATCACCCGGCGATGCCCGCCCGCAAACGCCGAGCGCGCTGGAAGGACAGCCTCCATTCGCGCGGGCGGCAACAGCTGCGTGATCGTCCAGACGGCGACGCGCACGGGCGGTCCCTGCACCTTCTCGAAGGTGGTTTCGATCGACATCACCGGCTCGCTCGCGTGCAGCGAGATCTTTCGACGCACGCGAATGCCGTAAGCCGGATCGACCGGCGAGAGCATCATGACCGCGCCCCCTTCGATCGTCGCGGCGTGCGCCACTGCGTCGAACGTGCGCGGCGGCGGCCAGCCCTTCCCGACCATCGATTCCCACGCCGACTGCGGCGCCGGCCATGCCTTGTCGCCGCCGAAGTTGATCCATCCGTTCTCGTCCCCCGCCAGTCCGGGACCGATCGCCTCATGCCGCCAGAACGGGCCACCCGACGCGTCATCCAGCAGGCGGAACTGCATCACGCGGCCGATCGCGGGCACCACCATGACCTCGGCGACCGCGTTGCGCAGCGCGAGCGACTCCCAGCCGAAGAGGCTGGCGGTGCTCACGACCGGGCCCGCCGGTCTGCACGCGGGCAGCGCCGCCAATCCCAGGAGCACGACAAGCGCATCGCGCCGAAGACTCACGCCGACAGAATACGCCGCCGGCGCCTAGGTCTTCAGCTCGCTAGACTCGTCCGTGACCTGCTGCCGCGGGGTGGGCGCGGCGGGCGCATTGGTTCGCTCGTCCAGCAGCGCGAGGGCGACGGCAAGCGCACGGCGCGTCTTCTCGGTCGTCTTGTCGTCGGCGCGGATTCGCTGGAAGGCGCGCACGATCTGATCCTCGTAGTCGGCGACCTTGGCTTCCAGCTCCGCGATGCGATCGCGCTGCTGCGCAAGCTTGACGTCGCGGTTGCCCAGCTCGACGCGCGCGGCGTCCAGATCGGCCTCCAGCCCCGACAACCGCCGGTAGGCCTGCTCGATCTCCTGGATGCGCGCCGCCAGCTCGCCCTCGGCGCGCGCCGCCCGCCCCAGCGCCTGGTCGTACTCCGCGCGGTGCTTTTCCGTCAGTTCAGTCTTCTCGGTCAGGTGACGCCGCTCGATGTCGGTGACGCGCGCGTGGTTCTCCTCGTCGCGCGCCTGCAGCTCGCCGCGACGGCGCGTCTCGGCGGCTTCCAGCTCGGCCACACGCCGCGCTTCCTGCTCGGCGATGTCGCGCTGGCGCCGCTCCTCGGCGCCCGCCAGCTCTTCTTCCTGCCGGCGCCGCATCGCGAGGATCTCGTTGCGGTGATCGCGCTCCTTCTGCTCCGTCAACGCCTCGTACGCCTGGCGTTCCGACGCGAGCTGAACCGCCTGCTCCTCACGGGCGGCCGCGATCGCCTTCTCGTGCTCCTTGCGAATCTTGCCCAGCTCCGTCGACAGGCGCTCGCCCGCCGCCGCCTGTTCCTCGGCGATGCGCCGCTGGAGACTGTCGACCTCGACGCGGTGGGCCCCCTCGATGCGCGCCAGCTCGGACTGCCGGGCGCCCTCGGCCGACGCCGACGCCTGTCCGTGGTCGTCGTTCAGCTTGGCCACCTCGCCGCGGTGGGCCTCTTCGGCCTCGGCCAGCCGCGCCTCGGCGTCAGCGCGCAGGCGCTCGTTCTCGCCGCGCGCCCGCGCGTCGTCCTGCGCCATCCGCTTCTTCAGCCCGTCGATCTCTTCGCGCGCCTTGCGCAGTTCCTCGTGCGCGTCGTCCAGCCGTGCCTTGAACGCCTTCTCGCGCTCGGACGACTTCTGGCTGTCCTGCCCCAGCTCGGCGACGCGTTCGTTCGCGGCGACCAGGTTGCGCTCGAATCCCAGCGAGGCCTCTTCCAGGTCGCGCCGCGCGCGATCCAGCTCGCGGAGCTTGTCCTTGTGGTCGAGGATCTGGCGGTCCTTCGCGTCCAGCGCGTCGCGCAGATCCAGGATGTCCTTTTCCTTCTTGTTGATGATCTCGCGCAGGCCGAGGAACTCGCGCTCCTTCGAGAAGGTGGCCGACTGCGTGAACCGCTCGCGGGCTTCTTCGATCTCCTTGCGCAGCGTCTGCCGCTCGTTTTCCAGCGAGTGGATCCGCGCCTCGAGCTCCGAGTTGCGCGCCTCGGCCTCCTTCATTCGCCGCTCGTCCACGAACCCTTCGCCCAGCACCATCGCGCCCGCCGCGTCCGTCGCGACGTCACCAAACTCGATCTCCTCCGGCGCGGGCGGCACCTCCTCGTCGCCGATCGGCGACGGCACCGCGGCCGATTCGATCACCTCGGGGCCCAGCGTCTCGCCCGTGCGGTAACTGTCCGGATCTTCCGCGGCCTCCGCCCCCTTCTCCCAGCCCAGGTTGGGCGGCAGATCGTCGTCCGACCACAGGTTGCGCAGGTCGACCATGTCGTCGTTCTTCGATGCGCTCTCGCCCCCGCCCGCTTCCAGCGCCGCGAAGGCCGCCTGCGTCTCGGGATCGAACTTCTCGCCCTCGAACGGCGTCGCGCCGGTGTCGTGCGGCTCCTCCTGCGAGGTCACGTCCTTGACCACGCCGCCGCCGTCCGCCATCAGCAGCGTCCGCTCCTCCTCGTCGCCGTCGACGACGATGTCCTCGTCGTCCTCCGACAGCACGATGTCGGAATCCGCGTCAAGCTCGTGGACGTCGTCGTCGCCCGCGTCCACCCCGGCCAGCTTCGCCACCTTCGACACGAACACGCTCTCCTGGAGCGGCTTCAGCAGGTATTCGTCAGCGCGCGACTTCAGCTTCTTGTGCTGCTCGAACGTCGCCAGCGTCTCCTCGGACGAGATCAGCACCAGCGGAACCTCGCGCAGGCTGGGGCTGCGGCGCAGCTTGTTCGAGATCGCGTACCCGACCTTGCGGGGCTCGACGCTCAGGATGATGACGGCCGGCTTGTTGTCGCGGCCCCACTCCATCGCGTCGTCGCCGTTCGGGATGCTCTCGACCCGAAAGCCTTTCGGCTCGAGCAACCTGCGAATTTGATTCGCCGTGTCGGTATCCGGTTCGATTGCCAGCGCGATTCGATCGGCCATCTCGTCTCCTGCAGACAGAGGCGGACATCGTACCAGGAAACCGGACCCCTCAGCGTGTCAAACACGCCGTCCGCCGGCGCAGAAGGCGATTCAGCGGGTAAACGAGGCCGTCAGCAACCTCGTCAGCGTGTCCTCGTCGTAGTCCGCCGTGACGACATAACCGAGGCCACGGTCCCGGTACGCCGCGGTCGAGATGCCCGGCCCGGTGCCCAGGTAGATCTCGCGGCCGTTCACCACCCGACGCTCGCGCGATTCGATCGGCTGGTCGCGCGGATCGAACACCAGGAACGTGACGCGATGGCCGTCGGCACGAAGATACACGAGGTAGGCGGCCGGCCGCTCGCCCACGTTGACGAGCCGGCCGCCCTGGCAGGTCGCCCCGCCCAGCGCCGGCGCGTGCACCGGGAACTCCAGCTTGCCGCCGAACCACGACGCGATCGAACCGCAATCCGGCCCGGTCACGTCCATCGGCATCGCGGTCGCCAGGCGTGGATACATGCCCCTTGCCTGGTCGAACACCATCGAGTTCTGGCGTCGTACGGTCCCGGTGATCGCCACGATCAGGAACACCGCCGCCGCCGCGGGAACGATCCGCGGCAGCGACATCCACGCCGGCCAGCGCCGCGGCGCGATCGGCTGCGACGTCAGCGCATCCTCGATGCGCCGGCGCAGCGTGAAGGGAACCTCGGGCCGATGCAGGTGGGCGCGGACCGCGGCGCGGAAGCGCGTCTGCACGTGCACGCGCCGCGAGCAGGTCGGACATCCCACCAAATGCCGCTCCATCGATTCGCGATCGACGCCGTCGAGCTCGCCGTCGATGAAGGCCTGAACCGTCGCTGTCGTGTCGGCGCAGTTCATTCGGCGTCTCCCCCGCCCCGCTTCTGGCGACGGAACGCGTCCAGATCCAGCGTCTGCGCAACGGAGCCCTCGGACTTGACCGCCTCCAGCTTCGCCGCTTCCTTCGCTTCGCCGGCGGCGATGATCCCCTGCTCGACGGCGTAGTCGTAGAGCAAGCCCTGCAGGATCTTCCGCCCGCGGTACAGGCGGCTCATCACCGTCCCCGCCGGGCAGTCCATGATCTCGGCGATCTCCTTGTAGGAGAAATCTTCCAGGTCGGCGAGCACCACCGCCAACCTGAAATCGGGCGGCACCGCCGCCAGCGCCTTCTCGACGTCCGCGGACACCATGCGCCCGAGCAGCGCGGTCTCCGAATCGCGTCCCTCGCCGCCCGCGCCGCTCAGGAACTGTTCCAGATTCGCGGACGACGATTCCGCTTCGGTCATCACGACGTGCTCGCGTTCGCGTTCACGGTACTGATTGCAGAACACGTTGGTGAGGATGCGGAACAGCCACGCCTTGCAGTTGGTGCCCGCCTCGAACGTGTCGAAGAACCGGTACGCGCGGAGCAGCGCCTCCTGGACCAGGTCCTCGGCGTCCTTCGGGTCGCGGGTCATGCGCAACGCCGCGCCGTAGAGTGCGGACAGGTGAGGGAGAGCCTCGCGCTCGAAGTCCGCTCTGAGGGGCCGCTGCTTCATGGTTCCGTTTCCGTGGTCAGAAACCCAGATGCCCTTTGAGTTTATTCCACGGGCGGGACAAAACCCGGGTCAATAACAAGACGCGTCGATGACCAGCCGCCGCCCTTCCGACCCGGTGTAGTCGGCGTAGGTCGATGTCAGCAGGTTGGTCGACGACACGGATGCGATGTTCCGGACGTCGCCCTGCAAGGACGGAAACACGAGCGCGCCGGAGCGCAGGTTGCCTACCCAGTCCGTCCGCCATAGCTCGACCGAGTGCGGTTTCGCGAACAACACGCCGAAATCCTTGCCCAAGAACGTCGCCAACCCCATCAGCGGCGGTTGCAAGTCGGCCCCTCCGAAGATGGTCGAGGACGCGAACCCGTAGCTGTCTACCCCGCCGCCGCCAGGCCCGTAATAAACGGACAGCCAGCTGCCCGAACGGTCCTGCCAGACGATGGCGTACTCGCGCGACCCGTTGTCGTCATAAAGGACGGTCTGGGCGCAGCTCATCTTCCCCCCTACCTGAGCCACGCTGAGCGACAGGGTATCTATGGCGCCCCCGACCTGGAGGTCAGCGATGAGCCAGATCGGCCCTAACTGCGGATCCGTTGGCTCGCGCTTGTAGGTGACCGTCAGCTCCTGCTTGCCCGGGGCGAAGCCGAGGCAGCTGTACCCGGAGCCGAGCGCGTTCTCGATGACGGCCGGGGTTCCGACGACCGCGCCCTGGCCGTCGACGAACGCGTAGGTCGGATTCAAGCCGTCGATCCAGGCGACGCCCGCGTACATGCTGCTGACCGACGTCCCCATCGCGACCTGGCCGGGCGTGCTGACGCCGCCGCCGAACGTCGCGATGGCGGGGCCCGGGGCGCCCGCGGCCGCGCCGTCGTCGGTGGGCGCCACCATCAGGCGCAGATCCGCGTCGCTGCCGTTCGCGACCAAGACGCCGATGACGACCCGATCGCCCGGGCTATCGACGCCCGCGAGGGCGTAAAACGCGCGCAGCGTGTCGGGGGGCAGCGCGGCCGACTGCTCGGTGCCGACGGTGCCGTCCTGAGCGATCGTCACCCAGCGGACCGACGTCGTGTCGGACCCGAGGAGGACGGTGGTCCCTCCGACGCGCACGACGCTGATCTCGGAGAGCAGCGCCAGCGGCGTGGTGCCGGGAATGACGACCTGCTTCGTGATCTGGCAGCCGTTATCGGTCGGCCCCGCCTGGCAGCCGGCGATGGCGGCCAGCGCCAGCGCCGCCAACGGGCCAAGAACGAGGTTCGTGTGCGGTGACCGCCCGTTCAGACCGTGGCTACGGCGCCGTGGCATTTCTTGTATTTTTTACCACTACCGCAGGGACAAGGGTCATTTCGTCCCACCTTGGGCTGATCGCGGCGCATTGGCTTGCCTTCTTCCTGGGCCGGACCGCCGTTGCCGCTGGCGGCGCGGGGCTCGGCGCCGCCGCCCGATTCGATCGTGCGGCGCGGCTTTCGCTGCTGCTGCGGCGCCTGCTGCTGCGACGCGTTTTCGTCGCGCGGCGGCTGCATATGAAACAGCTTCTCGCAGACGTTGCGGCCGATGCTGCCCATCATCTCGCCGAAGATGACGAAGCCTTCCTTCTTGTACTCCTGCTTGGGATCCTTCTGGCCGTAGCCGCGCAGGCCGATGCCCTCGCGCAGCGCCTCCATCGACTTCAGGTGGTCGATCCAGCGCTCGTCGATCTCCTGCAGGAAGAAGCGGCGCGCGTAGAACAGCAGGCCGGGCAGCGACAGCTCGGCCTCGCGCGCCTCGACCACCTTCTCGATGTCGGCCCACATGGAGTCCTCGAGCGACTCGCGCTCCATGATCTTGCTCTCGTCGACCGAAGGCTCGAAGTTGAAGCGCTCCTTGGTCTGCGCGCGCAGCGCGTCCAGATCCCAGTCCTCGGCGTGGGCGTTGGGCGGGCAGGTGACGTCGAGGATCCCCTGCAGGATCTCCTCGCACAGGTCGAGCAGGCGCTCGCGCTGCTGGACCATCGACGAACCCACCTCGTCCGCCAGGCGATCGAGCGTGCCCATTCGATCCTCCAGCACGCCCTTCGGGTCGGGATAGGCGCCGAACTGCTGGTAGACGGCCGAGCGCAAGAATGACGGCTGCAGCTCCACCTTCACGACCGAGAAGCCGTCGGGCGAATTCGGATCGGGGGCGCGCGCCTCCGTCAGCCCCTCGCACATGCGCGCGAGGACCGGTCGGACCGTCTTCGCCAGGCTGTCCGTCGTGTGCTTTCCCGATTCCGTCGGAACCGGCATGTCGGCGGCGGTCTTGCCCTTCTTCTTCTCGTCCTCGGTCGGCTCGGGCGCGTAGCGCCCCTCCAGCACCTGCCGGCGCAGCGCATAGATCGTCTTGCGCTGCTGGTTCATGACGTCGTCGTACTCGAGCAGGTTCTTGCGGATGTCGAAGTTGTGGCCCTCGACCTTCTTCTGCGCGTTCTCGATGGCGCGGTTGATCAGGCCGTGCTCGATCGGCACGTCCTCTTCCATGCCCAGGCGCTCCATCAGCCCGGTGATGCGCTCGGCGCCGAAGATGCGCATCAGATCGTCTTCCAGCGACAGGAAGAAGCGCGAGCTGCCCGGATCGCCCTGGCGTCCGGAACGGCCGCGCAGCTGGTTGTCGATGCGGCGTGACTCGTGGCGCTCGGTGCCCAGGATGTGCAGGCCGCCCGCGTCGAGCACCTCTTTCTTCTCGGCGTCGCACTGGGCCTTGTAGCGCTTGAAGTGGTCCTGGAACGCGACCTCCAGATCGGGCGCCAGCTCGTGCCCCGGCTTGCCAGCGTTCTCCGGATCGACCTCGGCGCGCGCCATGAACTCGGCGTTGCCGCCCAGGATGATGTCCGTTCCGCGGCCCGCCATGTTGGTCGAGATGGTGACCGCGCCCTTGCGGCCCGCCTGGGCGACGACGTGCGCTTCCTTCTCGTGCTGCTTGGCGTTCAGGACGCTGTGCGGGATCTGCTTCTTGCGCAGCAACGACGCGACGACCTCGGACTTCTCGACGCTGACGGTGCCGACCAGCACCGGCTGGCCGCGCTTGTGGCAGTCGACGATCTCGTCGACGACCGCGCGGAACTTACCGCGCTCGTTCTTGTAGACGACGTCGTCGTTGTCCTTGCGCAACATCGGCTTGTTGGTGGGGACGACGGTGACGTCCAGCTTGTAGATCTTGTGGAACTCCTCCGCCTCGGTGTCGGCGGTGCCGGTCATGCCCGCCAGCTTCTTGTAGATACGGAAGTAGTTCTGGTAGCTGATCGTCGCCATCGTCTGGTTCTCTTCCTGAACCTCGACGCCTTCCTTGGCCTCGATCGCCTGGTGCAGGCCGTCCGACCAGCGACGGCCGGGCATCTTTCGGCCCGTGAACTCGTCGACGATGATGATCTTGTCTTCCTCGACCAGGTAGTTGACGTCGCGCTTGTACAGCGTGTGCGCGCGCAGCGCCTGCGTCACGTGGTGCAGCCACTCGAGGTTGGCGGGGTTGTACAGGTTGCCGACGTTCAGGCGCTGTTCGATGCGCTCGATGCCCGCGTCCGTCAGGATCGCCGAGTGCGCCTTCTCGTCGACGGTGTAGTCGATGTCCTTGCGCAGGCCGGGGATCAGGCCGTCAACCTTCTGGTAAAGGTCCGCCGACTGCTCCGCCGAACCCGAGATG
>Ga0207691_10007546_pt1 | contig 10468 bp, 10 predicted proteins | sample KBSM13metaG_FD_184327 | JGI IMG/M metagenome (GOLD analysis project Ga0207691, IMG submission 184327) | Miscanthus rhizosphere microbial communities from Kellogg Biological Station, Michigan, USA - KBS M1-3 metaG (SPAdes) (version 2) | ecosystem: Host-associated > Plants > Roots > Rhizosphere >... | reverse complement strand
CGGTCAAGTTCGTCTTCAGCCACGACTCGATCGGCATCGGCCGCAACGGCCCGACGCACCAGCCGGTCGAGATCCTGGCGTCGCTGCGCGCGATGCCGAACATGCTGGTGCTGCGCCCCGCCGACGCCGCCGAGGCGGCCGAGTGCTGGGAGGTCGCGTTCGAGCACCGCAGCGGCCCGTCGACGCTCGTGTTCGCGCGCCAGGCGCTGCCGCACGTGCGGCGCATGCACACGAGCGCGAACCTGTCGCGGCGCGGCGCCTACGTGCTCGCCGAGGCGTCCGGCGGCGCGCGCGAGGTGACGCTGCTGGCGACGGGCTCCGAGGTCGCGCTCGCGCTCGCCGCGCGCGACACGCTGCAGGCGGCGGGAACGCCGACCGCCGTCGTGTCGATGCCGAGCTGGGAGCTGTTTGCGGCGCAGGACGCCGCCTACCGTTCGAGCGTGCTCGGCCCGGGCACCGTGCGCGTCGCCTGCGAAGCGGCGCTGCGCTTCGGCTGGGACCGCTGGCTCGGCGAGCATGGCGGCTTCGTCGGCATGACGGGCTTCGGCGCGTCGGGACCGGCCGAAGTGCTATATCCGCACTTCGGCATCACGCCCGCGGCGATCGTCGCCGAGGCGCGCCGGATCCTCGCCAGCCAACCCGAAACGGTCACCGCATGAGCCATCGCATCGTCTTCCTCGACCGCGCGACGATCGCGCCGCAGATCCGCGTGCGGCCGCCGTCGTTCGCCCACGAGCTGATCGAGCACGCCGAGACGCGCCCCGATCAGGTCGCCGAGCGGCTCGCCGGCGCCTCGATCGCGATCACCAACAAGGCGCCGATCAGCGCCGAGACGCTCGCGCGGCTGCCGGCGCTCAAGCTCGTCGCCGTCGCGGCGACCGGCACCGACTGCGTCGACAAGGCGGCGTGCGCCGCGCGCGGCGTCGCGGTGAGCAACATCCGCGGCTATGCGATCAACACCGTGCCCGAGCACACCTTCGCGCTGATCCTGGCGCTGCGACGCAACGTCGTCGCGTACCGCGAATCGGTGCTCGCCGGACGCTGGCAGGAGTCGGGGCAGTTCTGCTTCTTCGACCATCCGATCCGCGACCTGCGGGGCTCGCGGCTCGGCATCATCGGCGAGGGCGTGCTCGGCCAGCGCGTCGCCGAGCTCGCGCGCGCCTTCGGCATGCAGCCGATGTTCGCTGCGCACAAGGGCAGGAGCGGCCTCGGCCCGCTGTACACGCCGTGGCAGGAGGTGCTCGAGACGAGCGACGTCATCACGCTGCATTCGCCGCTGACGAAGGAGACGCGCGGCATGCTCGCGATGCCCGAGTTCGAGGCCATGAAGCGCCGCCCGCTGATCGTCAACACCGCGCGCGGCGGCCTGGTCGACGAGGTCGCGCTGGTGCGCGCGCTCGACGCCGGCCTGATCGCCGGCGCCGGCTTCGACGTCGTCGACGGCGAGCCGCCCGAGCGCGACAACCCGCTGATGCGCGCCGCTGCGCGCCACAACGTGATCCTCACCCCGCACGTCGCGTGGGCCTCCGACGAGGCGCAGCAGACGCTCGCCGACCAGCTGGTCGACAACATCGAGAACTTCGTCGCCGGCAGGCCGTCGAATCTGGTCGAAGGCGCGTACTGACCGCGGATCGGCGCGGCGCTATCGTGCGGTCATGGACCGCCTCGCGACCGCACGCCTGGACCTGCGCATGTTCCGCGAGGACGACCTCGACGCCTACGCCGACATGTGCGCCGATGAAGAGGTCATGCGCTTCATCGGCGCCGGCGGTGCCGTCGGCGCCGACGTCGCCTGGCGGCAGATGGCGCTCTTCCTAGGCGAGTGGGCCCTGCACGGCTACGGCATGTGGGCGGTCGAGGAACGCGCGAGCGGCCGGCTGATCGGACGCGTCGGCTTCCTGAACCCGCACGGCTGGCCGGCGTGCGAGCTGGGCTGGCTGCTGGCGCGCGACGCGTGGGGCCGCGGGTTCGCGCTCGAAGCCGCTGAAGCGGCGATCGCCCATGGCCGGGCCCAGCTCGGGATCGGCGAGCTGATCAGCCTGATCCGTCCCGACAACGTGCGCTCGATCGCACTCGCGCACCGCCTCGGCGCCACGCTCGACCGCAAGATCGAGTTCATGGGCGGCGAGGCGCTCCAATACCGACACCCGCTCGCCGCGGCGGCGTGAAGCCGCTGCCCACCCGCGCTCGTGACCGGTCGAGGGGCGTCACGTCACCGACGAGCCCAGCGGCGTCGTGCGCCCGAGCACGTCGTCGACCAGCGCGCGCATGCGACGCCAATGGCTGCCTTCCCAGAAGACGCGCCCACAGCCTGCGCAGGCGGTGAAGCGCTCGAACGTCGCCGCCACGCGCGGCGGCAGTTGCGGCAGCGCCTGCGCCTTGGCGATCGGCACCAGGGTCGCGTTGCAGTGCAGGCAGCGCGTGAACGGGCGCGCGCTGCGCGCCAGGTCGAGCCGCTCGAACACCTCGCGCAGTTGCGCCGGCGAGCGCAGCGCGCGCACGTACGTGCCGTGCGTGACGCCGCGGCGCTTGAGCAGCTCGCGGTCGCGGGTCAGGACGATGCGGTGCTCGTCGCTGGCCAGGCGCTCGATCTCGTCGTCGGCGACCGCGTTGTCGTAGTGCGTGTCGAAGCCCATCATGCGCAGCAGGTGCGCCAGGCCGCCGAGGTGCGCGTCGGCCACGAAGCGGCTCGAGCGCAGCGGTCGGTCGCGCAGCCGCAGCAGCGGCGTGACGTCGAACGCCTCGAACGTCGGGTACACCGCGACGCGGTCGCCGTCGGCGAGCACGCGGTCGAAGCCGACCGACTCGCCGTTCACCAGGATCAGCTCGACCTCGGTGTGCGGCACGCCGAGCGCCTCGATCATGTGCTTGGTCGTCGCGGCGCGTGCGCAGGGCGCGCTGAACGCGCGGCCGCGCCGCGCGGGCGCGAGGAAGTCGTTCAGCTCCTCGTAGAACCGAAACGTCGCGACCACCTGGGTGGCGGGCGGCGGTGGCACCGCCGGGTCGCTCGCGCCGTGCATGGGCGCGCCTTCAATCGGGCGCAACGCGAAGCGACGGCCGCGTCGCTGGCGTGACCCCGGCTGCTGCCAACCGCAGCGGGATGCGCCGCCGGCCGAAGCCTCGCTCGAAGGCTCCGAACCGGCCCGCGATCGGCGTGCCGCAACGCGGGCAGGTGCCACGCGCGTCGAGCTCGCAGGACAGCACTTCGTACCAGTCGCGCCGCACCAGCGCCTCGCGGCACGCCGGACAGAACGTCGTCCCGCCCTCGACGTCGTGGACGTTGCCCGTGTAGACATGGCGCAGGCCGTTGCCGAGCGCGATGGCGCGGGCGCGCGTCAACGTCGCCGCCGGCGTCGGTGCCACGTCCATCATCCTGTAGTCGGGATGAAACGCCGTGAAGTGCAGCGGCACATCGCGCCCGAGCCGATCGCCGATCCAGCGCGTCATCGCCTCGATCTCGGCGCTGCCGTCGTTGTGCCCGGGGATCAGCAGCGTCGTGATCTCGAACCAGCAGTCGGTGTCGTGTCGCAGGTACTGCAGGGTGTCGAGCACGGGTGCGAGATGGGCACCGGTCTGGCGGAAGTAGAACTCTTCGCTGAAGCCCTTCAGGTCGACGTTGGCGGCGTCCATCTTCGCGTAGAACTCGCGCCGCGGCGCGGCGTGCATATAGCCCGCGGTCACCGCGACGCTCGCCAGACCGAGCGCGTGGCAGGCGTCCGCGGTGTCCATCGCGTACTCGGCGAAGATCACGGGGTCGTTGTAGGTGAACGCCACGCTCGCGGCGCCGCTGGCTCGCGCCGCCTCGGCGATCCGTTCGGGCGACGCGGCATCCAGCAGCCGATCCGTCTCGCGGCTCTTCGAGATGTCCCAGTTCTGGCAGAACTTGCACGCCAGGTTGCAACCCGCGGTGCCGAACGACAACACGCTCGATCCCGGGTAGAAATGATTCAGCGGCTTCTTCTCGATCGGGTCGATGCAGAAGCCCGAGCTTCGTCCATAGGTCGCGAGCACCATGGCGTCGCCGACGCGCCGACGCACGAAACACATGCCGCGCTGACCGTCGTGCAGCCGGCAGTCGCGCGGACACAGGTCGCACTGGATGCGCCCGTCGTCGAGCCGATGCCACCAGCGTCCGGGGTGCGCGTTCATCGTCCCGGTTCGGCGAACGCGATCGCACCGTAGCCGACGACGCGATCGCGGTCGCCGGCGGTGTCGCCCGAGTTGCACAGGTCGAGCAGGCGTGGCGCGAGCCCGTGGCGGCGCGCCGCGAGCAGCGCGCCGTTGATCGCAGCGGCGCCGCACGCTTCGTGCGGAGCGAGGCCGGCGTCGAGTTGCAGGATGCGTCGCGCCGTGGCTTGGTCGACGGCTTGCGCCTGCTGGTAGGGAAGGTAGTGCGAGAGATCCGAGCTGATGACGATCAGCGTCTCGTCGCCACCCCACAGCTCCTCGAGCACCTGCGCGACCGCCTCGGCGCTGGCGTCGCCGACGACGAGGGGCACGAGGGTGAAGCTGCCGAGCAGCACCTGGAGGAAGGGCAGCTGAACCTCGAGCGAATGCTCGCGCTCGTGCGCGCGGTCGTCACGGACCACCTGGGACCGAGCCTCCAGGCTCTTCAGCGCGGCGACGTCGAGGGCGACCTCGCCGAGCGGCGTCTCGAAGGCATCTGCCTCGGGGGCCGCGAGGCCAGGCACTGCGGCACGGTGCGCGGGCCCGAGCAGCACGACGCGGTGGATGGTCCGCGCGCGGCGGCTTGCGAGCAGCGCATAGGCGTGCGCCGCTACCGGACCGCAATAGACATACCCTGCATGCGGGGTGATCAGCAGCTTCGGGACACTGGCAGCAGCGGCGCCGCCGACCGCGGCGAGATGCTCGGCGACCTCGGCGCGCAGCGCTTCAGGCGCGGCGGGGTAGAACAGGCCGTCGACGACGGCGCGGCGCACGGCGGGCATCGGGCACGACTCCGGTGCCGAATTTGAACCCTCGCGGGTCAAAGATCAATGCCCGCGCCGGGCCGGGCGGCACGGTCGACATCGCGCTCAGTCGTGCCCCATCACCGGATGCGGCACGTACGGCGCCTCGAGCTCGGCGATGTCCTCGGCTGCGAGCTGCAGCGTCAAGGACGCGACGGCGTCGTCGAGCTGCTCGAGCCGCGTCGCACCGACGATCGGCGCGGAGACCTCCGGCTTGGCGAGCAGCCACGCGAGCGCGACCTGCGCACGCGGCCGGCCGAGCCGCGTCGCGACCGCGGCGAGCGCCTCGGCGACCTTGCGGTCGGCATCGGCCGTGCGCGCATACAGGGTCCGACCGAAGGCGTCGTTCTCGGAGCGCACGCTCGCGGTGTCCCACTCGCGCGCGAGGCGCCCGCGCGCGAGCGGGCTCCACGGGATGACGGCAATGCCCTCGTCCCTGCAGAGGGGCAGCATCTCGCGCTCCTCCTCGCGGTAGAGCAGGTTGACGTGGTTCTGCATCGTCTGGAAGCGTGCCCAGCCGTTTCGATCCGAGACGTGCAGCGCCTTCGCGAACTGCCACGCGAACATGGAGGACGCGCCGATGTGAAGCGCCTTGCCGGCGCGGACGACGTCGTTCAGCGCCTCGAGCGTCTCCTCGATCGGGACCGTCGGATCCCAGCGATGGATCTGGTAGAGGTCGACGAAGTCGGTGCCGAGTCGCTGCAGGCTGGCGTCGATCTCGGCGAAGATCGCCTTCCGCGCCAGGCCCATGCCGTTCGGCCCCTTGTGCATGCGCTGGTTGACCTTGGTCGCGATGACGAGCTCGCCGCGGCGCGCGTAGGCGAGCAGCGTCCGGCCGACGATCTCCTCGCTCGAGCCGTCCGAGTAGACGTTGGCGGTGTCGAAGAAATTGATGCCGAGGTCGAGCGCTTTCTTCAGGAACGGCCGGCTCGCCGCTTCGCCGAGCGTCCACGAGTGGCTGCCGCGGTCGGGCTCGCCGTAACTCATGCAGCCGAGGCAGATGCGGGAGACGTCGAGACCGGTGCGGCCGAGCTTGGTGTATTGCATGGGTCGTCGGGCGTTGCGGCGGCGCAGCGAGGTGCCGAGCGGCGACGGCCATTCTCCGTGACAACGCCGCGCCGAGCAGGATCGAGCCGATCGCGGCCCGCGACCGGGTCCGTGCCAACATCGCGCCCGGCGCATGCCGCACAGCCGGGAGGAACGATGAACACCCCGACCAGGACATCTCGAGGACCTCGGCTTCTCACCGCGGCGCTCTCGCTCCTCGGCGCCGCCACGACGTGGACCGCGGCGAAGAGCCCGCCCGCGTTGCGATAGAAGACGAACACCAGCGCTTCGGGCCGTCGGCATCATCTGGCCGACCGCTGCGGTGCCGGGGACGGGCAGCGGCTGTGGAAGGCCACGTACCGCAGCGGCAAGTGAGCGACATGCCAACATCGCGTCCGACGCATTCAACCCCAGGCTCGCCGATGTCACGACGTCTTCCCTTCACCGTAGCGTTCGGCTTGCTCTGCCTCCTCGTCACCGGGCCGTCGCGCGGCGAGGACTGGCCGCAGCCCGGCAAGACGATCCAGCTCATCGTCCCCGCTCCCGGCGGCAGCGGCACCGGCGACACGATCGCGCGCATCGTCGCCGAGGAGCTGCAGAAGCGCCTCAACACGACCTTCGTGATCGACAACAAGGCCGGCGCCAACGGCAACATCGGCGCTGCCGCCGCCGCCAAGGAGCCGGGCGACGGCTACCACTTCCTCTTCAGCTGGGCCGGCACGCTCGCCGTCAACAAGTCGCTCTACAAGAACCTGCCGTTCGACGCCCAGAAGGACTTCGTGCCGATCGTCCTCGTCGCCGACGTGCCGAACATCCTCGTCGTCAACAACGACATCCCGGCCAGGGACCTCGCCGAGTTCGAGCGCTACGCGAAGGCGAATCCGGGCAAGCTCAACTTCGGCTCGACCGGGATCGGCAGCTCGATGCACCTCGCCGGCGAGCTCTTCATGCGCGAGACCGGCGCGCAGATGCTCCACGTGCCGTACAACGCGCCGGGAACGGCGACGACCAACCTGATCGCGGGCGAGATCCAGCTGATGTTCCAGCTGATCCCCGGAATCGCAGGGCAGGTGAAGAGCGGCAAGGTGCGCGCGATCGCGGTGATGGCGCCGCAGCGCTCGCCCGGGCTGCCCGACGTGCCGACCACCTCCGAGCTCGGCCAGCCCAGGCTGCTGTCGTCGACGTGGTTCGCGCTGCTCGCACCGAAGGGAACGCCGGGTGCCGTGCTCCAGAAGATGAACGCCGCGACGAACGAAGCGCTCGCCGACCCGGCGGTGAAGAAGCGCCTCGCCGACATCGGGGTTTCGACGCTCGGCGGCACATCCGAGCAGCTCGCGAAGACGATCGCCGACGAGACCGAGAAGTGGGGTCGCGTGGTGCGCGAGGCGAAGATCCAGGCCCAGTGATGGTCGAGGGCCTCGCGGCACTCGAGGCGCGCCTCGCCGACGAGCTCGCGTTCCTGCAGCTGCCGGCGCCGCGCTGGACGCCGGAGCTCGAGCGCGACGGCGAGCCGGTCGTCGACGTCGCGATCGTCGGCGCCGGCATGACCGGGCTCGCGGTCGCCGCCGCGCTCGTGCAGCGCGGCATCACGGTCGTCGCCTACGACGAAGCGGCCGCGGGCTGGGAAGGCCCGTGGGCGACGACCGCCCGCATGGAGACGCTGCGCAGCCCCAAGCAGCTCGCGGGGCCGGCGCTCGGCATCCCGTCGCTCACCTTCCGCGCCTGGTTCGAGGCGCAGTTCGGCCGCGAAGCGTGGGACGCGGTCGACAAGATCCCGCGCCTGCAATGGATGGACTATCTGCGCTGGTACCGCAAGGCGCTCGCGCTGCCGGTCGTCAACGACCGTCGCGTCACCGACATCGTCCCGCGCGCCGACGGCGTCGTCGAGCTGACGCTCGAAGCGACGACGACGATCGAAGAGCCACCCACGGGCCTGCGCGTCTTCGCGCGCCACGTCCTCCTCGCCACCGGCCGCGCCGGCCTCGGCGGGCCGGTGCTGCCGGCCTGGGCGCAAGCGTTGCCGCGCACGCGCTGGGCGCACTCGTCGGACGACAACGACTACGCCGCGTTGGGCGGGCTGCGCGTCGGCGTCATCGGCGGCGGCGCGTCGGCGATGGACAGCGCCGCCACCGCGCTCGAGTGCGGCGCCGCCAGCGTGCACCTGCTGATCCGCCGCACCGACCTGCCGCGCATCAACAAGGGCAAGGGCGCCGGCAACCCGGGCTTCGTGCAGGGCTTCGCGCGCCTTGCCGACGACTGGAAGTGGCGCATCCGCCACTACATCAACGTCGCGCAGGTGCCGCCGCCGAGGAACAGCACGCAGCGCGTCGCACGCTTCGCGAACGCGCACTTCCACCTCGGCGTCGCGACGCTCGGCGCCGCGGAGAACGCGCGCGGCGCGCTCGACGTGCGCACGTCGGCCGGGCCGATCGAGCTCGACTTCCTGATCTTCGGCACCGGCTTCCAGGTCGACTGGAAGCAGCGGCCGATGCTGCGCCACATCGCGCCGTGCATCCGCGTGTGGAAGGACCGCTACACGCCGCCGGCGGGCGAGGAAGACGAGGAGCTCGCCGAAAGCCCGGACCTCGGCGACGCCTTCGAGTTCCAGCTGCGCGCCGGCGCACGCTGCCCCGGCCTCGAGCGCGTCCACACCCTGACCTATCCGGCGACGCTCTCGCTCGGCGTCGTCACCGGCGACATCCCGGCGATCAGCGAAGGCGCGCTGCACTTCGCCGACACGCTCGCCGCGCTGCTCTACAACGAGGACATCGAGACCCACTACGCGCGCATGCAGGCGTACGCCGAGCCCGAGATCCTCGGTGACGAGTGGGTCGCGGAGCCGTTGCCGAGCCCGACCGACCCGACGAAGACGTCGCGCTGATCGGCAATCGCCTGATCGCGAACGCGTTCGCCGAGGCTGCCGCGGGCAGGCGGCGCCGCCCCGTGCGAACATCGCGCGCCGACCAACGCCGCAACGAATCGCCATGCGCAGCGCCGACGACGACCTCGACGTGATCGACCGCGCCGCCGGTCTCGCGCCCGGCGACCCGCTGCACGCGGCGCGGCGCTTCCGCGCCAAGGTCGTCGAGGCGACGGAGGCGAGCCACGACGCGCTGCTGCAGCAACCGGTCGCAGGCGTTTCGACCGCGGACCGGCTGCGCATCGCCGCGCACGTCTGCACGGTCGCCGGTGCGGCGACGCTCGCGCGCCACTACGAGCAGCTCCTCTCGGCTGCGTCCGCTCGCGACGCGCCGTCGTCGTCGCCCGCGCTGCCGGCGATGCTCGCCTTCGCGGCGACGCTGACGACGGGCCCGCGCGGCGGCGACCGTGCCGCGCTCGAGCGACTGCACGAAGCCGGGCTCGGCGACGCCGCGATCGTCGCGCTCGCGCAGCTCGTCGCCTTCCTCTCCTACCAGCTGCGCGTCGTCGCCGGGCTGCGGGCGATGCGCGCAGGCACGCAGGAGGCGGCGCGATGATCCGCCGCAACGGCTTCACCGACGAGACGCTCGAGTGGCGCTCGTGGCTCCGTCCGCTGCAGCTCGCCGACGCGACGCCGCTGCAGCTCGAGGTGCTCGACGAGAGCCATCCGCAGTCGCGCACGTCGCCGTACTACCTGACGCTCGCGCACCAGCCGCTGATGCTGCGCCACCGCTCCGCCGCGTACAACGCGATCATGTACGCGCCCGGGGGCCTGCCGCGCGCGGAGCGCGAGCTCGGCGCGATGGTCGTCTCGGTGACCAACGGCTGCGTCTACTGCACGTCGGTGCACGCGCAGCGCTTCGAGCAGCTCGCCAAGCGCAGCGACACCGTCGAGCAGGTGTTCGACGACCCGCGGTCGGCAGGAACGAGCGAGCGCGAGCGCGCGATCGCGCGCTTCGCGATCGCCGTCACCGAGCGGCCGGGCGCGCTCGACGCCGCCGACATCGCGCCGCTGCGCGCGCTCGGCATGGGCGACGAGGAGATCATCGACCTGCTCCACGCGGTCGCGATCTTCGGCTGGGCGAACCGGCTGATGCAGAACCTGGGCGAGCCGGCCGGCGCGCCCGCCGTCGCGACAGCAGTCAGCGCGCGCGCGAGCGCACCTCCGGAACCGTGACCACGAACGGCGCGATTCCGATCTCCTCGTGCATCGCCTTCGGCGACAGCCAGTGGCCCTGCGTGATGACGAGCGCCACCTTGCGCAGGTTGGCGATGTCGGCGGTCGGGTCGCCGTCGAGCAGCACCAGGTCGGCGAGCTTGCCCGGCGCGATGCTGCCTCGCTCGTGGATCGTGCCGGTGTACCTGGCGCCGTCGAGCGTCGCGATCCGAAGCACCTGCGCCGGCGTCAGGCCGGCCTCGACGTAGAGCGCAAGCTCCGCCTGCAACGTAAAGCCGGGAATCGAATCGGTGCCGGCGACGAGGGGAACGCCGGCGCGGTACAGCCGACCGACGAACTCGACCATCTTCGCGTA
>Ga0207691_10007545_pt1 | contig 10469 bp, 5 predicted proteins | sample KBSM13metaG_FD_184327 | JGI IMG/M metagenome (GOLD analysis project Ga0207691, IMG submission 184327) | Miscanthus rhizosphere microbial communities from Kellogg Biological Station, Michigan, USA - KBS M1-3 metaG (SPAdes) (version 2) | ecosystem: Host-associated > Plants > Roots > Rhizosphere >... | reverse complement strand
GACGCCCTCTTTCTCGGGCCTGGTGGTTCGCGACGACGGGACGTTGCTGTTCGCCAGCTTCGGCGACAGGAATTTCGGCGTCGTCGACGCCGCCGGCAAGGTCCTCTGGCAGAAGCCGGGGGCGATCGGCGGCGTCGCGCTGGGCAGCGACGACGCGTCCTTCGGAAACGCCGGCGCGGGTCTCGTGCGCATGGACCGCGACGGATCCACCACGTGGCGGGCCGCGGTGGGCGGCACCTGGTCGATCATCGACGCCGCGGGAACCATCTACAGCGCCTCGCAGGGGGGCATCGCCGCCGTCGACGCCGACGGTGTCCTGAAGTGGGAGCTGCGCACGGTCGACCCGGCGGTCCCGGCCTCGGCGTTCTGGACGCCGGGCCTTTACGCGATCGGCAGCGACGGCACGCTGTACGCGTCGATCGGCGGCACCATCCACGCCATCGGCGGCGGCGGGCGCTGCGAGGGGAAACCGGTCGATTGCGACGACCACGATCCGTGCACCGTCGATCGGTGCGACCCGCAGGCGGGCTGCGTCCACGCCCCCAAGTGCGTGGCGTCGCCGGGGTGCATGGGCGCCGGGTGCAGGCCGGACGGCACCTGCGACTACGTGACCGTCTTCGACGGGATCGCCTGCGACGACGGCATCGCGTGCAGCGAGGGCGACTTCTGCTGGAACGGGCAGTGCGCGGCGAAGAGCAGCTCCTGCGCGCCACCGGCGGCGGCGTGGCCGATGGCCGCCCACGACGCGCAGCGCACGCGCGCCACGACGCTGCTCGGCCCGACGACGCCGACGACCAAATGGGCGACTCCGGTGCCGGGCGTCTCGGCGTTCGTGATCGCCGGCGACGGGACGATCTACGCGGGCGACACCCAGAAGGTCCAATCGATCAGTCCCGACGGCGTCGCCACCCCGCTGGCGGCCATGCCCGCGCTGGATCTGGTGCTGCGCCAGGACGGTGGACTCTACGCGACGGCATACGACACGTCGTTCGTGCTCCGCGCGCTGGGTGCCGACGGTCTGGCGCAATGGACCTTCGAATCGACGGCGCCGGCGGTCGGCCCGTCGGGCGCGGTCTATGCGGCGACGCGCGCCGCCCTGGTCGCGCTCGCGCCGGATGGATCTCCGCTGTGGAAGCTTCGCACCGGCGGTGGCGTCGCAACGCCAGCCGTGGGAGCCGACGGCACGATCTACGCGCTCTGTCCCGATCTGTGGGCCATCGCGCCCGACGGTCGCGTGAAGTGGAAACGATCCCTCGGCGTCGCGCGCGACCTGATCGTCGGTCCCGGCGGCACGACGTACGTGACGCTGGACGGCGGCGTGCGCGCCATCCGCGCCGACGGCGCCGACCTCTGGGAGTGGTCGCTGGGCAACTCCGCCATCTTCGCGCCCGCCCTGTCCGCGGGCGGCGACCTGATCCTGGCGGCGGGGCCCGCGATCTACCGGCTGGACGCGTTGACCGGCACGCCGCGATCGACGGTGAGCCCGCCCGCCCCCGCCCAGACCTACCAGCAGCTGACGTCGCCGATCGTCGACGGCAACGATGTTCTCTACGTCATCGCGAACGCGACCGACTCGAACAGCTTCCAGCCGCGCACGCAGGTGACGGTGTTCGCCATCGATCGCACGGACCAGATCCTGTGGTCCGCGCCGCTGACGCGCACCATGAGCGCCGCCGGCGGCATGCTGGGCATCGGCCCCGGCCGGACGCTGTACGTCACCCTCAACACCACCTTGCAGGCGATCGGTCCCTGACGCTGCCCGGCGTGTGACGGCGGCGCGCGACCGGGCGCGGCGCCGTCCGTCAGATCGATCGTGCTCGCCGCCCTCTGCGAAGTCCTGATCGGCACGACCGGTTACGTGGTCCTGCGCGCATTCGGGCGGCGCGACCGCGAGCCGAAAGACACCGCCTGCACGCTGGTCGGGCTGGGCGTCTGGGCGGCGGTCGCGGGCGCGGCTTTGCTGGTCGTCCGCTTTTTCTAGGGCGCCTCGTAGGGGCCGATGTCGGCGGTGCGCGTGTACAGCGTGCCGCCCCAGAAGTCGACGCCGCCGTTGCCGGTGATCGACACGCCGTTGTCGATGGCGGGCGAGCCCGTCTTGACCTGCAGGCCGGCGAGCTGCGCCGGCGTGGCCGGCCCCGACATCCCGCCGCTCGGCCTCGTCGCGCTGTTCACGAACATCGGATCGCCCGACTGCGCGGCGCTGCCGACGGCGGTCACGCCCGAGAACAGGTTGTTGCTGTAGGTGACGGCGCCGCCCGTCACCACCATCGCCGCCGAGCGCGACGAGCGCAGGATGTTGTTCCGGATCGTGTAGCTGGCGGCCAGCGTCTCGCTGGCGGTGCCCGACGTCGCGATCAGGTTTCCGCTGTTGATTCCCTCGATCATGATGAGGTTGTTGTAGGTCTGGTTCGTCGCCGACGAATCCGAGTGCAGGTTGATGTTGTGGCGGGTGTTGTTGACCAGCAGGTTGTAGCGGATGACCGAGTCGCCGAAGGCGAACTGGCACACCAGGATCCCGTCGCCGTTGTCGTGGACGTAGTTGTACTGGACGATCGCGCCGGTCGTCGCGCGGTCGGTGTCGATGCCGTTCGAGTCCGCGCCGCCCGCCTTCTGCTTCGTCCCCATCGTCTCGTTGTACTGAATGAGCACGTCGTCGGCGTTGTAGATCTCGATCGCGCTGGTGCCGGCGTCCTTGCTGACGTTGCGCTCGACGATCGCGTGCTGCACGCCCGTGATGTAGAAGGCGTTGCAGCCGTACTGCGTGTTGGTCTGCGACACGTAGTTGCCGCGTACGGTGATCTTGGTGTGCGGCGTGAACTTGCTGTCGGTCTTCGACGCTCGGACGCCCCAGCCGTAGCCGCCGTCCAGCTGCTTGAACACGATGCCGCCGAACGACACGTCCTGGATGACGTTGTTCTCGATGATGACGTCGTTGAACCAGGTCTTGGTGCCGCTGGCCGATTCGACCTCGACGACGATGCCGCCGGTGCGCTTCGACGCATCCCACCCGGTCTGGAACTTGACCCAGGGCGGATCGTCGTCGGCCGTGTCGCCGCCGATCCAGTTGACGACGCCCGATACGTCGTGGACGAAGCAGTTGCGGATGTAGATGTGATTGAGCACGCCGGTGTCGCGCCCGCGCACGGAGATGCCGCGGTAGTCGCCGGGCGCGCTCTTGGTGTTGGTGAGCTCGAGGTTGTTCACCTCCCAGTACTGGACGTTCTGCAGCAGCAGCGCTTGCAGATCGCTGGTGCCGGCGGCGATGCGCGGCCTGGCGCCGGAACCAAACTGATCGACGACGATGGCCGCGGCCGCCGAACCGGAGCCCTTGGGCGCCAGCGTGCCCGTCCACGCGCCGCCCGCCTTGAAGCAGATCGCGTTGCCGGCCTGGAAGGTCGTGGCGTTCACCTTGGTCAGCGTCTGCCAGGCCGTGGCCGGCGTGGCGCCGTCGTTGGTGTCGCGGCCAGCCGTCGCGTCGACGAAGAACGTGCCCGCCGCCGGCGTGGCCGCATTGCACCGCGACGCGCTCATGCCGCCCGTGCCGCCCGCGCCGCCTGTTCCTCCCGCGGCGCCGGTTCCGGCCGCGCCGGTCGTCCCCCCGCGACCGCCCGCGCCCGCCGTGCCGGCGCCGCCGCCCGTTCCGCCGCGGCCGCCCGCGCCCGCCGTACCGCCCGTCCCGCCGCCGCCGGTCCCGCCACGGCCCGCGCCGCCGCCCGTCCCCGTCGTGCCGCTCGCGCCGCCGCCGGCCGTCGATCCACCGCTGCCACCGCTGCCACCGCCGCCACCGCTGCCGCCCGCGCCGCCGCCGGCCGTCCCGGTCGCGGCGCTACCGCCCGTTCCCGCAACGGCGCCACCGGTGCCCGCGCTGGCGCCGCCGGTCCCGGCCGCCGCCCCGCCCGTCCCGCCGCGCCCCGCGCCGCCGCCCCCGGTTGCGCCTCCCGCGCCTCCGCTGTTGCCGCTGCCGGTCGAGCTGCCGCAGCCGAAGCCGAAGACCGCAGCAAATACGATGACTTCAAATAAGGAATGCCGCCGCATGCGCCCTATTAATGTGCGGTCAGGCCCAAAAACTTTGATCAAGAAGAGCAATGATACATTCGCCAGCACCGATGATTGGTGAGTCCATCGGCAGCTACCGCATCGTGGCCAAGCTGGGCGAGGGCGGCATGGGCGCCGTCTTTCTGGGCGAACACCAGCACATCGCCCGCAAGGCGGCGATCAAGGTCTTGCTGCCCGAGTTCTCGGCCAACCAGCAGATCGTCGCTCGCTTCTTCAACGAGGCGCGCGCCACCTCGCTGATCCGCCACCCCGGGATCGTCGACATCATCGACTGCAGCGTGCTGCCCAACGGCAACGCGTACATCGTGATGGAGTACCTGGACGGCGAGAGCCTGGGCACGCACCTGCGCGAGCACAAGCGGCTGCCCGCCAGCCGCGCGCTGTTCCTGACCCGACACATCGCCGACGCGCTGTCCGCCGCGCACAACCAGCGCATCGTTCACCGCGACCTGAAACCCGACAACGTGTTCCTGATGCACGCGTCGGAGACGGCGCCGATCAAGATCCTCGACTTCGGCATCGCCAAATTGATGCACACCAGCTCGCGCGAGGGTCATTACAAGACGCGTACGGGCAGCATCATGGGCACGCCTGTCTACATGTCGCCCGAACAATGCCGCGGCGCCGGCGAGGTCGACCACCGCACCGACATCTATTCGCTGGGCTGCATCCTGTTCGAGATGCTCGCCGGGCGGCCGCCGTTCACCTACGAGGGTTTCGGGGAGCTGATCCAGGCGCACCTGTCGACCATCCCGCCGCGGGTCACGGCGATCGACGCGACGGTCCCGGCGGCGGCCGATGCGCTGGTCGCGCGGCTGCTCGCGAAATCTCCGGACGAGCGCCCGCACACCATGCACGACCTCGTCGCCGAGCTGGATGCGCTCGCGGCCACGTCGGCCGCAGCCGTGCGGCCGTCCGATCGCGCGGTGTCGGCGCGGCCGGTGGCGCGCACGGCGGCGGCAAAGAGCGATCAGCCCGCCACCGGCGAGAGGCCGCCCACGCAGACCACGCTGGGATCGGCGTCGGCCGAGAGGATGGACGCCGTCAACGACGACCTCCCCGCCCCCGCGACGCGAAGCCGCCGGCCGCTGTTCGGGATCGTGGCCGTTCTCGTCGGCGCGGCCGCCGTGGTCGGCTTCATGAAGATGCGGCCGTCGGCCGAGACCAGCGCCAGCGCGCCGATCGCCGCCGCCGCGCCGGCGCCCCCGCCCGCGCTCGAACCGACGCCCGCGCCCGCGCCTTCGCCCGCTCCGGTTGCGGCGCCGGCGCCCGCACCTACGCCACCGCCGCCACCCGTCGCGGCGCCGGTCCCGTCGCCAGCGCCCGCGCCCGCGCCGGCCGCGCACGCCGCCGCATCAAAGCCGGCGTCGGCGCCCCGCAAGGTCAAGGTCGTCATCACATCGGAGCCGTCGGGCGCGGACATCTGCCTGGCGAAGGATCACCGCCTGCTCGGCAAGACGAAGCTCGAATGGAGCGCGGACCGGACCTCGCGCGCGACGAAGCTCCTGATCCGCAAGCGCGGCTTCCGGGGTCAGGAGATCTCCGTCGACACCGACCGCGACACGCAGAAGCAGATCACGCTCCACAAGCTGGGCCCCGACGATCTCGACGACACCGACAACTGCGAGCGGCGCTAAAGACGCCGGCGCCGGCGCGCGGGGTCAGTATTCGCTGAGGTTGGCGAACGAAAGGCTCACGTTCGGTGTCTCGACCGCGCCGCCCGGAACGAGCATGGTGATGTTCGAGATCGGTTGCTTCGCGTAGGCCGTGCCGCCGAGGGGGTCCCAGCATGTGGTCTTGAACATCGACCAGGGGATCGTGGCCGGGCTGGCGCCGGTGACCACGTAGCACCAGATCGTCGATCCATCGCCGACCTGCACCCGCAGCGGAAGCCCACCCGTGCTGGCCACGAAGGGGACGACCAGGCCGGTGCCCGCCGGCACGACCGCGGGTGCCGTCGTCCCCGCGAAATCCTGCGCGATGTTGAAGCCGAGCATGGCGAAGCCGGCAAAGCTGTTGGCTGTCGTCGCCGGGCCGACGGTACCCGTTATGCTCAACACGCAGTTGTTGCCGCACGCGCTGAAATCCCGCGGCGTGAACGAGCTGCCCGAGTCGGATGTGGTGTACGAATAGCCGTGCCAGCAGCTGTTGACGGCCGGCATCGTCACGAAGCCGGCGGCGTTGACGGCCCAGCCCGTGCCGCAGCTATTTGGCGTGCCGCCGCCGCCACCCGTGCCCGTACCGCCGCCGCCGGACGTTCCCCCCGTACCGGTGGTGCCGCCGCGGCTGCTGGCGCCGCCCGTACCGCCGCCCGTGCCGCCGCCGCCGGACGTTCCCGCCGCGCCGGTGGTGCCGCCGCGACCGCCACCGCCCGATCCGCCCGCGCTGCCGTAGAAGCGAATGTCGTCGATCGTGAAGCTCCCGCTGCACGCCGTCGTGCCCGAGGGCTGCATCTGGAACTGCAGGTCGATCAACTTCGCGGGATCGATCAGCGTCGCGGGATTCCCCGCGAAGTTCGGCACCGCCGTGAACGGCATCTGCACCGTGCCGGCCGTGACCGGAAAGGCCCCGCCGAAGCAACTGCCAGCTGCACTGCTGCACGTCCCGCGCATGGGATCGTCGGACGAGCTGGAGTGCGCCGAATCCGTGAACTTGAACAGGATCTGACAGGGGCCGGTCACGTTGGTCACGTTGCTCAGCGTGAACTGCACGCCCTGATAGGCGCTGGCGTTCACGCAAGCGGGACCATCGAAGAACAATCCGAAACCGCTGTACGGGTACAGCGCCGCTGCGTTTGGCGCCTCCACGGTCGCCGTGAACGTCAGCGCGCCGCCGCTCACGGTCAGCGTGCCCTCCGTCGTGCTGGCGTAGCGGAAGGTCCCCCCGTGAGCGGCGCTGAGCGAGCCGTACCTGACGTCGCCGTTCCCGTCGACGGTCGCATCGGTGAAATCGGTGATCAGCGCCGTGCCGGGTACCGTGCTCAGCCCCATCACGCAGGTGACGGGGCCCGTTCCCCCCGCGCCCCCGCGTCCGTCCACGCCGCCCCTGCCGCCGCCGCCCGTGCCGCCGCGCCCGCCGGTGCTGCCGCCGCTGCCGCCACGGCCCGCCGTGCTGCCGCCCATGCCACCGTGGCCCGCGGTGCTACCGCCGGTGCCCGCGGCGCCGCCGCTCGAGCCGCCCGTCCCGCTCATGCCGCCGGTTCCCGCCGAGCCGCCGCCGAGCGCGATGGTCAGCGCGGTGCAGCCGGGCGGCAACGACATCACGCTGCCGGTGTTCGAACCGACCTGCGAAGCGTTCGCGAACGCCGTCACCAGGACGTCGACTTTCTTCCCGGTCGGGTACCCGTGCGGGAAGCTGATCTCGAACGTCCCGTCGCCGCCGCCGGTGCGGTTGCGGATGGCGGTTTCGTTCATCGTCATGACACCGTCGATCCTCACTTCGACAGTCACCTGATCGGCCGGGGCGGCCGAGCCGGCGAACGTGACCGTGACGAACAGCGTCCCGTCCTTGCACGCGCGCGTGCCGCCGCCGCATCCGGCAAACGCGACGAACGCGGCGATCAACAGCGGCGCGACGATCGCGTTCGCGCGCGCGCGCATCAATTCCCGTCCACGGGCGTGATGGTCGACGTCGGATCGGACGGGTCGCGGTTTCCGGCGAGCAGGATGCTGGTGACGACGGCCGCGGCGACCACGCCGCCGACGGCGATCCAGAACCACGGCTTGCTCACGACCGAGCCCTGATCGGATGCGGGCGCCGGCTGCGCGACCAGCACCGGCGCCGGCTGCGCGAGCGGTGGCGCGCCGGGCACGGGCGGCGGCGCTCCCGGCGCGGGCGGCGGCGCTCCCGGCGCGGGCGGCGGCGTCGCGACAATCGTGCTGCCCGCCGCCGCTGCCGCCGGGGCCGGCGCACCGCCGATCGGCGCGGTTCCCGTCGGTGGCGACGTCGCCACCGCGTGATCTCGCTCGATCGCCTGCTTCAGGTTCGCGATGTGCTTCTCGATCTCGGCGCGCTTGTCGTCGCCGTACATGCGCAGGTAGCTCTGGTAGAGATCCAGCGCGCGCGCCTTGTTCCCGGCCAAGCGATACGCCTGCGCGGCGTTGTAAAGGACGGCCGCGTCGGGTTTCAGCTCGAACGCCTTCTCGTAGTTCTCGGCCGCCGCGGCGTAGCGGTTCAGCGCGAACGCGGACGTCGCCTTGTCGAGGTACTCGCGCGCCTCCTCCGCCTTCTCGGCCCTCCCCTTGCCCGCCGCCTGGGCGCCGCCCGCCAGCAGCAAGCCAGCCGCAACGGCGGCGACGGCTACGAAATTGCGACACACGCGCGGCATCGTCATGGCGCCAGCCGGGCGAGGATCAGCTGCGCGATGCTGTCCAGGGCCGGTCCGAAGTTGGTGTTGCAGATCGACTGCGCCGACCCGAACGCCCCGAACTGGCCGACGAACTCGTTCACGCGGACCGCGGGATCGGCGAAGCTGCCGTCGCTGGCCGTGCACGAATGCGCGATCAGGGGCCATGGGCAGGACGCCGTGCTTCCGCACGACGTGTCGGCCGTCGACGGCATCCTCCACGTCACCGTGTACGGCGTCGCGGGGCCCGTCAGCGCCGCGACCAGGACCATGCTGGGATCGGACTTGAGCGCCTTCAGCTTGTTCGCCGTGTCGGCGACGCCCACCAGGTAGCCTTCCGAGTCGTTGGACACGCACCCGCTCCAGTTCACCATCGCCGACACGTTGGCGTTCGGCGCGCTACGCGACGGGTGGACCAGCGATCCCGTCCCGTCGTTGCACAGGTGGCCGAACTCGTTGCACCGGAAGTTCGCCGGCGGACCGAGCTGCGACGCAATGTTCGTGTTCGCGCTGGTATCGAACAGCGGAATGCGGCCGTTGGGGCCGGCGCCGGGTGAGGCGGAGCAATCGTCCTCGTTGGTCAGCATGACGATCGCCAGCAAGGCATCGGGACGCAGGAAGGTTGCGTTCTCGGCGGGCGGTGCGCCGCGCCCGTCCACGCCCAGCGAGCGCATGATCGCCGCGAACTGGTGCTCGAAGCCGCAGCCCTGCTCGCCGAGCGCGGCGATGCAGGAAAACACGGTCTCGAGGTTGCCCGTGTAGTTCTTCTGGCCTCCGATGTCGGAGATGAACGTCGCGCCCGCCTGCAGCCCGCTCGACGTGCAGGTTCCGCGCGGGATGAACTGGAAGATGCCGTTCTTGCCGTTGCTCGAATCGCAGCTGGCGATCGAACCGTCGCCTGCACCCATGTCGGACGAGATCACGGCGAGGTGGAGGTTAGGAAGCCCTTGCGGACTGTTCTTCAGCGCCGTGACGAAGGTGGCGAAGTTGCGGTTCAGGTTGTCCTGCGACAGCCGCATCGACGACGAGTCGTCGATCAGGAACAGGATGTCGACGTTGCGGTTCGCGATCACGACCCCGGTGCCGCCGCTGCCGCCGCGTCCGCCGACGTTGCCGGTCCCGCCGCGTCCCGCCGCGCCGGCGGTGCCGCCGCTGCTGCCCCCGCTGCCGCCGCGTCCGGAAGATCCACCGCTGCCACCGCTGCCACCGCTGCCTCCCGCGCCTCCCGTACCGCCCGTGCCCGGTCCGCCGCCGCCGAACGTGATCGTCAGCGAGCCGCAGCCCGACGGCAGCACGTCCACGGTGTCGCCGGCCATTCCGATCGGTGTCCCGTTCTTGAGCGCCGTCAGCTCGACGTCCACGCGCTTTCCGACGGGATAGCCGTTGGGGAAATCCACCTCGATGGTCTCCGTCGTCCCGCGGCCGGTGCGCGATCGCAAGCTGGACTTCGGCGCGCCGCCGTCGATCGACACGTCGATCGAAAACCGGTCGGCGGTGCTGGTCGTGGCGTCGAGCGTGACGGCGACGAACAGCGTCCCCTGCTTGCACGCGCGCGTCCCGCCGCCGCACCCCGCCAGGGTCACGGACGCGGCGGTCAGCAGGAACGCGACGCCATACACGATGCAACGCATGCGCTTCAATTTCCCTCCACGGGCGGTCCGAGGTTGCCGACCGGATCGGACGGTCCGGGGCGCGTCAGCACGAGGGTGGTGACGACGGCCCCGGCGACGACCGCGCCGACCACGATCCAGAACCACGGCTTGCCCAGCACCGAGCCGCCGTCCGCGGCCGGCGGCGACGCCTGCGCCACCAGGACCGGCGCCGGCCGTTCGGCCTGCGGCGGCGGCGCGGCGGGAACAGCGGGCGCGGCCGCCGTGGCGGGAGCCGGGGCCGGCTCGGGCTTCGGCGGCGGCGGCGCCGGCGCGGGTGACGGCGCCTCCGCGGTCGCGCCGCCGACAGGCGCGGGCGAGGTCGGCGGCGACGTAGCGACCGCGCGGTCCTTCTCGATCGCTTGCCGCAGATTCTCGACGTGCTTCTCGATCTCCGCGCGCTTGTCGCTGCCGTAGAG
>Ga0207691_10007540_pt1 | contig 10471 bp, 7 predicted proteins | sample KBSM13metaG_FD_184327 | JGI IMG/M metagenome (GOLD analysis project Ga0207691, IMG submission 184327) | Miscanthus rhizosphere microbial communities from Kellogg Biological Station, Michigan, USA - KBS M1-3 metaG (SPAdes) (version 2) | ecosystem: Host-associated > Plants > Roots > Rhizosphere >... | reverse complement strand
ACCGGCAGCGCGCCGGTGCGCGTGCGCGCCACGATCTCCGACTGGCACCTCTCGCGTGACGGCGCGCCGCAGTTCGTCGAGGCGTCCGATCCGAAGTACTCCGCGAGCGGGTGGATGCGCGTCGCCCCGCCCGAACAGGTCATCGATCCCGGCAAGGACGCCACCGTCCGCTTCACCCTGACGGTGCCCGCCGACGCCGCGCCGGCCGGCTACCGTAGCAGCGTGCTGTTCGAGTTCGGGCCGGCCACGCAGCCGGCGGTGCGCCCGCGCGAGGTGCAGGTGCGCAGCCGCATCGCCACGCTCGTCTACGCCAACGTCGGCGAACCGCCGGCCGCGGTGGACCTCGTCGATCTCGCGTCGCGCATCGTGAAGGATCAGCCGATCCAGATCGTCGCCGTGCTCAAGAACTCGGGACGGCGGACGGTGCGCACGCGCGGGACGCTCACCCTCTACGACAAGAACGGCGCGGTGATCAGCCAGACCGTCGTCCCCGACGTGCCGGTGCTGCCGGAGTCGGAGCGCGAGGTCGCGATCCCCGCGCTCGATCCAGGCAAGCCGGCGCCGCCGCCGGGCGAGTACCGCGTCGAGGTGAAGATCGACGTCGGCCTGCCCGCGCTGCTGGTCGGCGAGACCACGGTGAAGGTCTCCTGACCGCGTGCGCGCCCGACTGCTCGTCCTGATCCTCGCGGCGGGGCCGGCCGCCCAGGTCGAGGCGCGACAGCAGGGTTCCGTTCAGCTCTCCACCGAAACCCAGATCGTCCAGGGCAACGAGGCGCGCCGCGGCAGCGAGCACGCGTTCGAGCCGGATCTCGGCGTGCTGTTCACGCAGCCGGCGGTGAAGTTCGGGGAGTTCCAGCTCGAGGTGCGCGGCTCGCGCCGCGGCGAGGCGTTTCATCTCGGGCGCACCTGGATGGCGCTGCGCGACGTCAAGGGGCGCGGCGCGGTGTGGACCTTCGAAGCCGGCGATCTGTGGACCACGCCGACGCTCGGCAACTACCAGTTCTCGAACCTCGCCGCGCCGTCGATCACGTTCACCGGCGGCTCGATGGTGGCGCGATCGAGATCGACGTCGGCGCAGGTCGTCGTCGGACACACCACGGCGCTGCGCAACATCTTCGGGACCGATCCGGACGCGCTCGGCCAGTCGCTCGCCCTCGGGCGGTTCTCGCGCCAGCTCACGGGTCGGGTCGAGGTGACGGCGCGCGGCTCGCACGTCCGCACCGGCGACATGAAGGAGTTCCCGCGCACGATCGACGCGAGCGACCAGGCCGGGGGCGGCGTCCGCGTGCTGCTCACGCCGTCGATTCACCTGATCGGCGACGGCACGTTCGTTCACTACCGCGCCACCGGCGCGCGCGACGCGGTGAACGACTATTCGTACCTCGCCGGCGCGCATTTCCTGCTGTCGCGGGGCTGGGTGCAGCTCAATGCGACGCGCTTTTCGCCGGGCGACCTGCCGGTGCTGAACGCCACGCTCCAGGATCGCAGCGGCCTGTTCAGCGCCGGCGAGTACGACCTGTCGAGCCGCGTGCGCCTGTTCGGCGGCTGGGACACGCTCGACACCAACATCAAGCCGACCGGCAGCGCGCTGCTGCGGCCCGTCGCCGATGCGACGCGCGAGTTCGGCGGCGTGCGCGTCCGCGTCGCGCCGCGCACCACGATGACGCTCCGGCTCGAGGACGGCGACCGCCAGTCGCGCCCGGTGCTTTTCGCCGCGCCCGGGGGGCTGCTCGCGTCGACGACCGACACCGGGCTGCAGACCCTCGAACTGCAGTCGAACGCCGGACGCGTCACCGCGTTCGGCCGCTATACGCGCCGCGAGAACGTCGACTCGCTGTTCTCGTCGGCCAGCGTCACGCAGCACGAGACCGCGGGACAGGGCTTCCTCACCCTGTCGCGCACCTCGCAGCTCTTCGGCCTCGTCTCGCTGACCAACCAGCGATCCGGCGACGGCTCCGGCAGCACGTTCTTCCAGGTCGGCGGCGGCGGGCAGCAACAGGTTTTCCGCCCCGGCCTCTGGCTGCGCGTCGAGGGGAACGCGACGCGAAACGAGGATCTCGTCACCGGGACGCTGGTGCCGCGCCAGACGCTCAGCGTCGGGTTGAACGGGCAGATTGCCGAACACACGACGATCGGCCTCAACGTCTACGCCGATCGCGCGCCCGTCGGCCTGGTCGGCGATTCCTCCGCGTGGCTGACGCGCTCGACGATCCGGATCGTGCACACGATCCCGACCGGGTCGGTCCGCGTCGCCGGCGGCGGCGCCGCCAGCGTCACCCGCGCGGCGCGGGGCTCCGGCACGATCGCCGGCAGCGTCTTCGCCGACTGGAACGGCAACGGCCAGCCCGACGCCGGCGAAGAGCTGCTCGCCGGCATCCCCATCGCCCTCGGCACGATCTCGCACGTGACGACGGGGCGCGACGGCCAGTTCGCGTTCCTCAACGTGCCCGCCGGCGCCCAGGACGTGCGGCTCGATCTCAACGCGCTGCCGGTCGATTTCGACGCGCCGGCGGAGACCTCGATCAGGCTCGACGTGGATCGCGGCGCGACGCGGCGCGTCCTGTTCGGACTGCTGCCGCTCGGCGGCGTGCGCGGCCGCGTCATCGAAGACGTCAACAAGAACGGCCAGATCGATCCCGGCGAGCCCGCGGTCGGAAGCGCCGTGCTCGTGCTCGACGCGGGCCAGCGATCCGAGGCCGTGCGCAACGGGCAGTTCCGCTTCGACGCGGTACGCGCGGGCGAACACCGCCTCGAGCTGCTGCAGGCGTCGCTGCCGGAGGGGGCGACGATCGTCGGCGAGGCGGAGCGGGGCGCGGCGATCACGCGCGATCGCCCGGAGTACGAGGTCAGCTACCTGGTGACGATCGAGAAGCGGCCGGAAGTGCGCCGCGTGTTCCCGCCGCGAGGCGGCGGTCCGGGCGGCGCCGGGGCCGCGCCATCACCGGATCGTGGCGGCACCGGGCGCGGCGCGGGGGGTGGCACCGCGCCGGCAGGACGCGGCGGCGGCGCGCGAGAAGGCACGCGCGCGCCGGTTCGTCCGCGCCCCTCGGCGCCGCCGACGCCCGTCCGCGCCGGCACGCGCACCGTGACGCGCGCTTACACCATCCAGATCGCGGCGCTGGTCAACGAGGAGAACGCGCGCGCGCTGACCGCCGAACTGAAGCGCGCCGGCTTCGCCGCCTACCTCCTCGTCCCGCCGCCCGAAGGGGACGAGCTGTATCGCGTGCGCGTCGGGCATTACGCCAGCCGCACCGCGGCGCAGGCGACCGTCGATCACCTCGAGCAGCGGCTCGGATTGAAGTTGTGGGTGACTCGAAGCCGATGACGCGCCGCGACTTGCGAGGTTCGGGGTCTGACCCCGGCGTCAGTGACGCCGCGCGGATCGAGGTTTTCGGGCGCGTTTTTGGATTGCGAGGTTGACGAGGACGTATATCCGCGTCGGTTATGTCCAAATTGGACATAACCACGGCTACGGCGTGCTCAGGACAAAGCGTACGGGCAGCGTGTAGATGCCCGACGCGTTCGCGCGCAGCGTGAAGACGACGCGCCCTTCGCGCAGGCCGCTGCCGTGCCACTGGCCGACGATCGCGGTGTCTCCGGTCAGTGCGCCGGCCAGCAGGCCGGGCCCGCTGCCCGCGAACGACACCGACGACTCGACGTCGGCCGCGCCGCCCGGACCTTCGACGGCGCGCAGCGGCTCGACCGACAGCACGACGTTGGCGCCCGAGGACATCCGCGCGCCGGCGGAAAAGTCGATGGCCGCGGTCGCCGTCCCGCCCGACTGCGCGACGTCGAATCGCAGCACCTCGCTCGACACCTTGAGCGACGTCCGCGTCGCGACGTCGAGCCGGACCTGCACGTTCGCGTAGGCCACGTCCTGCGCGCGGGCCGGCCCCGCGCCCCAGCCGAGGGCCAGCGCGATCGTGCAGAACGCCAGGGAGCGTGAGCGCATGGGGTAACGCCATCGTAGAAGCGCGCGCCCATTGCGCCTATACCTCGAAGGACAGCGATCGATAAGACTCGATGTGACAGGGAACGACGAGCCGCGGCGTTATGCGACCGCGCCAGCGGTTGTGGACACACCGACGAGCTTTCGTGCGGCGCCTCGCGTGCGCTAAAATGACACATTTGGCGGCCGCGTCAGGCCCGCCGCAACCGTGATTCAACTCTCCGCCCTTTCCAAATCGTTCGGCGACCGGGTCCTGCTCGACAACGTCACCTGGCAGATCGACGACCGCGAGCGCGTCGGCTTGAGCGGCCCCAACGGCGCCGGCAAGACGACGCTCCTCAAGATGCTGGCCGGGATCGACGAGCCGGACGGCGGCACGATCGTCAAGCCCGCGGGGCTGACCATCGGCTATCTGCCGCAGGACGGGCTCTCGTACACCGGCCGCACGCTGCGCCAGGAAGCCAGCCTCGCCTTCAAGCCGCTGCTCGACATGAAGGCCGAGATCGCCGCGCTCGAGGAACGGCTCGGCGACGACTCGGCGCCGCACGCCGAGCACGAGGCGATGCTGTCGCGCTATTCCGAGCTCCAGGAGACGTTCCGCCGCTCGGACGGCTACGCCATCGATCTGAAGGTCACCACCGTGCTGCGCGGGCTGGGCTTCTCCGAAGAGGACATGGAGAAGCCGACCGAGACCTTCTCGGGCGGATGGCAGATGCGCATCGCGCTGGCGCGGCTGCTGCTCGGACGGCCGGGGCTGCTGCTGCTCGACGAGCCGACCAACCATCTCGATCTCGACGCGCGCAACTGGCTCGAGGAGTACCTCGCCGATTATCCGCACGCGGTGATCCTCGTCTCGCACGATCGCTTCTTCCTCGACGCCGTCGTCACGCGCATCACCGAGATCGGCATGCGCACGCTGACCGATTACGTCGGCAACTACTCCGCCTACATCCGCGAGCGCGACGCGCGGATGGAGCGGCTGCGGCAGATGAAGCGGGACCAGGACGAAGAGATCGAGCGGATGCAGGCGTTCATCAACCGCTTCCGCTACCAGGCGACCAAGGCGTCGCAGGTGCAGAGCCGGATCAAGATGCTCGACAAGATCGTCCGCATCGAGATCCCGCCCGAGCGCAAGCGGGTCCGCTTCCATTTCCCGCCGACGCAGAAGAGCGGCCGGATGGTGATGGAGCTCAAGCACGTGCGGAAGGCGTACGACGGCAAACGGGTGTTCGGCGACGTGAGCCTTCACCTCGAGCGTGGCGATCGCATCGCGCTCATCGGGCCCAACGGGGCCGGCAAGTCGACGCTCATGCGCATGCTGTCGGGAGTCGAGGCGCCCGATTCCGGGACGCGGACCGAAGGGCACCAGGTGGTGATGCAGTACTTCGCGCAGGACGAGGCGGCGCGCCTCGATCCGGCGCTGAACGTATATCAGACGCTGGCCGGCGACTCCCCCATCAGTATGGTGCCGCACATCCGCACCATCCTCGGTGGGTTCCTGTTCTCCGGGGACGACATCGAGAAGCCGGTCCGGGTGCTGTCGGGAGGCGAGCGGACGAGGCTGGCCGTCGCGCGCATGCTGCTGCGGCCCGCCAACACGCTGCTCCTCGACGAGCCGACGAACCACCTCGACCTGGACTCGAAGGACGTCCTGCTCGAGGCGCTCGAGGATTTCGGCGGCACGCTGATCTTCGTTTCGCACGACCGCTATTTCGTCGACAAGCTGGCGACGAAGGTCATCGATATCGGCCACGGGGAGGCCGCCGTCTACCCGGGCAATTACGAGGAGTTCCTCTGGAGCACACGGAACCGCGAGCAGCCTGCCCCCGAACCGGGGGTCAGGTCTGCAAACGTGCAGAAGTCGGGGGTCAGGTCTGCAAACGGGCCGAAGACGGGGTCAGGCCCCACGAAGGGCCACCATGCAGACCTGGCCCCGAAACCCTCTTACGAGGACAAGAAGAAGGCGGACGCAGAGGCCCGACGGGTCAGGAAGGAGGCGGAGGCCCGGCAGCGCCGCATCCAGGAGCTCGAGGCCCGCATCGCCAAGGCGGAGGCCGGCATCAAGGAACTGGAGGCCGCCATGGCCGCCCCGGGGTTCTACGACGACCACGTCGCGTCCAAGCCCGTCATCGACCGCCACCAGGCCCTGATGTGGGAGGTTGGGGACCTCATGAACAAGTGGGAGGCGTTGCAGGCAGATACAGAAGTGTAATTTTTGACCTGTTTTGTCAAGCTGGAGCGGGCAGGATTTTCGTAACTTCTAGGAATCCCGCCATTTTCGTAGGGGCACACCCTTTGCCCCCTGCCCGTCATTACAATGTTGTCATCCGACATGGCAGCTAAGCCGTCGCGCGCTCCCCGCGCCCGTAAAACGGGTGCGCCGAAGGCTGAGCCGCAGGTCGTTCCGGACGGGTTCTACCGCGACATGGTCTGGAACCTGCGCAACGGCGTCGTCGCCGTCACCCGCGACGGCCGGGTCGCGGTGATGAACGACATCGCCTACCGGATCCTCGGCCTGAAGCCGCGCGCCAAGGACATCGGCCGGCACTTCAGCGAAGTGCTCAAGGACGCCCCGGACGTGCTGCGCATGGTCGCGAGCGCCTTCGACCTGTCGCACCTGCCCAACCGCGCCGAGATGCGCCTGAAGCACACCGGCAAGGTGATCGGCTACACGCTCTCCCACGTCAAGGACGACGCCGGGCGCGACGTCGGCGCGACGCTCTTCTTCAAGGACCTGACGCGCGTCGAGCAGCTCGAGGAGCGCGAGCGGCTCCGCGATCGCCTGGCGGCGCTCGGCGAGATGGCCGCGGCGATCGCCCACGAAGTGAAGAACCCGCTCGCCGGCATCGAGGTGATGGCCGGCATTCTCAAGCGCCAGCTCACCGAGTCGCCCGACGCGCAGAACATCCTGGCCGACATCATCAAGGAAGCCAAGATGGCGAACGTGATCGTGCAGGAGGTGCTGGCCTTCGTGCGGCCGCTGCGCCTGCAGGTCGAGGACGTGTCGCTCGGCGACGTGGTCCGCGACGCGGTGACGATGGCCGAGAGCCACTGGCAGAAGGGGAAGATCGAGATCCGCGTCGAGGTGCCGGAGTCGCTGCGGCCGATCCAGGGGGACCCGCACCAGCTGCGGCAGATCTTCACCAATTTCGTCACCAACGCCTTCGAGGCGATGAACGGCGCCGGCACGATCGAGATCACCGCGGTCGCGATCGACGGCGAGGAAGAGAGCACCACGGCGGAGCAGACGCCGGGCCCGATGGTGATGATCACCATCACCGACACCGGCCCGGGGATCCCGCCCGAAGTGATGGATCGGATTTTCAGCCCGTTCTTCACCACCAAGCCGCAGGGCTCGGGGCTCGGGCTGGCGATCGTCCGGAAGATCGTCGACGCGCACGACGGCCGGATCGATGTGGGTCAGCGGCCGGGCGGCGGGACGGTGTTCCGCGTGAGCCTGCCGGTGCGCAGTCAACAGCCGTTGTTCGAATAGACCGATAAAAGAGGATTGTTATGGGACGGATTCTTGTTGCAGACGATCACGATTCGCTGAGGCGTGGAATTGTGCGGGCCCTGTCCGATGCCCGCCACGACGTCGATGAAGCGCCCAACGGCAACGTCGCGATCGAAAAGCTCCACGAGGGGCAGTACGACGTCGTCCTGAGCGACCTCAAGATGGGCGGCAGCGACGGCATGGACGTGCTGCGCACGGCCAAGGCGCTGCATCCGACGAGCGCGGTCATCCTGATGACGGCGTTCGGCTCCGTCCACACGGCGGTCGAGGCGATGAAGATCGGCGCCTTCGACTACGTGCAGAAGCCGTTCGAGATCGAGGAGATGGAGCTCAAGGTCGAAAAGGCCCTCGAGATGCGTCGCCTCAAGCACGAGATCGAGTACCTGCGCCACACGCAGCAGGACATCTACGATTTCGACCGCATCATCGGCGCCAGCGGCGCGCTGCAGTCGGTGCTGGCGATCGTCAAGAAGGTCGCCAAGAGCAACACCACCTGCCTGATCCGCGGCGAGACGGGCACCGGCAAGGAGCTCATCGCCGGCGCCATCCACCACAACTCGCTGCGCGCGGCGCGCAACTTCGTCAAGGTGAACTGCGCGGCGCTGCAGGAGAACCTGCTCGAGTCGGAGCTGTTCGGCCACGAGAAGGGCGCGTTCACCGGCGCCGACAAACAGCGCGTCGGCCGCTTCGAGCAGGCCGACGGCGGCACGCTGTTCCTCGACGAAGTCGGCGACATGAGCGCCAACACGCAGGCCAAGATCCTGCGCGTCCTGCAGGAGCACGAGTTCGAGCGCCTCGGCGGCACGCGCACGCTGCGTACCGACGTCCGCGTCATCACCGCGACCAACCGCAACCTGCCGCAGATGGTCGCCAACGGCCAGTTCCGCGAGGACCTCTACTACCGCCTCAACGTCGTCTCGATCGAGATGCCGCCGCTGCGCGAGCGCAAGGACGACATCGGCGCGCTGGCGACGTTCTTCCTGCGCCGCTTCGCCAGCGAGCTGAAGAAGCGCGTCGACGGGCTCTCGCCCGACGCGCTGAAGCTGCTGATGCGCTACAACTGGCCGGGCAACATCCGCGAGCTGGAGAACTCGATCGAGCGCGCGGTGCTGCTGTCGGAAGGGCCGCAGGTCACCAGCACTGATCTGCGCCTGGGCGAGCTCTCGACGTCGGCGCCGTCCGGCGACGGCAGCCCGGTCGTGAAGATCCCGCCCACCGGCATCGCCCTCGAGGAGATCGAGCGGCAGGCGCTCATCGAGGCGCTGAAGATGTCGAACTGGGTGCAGAAGGACGCCGCCGAACTGCTCTCGATCAGCCCGCGCGTCATGAACTACAAGATCAAGACGCTGCAGATCGAGTACCCGCGCGGCCGCCGCATGGTGGACGTCGCATAGCGCTCCGGGGGGGTCATCATGATGTACGGCGGCTCGCTGTCTTCACGTCACATCGGTGCGCGCGACGACGTCTCGGTCGAGTTCCGGGAGCTCGGGCTCGATCAGCGCCTGCCCACGTCGACCAGGGGCTCGGTGGCCACCGCCGCGTCGCGGCTGGCGGAGCTCGGGGTGAAGCCGGGACGCTACTCGGGTGTCGAGCAGGTCTTCGCCGGCGCCGCCACCATGGCGTCGGCGATCGAGCCCTCCACCTGCGAGATCGGGGTGGACGGATCGCTCGTCGTCGCCAATGCATCGGGCGAGGTGACGACGTTCACGTGGGTCAACGATCGCTGGCGCTGGTCGCCGCACAGCGGCGTCACCGTCGAAGCGTCGCCCCGCCGTGCCGGCGCGATCACCGTCGTCGACTTCTTCGCGTGCGAGGGGCCGAAGCAGGTTCCGGCGGCACGGTTCTATCTCGCCCGTTCGTAGGGTTACGCTTTCGGGTGCGCCTTCCGGTAGGTCTCGATCAGCTGCGCGGCGTTGACGTGCGTGTAGCGCTGCGTGGTGCTGAGACGGGCGTGTCCGAGCAGCTCCTGGATCGCGCGTAGATCCGCTCCCGCTTCCAGCAGGTGCGTGGCGAACGAATGCCGCAGGGCGTGCGGGCTGATGCCGTAGCGCGTGCTGCAGGCGGCCACATAACGGCGCACCAGCTTGTCCACGCTCCTCGTGGACAGTCGTCCGCCCTGGTAGTTCAAGAACAGCGGCTCGCGGGACCGTCGCCGTGCGGCGTCCCGCCCGGGGTCAGACCTGGGTCTGACCCGGGCCGGACCCGGGTCTGACCCCGCGCGGAGGAGTTCGCGATCGCCCAGCCATGCGCGCAGGGCGTCGGCGGCCGAGCGGTTGAACGGCACGATCCGCTCCTTGCGCCCCTTGCCCAGCACACGCACCACACGGCCAGACAGGTTGACGTCGTCCAGGTCCAGGCCCACCAGCTCGCTCAAACGCAGCCCCGACGCGTAGAACAGCTCGAGGATCGCCTTGTCGCGGCGACCGAGGGGATCCGTGGTGTCGGGCGTGTCGAGCAGCTTCGACATCTCGTCGACGGCCAGGTGCGACGGGATGCGCTGCTCCCGCTTCGGCGTGCCGACGAGCGCCGCCGGATCTCCCTCGATGAGCCCTTCGCGGCGCAGGTAGCGGCCGAAGGCACGGATCGCCGACAGCTTCCGCGCCGCCGACGACTTGGAGTTGCCGCGCTTGTGGCGATCGCCGAGGAACGCGCGGGCGTTGAGGTGATCGAGATCCGCCGGCCCGAGATCCGAGACGCGCCGATCGAGGTGGGACGCGAGGAAGACGAGATACTGCGACAGATCGCTGTCGTAGGCGCGCACGGTGTGCGCCGACGCGTTCTCGTTCAGCCGGAGATGCTCGAGAAACGCCTTGAGGTGGTCTCTGACCAATCGTCCAGATCCTTCAGCGCCCGTTCGGAGATGGCGAGGTTGCGGTCCTTCTTGCTCTTCACCCGCTGCTCGAGCGGCGGGATCAGCCCGAACGCGATGTTCGACGGCACATAGTGTTTCGGATCGGCGTTGGCGGCGTAATAGGCCAGCGCGCCGATCGCCGTCGTCCGCGGCGGCG
>Ga0207691_10007532_pt1 | contig 10476 bp, 7 predicted proteins | sample KBSM13metaG_FD_184327 | JGI IMG/M metagenome (GOLD analysis project Ga0207691, IMG submission 184327) | Miscanthus rhizosphere microbial communities from Kellogg Biological Station, Michigan, USA - KBS M1-3 metaG (SPAdes) (version 2) | ecosystem: Host-associated > Plants > Roots > Rhizosphere >... | reverse complement strand
CCCTGAATCGTGGTACCGCCCCACGTCGCGACCGTATGCGTCCGGCCGTGGTCCTTCACCTGGTAGATGCTCGAAAGGGTTCCGGGCGTATGTCCCGGCGTCAGGTGCAGTGTGATCGTCGTATCACCGAGCCTAAGCTTGTCGCCATCCTTCGCTTCGACATCGCGCTTTGGACGGATGCGTTCCGGAATCGTGCGGTCCGCGAACTCCCAGTCCTCTTTCGACATGACGACTTTCGCGCCGAAATGATCCTGCAGGTACTTGGCGCCGCCAATGTGGTCCGTGTGGGCGTGGCTGACGAGCGCGTACTTGATGTCGGCCGGATTCAGTCCAAGTTTCTTGAGTCCATTGACCACTTCGTCCTCGACCGAGTAATCGTAGATGGTGTCGATGACGATGATCCCCTGTGACGTCGTCAGGGCCCACGCCGAATACTCGGTCATCCCGACAAAGTACAGGTTGTCGAATACCTTCGCGGGCTCGGCGTGCCACTGGGAGGCAGGCGGTGGTCCCGCCTGACGTCCTCCGCCGCCACCTCCCGCGCGGGCGCCCGCGACTGGAGGTGCCGGGATTGCCGACTCGCACACTCGCTGCTGCAACGCAGAGAACTGCGTCCTGGCCGCAGCCTTTGACGCGGCGACGTGGCTCTCGACGGTCCCCGTAATCTGTTGTGCACCAACGCCGCTGGTGGCGAGCGTAAGCGCAGCACACGTGGCGATCGCAAGATTCTTCATGAGGATCTCCGAGGCCGGCCTCTACTTCTTTACATCGCTAATCCAGGCGACGAGCGTCTTGATTTCCGGGTCATCCATCGTCGTGAAGTGCTTGCCACCGGGATGGAATTCGGTGCCGCCAGCCTCGTGCGCCAGCGGCATGAGGATCAGCCGACTGAGCTTCGGCTGGCCGGGAACGACGACACGCGTCAAGGCCGCGAAGTTCGCGCGCGACTGTGCTTCCGTCCACGCGCTCGCGCCGGGCGACATCTCCTGCAGCCTGAGCGGCGTGCCCTGTGAATGGCATGCATAGCAGCGAGCGTGATCGCCGCGCTTCTTCAAAAAGATCGGCTCGATCTGGGTCCGGTAGGTCTGGAAATCGAGACCGCGTGGACCCGTTGCCGCTGCTGTGTTCCCTTGTCCCTGGAGGGTGGAATGGGCGCACACCAGCGCGAGAAGTACGGCAAGCAAGACGGATGTTCGGGGCATGCGCGCTTTATATACGGTGCACAGGCTGGTGTAAAGTAGGCGCGTCCGGAGGTTGTCTATGCAGCGCGCTGTCCTGACCGTCGCGATCGCTCTCGCGCTTACCGCCGCAGCGGGTGCGTCGTCGGTCCGTATCATTCAGACGAATTCAGCGGGGACCAACGTCCACCTGATCGACCCGGCGACCAACAAAGTCGTCGGCGTGATCAACGGCATCGAGGTGAATCATGGTGCCACATCGGCGCCTGACGGGTCCCGGTTCTACATCAGCAACGAGGCCGAAAAGACCCTGGATGTCGTTGACACGAAGACGTTGAAGGTCATCAAGTCGATTCCGTTGACCGCGCATCCGAATAACGTCTCGATCAGCAAGGATGGCAGGCGTGTGTATGTGGCGATTGCCGCCGCCCCGGGCGCGGTTGACGTTATCGATACGCAGACGATGACGCGCGCCAAGTCGATTCCGGTGAAGGGCAGCGCGCACAACACCTACGTGACGCCCGACGGGAAGTACGTCGTGTGCGGGTCGGTCGCCGGCAAACGCGTGACCGTGATCGACCAGAAAACTGAGGAGCCGGTGTGGACGCTCGACTTCGATGCGGGCGTGCGACCGATCACGTTCGAGAAGAAAGCTGACGGATCCACGGGCCGGATGTTCGTCCAACTCTCGGACTTCAACGGCTTTGCGATTGTCGACTTCGACCGGCACAAGGAAGTCAGCCGCGTCAAGCTGCCCGAGGTGTCCGAGAGCGAGCGCGTGACGGAAGGGCTGCAGGGATCACCATCGCACGGGATTGGCGTCACGCCTGATGGGAAGGCGCTCTGGGTACTGAGCAAGATGAACAGCCGCATCTATCAGTACTCGATGCCGGATCTGAAGCTAATGGGCGAAGCGAAGACCGGACATCATCCGGACTGGTTGACATTCACACCCGACGGCAAGGCGGTATACATCGCCAACGCCGGCTCGAACTCGGTCTCTGTCGTCGATACCGCGACGCGCAAAGTGGTGACGGAAATTCCAGTCGGCTACGTGCCGAAGCGCAACGCCACCGCGGTATTGCCGTAGATCTGGACGGGCCGGCTAAAGCGCAACCCTACGTGCGGGCGTAGGGGGGTCGGCCGGCCTATTTGCGAGGTGTAGGGGCCGGCTTTCAGCCGGCCCTACTTGCGTTTGGGCTTGTAAACGTGAGTGCTCTGACCAAAGAACACTTCGGCCGCTTCCATCAGTCCTTCGGATAACGTCGGGTGCGCGTGGATGGTCAGCTTCATATCCTCGGCGGTCGCGCCCATCTCGATCGCCAGCGTTGCTTCGCCAATCAACTCACCGGCGCCAGCCCCCACGATTCCAACGCCGAGCACGCGCCCGGTCTTGCTGTCGAGAACAAGTTTCGTGAGCCCTTCAGGCCTGTCCACCGTGATCGCACGGCTCAGCGCGCCCCACGGGAACTTCGCGACCTCGATGTCGCGTCGCTCCGCCAGCGCCTGAGCCTCGGTCAGACCCGTCCAGGCGATCTCAGGGTCGGTAAAGACGACAGCCGGGATGGCGAGCGGCTCGAAGACAGCTTTGTGCCCCTGGATGGCTTCCACGGCGACGCGCGCTTCGTGAGACGCCTTGTGCGCCAGCATCGGCTCGCCGGCGACGTCGCCAATCGCAAAAATCGTCGGTTCCGCTGTGCGGCGCTGGCCATCGTGTTCGATGAATCCTCTGGCGTCGATCTTCACCGCGGTCTTGTCGAGGCCTGGGATCTTCGAGTTCGGACGCCGGCCGATCGCCACGAGCACGCGATCGAAGGTCTGTTCGGAGGGCGGGCCTGCCGCCTGTTCGAACGTCACCTCAATGCCGTTCTTGTCGTCGGCGAGTTTGACGACCTTCGTATTCACCATGATCGCGGCGAACAGCTTTTCAACCCGCTTCTGCAGCACGGCCACGAGATCGCGGTCGGCGCCCGGCAGCAGCCCGTCGGTCATTTCCACGACGGTTACTCTGCTGCCCAGAGTGGCGTAGACCGTCCCGAGCTCGAGCCCGATATAGCCGCCCCCAATCACAAGAAGCGATTTCGGCACGTCAGGGAGATCGAGTGCCGAGGTCGAATCCATCATTCGCGGATTGTCCAGCGCGAGCGCCGGAATCCGCGTCGGGCCGGAGCCGGTGGCAAGGATGCAGTGCTCGAACTGCAGCTCGGTCTCGCCGTTCGCGCCGGCGATCGTCATCGACGTCGGCCCGGTGAGCGTCGCCCGCCCCTGAATGAACTTCACCTTGCGCATCCGGCCAACCTGACCGACGCCGCCGGTGAGCTTGTCCACGACACGTTGCTTGAATGCCCGCAGCTTGTCGAGATCGATCTTCGGCTCGTCGAAGGTGACGCCCCACGCGCTCGCGTGGCGTGATTCGTCGATCACCTTCGCCACATGAAGCAGCGCCTTCGACGGGATGCAGCCGCGATACAGGCAGACGCCGCCAGGGTTCTTCTCCATGTCCACGAGGGCTACCTGCATCCCGAGGTCCGCGGCATAGAAGGCCGCGGCGTAGCCGCCCGGCCCGGCGCCGAGGACCGCCAGTTGTGTGGATTCGCGCGCCATGTCAGCCGAGAAGCGAGAGAAGGAACGGCTGCTCGATCGCCTGAACCACCCACCTCAGAAACCGCATCGCGTCGGCACCGTCGATCGCGCGATGGTCGTAGGACAGCGACAGCGGAAGGAGTTGGCGTGGTTCGAATTTGCCGTCTCTCCATGCTGGCTCGATGATCCCGCGTGACACGCCGAGAATCGCCACCTCTGGCCAGTTGACGATCGGCGTGAAGTAGGTCCCGCCAATCCCGCCAAGGTTGGAGATGCTGATCCCGCCGCCGCTCATCTCTTCGAGCGTCAGCTTTTTCGCACGCGCTTTTTCAGAGAGCTGGTGGAGTTCAATGGCAATCTGCGTGATGTTCTTCTGGTCGGCGTTGCGGATGACGGGAACGAGCAATCCGAACTCAGTGTCTACCGCCACGCCGACGTTGATGTACTTCTTGTACACGATCGCGCTGTTCTCGACGTCGAGCGACGAGTTGAACTGCGGGAACTGCTTGACCGCTGCGGCCAGCACCTTGACGAGTACCGCCGTGACGGTGAGGTTGCCGCCCGCCTGCTCCACCTGCTTGCGGAACTTCGCGCGCAGCTCCTCCATCGGCGTGATATCCGCCTTATCGAACTGCGTGACGTGCGGAATCGTGTTCCACGCGTGACTCAGGTGCTCGGCGGTCTTGCGCCGGATATTCGCCATCGGCTGCCGCTCGATCGGTCCCCACTTCTCGAAGTCAGGCAGCGGCACTGACGCAGCCCCGCCGGCGGGGCGTCCGATGACGCCACCTGCCCCGAGCGAAGTCGAAGGGACGCTGCTCAGGATCCGTCGCGCATGTTCCTTCACGTCCTCGTCCGAGATACGCCCGCCATGGCCGGTGCCGTGGACGTCATTGATGTCCACCCCGATCTCGCGCGCGAGGCGACGGACCGAGGGAGAGGCTGGAGCTGCAGGCGCTTCACCGCTCCGAACCTGCGGAGCGTCCGCCTTCGCGGCGGGCTCTTGGCGCGCCGCAGCCTGCGCAGTCGGCGCAGGAGCCGGAGCAGGCGGAGGCGGCTCGCGCCTGGGCATCGAGACAACCTTCTCCGCCGCCTTTTCTTGCTGCCTCGGCTCTGGTTTCGCTTCCGGCTTCGGAGCCGCCGCGGCGGCAGGGGTGCCCGCGCCATTTCCGGTGCCGACCGACGTCGAAGCCTCATCGACGGTGAGGATCACCGCGCCGACCTTCACCTTGTCGCCGACCTTCACCTTGATGTCCTTGACGACACCGGCAACCGACGAAGGTACTTCGATCGTCGCCTTGTCGGTCTCGAGCTCGACGACCGACTGCTCGAGTGAAATCGTGTCGCCCACCTTGACGAGCACGCGCGTCACATCGCCCTGCTCGACGTTTTCACCCAGCTCGGGAACTTTGAATTCCTGCAAGTGTGTCCTAGTCGGATTGGCTACCGGCTCCCGACTCCTGACTACCGGCCAAATCCGGAAGCCGGACGTCGGCAGCCGGAAGTCGTTACGAAGTCGCCGGGTTCGGTTTCTCGGAATTGATGTTCAGGTCTTTGATCGCCTTCTTGACGACGGCGGCATCGAGCTTTCCTTCGCGGAGGAGGGCGTTCAGCGTTGCAAGAACGACGAAGCGGCAATCGACCTCGAAGAAGTCCCGTAAGCCGGCGCGGTTCTCGCTGCGGCCGAAGCCGTCGGTGCCGAGCGAGACCAGCGGGCGAGGCAGCCAGCGGTCGATCGCATCGGGCAGCGCCTTCACGTAGTCGGAGGCGGCGACGATCGGTCCCTCGCTGCCTGCAAAGCATTGCGTCACGTACGGCACGCGTGGTGCCTCGTCAGGATGGAGGCGGTTCCAGCGCTCGACCGCGTGGCCCTCTCGATAGAGCTCCTGGTAGCTGGTGACGCTCCAGACATCCGCCGCCACGCTGTACTGCTCCTCGAGCATCTTCGCGGCCTTGATGACTTCCGGCAGAATGGCGCCGCTGCCAAGCAGGTATGCCTTCAGCTTGCTGTCCTTCTTCTCCGAAGCCTTGAAGCGGTATAGACCTTTCAGTATGCCTTCGCGCACGCCGGCGGGCATCGGCGGCATCTCGTACGGCTCGTTCATCACGGTGATGTAGTAGAAGATGCTCTCGCCGTTGACATACATCCGGCGGATGCCTTCCTCCACGATCACCGCAATCTCATACGCAAACGCCGGGTCATACGAGACGAGGTTCGGGACCGCGAGCGAGAACTGATGGCTGTGGCCGTCCTGATGCTGTAGCCCTTCGCCAGCCAGCGTTGTCCGTCCAGCGGTGCCGCCGAGCATGAAGCCGCGGGTGCGCGAATCGCCCGCCGCCCACACCAGGTCGCCGATCCGCTGCATGCCGAACATCGAGTAGAAGATGAAGAACGGGATCGTATTGATGCCGTGGGTGGCGTAGGCCGTACCGGCCGCGATGAAGGAGGACATCGAACCCGCTTCGGTAATTCCCTCTTCGAGGATCTGTCCTTCTTTCGCTTCCTTGTAGTACAGCAGCGTGTCCATGTCGACCGGTTCGTACAGCTGGCCCGCATGCGAGTAGATGCCGACCTGGCGGAACAGTGCCTCCATGCCGAAGGTGCGCGCCTCGTCGGGAACGATTGGCACGATGAGATCGCCAATTTCTTTGTCTTTCAGCATCTTCGCCAGCATCCGCACGAACACCATCGTCGTGGACGCCTTGCGGCCTTCCGTCCCCTTCTCGAATTCCGTGAAACAGTCGTGCAGATTGTCGGCCTTGAACGGTTCGGTCGTCGTGATGCGGCGCGGCACGAATCCGCCAAGCTGCTTCCGCCGTTCCAGCATGTAGGTGACTTCCGGACTGTTGTCAGGCGGGCGATAGAACGGCGCCTTCGCCACTTCCGAATCGGCGATGGGGATGCCGAAGCGCGTGCGGAACGCGCGCAACTCCTCCTCGTTCAGCTTTTTCTGCTGATGCGTGATGTTCTTGCCTTCACCCGCTTCGCCGATGCCGTAACCCTTGATCGTCCGCGCGAGCACGACGGTTGGCTGCCCGGTGGTGGTGACTGCGGCGTTGTAGGCCGCGTGGACCTTCACCGGATCATGCCCGCCGAGGGTGAGCTTCTTGAGTTGCTCGTCGGAGAGATGTTTGACCATCTCCAGCAGCTGCGGATACTTGCCCCAGAAGTGTTCGCGGACGTATGCGCCTGACTCGACTGCGTACTTCTGGTATTCGCCGTCGACGACCTCGCCCATGCGTTTGACGAGGAGACCGGTTTTGTCTTTGTCGAGCAACGGGTCCCACTCGCTGCCCCAGAGCACTTTGATGACGTTCCAACCGGCGCCGCGGAAGACGGCTTCGAGCTCCTGAATGATGTGCCCGTTGCCTCGCACGGGGCCGTCGAGGCGCTGGAGATTGCAGTTGATGACAAAAATCAGGTTGTCGAGCTTCTCACGCGACGCGAGGGCGATCGCGCCGAGTGCTTCCGGTTCATCCGTCTCGCCGTCACCGAGAAACGCCCAGACCTTCGAATCAGAGCGCTTCTTCAAGCCTCGATCCTCGAGGTAGCGCATGAAGCGCGCCTGATAGATCGCCATGATCGGGCCGAGCCCCATCGAGACTGTCGGGAATTCCCAGAAATCGGGCATCAGCCAGGGGTGCGGGTACGATGACAGCCCACCGCCAGGCTTCAACTCACGACGAAAGTTTTCGAGTTTTTCCGCGGGAATCCGCCCTTCGACAAACGCGCGCGCGTAGATGCCCGGCGAGGCATGGCCCTGGAAGAAGATGATGTCGCCGTCGTGGTTGTCGGCCTTGCCCTTGAAGAAGTGATTGAACGCCACCTCATACAACGTCGCGGCCGACGCGTAAGTTGAGATGTGACCGCCAATGCCATCCTCGGCCTTGTTCGCCTTGACGACCATCGCCAGCGCATTCCATCGAACGAGGCTCTTGATGCGCCGTTCGATCTCACGGCTGCCGGGGAACGGTGGTTCTTCTGCCGCCGGAATGGTGTTGATGTACGGTGTGTTTGCGGTGAAGGGTTGCTTGACGCCTTTCCGCTGTGCGTGGTTGGCCAGCTCACGCAGCAGACGACTGACCCGGGCTGGTCCACCGGAGTGCAGCACGTAATCGAGCGACTCGAGCCATTCGCGGGTTTCGAGCGCTTCGAGCTCGGCCGCGTCTTTCGGGGCAGTGTTCCGCATCAATCCTCAAGAGCCGGTACGAACAACCTTCAATTCTAAGACCGCTCCTGCGAACGGCACCAGCTAGTCTTAAGACGCACAAAGTAGCTCAAGCAGTGCAGGTCGGTTGTGCTTATTTGCGGTCGTTACAGCTGCGTGCCCGTTTTTAGATCAATCGCGACATTCTTGGATGGATGAGGCAGGTCGATGCGTACCTGGAACGTGACCGTCAACTAAAAGGCATCGGAACGGCGAGCAGCGCGGCGCCGGAGGCACGGTCCTGCTCGATTCCCTGGATGCTAGAGTCGGCGTGCGTGCTGGTGGCGGACGACGATCCGCTCCTGCTTCCTGCCGTCGCAGAAGCTCTTGCGCAGTTCGGAGTCGTTACGGGCGAAGACTCACGATCTGAAGCCCACTCTCGACCGCCTCGAACGCGCGGGGGAGAAGCTGACGGAGTTCAGCCACGCTCTCACCCGTCACGAGAACGCGCACAAATGGAGCTCGGGCGACGAATCACTGGACGCGACGATGATGGACGAACAGCTGTTGGGCAGCGAGCCCCGGAGACTATAGGCAGCGATTCACGAGTTACCGGTGTCTACGTCGCGCGCTGGTAAGCGTCGACGATCTCGCTGCCGGTCGCAAACCACACCTTGTCCCGCTGCTGCATGTAGGCGAGTGCGCGTTCGAGATATTTGATCCGCAGCGGCTGACCAGTGATCATCGGATGCAGCGGAATGCCCATCACTCTGGGCTGCTTCGCGCTGTCGGCGTATAACGCATCGAACTGATCGACGATCGACTGCAGATACTGCTCGCCCGTGTAGCCCTTCCTGATGAAGAGCGGGATGTCGTTGATCTCCATGCAATACGGCACCGCATACATGCGGCCCGTTTTCACCTTCATTCGGAACGGCTGATCGTCGCTGTTCCAGTCGCCGCAGTAGACGACACCCTCCTCGGCGAGGAGGTCGAGCGTGTTGTAGGTTTCGGTGAGTCCCGAGCCGAGCCAGCCGCGTGGCCGCCGGCCGGTCGCCTGTTCAATCGTCCGAAGCGAGGTCTGAATCAGATTGCGTTCGGCCTCGAGCGTAAGCCCCGCGAGATTCTCGCTGTTGGTGATGCCGTGCCCCATGAACTCCCAGCCGCGTCTCGTCATTTCCTCTACGGCCTTCGGATGGTGCTCGACAACGGCCGCATTCAGCGCAACGGTAGCCTTGACGCCCGCAGCGTCGAGCACGTCCGCGAAGCGCCACAGGCCAACGCGCATCCCATATTCGCGCCACCCGTAGTTGACGACGTCGGGGACGATGCCGCGCTCATTCGGACTAATCGCCTGCCCTGACGCCGAGTCATAGCGCCACACCTCGACGTTCGGCACGATCCACACGGCGAGGGTCTTGTTGCCCGGCCAAGTGAACGGCTTTCGCTCGAAGATGAACGAGTCGTCGTAGCGATCCGCTCGCTGGACGGCGCGGCCCTGCGCCGCAGCCTCAGTCTGGGCAGCCGCGGGCGCCGCAGCGCCGGAGGCAAGCGCGCCAGCAGCTCCCGCGAGCAGACCGCTCTGCTTGAGAAAATTCCGCCGATCGCGATTGCTCATATCAGCGAATCTGCTGTTGAAGTCGTTTGCGCGGCGCAAAGATAGCACGCTCCCAAGGAAGCCCGAAGGCGTATCATCCGCAGGTCCAACGCCAGCCAGGACGGAGGAGGTCACAGCATGGAACGATTCATTGCGGATCTCGTTGGGAAATTCGAGAGCGGCACCATCAGTCGCCGCGACTTCTGCGAAGGCGTTGCGCTCGCCGCCATCGTCTACGCAGCGGGCGGCGCGGAAGCCAACGCTGCGCCGCCAACTGGCCTCAAGATGCTTGGCATCAATCACGTCTCCTATGCCTGTCCCGATTACCGCAAGGCGCGCGATTTCTACAGCTCCGTGCTGGGCATGGAGAAATTAAAGGACGACGGCAAGGAGCGCGTGAATCTTGCGTTTGGTCCGGCGCCGGGCAAAGGAGGCTCGTTCATCGTCGCGCGCAACGCACCCGCCAATGCTCCCGCGCCGCCACGAGCGGTCGTCGATCATGTCTGCTACACGATCTCGAACTGGAACGACGCGCGCGTCAACGCCGCCTTGAAGGCCGTCGGCCAGAACCCTACGGGGCGCAGCGGCAGCGTCAACATCTACGACCCGTTCAACGTCCAGGTCCAGCTCGCCTCCGCGGAAGCGGAAAACCCGTTCATTTGAGGAGAGGGAGGACCGCCATGCAAGGTTTTGCCGCCACGAAGCTGACCGAATTCGAGCAGGGCAAGATCAGCCGCCGGACGCTGATCGAGACGCTGACCCTGACCGTGACCTCGCTGTGCGCCGCCGAGGCCAACGCCGCCCAGGCTACGCCGCCAAAGGGCGTCAAGGCCGCGCTCGTGAACCACGTGTCGTACACCTGCCCCAATTTCAAGCAGGCCGGTGACTGGTATTCGAAAGTCTTCAACCTCGATCAGGTCGGGCTCAAAGAAACCGAAGTGACGCTCCCCTTCGGCAAGAAGGGCGAGCA
>Ga0207691_10007531_pt1 | contig 10477 bp, 12 predicted proteins | sample KBSM13metaG_FD_184327 | JGI IMG/M metagenome (GOLD analysis project Ga0207691, IMG submission 184327) | Miscanthus rhizosphere microbial communities from Kellogg Biological Station, Michigan, USA - KBS M1-3 metaG (SPAdes) (version 2) | ecosystem: Host-associated > Plants > Roots > Rhizosphere >... | reverse complement strand
ACCCGGGGGCGCTGCAGCCAGGCCATTGCCTTCGCTGCCGCGACGGCTACAGCCGCCAGGTAAAGGAATCCAATGGCGCTTTCGATGGCACCGAGCACCATGGCGGTGTCCAGGGTGTTGCCGCCGTGTGGAATGAACTGCGGCACGACGGCGAGGTAGAACAAGCCGACCTTGGGGTTGAGCAGTGTGGAGAACGCGCCGGCACCGAAGCCGGTCCTTCGGCTGTAGCTCCGGCGGGGAGCGTGCCCGGCCGCCGGGGATGCAGTTGTGCGGCGCGCCCGGATCAGCGACGAGATTCCCAGATACAGCAAGTACAACCCGCCTGCGATCTTCAGCCAACGGAACACTTCCGCCGAGTCCTCCAGCACGGCGGCGAGCCCCACTCCCACCAGCGCGGCCCAGACCAGGGATGCCAGAGCTGAGCCCAGCGCCGCCGCCAGGCCGGCCCCGGCACTTTGCAACGAGATCCTCAGCACCAGGAAGGTATCCGGGCCGGGGGTGACGGAAAGCAGCAGGCACAGCCCGGCAAAGGCCAGGAGGGTCACGACGGTCATGGACACCATTGTCCTTTTGCTGGCCGCCCGACTGCAATCCGTCGCGATGGTTTGCTGCTCACCGTGCATTACATGACGCCGGTTGGACGCCGCGGACGGATCGTCTTGCCTTTGTTCGGCGGAGCCATAACACAGGGATCCGCCCGCATGCGGGCGCCACTGCCCACTAGGTTTTGTCGTCTGATGCCACGCGCACGCGCATGAGCCAGTCGGCGACAAGGGCTCGCACGAGGTTGGGTTGCTCATGGATCAAGGCGTGGCCGGCGCGGTCGAGTACGGCCAACGTAGCGCGTGGGTAGTGCCGGATCAGCTCCGACGGTCCTGTGTGCCCGGCGGTGGCATCCTGTCGCCCGGCAACGACCAACACCGGATGAGGATAGGCTTTCGCGGCTTCCGGCCGATCCCGCAACTCCCAGTGCGAAAAGATCCGCATCAGGCTCGACTCGTCAGCCAGGGACGTTGCGGGAGCCACATACTCCTGGAACCGACGCAGCGTTTCAGGCGTCTGCACAACGAAGTAGCTGCGGTAGGTAGCCTCGAGATCCGAGTCGAGTGCACCGGTCAGATCGACCGACGAAACAAGGACCTCGTGCTGAGGCACGTCGCGCGTCTGCGGGCCAACGGGGCAGATCAGCGCCAGTCCGACGGCCTGATCAGGTCGCAGGTTCGCAATCGCACGGGCCAGGTAGCCGCCGTAGGACTGACCCATCATAAGAAACGGTTCGTCACCAATAGTGCTGGCGATAAGGCCGAGCAGAATGTCCACGACGTCGTCATTGCTCGTGATCGTCTCGGGCGCCGGGGTCCGGCCCATCCCGGGCAGGTCCGGATACAGGCGCCGGTAGCCAGGAACGTCGTCGAAAATCGGTTCAAGGGCACTGGCGATCTCGCGATGATCCACACCGGCGCCGTGGAGAGCGAGAACCGGCGTGCCGCTGCCGTACTCGGCGTAATGCACAGGCACTCCGCTAACCGTGGTGTCCATCCCGCAATGGTAGAACGCGTCGCGGCGATACCCGCCATCATCGACGGCACCCGGGACCGCTCCAGGTAAAGCTGCGCTCTGGTGGGAGGATGATTTGATGACGCCAAGTGTGGACGCATTTCTGCGGGGGCCCCGAGGGCGCCGTCTGTGCCTTGAACTGGCGATGCAGCTGGATCCGGACGTCAAAACGGCGGTCTTCTGGTGGGGATACGAACTTGATGGTGGACCGGGGACCTCGCGGGTCCTGCTGCGCGCTGCTGCCTCCGGGGAGGCCTCGACGCCGGCCTTTGCCGCGTCACCAGAACAGCTGGCTGCCAGGCTCGCCTCCCTGGACTTCACCGGACTTGACAGCGACCTGGTGCAGGCGGCCCTCGAGCGGTCCGTGGACACGGCAAGGTACTGGCAGGCACCCGATGGAGAGGACGTGCTCGCGGATCTCCCGAGTGTGACGGCGGCCCTGTCGCCCGTCGCGGAACAGGTCATGGCGCTGCCCGACAGCCAGTGGTTCTGGCAGCCTCGCCGGGCGGAGCAGTGGGCCATCGGCTTGCGATCGACAAACGGCCAGGCACCGCTGCCGAAGAATCCGCGACAAACACTGGCTGGGTGGGGCCGAGACGAACGAGCCGGGGAAGTGCGGGCCGCGCGCGAACGCCCGGGCGATCCTCGCGCCAACTGGTCAGGAACTTGGTGGTCGATCCCGCACGGGCTGCTCCACACCGTTGGGCAGGTCCCGGCCGCACTGAGCCTCGTGGAAGATTCCCTGGGGTGGGAGCAGGCGACCACGGTTCCGGTTCGGGGAGCGGGCCGGACTCTTGAGATCGGCACAGCAGAAGACTGGATAACGCTGTGCCGCAGGTTCCCAGTAGAGGTCACTGCATCCCGGCGACACGACTGGTTCCGCCTGACCGGACGCGACGGCCGATGGGTCATCCCGGATTGGGAACAAGTGGCAGGGGAGTGGGACGCCGCGCACCTCTCCGTCCTGGGCTACCTCAACGGCGCGACGCGCCCACTAACGGTCGACGCCGAAACGGCGACGGTCATCGCCGGATGGGCCCCGGACAGCACGATCTGGCTGACAGATGTCGCGCACGAATCGGGCGGCCCGCGGCAGGCATGGCACCGCGCCTCGCACGGAGACCCCTGGACTCTCGCGCCGTAACAGTCGAACACCGACAGGTTTCAGCCATCACCGCCAGATTTCGGCGACCAGTTCCGCGAGGGCTCTGCCCTGGCTGTAACCAGCTCGAGCCGCAGGCGGACGCAGGGACAGATCCATCGCGTTGGCGCCGAACATGTGCTCGGCGGCGCTATCCGGGAAGACTGTTTGGACCCTGCTGCCCCCGGCGCGCAGTTCGTCGATTTGGGTGGCGAGATCCATGCCCCATTCGAGCGGCATCCGCGTCCTGCCGCCGAAGGGTGACAGCACCAGCACCCGCCCGTATCCAGCCGCCAGGTCGGCGTTCTCACTGCGTCGATAGCCGCCGTTGATGTACCGGCTCCCGCCGATGCGGTAGCCGTTGCTGGTGCTGGCGGCGACGGCGTCCACGAGATCGATTCCGCTGTGGCGGTCGAACACGACCGGGTCCCCGGTATCCGCATCAACGGCCGTGATCAGCACGGGCTGTTGCGGCCAGTGCCGGCTGGGAAGCCGGGCCGCGACGATGTCGCGCCAGCGCATCTGGGCAGAGCCGTCCGAAGCTTCCATCTCGAGTGCCGCGGCGCCCATCCTGCGGCGCATGTCGGAGGCATCCGCAGCAGAACCAATGATTCCGTTGGACCACTCCAGGTAGGTTTGCCCCGAGAAATTCGGAGCGCGTCCCCTGTCCGGTCCGGAGTGGCCGGCTTGTGGCCGAGGCACCTCGGCGAGGATGGCGGCATACAGTTCGGCCGGCCGAGTCCCGCTGGTGATCTGGGCAGCCACTGTCGATCCTGCCGATGTCCCGATGATGAGGTCGGCCTCGGTGACATCGATGCCGGCCTCGGACAGGCCGGCGATGAGACCGAGCTCCCACGCATTGCCTGCCGCTCCGGCGCCGGCGAGCACCAAGGCCCGCTTGCGTGAGCTGTCGGTCTGTCGTGCGGCGTGGGCCTGTTGGCCGGGAACGGGCCAATTTCGGGGCTGTGGTGTCCACGTCACTGCAATGGCACCGGAGGCCGTCGTCGAATGGATGCGCGGAGTTGAAGAAGGTGTTGTGTTCATGGGAGTCGCCTTTCGCGAATTTGCCTTGCGGCACTCCCGGAGACGACTACTTCAGTCGCGCGACCGTGGACTTCGGGGGAGCGCCCATTACGGATACTGCGTTCATGGGTCTCACCTCCTGAAGATTGATCACGATCACCGGAAAGCTATCACGCCGGCAAGGCGGGGCACAACGGGCATCCAGCCGCCAGAGCGCGCACCGGCTGAGTCGCCACACGCACAGTCAGCAAGTCTTGCCGGCGCGAGGGCGATGTGCTCACCACCCGGCCGTGCCAGGGCCGCCTTTGAACGGACCAACGATCTGCGTGGTGATCCAACCGCCGTAGAAGTCACCTTCCTGGAAGGTCACCTGCTCGCCGTTGACTTGGCAGGAGTCCATGTGAGCCGGGTAGAGGGCCACTCGGGTGCTGAGCGCCCCGAAACCCCGGGTGGGTTCGGGGTAGGTCCACCCGCCACGGGGAACGACGACGCCGCCGGCAACGACGTCGAAGTAGTGCGCTTCTCCCTTGAACTCGCAGAAGCTGGTGCCCCCGACCGGGATGAGTACACCGGCAGGGAATGAGTCCAACGGCAAGTAGTAGACAGGCGGGTGACTTGTCTCCAGGACGCGCACTGCATCGGTGGTGTCGGCAATCACCTGCCCGCCAAGCCGCACGGTAACCCGTTCGGATCGGGGCTCGACCCTCGGCGGCCGCGGGTAGTCCCACACCGATTCTTGGCCCGCCTTGGGTTTGATGGGCTGGGGACGCCGGAAAAGGCCGGAAGAACCGTGTGCAGGAGTCATGTCCCCATGTTGCCATCTTCTGCTGGGATCCCACCGTGAGCGCGACGCATCCGTGCGACAGCGCATCCGCCGACCGCGAGCCGGCCGCTAGTCGCCGGCGGCTTCGCGGCCGCGGCGCACGATCAGCCGGTCGGGGCTGTGGACCACGGATGTGTCCTTGTCCTCGTAGTCGAACTGGTTGAGGAAGTAGCGCATGGCGTTGATCCGACCCCGCTTCTTGTCATTGAACTTGATGGTGATCCACGGCGCATGGTCGGTGTCGGTCCGCAGGAATGTCTCCTCCTTGGCGGCCGTGTACTCCTCCCACCGGTCCAGGGAGGCGAGATCGATGGGCGAGAGTTTCCAGCGCCGCACCGGGTCTATCTGCCGGATCGCAAAACGGGTGCGCTGCTCGTGGCGGGTCACCGAGAACCAGAACTTGGTCAGGTGGATCCCGGAGTCCACGAGCATCCGCTCGAAGAGCGGGGCCTGAACCATAAAGGTGTCGAACTCCTGCTCCGTGCAGAAGCCCATGACCCGCTCCACATTTGCCCGGTTGTACCAGGAGCGGTCGAACATCACGATCTCCCCGGCCGTGGGCAGGTGCTGGATGTAGCGCTGGAAATACCACTGGCCCAGTTCACGGTCAGAGGGTTTACTCAATGCCACTGCCCGGGCCGAGCGGGGATTCAGGTGCTCAGTGAAGCGCTTGATTGTTCCGCCCTTGCCGGCCGCATCCCGGCCCTCAAAGACGATCACGTGCCTGAGCTCCTGGTCCTGGCCCCAGTACTGGAACTTCAGCAGTTCAACCTGCAGCCGGTATTTCTCCAGCTCGTACTCTTCGCGGGACATCCGTTGCTCGTAGGGGTAGTCTTCCCGCCACGTCTGCACGGCCGAGCCGCCGGGGTGAATCAGTTCCGGATCTTCGCCTTGCCCCCCACGCACCGTGTACCCCATCTCCACCAGATGGTCGATGGCCTCACGCAGGTTTTCCCGGAGCCAGCCCTGGTCCTCGGGTGTCCACGTCCTGTCCGCCGGCGTCATCCCGGCCTCCTTCCGGCCCCCTCGAACCAGCTGCCGGACTTCCAGATGCCGGCGGTGTTCGATGCTCAACTGCGTTCATAGAATGCGACCAGCCTAAGCCGACAAGTGGAGCTCACGATAGGGACGGGTTGGGGGATACTTTGGGTCACCTGACCCGCCGGCCGGGACTACCTACCTGTGGGTGCCGGTGGGGCCGGGTCGATGTTTCGCTTCAGAAGAGCATGATGCCGGTGAGTTCGGCGAGTTTCTCGGTGAGCTTGTCCTGGAAATCAGCGTCGGTGACCTCCGGAGCCGGCTTCCGCGGCCGGCGGTGATGCCAGTACATTCCGGAGACCTGGACGGCGGGGTCAGGGCTGACGGCGAGCCAGCCCTGGGTGTCCTGGCCCATGGCGAGGTCGTCGGGGGCGCCGGCGCCGCCCATCTTGGTGGGCACCCAGCCGGGGTCAACGGAGTTGCTGAGCACGTCGGTCCACTGCCGGGCGACGGCAGCGGAGAGCGCGGAAACGTAGAGCTTGCTCTCGGAGTAGGCCGCGCTGGCGTCCCAGCGCCGTCGGGTCCAATCGATGTCCGGGAGGTTGCTGCTGGCCGCGCGGTGCATCCCGCTGCTGAGGTAGATCAGCCGGTGCGGCCGCTCGATCAGCGCGGTGAGAATGTAGGGCGCCAGAACGTTGACGGCCAGGGTGCGGGAGTGTCCCTCCGGGGTCGCGACTCGCCCCGGCGAGAGGTAGACGCCTGCGTTATGGATGACGGCGTCCATCCGCCCGTAAGCGTTCACCTGCGCCGCCAGTTCCCGGGTTTCGGAGGCCCTGCTGAGGTCACCGATCACGATGCCGATGGCAAGCGGCGCGAGTTCATCGAGGGAGGAGGCGCGTTCCCTGGAGCGGGCGTGCAGCAGAACCTCGTCGCCGCCGTTCAGGAGCGTCCGGGCGGTGGCGAGGCCAAGTCCGTCGGTAGAGCCTGTGATGAAAATGCGAGCCATGAGGATGGTCCTTTCTTCACCGTTACCTTCCAGAAGCCGCGCATCATTCTGGTTTGATGCGCCCTGGTGGAACATCAGGGGGACGTGTTGGTGCTTGCCACTTGATGGCTTCAGCTACGGACGGGTCACACTCAAGAATGAACGCCCTGCGCCTTCATCTAGGCGGATTCGAGAACGTTCTTGAGATTGGTCAACTGAGCGACCTCGGCCTTCATGGTGCGGACAATCACCGGGCCCACGAGCTTCATGAGTCCCTTGGGCTCCAGGTCCAGGCTGAAACGAACAGTCGTTCCGCCCGGCGCTTCACTGAGCCGGTACGCACCGGCCGGACGGGCCGGACCGGCCACCACCTGGAAGCCCAGGAGCTTTCCGGGGTCCGCCGCGGTGATTTCGTAGTCCCCGACGATCGGCCGGCCCCCGGGGCCCGAGAGAGTCTGGCTGTACACGGCACCGAGGTCCCCGGGTGTTCCACTCTTCAGTGTTATGTCCTGAACCCCGGAGCGCCATGCGCGGTTATTCAGTCCATCCGCGAGGAACGCATACACGTCCTCCGGAGATCGGTTGATGGTGGTCTCGTTCTCGGCGTGAGCCATTGCTACCCCTACTGGTTTTAGTCCGGACGCGTCCAGGCCGGTCGATCGATGTTGTCCATAGTCCGTCGTGCGCCGGTATTTAGCGGATTGCTTCTTCAGGCTCTTCAGCCATGGGGCTCAGGGTCATCCGGGTGGTGACCAGGAGAGATCCGAGCAGGGATCGGGCGGCCGCGAGCAGTACATTAACCTCAGGGCTGGCCAGTTCATAGAACAACCTGCCCTCGCGCCGTGAGGGGACAATCAGGCGCTGGCGGCGGAGAATGCTCAAATGTTGGGAGAGGTTTGACGGCTCAAGGCCCGTGTTGTCGCGCAGCCGGCTTACGGCAACTGGTCCGTCGGCGAGCATTTCCAGCAACTGGATTCGGGCAGGGTGGCCCATGGCCTTGAACAGTTCTGCCTTCACATCGGTCTGGACCGGACTTGCAGGAAGATCATCCGGCATTGGGGCCTCCCTCCTTCACATTCAACTATTCTGAACCGCGCGTCTGTGCAGACCCCGGCGACAGGAAAACTAGCACGAGCAAGACAGAAAAGTCTGTCTTGCACACCCATGATTTGGTCAGCCCGCTTACATATCGTAGCGCCGGACCGCTGCAGTGTCGTCGCCGCCGCCAGACAGGGTGGTACCTCTTGCGCAGGTGAGTTGCATAGTTCAGACTTTCATGAATTCATCAATTCGATTCGGCCGGTACGAGTGACTGGCATCGTTCGGGTGGATTCAGGCTGTTCCCGGTGACAACGGCGTCGCCGGGAACAATCGGGTCCCGGCTTCCAGGAGGGTTCTATGACAGGCATGTTCGAACTGTTCACCGATACCGACACGTCCTACCGATTTCGACTGACGGCCCCGGACGGGACCGTCATGGCCCTCTCCAGGCCCTTTCCAGACCTGCCGGCGGCGGTGGCTGGGATCGCAGCAGTGCGGGAGTACGCCGGCATGGGGCTGGTCTCGGAAATTTCGGCACCGCGGGATGACGCGCTGCTCCAGTCCGCGGCCGAGGGCATTCCCGTGGAACCCAGCGCGCAGAGGCGCGGAGTTCACGAGGCGCACGTGCAGGGCCGGCGCGCCCGGGCGAGACCGGCCCGTGGCGGGGCGCCCAGGTCTCCTGAAGGGCCGCCGCGCCTCCGCGTCCCGTCCGCAGCGCGCTTCTTGGGCCGACTCGCAGGGACCCGGAACCAGCAGCTGATCGTGCGGTGGCGGCAGGCACTGGAGGCGCGGACTGCGGTTGGGCTCAGCTCGTGCTGACCGTGTCCCGGGACAGGGCGCCCGCCGGCGGGCCGGGCAGGCAGGCCCGGCCATGACGGAGTTGAAGGCGTTGCAGGCCTATTCCAGCGCGCTGGCTACCGAGGACTGCCTCGCCGGGACCTTTCGCTACGATGTGGCCTCGGGGGAGCTGCAGTGGTCCGAGCAGATTTACCAGATCCACGGCTATCACCGCGGCGAGGTGGTGCCCACGGTGGGTGTTCTTATGCAGCACGTGCATCCTGACGACCGGACGCCGTGCAGGGAAATCTTTGAGGATGTGTGCCGTGGCGGAGGTTTTTTCGCCAATTATCATCGTCTCTTCGACGCACGCCGGCGTGAACGGCGAGTCCTGACGGCGGGGGAGGGCGTGCTGGACAGTGACGGGAAGCTGTTGTTCGTCGACGGGTTCATCCTGGACCTCACCAGAACAGTTCAGCTTGAAACGGACCGGTCCGCCCGCGAGGCCGTCGCCGGAGCCATCGGCACCCGAGGCCTTATCGAACAGGCCAAGGGCATCCTGATGGGAATACTCCATATCGGTTCCGACGACGCCTTCGAACGGCTTTCCGCCTACAGCCAGCACCACAACATCAAGTTGGCCCACACGGCTTCGGCCATCGTCCGGCTGGCCAACAGCACGCACGAATCCGCGACCCTCCGCAGCTTCGTCCACGCACTGGACGGTCGTTTCTCACAACGCCGCGATGGCGAACGGGTTCTGCATCCCTAGGTTGGGGTAAGGCGCCGGGCGGGTCCTCGGCCGGCCCGCCGGCGTCGTGCCGGCGTCGTGTTAGCCGAAAGCGCCGGGGTGAATCCGGCGGAGACTAATAGCACACTCCGAGGCAGACCGGTCTGTTCGCCTCGGTCCGGTGTAAAATTTTTTCATCATGACTGTCAACGACGCCGAGGGTCCTACGCTGCTGCCCGCCACAGCCATGGCCGGACGCGACGAGCCGGTGGACCGTATCCTCGCCACTGCTTACGAGTTATTCTCCCGCCGCGGCATCCGCGACGTAGGGGTCAATGAGCTGATCAGCAGTTCAGGGGTATCCAAGGCAACCTTCTACCGGCACTTTCCGTCTAAGGACGCCCTGGTGCTGGCCTTCCTGGAACTCCGCGACCAGGTGTGGACCGTGGACCTGATCGTGGCCGAGGCCAGCCGGCGGGGCAACACCCCCGAGGAGAAGCTGCTCGCCGTCTTTGACGTGTTCGGTGACTGGTTCCAGCGCGAGGATTTCGAGGCGTGCTCGTTTATCAATGTGCTGCTGGAAATGGGCGCCGGGCACCCGCTGGGCAAGGCGAGCATCGATTACCTCAGCCGCATCCGCGGGCATATCCAGGCACTGGCCGAGGAAGCCGGGCTGGACCGCCCCGAGGAATTTGCCCGGTCCTGGCACATCCTGATGAAAGGCTCCATCATTTCCGCCACCGAAGGGGACGCGCTGGCCTCCAAGCGCGCCCAGCAGATGGCGCGATGGCTCATCGAGCACCACCGGGGCCTTTAGCCGCTGCACCCGGGGATTCCCCGTCCCGGTTACCGGCATCTCTTTAACCCGGTACGCGCCATGGCGCCTTAACCCGGTACGCGCCATAGCGCCCTGACAAACCGCTCCGATAACAGCTGTGCCATGCCCGGGCCGCGATCCGCAAGCCTGCGTTCCCTGACCCTCCCGGTAGCCGAGCACTTGTGCAATGCGTTAGTGATCACTAACGTATTAGTTGTGTTGGATGCCTTGGAGATTGCTGCGGAGCCGAATCGGCGCCGCCTGCTGCATCTTCTCGCCAGCCACGAACAGGCTGTCGGGGAGCTGGCCGCCCATTTCACGGTCAGCCGCTCCGCGGTGTCCCAGCACCTGCTGCTCCTGGAGCAGGCCGGCCTGGTATCTGCCCGCAAAGAGGGCCGGAACAGGTACTACCGACTCGACCCAGGCGGCATGGGCCGGCTGCGTGACCTTGTCGAACAGTTCTGGACCTACGAACTGGACCTGCTGGCATCAGATGCGGCCGCACTTGCCGCCCAGCGTCACCGGCCCCCTCAACATCACACGACCACTTCCGATGCTTCGCCTCGAGACAAGGGACCACTCTCATGACGTTCGATAAAACCATT
>Ga0207691_10007529_pt1 | contig 10481 bp, 7 predicted proteins | sample KBSM13metaG_FD_184327 | JGI IMG/M metagenome (GOLD analysis project Ga0207691, IMG submission 184327) | Miscanthus rhizosphere microbial communities from Kellogg Biological Station, Michigan, USA - KBS M1-3 metaG (SPAdes) (version 2) | ecosystem: Host-associated > Plants > Roots > Rhizosphere >... | reverse complement strand
CGCTGTTGCCATTGTCGCCCGCGATGTAGATGATCAGCGAGTTGTCAAGCTTGCCCATTCTATCGATTTCATCGATCACCCGACCGATCTCGTGGTCGGTGTAGGCGAAGTACGCTGCGAAGACATCCGCTTGGCGGATAAACAGCTTCTTCTCATCCGGGCTGAGCTCGTCCCAGTTCTTCAGTAGATCATGTGGCCACGGAGTGAGTTTGGCGTCCTGCGGGATCACGCTAATTCGCTTCTGATTGGCAAAGATGGTGTCGCGTAGCTTGTTCCAGCCCTCATCGAACAAGTGCATGTCGCTGATCTTCTTGATCCACTCGGGCGTTGGATGATGCGGTGCGTGGACCGCGCCCGGCACGTAGTAGATGAAGAATGGCTGATCAGGATTTATCGCGGTGATGCGCCGTAAATACTCAATCGCATCATCGGCCATCGCCGTGACTAGGTTCCAGCCAGGATGACCGTAATACGGGTAGATCGCCGGGGTATTGCGGAACAGGTTCGGCTGCCACTGATTGGCGTCGCCGCCGACGAAGCCATAGAAATAGTCGAAACCCATTCCAGTCGGCCATTGATCGAATGGCCCCGCTTGGCTCGCCTGGAAATCAGGGGTGTTGTGGTCCTTGCCAAACCAGGCTGTCCAATAGCCATTGTCCTTCACAGTATCTTGCCAATCGTTGCCTTGTCCCGGGTCATGAAGCTGTCATAGCCAGGAAAGCCCGTCGCTTGCTCGGCGACGACCCCGAAGCCCATCGAGTGATGATTGCGACCAGTGATGATCGCCGCCCGGGTCGGCGAGCAAAGTGCTGTCGAGTTGAAGTTGGTATAGCGCAGACCGTTGGCAGCGATCTGATCCAGGGTCGGCGTCGGGACGACACCGCCGAACGTGCTGGTAACGCCAAAACCGGTTTCGTCGGTCATAATCAAGAGGATGTTCGGTGCGCCCTTGGCTGGCACCACGCGTGCTGGCCACCAGGGTATCGATTGCGCGGCGTTGCGCTCGATCTTGCCTTCGAACTTCTGCTGCGGCGGCGGCAGATGGTTGCCCGGGATTGTCGTTGTCGCGCTTGGGGAGCCCGCCGCTCCGGCAGTTTCTTGTGCGGTGGCCGCGGAGGTCAGCGCAGAGGCGGCAAGAAGGGCAAGCGTCAGGGCGAGCAAGTTTGCTTTCATGGGCAACCTCCCAACACTTGTTGCCACCCATCTCGCTTGTTCTGAACATAGCCCCCACCAACGGCGCTTTGATGAAACCGCGGCGCGTGAAATTTACCCATCTGAGTTGGCTGATGCTCGCAGAATAACCTATTCGCTTGGCGACCTGGTGAGATCGAACTTCAGCCGTAGCTCGCTCCCAGGCCAATTCTGCTTGCACGTCGGCGACATGGACGCTCGTCGCTGCACTTTCGGAGTCCACTTGCAAGCGGACACCTTGCAAGCATCGGCGCGGCGGCGCATGGAAGCCGCTGCGGGTTTCAACTGATCGAGAAACCCTAAAGGACTCAATGAGGCCTTTTAGGCTGGGTTTCCAAAAAAGTCGTGGTTAGTCAGGGCTCTCCGCCTATCGTTAATGTAAGCGGCCTGGAAACTATTTCCCGTCTCGGGACCTTCGGGCGCAGCCAAAAGATCCGGCGTTGCGCCGGTTTTTCGCTTCTTGTCGCTGGTTTTGCCGCCTCCATATTTAAGGCTGCTTTGTTGGAGGCCTGAATGAGCTATTTCCGCACCGCGATCTTGCTTGCAGCGCTGACCGCGCTGTTCATGGGCATTGGATTTTTGATCGGCGGCCAGAGCGGCATGATCATCGCCCTGCTCATCGCCGGCGCGATGAACCTGTTCACCTACTGGAACGCCGACAAGATGGTGCTCTCGATGTACGGCGCGCACGAGGTGGACGAGCGTCAGGCGCCGGAGCTCTACGCGCTGGTGAGGCAGCTTGCGGCAAATGCCGGACTGCCGATGCCCCGCGTATACCATGGAGAATCCGCAGCCGAACGCGTTTGCCACTGGCCGCAACTCCGAGCACGCCGCGGTCGCCGTGACCACTGGCCTGATGCAGATGGTGAACCGCGATGAGCTTGCCGGCGTGCTGGCGCATGAGCTCGGGCATGTCAAGCATCGCGATACGCTGCTGATGACGCTCACCGCGACCATCGCAGGGGCCATCTCCATGCTTGCCAATTTCGGTTTCTATTTCGGCGGCGCGCGCAGCAACAACAACAATGTCGGTCTGATCGGCTCGATCCTGCTGCTCATCCTCGGACCGCTCGCGGCGGGCCTCGTGCAGATGGCGATCAGCCGCACGCGCGAATACGAGGCCGACCGCGAGGGCGCCGAGATCTCGCGGCGTCCGTTGTCGCTCGCCTCTGCGCTGCGCAAGATCGCCGGCGCCGCCGAGGAGATTCCCAACATTCCGGCCGAGCGCAATCCCGCCTCGGCGCATCTCTTCATCGTCAACCCGCTGTCCGGCGCGGGCATGGACAATCTGTTCTCGACCCATCCCAACGTCGAGAACCGAATCGCGCGGCTGAACGAGATCGCCCGCGAGATGGGCCAGAGCGGCCCGGGCCGAGACGCCGGTCCTCTTGCCGAAGCCGCAGAGATTGCCGGCCCGTGGAAGCAGCCGCAGCGGCGTGTTGCCGGGCGCGGGCCTTGGGGCTAGGTCCTAGCTCCGGCAAAGCTTCTCAGGCCAACTCTAGATGAAGCCCTCTCGCAAAGAGACGCGGGACCGAGCCCACGCGCGAGACATGCAGGTCGGGCTTCCGGCCCGACGCGCCGCTGTCGAGCTGCTCGCTGCCGTGCTGCAGAGAAAGCAGGTCCTCGACGACGTTCTCGGCCGCTCCCTCGAACGAGGCGCGATGTTCGACCTGGCGGCGCGCGACCGCGCTCTCGCCCGGGCCATCGTCGCCGCAAGTCTCAGGCAAAAGGGCGAGCTCGACCGCGTGCTGTTCACCTTCCTCGAGCGCGGCCTGCCCGACAAGTCCGGCACGCTCTATCCAATCCTGCTCGCAGGCGCGGCGCAGCTCATCTTCCTTAAGACGCCGCCGCACGCGGCAATCGACCTTGCCGTGACGCTCGCCCAGTACGATCCCAAGGCCAAGCGCTACGACAAGCTTGTCAACGCCGTGCTGCGCCGGGTGGCAAACGAGGGCGAGGCGATCGCGAGCGCACTCGATGCCGCGCGGGTCAACACGCCCGACTGGCTCTGGTCGCGCTGGGTTTCCTATTGGGGCGAGGCGCGGGCGCATGCCATCGCTGAAGCCAATCTCATCGAGCCGCCGCTCGACCTCACCGTAAAGAACAATCCGGCGCTCTGGGCCGAGCGGCTCTCGGGCCGCGTGCTAGTGACTGGCAGTGTGCGACTGCTACCCAAAGGGCGCATCGAGTCACTTGCCAGCTATGACGAGGGCGCGTGGTGGGTGCAGGACGTCGCTGCCTCACTCCCGGCGAAGCTGCTCGGCCATGTCGCGGGGCAGCCCGTAGCAGACCTTTGCGCAGCGCCTGGGGGCAAGACGGCGCAGCTTGTCCTCGGCGGCGCCTCGGTCATCGCTGTCGACAACTCGAAGACGCGGCTCAAGCTGCTCGCCGAGAATCTGAAGCGGCTTCACCTCGAGGCCGAGCTGGTCGAGGCCGATGCCGCGTCATGGCAACCGGGAGGGCTGTTCGACGCTGTGCTGCTCGATGCGCCTTGCTCCTCAACCGGCACCATCCGGCGTCATCCCGACATCCCCTATGTGAAATCGGCAAAGGACATCGAGGCGCTTGCCGCGCTCCAGGCCCGCCTCCTCGACAATGCCGCGCGGCTCGTCAGGCCTGGCGGTAAGCTCGTCTATTCGACCTGCTCGCTCGAGCCTGAGGAAGGCGAGGCGCAGATTGCCGCCTTCCTCACCCGCAACGCCGCCTTCAGCATCGATCCCATCAGCCCAGCTGAGCTTTACGGCCAAGCGCAATGGATCGAACCTTCCGGCTGCCTCAGGACCTTCCCCTACGAGCTCAAACTCGATTCCGCTGAGTGGAGCGGGATGGACGGGTTTTTCGCGGCCCGCCTTGTCCGCGGCAGTTAAGCTTCGGCCAAGTATCGCACTTGATCGAAACCCTCCGCCGCCCGACAATGCTGCACCTTGAGCATGCGCGCGGGGCGGCCTTGCATCTGCTAAAAGGGCGGGGCGGCAGCTTGGAGACAAATCACGATGGCGGGCACTGATCCTCAGCCCTATGAACGCGGTCCGCGCGTAGACGCGGGGCGCCTCAGCGGGCCCAGTCCGCTCCGCCGTATCATGCTCGCCGGCATGGCGAGCTTGAGTTACCCCGGGACGAGGGCCGAGCAATTGCTGCTCGCCCCGCAGGAGCTCAGGACTGCTGACCCAAGCTTTGCCACCGAGCTTTACAACGGCCATTTCGGCCTTGCCGGCAAACTCGCCGAGGTCGACACCGAGTCGCCCTTCGAGATCGATCCTCCGTCGGAGGGGTGGGCGCGCGAACTCTATGGCTTCGGCTGGCTCCGACATCTCCGCGCCGCCGGCAGCGAGCTCTCGCGCGAGCAGGCCAAGGTTCTTGTCAACGATTTCATCGCGCTCAAGCGTTCGCTGCCCGGCCTTGCCTGGCAGCCGGAGATCGTGGGCCGCAGGGTCATCTCCTGGCTGTCGAACTCGGTGCTCGTGCTCGATACCGGCGAGCCGCAGGCCTACGAGACCTTCCTCAGGGCGCTCTCTTCGCAGCTCCGCTATCTCTCGGCGAGCTATCGCGACGCGCCGGACGGCGTGCCCCGCCTCGTTTCGTTGATGGCGCTCGTCTATGCCGGACTTTGCATCGCCGAGCAGCAGGCCGTGGTCGAGCGATATACGCGGCCTCTGTGCAAGGAACTCGAGCGCCAGATCCTCCCCGACGGCGGCCATATCTCGCGGAACCCCGAAGCGCTCGTCGAGCTTCTGCTCGACCTCCTCCCGCTCAAGCAATGTTTCGTGGCGCGCGACCGGCCGCCGCCCAAGGAGCTGACCGATTCGATCGAGCGCATCATGCCCATGCTCCGCTTCTTCAGGACCTGCGACGGCACGCTGACGCGCTTCAACGGCGCAGGCCCCACCCCGACCGACGCGCTTGCCACCGCGCTCGCCTATGACGACGTCAAGGGCGCGCCGGTGCGCTATGCAGCGAACTCCGCCTATGCGCGGCTCGAATGCGGCTCGACGCTATTCATCTGCGACATCGGCCCGACGCCCGCAGCCTCGCTCAGCATTACGGCGCATGCAGGCTTCCTCTCCTTCGAGATGAGCTCCGGCAACGCGCCGATGATCGTCAATTGCGGCACGCCGTCGGTCGATCACGATGAGTGGCGCCCGTTCTCCCGCTCCACGCCCGCGCATTCGACGCTGACATTCGAGGATGTCTCTTCCGGCGAATTCGGAACGTCCGGCACCAATGGCGCGCTGCCGACAGTAGACGCGCGGTTGCTCGGTCCTGCGAACGCGCAAGCCACGCTCAGCGATCAGGTCGACAGCACCGACAACATCAGGATCAGGGGCTCGCATGACGGCTATCTCGAGCGCTTCGGGGTAACTCATGCGCGGCAGATGCTGATTGCGCCGAACGGGCTCCTCATCTCGGCCGAGGACAAGCTCTCCGCGCCACAGGGCCTGAAGAGCCCGGACGAAAACCTGATCGCCGGCGACTACGCCGTCCGCTTCCATCTGCATCCGAGTGTGCGTGCAGAGCTTGGGTCCGACGGCCAGAGCGTCGAACTGAGGCTCAAGAACGGCGAGGCTTGGCGCATCACCTCGAACGCGTCAGAGACCACCCTTGAGCAGAGCTTCTTCCTCGCCGACGCGCGCGGGCCGCAGTCCACTTCGCAGGTCGTGCTTGGCGGCTTCATAGGCGAGGCCAGCGAAGTCAGGATCGTGTGGAACATCGAGCGCAAGGGAGAGGCGGGCGGCAACGGCACTCTCGTCGATCCGAACGACCCCGCCCCCGCTGCAGTCTGATCTCATGTCGACGCCAAAGATTGCCCGCGCGCTGCTCTCGGTCAGCGACAAGACCGGTCTGGTCGATTTCGCCAAGGGGCTGGCCCGCTACGGCATCGAGATCGTCTCGACCGGCGGCACCGCCAGACTGCTGCGCGAGGCCGGAGTCCAAGTCACCGACGTCGCCGATATCACGCAGGTCCCCGAGATGATGGACGGCCGGGTCAAGACGCTGCATCCCAAGATCCACGGCGGGCTGCTCGCGGTGCGTGGAAACGAGGTGCACGAGAAGGCGCTCGCCGATCACGCGATCTCCGCCATCGACGTGCTTGCGGTGAATCTCTATCCGTTCGAGGCGACCGTCGGCTCAGGCGGTGATTTCGCTGAGTGCATCGAGAACATCGACATCGGCGGCCCTGCGCTCATCCGCGCCGGCGCCAAGAATCACGCGAGCGTCACCGTCGTGGTCGAGCCCGCGGACTACGCCATCGTGCTTGCCGAGATGGAAAGAAACAGCGGGACAACCACGCCTGAGCTGCGCAAGTCTCTTGCTGCCAAGGCCTTCGCCCGCACCGCCGCCTATGACGCCGCGATCTCGTCCTGGTTCGCCGACACGCTCGGCGAGCGCACGCCGAAGATCGAGGTCATTGCCGGCACGCTCGCCGAGGCGCTGCGCTACGGCGAGAACCCGCATCAATGGGCCGCCTTCTACCACACAAACGAGAGGCGCTTCGGCGTCGCCACCGCGACGCAGGTGCAAGGCAAGGAGCTGTCCTACAACAATCTCAACGACACCGATGCGGCCTACGAGCTGGTGGCCGAGTTTGACCCTGAGGCGAGTGCCGCTGTGGCCATCATCAAGCACGCCAACCCGTGCGGCGTAGCGCTTGGCGAGACGCAAGCTGAAGCCTACCGCAAGGCCTATGCCTGCGATCCGGTCAGCGCCTATGGCGGCATCGTCGCCCTGAACCGCATGCTCGACGCCGAGGCCGCGCGCGAGATCGTCACGATCTTTACCGAGGTCATCATCGCCCCCGACGCAAGCGACGAGGCCAAGGCGATCGTGGCGGAGAAGAAGAACCTCAGGCTCCTCCTTGCCGGCGGCCTTCCCGACTCGAAGGCGCAAGGCGTGACGTTTCGCTCGCTGTCGGGCGGATTCCTCCTTCAGGCCAGCGACAACGAAGTGGTGTCGGATCTCGATCTCAGGGTCGTGACCAAGAGGAAGCCGAGCAACGAGGAGTTCGCCGACCTCATCTTCGCCTTCGCCGTGGCGAAGCACGTGAAGTCGAACGCCATCGTCTATGCCAGGGACGGCGCCACCGTCGGCATCGGCGCCGGGCAAATGTCGCGCGTCGATGCGGCGCGCATGGCGGCGTGGAAAGCGGACGAGGCCGCCAAGGCGCAAGGGGTGAAGAGCCTGACCGAAGGCTCGGTCGCGGCGTCAGACGCCTTCTTTCCCTTCCCCGACGGTTTGCAGGTGATCGCGGAGGCCGGCGCGCGAGCCGTGATCCAGCCCGGCGGCTCGCTGCGCGACGACGAAGTCATCGCCGCCGCCGACGCCGCCGGCCTCGCCATGGTCTTCACCGGGATGCGCCACTTCCGGCATTAGGACTGCTTGCGTCCGCTGGTGAGCCAAAGCCGACTGGGGACAGGCCTCCGGCGTCTCACGCGTCCGCTTTTGGCCGCCTCGTGGCAGCCGGGAATGCAGCAGAACACGGCAACGTGACCAGCCGTTGATCGCGTGCGCGGAATAAAGGCCCTCCAAGCGAGTCTCCTCACTGATCGGGCGTGAGTGCCCGCATGACAGCAATCGAGAAGGAGACGACCATGATGTGCAGCAAAGATTTGCCCACGTTGCGCTGATCGCTGCCATCTTGCGCGCCGGCGGTAATCGCGAACTAGAATTTGGCGGCCGGGATTTGCCCACAGAGCCCCGGTTGGCGACCCCTACCGGAGTCCATGCGACTACTCATCCACCTACGGTACCAACGGCTGTGGAGGTTAGGGGCGACTCGATATCAGTTGGGTGACTCCAATCGGACAGTTTGCAGGCGGCGCCGAGGCTGGCGCGCGAGCCGTGATCCAGCCCGGCGGCTCGCTGCGCGACGACGAGATGATCGCGGCATCCACCGGCCTTACGATGCGAGCAAAAAAGGCGGCAGCGAATTGTGGCTCGCTGCCGCCTCGTTCGCTTCAGAAGAAAATGCTGATCTCAACCACACTCCAGCGGCGGCGGGGACTAGTTGTTCTTCCCCTTACCAGAAGGCGGCCCACTCGGGGCATGACGTATCAACGATCGGATTTTGAATGTTCTGATCGGCCCACGTCATGAGGGAATGTGATCGAAGTCCTGCGGCGTGATTGCAGCGTTCACTAAGTTGCCGAGTCCGATTGCGGATTCGGGGATGATGATGGCCTTGACCAGGTTCAGCTCACCCCTTTCCTTTAGGACACGGATCATGTGCAGTAGATGGATCCCCGACTGTGAATGCGGGGAAACGATGGCGCCGCCTAGGCGCTCGACCAGATCCGCCATCGCGCGTCCGTCCCAGGTGCTGTCCGGCGCGACCGTAGTCGGAACGCAAGTCGCGCAGTTGGAGCTGGGAAGCAGGGCCTCGAAATTGGGGACCACCTGTTTGTAGTAATTCAAGGCCAAGTAGGCATTGTTAGCGGGATTGGGCGCTGGCCCGATGGCTCCCACGCGCGCCTGAATGTTCGCGTCAATGGAGCTATCCATGGGCGGTATGGGAAAAGCAGGCGGGTAATTGCCATGCCCCTCCGATGGTGGGTTTGTCTCCGCTGGATCCGGGTCGCCCGGATCGCCATGGCGTATCATCGTCCCATTGACGATGTTGGAGCCCGCCGGGATCATGTGGCCGAACCAAAGTCTCCAGGTGCCATCGCTACTAGAGGTCGGAATATCCGGAAGCAGGGCTAATCCGCCCGCGACGTCGCCCGCATTTGGCCTTTGCCTCATGAATGACGCTCGAGTCGGAACCGGATCTTCCCCGTCCCGGCTGATCCATCACAAAGGTAGCCAGGTTGTCGCGCACCGCATGTGCCAGCCAACCTTCGGTTCCGTTCGGCGTCGCATCCACGTCCGCCCCGGTGTGATTGGATCCATGGACCAGGATCAGCGGCCACTGGCGGCGCTTGTTGGGGATCTGGAACTGAACATATGACTGGCCAATGATGACCTGCTGCGGGTCGCCCGCGGTTGAGGAACTCGCAAAATTCGTAAACTTTAGGCACGCCGCCGACGAAGAAGGCGCCCTGGTCGCATATGTCTAAGCCCTTCCCGATCAGGAACCGCTTCTTGAGCGGGTTCACCGGATCAGCTGGGTTCGCCCAGCTCGTGCTTGCGGCAGCGACCGCAAACAAGATAGCGGCCGTGAGGCTATAGCTCGCGGACCGTAAGAGTTCGCGTTTCATGTTGACCTCCAGAGGGTAGAAGCAGACGCAGCACTATCGGTCCGACCCTGGAGAGAAGTCTTTCAGAGTTCTGCCAGATTGCAGAATTGCGCCACGAGCGACGAAGGGGCACCCAACTTGATTGGAGGCGGGTACAGTTGGCAGAAAATCACATGCTCACTTATTCCCGCGCACAAAAGCTAATTTACACTGCACTCACCTAGTCCACTTGAAGGGCGCATCATGAGGCGTTCATGAAGCGGGACGAGGTGCGGCGCCTGCGGGCTTCGTCGCAACGAAGCACCCGGGTGGCATCGGAGCTCCTCCCGGAACCACTAGGAGTCCCTGCTAGGAGCTGGCTGATCGACCGGCTTACGCCGGCAACAAAAAACGAGGCCCGGTGCCGAAAAGACGTCGCAAATGAGCATGCGCTACCGGCCTCCCGCCTTCGCGAAGCCCGCTTCGGTGGGCGAAGCAAGGCTGGCCTACAGATGCGCGTGTGGCGCGCCGAGAGGCGCCCGCCGCGATCCCAAAAGGATCGTGGACACTAAGAGGTTTGCGCTTTTCGGCGCGCCATCCCCCTTCATCTGAAGGGGAAAGTTCTTTGACATAACCTCGCGCGCTCGCGCGGTGAGGCGATGAACCACGCCGTGTCAGGACCACGAGACTCGGGGCTATGCCGAGTCGCTGTCAGCCTGCGGGCATGCCCATCTTGGCGAGGAACAGTTGGTTGCCTGCTTCCCGCAGGCGCCGGCAAACCTCCCGGCCCATGTTCATCTGGATCAGCGTGAACTGCTTCAAGTCCAGTGCGTAGAGCCGGTGGAGATTAGCCGCGAAAATACAAATCGCGGTGCAGTCTTCGACGGCGCGGACGGAGGCGCTGCGTTGACCGTGATCCATCACCGCCATCTCACCAAAGCAGTCGCCCTCCTGCAAAATGGAGATAACGTGCTCTTGTTCGCCCCAGGATTTCACGACTGCGACTTTCCCCGTCTGAAGGACGAACATCGAGTCGGCTTGGTCGTGTTCACGGAAAAAGAAGTCGTTCGCCGGCACGAACACGACCGGGCACAAGGTGAGCAGGAATTGAAGGATGTCGGCGCGAATTCCGCCGAACAC
>Ga0207691_10007528_pt1 | contig 10481 bp, 12 predicted proteins | sample KBSM13metaG_FD_184327 | JGI IMG/M metagenome (GOLD analysis project Ga0207691, IMG submission 184327) | Miscanthus rhizosphere microbial communities from Kellogg Biological Station, Michigan, USA - KBS M1-3 metaG (SPAdes) (version 2) | ecosystem: Host-associated > Plants > Roots > Rhizosphere >... | reverse complement strand
AGGGGTTCGGGTGCAGTCAGCCGATCCGCAGCCGGATGGATGACAAGCGCGATCTCGAAGATCTGGCGAGTCTCTCGGCGGCGGCACGAACGCAGTTCTATGTCGTGCAGCCGAACAACGCGATGCTGATCGATGCCAGCCGCAAGCTGCCGACGGGTTTGCCGGAGGCTGACATACAAAACCGCGACAAGGCGACGAACACGCTGGAGGACATTGCAGGCGTCACCGGAGGAGACTTCTTCCGCCTGTCCGGCACTGCCGATGCCGTGTTCGAGCGCGTCCTGCGGGAAACCGCGGCCTACTACGAGCTGGCCTTCGAGCCGCTCGAAAGCGAGCGTAACGGCAAAGATCACTCGATCAGCATCAGGGTGAATCGCCCCAAAGTCACGGTCCGCGCGCGGCCGTCCTTCAGCATCAATTCCCACCGATAGCTCATTGCGGGCATGGTCACAAGCCGGTCCCCTTTACCGTCCATCAACTGACAGTCGCATATCGGCCCATCGTGACGACGAGGTCCGCCACTCACGCCTCTGCGTACCGCCGCTCGCACCCCCGAAAACAACGACGCCGTGCTGTCGGTGGAGATCGCCACGATGAACGGCGCGGCGGCGGCACCGTTCTCCGGCACCGCGGCTCACGTCGTGTGTGTGCTGTTGCCGGGCGAGATCTTGAGAGCTGCGTAAGCGCGGCGGTGATCCGCCGTCGAGTAGACTCGGATGATGAAGTGGCTCGGCGCCGTGCTCATCGGGCTCGGTCTTTTTCTGCTTGGGCGTGGGCTAGTACGCTGGAACGATCCGCCGCTCAGGAACCCGAAATACTATTACGGCACCAGTCAACAACTCGTGGACGTATGCTCCGGCGTGATTCTCGCGACCTCCGGTGTTCTGGCGTATCGCACCGGTCGACTGCCGAGATAGGTGGATAGAGGTGAATGACCTGGCTGCCGACCGCCACGGCTGTCGTCGTCGTTCTTCTGGTGTGGAGCCTCAGTCAGGCCCCACCCGGCGTGGGGCATGTTCAGGTTGAACAGGGGGAGGGTTCCCGACACGCGCCGCGACGGACGACCTGGTCGCGCGCCTGACGGCGGCGATCAATCGCGGCGGCGACCTGGACCCGCTTCTCGACGCGCTACGCGCCTCGGAGGCGCAACGCGCGAATCTCCACCGGAAGATGACGCGCTCGACACGGCGCCGCGCGCAGTGAAGCTCGACCCCGCCGCCCAGCGACCTCCTACGGGTCAAACGGGTTGGGGACGCCAACTTTCGTGCGTATGCGACGACTCGCCAGCGCGATCGAGACGGTCTTCGCAGGGCACGCGACGCGAAGCTCAATGACTGGAAGCGCCTACTTCGGTCGCGGCCCACGAAGGGGCAGACGGTGCGTAGCAACCTGCTCGACGGGCCGATCCTGGCGGGCGCGCCGGAAGGCGACGCGGTGCCGTGTGAAGTGCGCGGCATAGAGGCTGTGCCGATGCGAACGCTGCCACACAAAGAACGAGGCGTTCGCCAGCAGCAACGCGGGTTAAGTCGCCTGCGCGAATGATTTCAGTTGACCGCACTTCGGGCAACGAAATGTCACAATCGGTAGCCGCTGCTTGTCGCCTACCACGGAACCCCAAACATTCCGCCTTGCTGTTCCCTCGGCCCATGAAGACTGTTTGCTCCATTCATTTCCAGTGAAATCGACGATGAAACCCGAGTCCATGGGCACCTTGCAGTCAGGGCAGGCGGGCGAACGCTGCGGCACGGTTCCTCCTTTGCGACGGCACCTAACGGCTGACCTGACTAATAGTATGCACGGGACCGAACGCCCAACGGGTACCGGGATTGATTACCAACCGGAATTCAACGGCCTATGGATATCGGATCGGGCGGCCTGATCCGATCTTGAGCGCTTTCGGGAGGAGTTTCCTCTTCGTCATTTTCTCAAATGCAGCCTCTGCGGTCGGCCGCTGACGGCCAGCTTTCATACGGGCCGCAAGGGCAAGAAATACGGCTACTACTCTTGCCGCGAGCGATGTACCCGTTCGTTTCGTATCGATGCCGTGGAGCAAGATTCGCGAGCCATCTCGCGAACCTCGCACCAGCCCAAGCGATTCTCAGAGTGACGCTGCACGCCGTACAACGGGTCTGGCGCGAGAGACACGAGGCGGAGCGCCGAGAGGCCCTCTCCTTAGCTGACCGAAAGGATAGATTGCGGCGAGAGCGAGAGCAGGTAACTCGCGCCTTCCTGTACGAGCGGCAAATCGACAGGTCGGTCTTCGACGCCGAGATTCAACGGATTGCGTCTCAGGAGGCCGATGCCGAGGAGCGGCTACGGCAGTTGGAAACGGGAGGAATGGAGGACACGGAGACCTTGCTTCAGTTCGCGGAGACGCTTGTCTCCGCACCGCACAGATGGTGGAAAGACTCGGGGCCTCACCAGCGAGCCGTGTTGCAGCAGGTCTTCTTCCCCGCAGGCATTCCGTACGGCCCCGATGGATTTGGAACCGCTGAAACGTGCCCTTTTTTTCGGGCTGAAGGAGGGAGGTGAACTGGAAATCGAGCGGTTGGCGTCCCCAACGGGATTCGAACCCGTGTTTTGGCCTTGAAAGGGCCACGTCCTGGGCCTCTGGACGATGGGGACGTCTACGGTAGAGCGCCGATCTTCACGATCATAGCACGGCGTCCTCAACCGGCCGATTTCTCAGCCAGCCGCGGCCGGGCCGACAACAACGCCTCGATCGCGTCGGCCAGGTGTTCGTCGGTGATGTGGTGATCGCCGCGGCTGACGCGCAGGCCTTGCGCCGTCATCAGCACGTCGACGGCACGAACTCCTTCCGGCGCCTCGAACTTGTAGCACGCCAGCTCCACTTTCAGGCCGTTGGGATCGTGCAGGTAGATCGAGTCCATGAAGCCGCGGTCGCGCTCGATGAAGTCGATCCCGCGCGCCCGCAGGCGCGCCGGCGCCTGCTGCAGCGTCGCGCGCGAGACGTTGAACGCGATGTGCTCGACGCAGCCGATCTCGCGCGGCGCGTCGCGGCGCGCGTCTTCGCGCGACTCGTTCGTGAAGACGGTCAACAGCCGCCCGTCGCCGGGATCGAAGTAGAGGTGATTCTCGTCCGGCTTGCCGAGGTTGGGCTGCTCCATGACGAACGGCATGCCCAGCGCCCCCTCCCAGAAATCGATGGCGCTCTGCCGCGTCGACCCGACGATGGTGATGTGATGGACGCCCTGGACCTGCACCTTCTTCACGGCGACTCCTTCGAGGTCGGCGCGCTTGGCCGTCTACCGTTAACCGTTAACCGTCAACCGTCAACCGTCAACCGTCAACCGTCAACCGGCTACTGCCCGATGACGCGCCGCAGCACCTGCTGATAGCGCGGATCGACGTCCGCCCGCGCGAACACCGGATAGTGCTTCCACTGCATGAACTCGAGCGCGTGGTCCTCGTAGGCGCGCTCCAGGGCTTCGGCGGCAGCGTCCCGATCCCCCAGCGCATCGTAGAGGGCGGCCATGCCGTACGACGAGACGTATTGGCGGCGCGAACGATCGCGCAGATCCTGCAGGATGCGGCGCGCCTCCTCCGGACGTCCGGCCATGGCTGCGGCGTACCCCTGATAAGCGATGAACCGGCTGTTGTCCGGAGAGATCGCGACCGCGCGCTGCAGCGCCTCGACCGCCTCGCGCCACCGTCCCATCAGCGCGTACGTGACCCCGATCTGGTACTGCACGCGCGCCAGCTGCGGGTTGAGCGTCGTGGCGCGCCGGAACTCGTCGAGGGCGCGATCGAACTGACCGCGATCGCGGAGGATCATCCCGGCATTCAGCGCGCCCTGCGCCGACAGCGGGTCCACGCCGGACCCCTGGGATGACGCCGGCTCGAGCTGCGCGGCGCGCTGCGCTTCCCGCCGGCCGGCCTCGGGCTGCCAGTAATAGTCGGACAGGATCGAGGCGCGGACGCGATGCGCCAACGCCAGCCCGTCGTCGAGCGCGAGCGCCTGTCGCACCGCGGCATCGGCGCGCGGGATCACGTCGCGCGGCGCGAACTGCCCGGCATACACCAGCTGCAGCCGCGCCTGCCCGAGCCAGGCATACGCGGAGGCGAAACCCGGCTGCAGGCGCGTCGCCTGCTCGAAATAGTCCGCCGCGGCGCGGAAGCCGTCGACATTCTCGCGTCCCATCGCGGCCACGCCTTTGAGAAACAGCGCGTCCGCCGCCGGCGTGACCTGCGGGCGCCGCATCTCCGTGAAGGCGACAGCGGCGAGCGCAACCACCGCCACGCCGATCATGGCCGCCAGGCGCAGCCCCTGGCGCGGCGATCCGCTCGCCCGGACGATCACCGCGTCCGGCGGCTGATCCAGCGGAACCACCGCGGCGATGAACCGGTAGCCGCGCCGCGGCACCGTCTCGACGAAGCGCGGCTGCGCGGCCGAATCGCCCAGCGCGTCCCGCAGCTTCCGCACGGCGCTGCTCAGGCCGGCGTCGAAATCCACGAACGTGTCGGCCGGCCACAGCGCCTGCCGGATCTCTTCGCGCGTCACGACCTCGCCGCGGCGATCGAGCAGCAGCACGAGGATCCGGAACGGCTGCTCGGCCAGCCGGATCTTGAGGCCGTGCTTCCGCAGCTCACCCGATCGGCAATCAATCTCGAAGGGACCGAAGCGACGAACCGGCGATGAGGGCATCGATCACGCTCCCGGCGAACGCCTGTCGATGGAGCAGTTTACACGGTGAAGCAAAAGTCAGCGAGAAGTCAGGATGCTTCCGGGCGGGCCGGCGATAGAGTGCGCGGACCCCCACCACAGGAGGCTCCACGAATGGTTCGCCAGTCACGCTCGCGCGCGATCATGATCGCGCTGACTCTCTCCGCCACTGCCGCGCTCGGAACGGTCGCCCGCACCGCGCCGCAAGGGCATCACCCTGTTGCAACCGGCGGCCCGTGTCCGCTCGACCCTGCGCTCACCTGCGTCATGAGCGGCCTGGACAGTCCACGCGGACTCGCCTTCGGCCCTGAAGGCGCGCTCTACGTCGTCGAAGCCGGCAGCGGCGCCGGCGTCGGTGTCATCATTACCCCGGCGACCGACCCTCGCTGCTTCCTGACCAACATCGGCAGCCGGCAGTGTTATGGGACGACGGGCGCCGTCACGCGGCTGTGGCGCGACACGCAGGAGCGCATCGTCACGGGGCTGCCGTCGACGTCGTTTCCGAAGGGTCCGCGCGGCCTCGGCGCAGCCGACATCGGGTTCAACGGGCGCGGCGACGCCTACGTCACGATCGGATGGGAAAACGATCCGACGGCGCGCTTCACCAATCCACTGCTTCCCGATCTGCCGCAATTCGCCAATCTCATTCATGTGAACGCGAGCGGCGGCTGGCGCAGCGTCGCCGACCTCGGGGCGTTCGAAGCCGACACGAACCCGGATCGCGGCCAGGTCGATACGGATCCGTTCGGCCTGCTGGTCGAACCCGACGGCGTCGTCATCGCGGACGCCGGCGCCAACGATCTGATTCGCGTCTCGCGCAGCGGCGAGGTGTCGCTGCTGGCGACGTTCCCGTCGCGCAGCTCGACACCGCCCCGGCCGTCGTTCGCGCCGCCGCCCAACCTGCAGACGAGCGACGCCGTCCCGACCTGTGTCGTCGCCGGTCCCGACGGCGCCTACTACATCGGCGAACTGACCGGAATCCCCTTCACCGACAAGCGCGCGAACATCTACCGTCTCGATCCCGCGACCGACGCGGTCCCCCACACGTTCACGCTCGACGAGGCGTTCCTCACGGGCTTCAAGAACATCATCGACATGGCGTTTGCCGACGATGGGACGCTGTACGTCCTGCAGCATGCGACCGGCGCGCTGCAGATGACCGGCCTGGGTGTGCTCATCAAGGTGGTGCCGGACAAGAGCCAGAGCGACGTCCGCCTGCAATACCAGCTGGGGACGCGCGGCACGGTGATCGCGGATCTCCACGAGCCCACGTCGGTCGTGATCGGACCCGACGACAACCTCTATGTGAGCATCCGCGGCACGACTGCCGGCGGCGGTGAAGTGATCCGGGTACCCCGGCAGCCCTGACCGCAAAGCAGTAGCAGCTCAGGGCAGCACGCGGATCTTGATCGCGCGGTAGGCGACACGATCGCCGTGATCCTGCAGCGCGATGTGGCCGCGCGGCTGGCGGCCGTAGGTGGGCACGTCGCGGAACATGCTCTGCTGCACGCGCGCGAGCCAGTCGGCGCTCCCCAGCTCGTAGGACACGACGTTCAAGCCGTTCAGCCAGTGTTCGACGTGATTCCCGTCCACCAGAATCCGCGCCTGGTTCCATGAACCGGCGGGACGCATGACGTCGGCCGGCGGCGCATAGAGCGCGTAGCACGCCCCGGCCGACGTGACGTCGGTGCCGCCGCCGGGATTGCGCGCGTTGTCGATGATCTGAAACTCGGGGCCGGAAAAGAACGTCAGATCGATCGCTTCGCTGACGCGATACATGATGCCGCTGTTGCCCCCCTCGCTGATCTGCCACTCGATGGTGAGCTCGAAGTTGGCGAACTCGTCGGCGGTGATCAGGTCGCCGGCCGCGCCGACGCGGGTCAGCGCGTCATCGAGCGGCTGCCATCCGTCGGGAACACCGGGCTGGCGGAAGCCGCGCCACCCGGCGGTCGTGCGGCCGTCGAACAGTAGCCGCCATCCGGCGGCGCGCTCGGCGTCGGTGAGCGTGTTCGGGCCCGCGGGCGCGGGAGCGGGTTGCTCAGTGGGCGTGGACGGCGCAGCCGGCGCAGCGGTGCGGCCGCTGGAACACCCGAGCGCCAGCATCGTCACCAGCAGCATCGCCCAGCGGCCCGCCATGCCGATCAGGATACGGCAAAGGCGGCGTCAATAGCGGACGGTCATGACCACGCCCCCGGCGCGGCGGCCGACCACGGGCGCGATGACAGTCCCAGGGACGGGCGACGCGTGTTGCGGAGAGGCTGCCTTGCCGATCCCGTGGCCGATCGCCGCGCCGGCGAGCATGCCGGCCGGGATCGCCCAGACGCCCCACGCGGCGAAGCAGCCGCCGCAGAACCCTCCGGTTTCGTTCTCCCCGTAGGTCTTCGCCAGCGACGCTACGACGACCGCCGCGCTGACGCCGCCGACGATCGCGCCGACCGTCGCGCCGTGCGCTCCACCGGATCCCGGCTGGGACGGCGACAGCTGCAAGGCTTCGCGCGCGGCCCACTGGCGGGCTGACGCGGCGGCGGCCGGCCGCGTTGCGACCGATGGTTCTTCGGCCCGGGCGAGTGTCACCGAAAAGACAGCGGCACAGAGAATCGGGGCGACAAGTCGAGGCGCAGGTTTCATGGACTCCTCCGGTGGTTCCGCGACTGCAGAACGGCTCGATCCCAGAGGCGCACTCAACCGCGAAACTGGCTCAACTTTGAGGTAATTCGACTGGGAGGCCGGCCTGTCAGAGGTGGGCGCCGGCCATGGCTTCGACGATGGCGCGGACACTTCGCCCGACGTCATCGCGCGCCGTGTCGATCGTCAGCCGCTCGACGTCCCACGGCCGGTAGTCCCGCGCCTCCACCTCGGACCAGGTCGGCAGGCGATGGCCGTCGATGTCAGGCGATCGGCGCTCGACGCGGCGCTGGTGTTCGGCGCGGTCGGAACACACGACCTCGACGTCGAGCGCGCGCACGCCGGCGCGCGCCGCCACGGCGCGCCACTCCGCACGCGTCAGCGGCCACGGGTTCACGCAGTCGGCGATCACCGTGCGCCCCAGCCGCAGGTTGTCCTCGGCGACGGCGTAGGCGACGCGGTAGCCCTCCCCTTCCACGCGCACGCCGGCCTGGCGCAGCGCCTGCTCGATCGAGTCGATGCGCAGGTGGGTGGCGGCGATCGTCCGCGCCAGCTCCCGCGCGATCGTCGTCTTGCCGACGCCGGGCAGCCCGCTCAGGACGATCAGCACCACGCCATCTCAGAGGCGTCTCAGGATGTCTACGGCGAGGATCGCGACCGCGAGCAGGCTGCCGACCGTGCGTACCATGTGCAGGCGCCCCCAGTCGTGCAGCAGCGCCACCGTCGCCGCATCGACCGGACGCGAGGTGTCGAGCAGCCGTCGATTGGTCGGCATGATGACGATCAACGTGTAGGGGGCCATCGCCGCGAGCAGCGCGCCACCGCCGAGTACGCCCGGCCCCTGCCCCGCCATGAACGCGGCGATGGCGCTGATGACACCGACGATCACCAGTCCAATCTGCATCGCCGCGGCGCGCTTGTAGCTCGGGCGCCACTGCGCGACGGCGGCGGCGCCGTCGAGCCGCAGGCGCGCCGGATGCTCGACGAAGGAGACGTACACGCACGCGCTGGCAAAGAACGAGGCGAAGACGAGCGCCAGCACTTCAAACGCCATCGCGACAGTTTAAGCTGGTTCCATGAGCGACACGCAGCGCAACACCGCGAACGCCAGGGCATTCTACGACCTGATGTTCAACCAGTGCCGCCCGGCGGAAGCGATGGCCCTCTACGCCGGCAGCCACTACACGCAGCACAACCCTGGAGTGGGCGACGGCAAGCAGGCCTTCATCGACTACTTCGAGCGCATGGCGCGCGAGTACCCGGGCAAGCGCGTCGAGTTCAAGCGCACCGTCGCCGAAGGGGACTTCGTCGTCCTGCACTGCCACCAGTACTGGCCCGGCGACGGCGACTGGGCGGGGATCGACATCTTCCGCTTCGACGGCGGCAAGATCGTCGAGCACTGGGACGTCCTGCAGCGCGTCCCCGCCGAGTCGGCCAACCCGAACACGATGTTCTGACAGGCTTCCCGTCTGTGCCACAATGCGGCCATGTGGCCCGCCCTCCCCCTCGATCAGTGGCGCGACACCCGCGACACGCTGCAGATGTGGATGCAGATGGCCGGCAAGGTCTGCCTGGCGCTGACCCCGCGCGTCAACCACTTCTGGAACATCGCCTTTCACCTGACGCCGCGCGGCATCATCACGCCGCTGATGTGGCAGAACGGGCGCACCTTCACGGTCCTCTTCGACCTGACGTCGCACGCGGTGGTCATCGAGATGTCGGACGGGAATCGCGAGACGATGCCGCTGCGGCCCGAGACGGTCGCCGCGTTCTACCAGCGGTTCATGGACACGCTGCACCGGATGGGCGTCGACGTGCGCATCTGGACGATGCCGGTGGAAGTGGAAGGACCGATCCGCTTCACGAAGGACGAGACGCACCGTTCGTACGACGCCGCGGCGGCGCACACCTTCCACCAGGTGCTGCTGGCGATCGCGCCGGTGCTGCAGCAGTTCCGCGCCGAGTTCATCGGCAAGTGCAGCCCGGTCCACTTCTTCTGGGGCAGCTTCGATCTCGCCTGCACGCGCTTCTCCGGACGCCGCGCGCCGGAGCGCCCGGGGGCGGACGCGATGACCCGCGAGTCGTACTCGCACGAAGTGATCAGCCACGGCTGGTGGCCTGGCGGCGGCCCGGTGAACGTGCCGGCCTTCTACGCCTATGCCGCGCCGGAGCCGGCAGGCCTGCGCGAAGCGCCGATCGGGCCGGCGGCGGCGTATTACAGCAGGGACTTCTCGGAGTTCATCCTGCCCTACGACGCCGTGCGGCAGTCGGCGTCGCCGGAGCAGGACCTGATGGCGTTCATGCGCACCACCTACGACGCGGCGGCGCAGCTGGCGCAGTGGAACCGCGCGGAGCTCGAAAGGATCGTCCCGTCATGACTTCGTCGAAGGCCTGCCAGCACATCGCCGGCCTGGAAACGCTGCGCACGCCGAAGGCCTACGAGTGCGAGACGTGCGTCAAGATCGGCGCCGACTGGGTTCACCTGCGCACGTGCCAGACGTGCGGCGTCACGCTCTGCTGCGACTCGTCACCGAACCGCCACGCCAGCAAGCACGCGCACAGCGCCAGCCACCCGGTGATCGCATCCGCGGAGCCGGGCGAGCGGTGGCTGTACTGCTTCCCTGACGACGCGTTCGCCGAGTATTGAAGACTTCGCTGTCACGCGCGTCAGCGCAGCCGTGCGCCGGCCAGCTGCGCGACGGCGCCGAGCGTGGTCTGCGCGGCGTTCAGTCCCAGCCTGAAGTCCTTGTCCGAATATGTGGTGAAGAGATCCGTCGGCTGGTGCCACTGCGGATCCCAGCCGCCGCCGATCTGCGCGCCGCGCTCGTTCTCACGCAGGCTCACCGACGCCACCAGATCCTGGAACCGGCCGGAGTCGGTGTTGGTCATGTGCGGCCCGACCGCGGCCGGATAGTCGGTGGCGTACTTCTCGTTCGCCGCGTGCAGCACCCAGGCGAGCGCCTGCGCCTCGGCGGCAAACTTCGACGTCTTCGCGAACTCGATGTTGACGTCCGCTTCCGGGCGCTGCTCCTTCGGCAGCGTCCCGTCGGCGTTGGGCATGCCGTGGTCGTAGAGCATCATGTCGTGCTGGATCATGCCGAGCCATGTCGGCTCGGGATACTTCCCCGACCCCGGCGGATCTTCTTTCCCCTGCAGATCCTTGCGCTGTGTG
>Ga0207691_10007526_pt1 | contig 10483 bp, 10 predicted proteins | sample KBSM13metaG_FD_184327 | JGI IMG/M metagenome (GOLD analysis project Ga0207691, IMG submission 184327) | Miscanthus rhizosphere microbial communities from Kellogg Biological Station, Michigan, USA - KBS M1-3 metaG (SPAdes) (version 2) | ecosystem: Host-associated > Plants > Roots > Rhizosphere >... | reverse complement strand
CCTGTTGATCATGATCGCAAGCTGTGTAAAAGAAAGAGAAGGATTTACTGACCTTAGCCAGACATCTGATCTGGTAATTCTAAATGGTGCTGGTACTAGTAATTTCAAAGCCGCTAATATTTTAGTCAATGCATCGTCAACTGATACGATTAAAAAAACCGTAATGGCAGTTCTTGCTTCTAATAATAGCAATAATACCTCCGTCACTGTTACAGTCGGCGTCGATAATGCAATCATTACCGCCTACAATACTGCTAATGGAACAAATTTCCAACCATTCCCTGCAAATGCCTTTAAGTTAGTAAGTAATACTATTACAATTAAGGGAGGATTAGAACATACAGGGGCTACCTCTCTTTGGGTATTTCAAGATAAATTGGATCCTGTTATTAGCTATATGTTGCCGATTAAAATAACTGATGGTGGCGGAAAAGCTTTGAGTAGTAACCAAAATATTATTTACTATAATGTAATTGGAAATCCGATAGCTGGAGATTATGAATTGTATGCTTCAAGATGGCTTGCTGCGGATTCGACAGGAGGTGCCGGTTCGGCAGATTTTTATGAGGAAGATGAAGGTGTTTATAGTTTTTCAGCGGCAAGTCCCACGCAAATTCAGGTTGACGGAGCATTTGGTGAAACCATTATTATTGATTTTACCAATACTAACGGTGTTTTGAGCAATTTTAAGGTGTCAAATCCTGCGGGTACGGCTGCAGCTCTAGGCGTTCCATCTTGGGGTCCTCCTGTGTTTGAAGCCGCTGACCCCATCCATGGTTATTATAAAATATTCCAGCAGTATAAAAATGCTTCTGGACTCACAAGAACTGTAGTTTATCAGTATATAAAGTTATAGTAAGAGGTCATCAAATTTTTGATGCTTTACACAAACAAGTTGAATTTAAAATCGAGCCACTTCAAAATATAATTTTGAAGTGGCTTCTTAATTCAATAAAGATTTAAAAAAAATGGAAGTATATGAGAACAAAATCTGTTTTCTTATTGTTATTTCTCTTTTTTTCAATTATCGCCAGAGCACAATCAGTTAATGCATTAAAGAAACAAACTCTTCATGGTATAGTAAAGAATGAAAAAAATAAAGGGGTACAAAATGCTTCTGTTATTGTGAAAGGAGAAGAGAAGGGAACTGTAACTGATAGTCTTGGTCTTTTTAAAATAGATGCAAATCCAAACTCAATTCTTATTATTGCTGCTGAAGGATATGAGCCAACAATGAAGCCGGTCAATGGAAAAGAGTTGATCATAGTTTTGGTGAAATCTCCTGATAATACCAACAATAACATCCTAAATGAAACGATCACTCAAAAGCAAGTTTACAATTCTGTGCAGGATTTTGGAAAAGCAGAAGCCGGCCGCGTTTACCAGGGATCTGCATTAACTGTATTTCATCGGAAAAAAGAGACACAAGGAAGCCGGTATTTGTTTAATTGGTGGGTAAATGGAACTATGCTTGACACAAATCTTGTTGTTATCAATACGGCCGATTTTAGTTTTAACTATGATAAGGTCGGAAAAAAACTATTAGCTACCCGTGATAAAAACACAATCATTGAAATAAATGATGTGGCGATAAATTCTTTTATACTGAAAACCGATACTTCTATCGCGAAGTTTGTAAAGATCCCTGCAATTAGCAAAAAGGAATTTTTGATCGAGTTGGTTAAAGACGAAGTCAAATATTCCTTGTATAAGTCGATGAAAACAACATTTCAAAAAGCCGATTATACCAATAATGGGCTTATCGAATCGGGAAAAAAGTATGATGAGTTTGTCGATGAATTTGAATACTATATTATTTTTCCGGGCGGCAACCAGTTTAAAAAAGTTGAATTAAAAAAGAAGTCTATCAGGGAAGCCCTGTCCGATGAAGAAGTAAAAGTTAAACAGTTTTTTTCTAAAAGTGAGAGTGGCGTTATCAATGAATTATTTCTTAAAGGATTGATATTATTTTTGAATCAATAGTTGCAGTTAGCTACTTTTACTAAAACTTCGATTAAAATGGATCAACCTCAACAACAACCTAACCAGCTCAATATAGAAATATCAGAAGAGGTAGCAGAAGGTTCTTATGCTAATCTCGCTATCATTACACATTCTCACGCAGAGTTTGTAATAGATTTTGTAAACGTGATGCCGGGTACACCAAAAAGTAAAGTGAAATCAAGAATAATTTTTACACCTCAGCATGCTAAAAGATTTATGAAGGCGCTGACAGAGAATATTTCACGTTATGAAGCTGCTAATGGTGGTATAAAAGATCTGGAAGATATTCAATTGCCACTCAATTTTGGTGGCCCCTCAGCGCAAGCATGAGGTCAAGTCAATAGTTTTTAGTCTTAAGTCAATAGTAGTTGAAGTCTATATAAATTTATCCGGATTATTTATCATATATAATACTAATTTGGCTACTTCATCATTTTCCGATTTCAATTCTTGGTATTCTTCATCGGTAAAATATTTACAGGCTAGTGAAAAGTCAAGCCAAACTTGTGTTTCTGCATTTTCCGTTTCTGAATCATTTAGTTTAGAGATATAATAATCCTTATATCTTTTTCTTTTATATGCTTCCACAATGTTGACACATACTGATCTTGAAGAATTTCTAATTTGAGATATTAAACCAAACTTTTCCTCTGCAGGAAATCTTTTTGATGAATAATAAATTCTCATTGCCAATGAAAATGCTTTTTGATAGCCAAGCAAAGACCTGTAATCTCCCATAATAAAATCTAATACTGAGTTACTAATAACTATTGACTCATGACTATTAACTCACAATAGTCCTTCATCTGCAAAACTGAAATAGCCTGCCTCACTTACTATCATGTGATCAAGTACTTTGATGTCAAAATATTTTGCAGCTTCTTTTATTTTTAACGTTAGTTCTTCATCAGCTCTGCTTGGCTTTAAACTGCCCGATGGATGATTATGACAAAGGATGATGCTGACAGCATCTTCTTCCAATGCTTTTTTAAGAATTATTCTAGGATCAGCAACTGTACCGGTTATTCCACCTTCACTTACAATTTCAAAATGATTGATCTTATTGGCCCTGTTTAAAAAAACCACTGCAAATACTTCATGCCGATAGTCTTTCAGTTTTGCCATAAAATAATCGGCAATATCATTGCTTGAAGAAATTATTTTCTTTTGAAGGGAGGTGCTTGCCTGCCTTCTTCTGCCTAATTCAAGTGCAGCTGAAATAGCAACCGCCTTCGCCTGGCCAATACCCTTTACCTTCATTAGATCCTTTACTGATAGTCTACCTAACTCAGATAAATTATCTTTACTGAGCTTTAAAATATCTTTTGCAAGATCAACTGCTGTTTTTTCTTTCGAACCATTTAATATAAGAATAGCAAGCAACTCGGAATCACTGAGAGTGTGAACCCCATTCAATAGTAATTTTTCTCTTGGCCTATCGTCTTTTGCCCATTGCTTTATAGAGTATTTCTGCTCTTGCATCACCCAAGATTAACAAATAATTTAGGCCCAGAAAATACAACTTTTAGGGCATAACCCTGAAGATTGAATCCAAACCCTTGAAAAGCTAAACCAGGACCGTATGAAAAAAAGATCCGTATCCCCAATTGGTGCACTGCATCCAATTTTATTTTTTGCCGGCGTTTATGTTGTCGTTTTATTTTTCTCCATTTTTATTTGTTCATCACTTTTTTATAGTTGCAACACAACTAGTGGTGGTAACTATTCCTCGAATGAGAAAAAAGCAAGCGAACCAGCCACGAATACGGTGGCAATAGCCTCAGTAAAATAGGACTGCATAATCATCAACATTTTTTCCCGTCACCTGTTTGATTTGGGGTGAAGTATTATCTTCGCCGCTCCAGAGAAATCCCTTTGGTGTAATCAAATCAAGTAATGTCAGCCGCTAAAATTTTTTCCGGTACGGGATCACAAGGCTTAGCAGAACAAATTTGCAAAAGCTACGGTAGCCGGCTTGGAAAAGTCAATATTCAACGTTTCAGCGACGGAGAGATCCTGCCCACCTTTATGGAGAGTATTAGGGGTGATTTTGTTTTTCTTGTCCAAAGCACCCATTCTCCTGCCGAGAATCTAATGGAACTCTTATTGATGATCGATGCTGCAAAAAGAGCATCAGCTTATAAGATCATTGCAGTGATCCCTTATTACGGTTATGCCCGCCAGGATAGGAAGGATAGGCCAAGAGTAGCAATAGGAAGTAAGCTGATTGCCAATATGATAGAAGCAGCTGGTGCTGATCGCTTGATAACAATGGATCTCCATGCTCCTCAAATACAGGGCTACTTTGATATCCCTGTTGACCACCTTGACAGCCACGCAGTTTTTATTCCTTACATAGAGAATCTGAAACTCGAAAACCTTACCTTTGCGGCCCCCGACGTAGGAAGTGCGAACAGGATAAGAGAGATCTCAAGTTATTTTGAAGCGGAGATGGTGATCTGTGATAAACACAGGAAAAGGGCAAATGAAATTGCAAGCATGGTAGTGATCGGGGATGTGACTGACCGGGATGTAGTAATTATCGATGACATCTGCGATACCGGAGGCACATTGGCAAAAAGCGCAGCTCTTTTAATGGAAAAAGGTGCAAGAAGTGTTAGGGCATTGATCACACACCCGGTATTAAGTGGAAAGGCTTATGAGAATATCGAGAAAAGTGTGTTGGATGAATTAGTGGTTTGTGACACAATTCCTTTAAGACAAACTACACCGAAAATAAAAGTGATATCAGTTGCTGAGCTATTTGCAGTGGCTATAAGGAATGCTTTTGAAAATAAAAGTATTACAAGTCTGTTTGTACACTCACAGCGAAAAGAGAGATGAATAGAATTAATGTAGTACAAGAGTGCGACGCAAGAAAAGCTAAATAGGATTACTAAAGCAGAGTAAATAATAATTAGAAAAAGGAGATTGCTTCTCCGCCTCCGGCGGATCGCAACAATAACGAGTAACTAATAAATAAACATAAAATGAAATCAATTACGATCGAAGGACAACTGAGGACCGAAACCGGGAAGAAAGCCACCCGCCAACTTCGCTCTCAGGATTTGGTGCCCGGTGTAATTTATGGCGGTGAAAAGGAGATCAGCTTTGCTGCTCCTTCCATGGCTTTTAAAACATTCGTGTACACACCAGAGTTTCAGAAAGCTGAAATTAAATTGGATGGCAAAACTTATAACTGCATTTTAAAAGATCTGCAGTTTGACAAAGTAACTGATAAACTGATCCATATTGACCTGATGGAATTGGTTGAAGACAAAAGAGTGATCGCTGATATTCCTATCAAATTTACGGGAGTATCAAAAGGTGTAAAGGAAGGTGGTCACCTGATCATTAAGATGAAATCTCTTAAGGTAAAATCTTTACCGAAGCATCTGAAAGAACAAATTGAAGTGGACATTACTAATCTTGAGCTGAATGGTAACATTCGTGTTGAAGATGTGAAAGAAGCCAATTATGAAATTCTTAATTCACCAAGAATTCCTATTGCATCAGTTGTATTAACACGTCAATTGAAACAGGAAGAAGCTACTGCTACACCTGCTGCCGGAGCTGCACCTGCTGCCGGAGCTGCTGCACCTGCTGGAGCCGCCGCACCTGCTGCTGCTGCGCCTGCTGCAAAAGAAAAAGGAAAAAAATAGTCGGAATGATCTTAATAGCAAACCCACTTCAATGGAAGTGGGTTTTTTGTTTCTTTGATTATTTTACAAAATGTGAAGTTGTTATCTTTAAATAGTTTATTGTAAAGGAGATGAAATTTTTAATCGTTGGCTTGGGAAATGCTGGTAATGAATATACCCACACAAGGCATAATATCGGCTTTGATGTAGTAAATGCTTTTGTTCAAAAACATACCGGAAAATTTTCTACAGGGAGATTGGCTTATGTTGCTGAAGTAAAATGGAAAGGCAAAATATTTATTTGCATTTGTCCAACTACTTATATGAACTTAAGCGGAACTGCTATTAAGTATTGGATGGATAAAGAAAAAATTGCGATTGAAAATATACTTGTAATTACAGATGATGTTTCATTACCGCTGAATAAAATGAGACTTCGTCCTTCGGGTAGTGATGGCGGACATAATGGATTGACAAGTGTGGAAGCGTCATTGGCATCAAGAGATTACCCACGATTGCGTTTTGGTATTGGTAACGATTACCCAAAAGGAATGCAGTCCGATTTCGTTTTAGGCAAATGGAGAAAAGAAGAAGAGCCATTAGTTAAAATAAAAATTGAAAAGGCTGTTGGAGTAATAGAAAGTTTTGCAACAAGGGGTTTAAGTCTTACCATGAATGATGTGAACAGTGCTGATTACTCGGTTTAAAAAATATCATTGTTGTTGTTGCCTTGACTTTTCATTCATTGTTCTTAATCGCTGGCAAAGGATCTTTATAAAACCTTTTGCCACCTCAGGTCTTTCATCCATCAATTCATAAAAAGGTTCCTGGTCTATTTTGTATAGAATGCAATCCGTATCGGCAGTGGCGCTGGCTGATCTTGTATCGGCATCAAGCAAAGAAAGTTCGCCGAAAACTTCTTTTTCTTTAAGTATTGCAAGGGTTGTATTCCCCTTATGAATTTTGATATTTCCTTGTTGAATAATATACATGCAATCACCTGTGTCTCCTTCCTTAAAAATTTCTGTGCCGAGTTCATATTCCATTTCTTTCATTAAGGGAGCAAGGTCGGCAAGAATATTTTCAGGAGTGTCTTTAAAAAGGTTAAGCGACTTAAGTACCAATACCTTTTCAATTAATAATAGCCTGTTTATATTTCCCGGTTCCATAATTTAAAAATAAACATTTCATTGAGCAAATAGCGCCGTTTCTTTCAACAGTATGTTTTCTGAATGAATGAATTTTTCGATAAGTCCCGGTGTAATGGCTGCACTTATTTTTTTTGAAATATACATGCTGCATGCCTTGGTCCATACATTATAAGTGATAGGTTTTTCTTCAAGAATTTTTGAAAGGATCTCTTGTGTTTGTGAAACCTTGCCTGGCGGCAAGAAACTTTTTAAAGAATTGCTGCGATATTCAATATCTGTTGGTTCATACAACTTATTAAAAGGAATAGCAAGCTCTTTTTTTACGATCATATCAATTAGTTCCATGGCATTGGCCACACTTTCTTTCTTTTTCATATCAAGTCCTTGTTTTATTTTGAATGCTTTTTCATGATCATAGAGACAACCAAAAAGGCATATCAAAATATTCCTGATCTCAATAAGCTCAATATTCAAAGAACTATTGATCAACGCATAATTCTCATCATGTTCGAGCAGGCTTTGCATATAAAGCAGCTCAGTTCCATAAATAATATATGCTAAGGAGATATCTTCTAATTTTTCTATCGTTTCCTCTGTTGCACGATATCTGCTTCTGTGTAATGATTTAGCAATGGCGCCAGCATAAGAAGGATATTTTTCCAGCAATTCGAAAAGTGTTGACTGCGCCTTTTGGCCTCCGATCTTTCCCAACACGGTAATAAGTTTTTCTTTTAAAAAAGTGTTGGTGTCATTGTTATAAATCTTCTTTAAAATAAATGGAATTGATTTTTCGCCAGCAGCCTGCAGAGAAGTTCCCACATGCAGAGGATGTTCCTTAAAGTAGGTCATTACTCTTTCCATTAACAAGGGCGTTGCTGATTCGCCAATTGCTTTAAAGGCGGCTAATCGCAAATCCCGGTCAGAAGTTGTAAAAAGACTTGCAAGATGCGGATGGCAATAAAGATCTTTTACCTCAGTAAGTACTTGCAGGGCCGTTTGTTTATCTTTTGTATGAGCTGATTGGAGAAGATCCGTAATAATATTTTCTGCATATTGACGATTTTCTTTATCATTACTTTTAAGCGTTCCTATAAGTGCCGCCGCTTTAATGCCTGCATCATGATGGTGCAAATAATGTTTTAAATAATGGTGTTCATTTTGCTCTTTGCATAGACTTTGTACAGCTAATACTTGTATCTCTTTGTTTTCACCATGATCTGCTAAAATTTTTAATTTGTCTTCAGCGCCTTTTATGTTCCGTGTTTGGATCAATAATAATGTTACTTTTTTTATATTGTCAGACGGATGATCAAGCAGCTTAAAAATTATGTCTTTGCTGCCACCACTGATCTGGCTATTCAGCATTTGTAAAATGTTTATTATCTCCGTCTCATTTCCTGTTTCTATTTTTTTCAATATTTGATGCTGGATCTCTTCATCAGAAAGTTTGAATTCATCCTGGCTAAAGAAACGACTGCTGATAGCTTTTAAAAGTGTATGATGATACGATCTGTTTACCAGTAAGATCGAAACGATCCAGCTAATTCCGAAAAAAGCAAGAATATAACAAATGGTTAATAGTTCATTTCCAGGCTTCAAATTATTTATTATGATCAGTAATACTCCTGCAAATAAAAAAGCAAATGGGTCCATGATCCCTTTCACAATTGCATGAGCTTTTGACCTTGCGTTCGGGTTCAGTGGTTGCATAACAGTCAAAAAAACCGGGTTAGTGATCGTAGTTCGTAAAACTTCAACAGCAATAGCAGCCATACCGAATGCATAAAAGACTAGTTTGCTTCCGCTGACTGCATATTGGGCAGAAATAATGATTATCAAAAGCCCCAATAATACCAGTGGCGTTATTAATAAGGATTTTTTTATTCCGATCGAGGTAACGATACGACCTGTGAGAATAATTTTTACCAATAAAGCAACGATCTGGGAAGCAGCCATGAACAGGATGATAAAAGTTGATAAGTCTTTATCATGTAGTTCCTTTACTTCAGTATAAAATGCATAATTAATAATTGCAAGACATGCTGAGATAATAAATGTGAGTACAGCCAATCTTCTAATGAGAGTATTTAATGTGTAGCGTTTAACGAATACTTTAAATCCTTTTCCCTGTATAAATTCAACATGATCCGTATGATGATGATGATGATGAACAACACCTGATTTCGACAATTGGTATAGAAATGGCAAAGCACCTAACATAAATGCAAATGCAGGCCAAAGCATATTCAATGGGCCGATCGCATGCACAAAAAAGTAAGCCATCGTATAGCCAATGAATTTTGCGGGTATATCCCCGCCACTTATTACTGCAAATAACCTTTTGCTTTGTCTTACATCGAACAAAGTGGAAGTAATGCTCCAAAAACATAAATTGCTTGCGAGATATAATACATAATACCATGCAAACGTGAGGTAATAAAACCAATCGCCTTTTATCCAATTGCTACTTAATTGAAAAACAAGAATGCTGACGGCCATCAGTATGATAACGATGGTGCCAACACGGGTAAGGTGGAAGCGATGTTCAAATTTGGTAAATACCCATCCAGTAATAAATAATAGGGGTGATGAAATGATCATTACCCAGGCAAGTTGCGAAGCAGAAAACTTTTCAAGAAAATGAGAAAATGATGCAGTGAAAAAAAAGGCGATCCCCGTACCCATAAAAAATTGAAGCCAGAAAAGTTGCGATACTACTTTCCATTCCGAGGGTCGTACATTAAGTAATTTCTGTAAAAAAGGTCTTCTGCTCATTTTGCCCAATTACTCCTTTCCTTTAAAATATTGAGGTGTTTCAATTTCATTTCATTCCTTTTACTGATCGATGTGCCGGTAAAATAATGATGCGATTCAAAAAATTTGATCTGAATATGATCCCAAATTATGTCTTCGGGTATTATTTTAAAAATGATAAATTCCTTATACAAGTTCCTGCTGATTGGTTCAAAATCATTCCTGCCAAGATAGTCAAGATCAGCATCACAAATTATTTGTTCTAACAGCGTATTCGGTGTTTGTGGGATCTTCGTAGCCATGATCATTCCGCAGACCTTTTTAATATCTTCTTCGCTGAAAACATTTTTTAAAGATTCGGAGGCGATCTCGCAACCTTTTTCCTCATGATTTTTATACACAAATAAAAAACCACTGTCATGAAAAATTGCAGCTGTCTTCAACAGTAACACATCATGTTTATCGGTGACCTTTTCCTGGATTGCAATCACTTCCGCTTGTTCCAGTACATCCAGGGTATGTGCTATATTATGATAGCCGAGCCGGGAGTCAAGCTCATCTTCGAGTCGCGATAAAATGGGTTGTTTTATACTTGTAAAAAGGTCAGGCACCAAAAAGCTTTTAACTAAGATAAGTATTGACAGGGAAAACCAATAGTAGTACCCGGGCATTTATCTGTTTAAATAAATTTACCGGGATTATGTTATATCCCGCTGTTTACCTATTTTAGCAGCCCGACGATCTTTCCGCCACACAAAATCCAGTTTTTTATGAAGCCTGAATATATGGGATGAACAGTCCATGAAGAATTGTATCCGATGTATTTAATTAAACAAGCCTGAGTATGAAGATATTTTGTATTGGCCGTAACTATGTAGCTCATGCCAAGGAATTGGGAAATGAGATACCAGATGAACCAGTGGTTTTTATGAA
>Ga0207691_10007522_pt1 | contig 10485 bp, 7 predicted proteins | sample KBSM13metaG_FD_184327 | JGI IMG/M metagenome (GOLD analysis project Ga0207691, IMG submission 184327) | Miscanthus rhizosphere microbial communities from Kellogg Biological Station, Michigan, USA - KBS M1-3 metaG (SPAdes) (version 2) | ecosystem: Host-associated > Plants > Roots > Rhizosphere >... | reverse complement strand
AGCGTCACCGTCCCGACCAATGTCGTGACGACGACGTCAAGCTATATCGACACGGGTGTGCTGCTGCAGGTGACCCCGCACATCAACGCGGGCGGGCTCATCACGCTCGACGTGCAGGCGGAGGTGAGCGACCCCGCTCCAACCGCCAACCCTGGCGACGCGCCGACGATCAACACCCGCTCCGTGCAGACGCTCGTCAACGTGCAGTCCGGGCAAACGATGGTGATGGGCGGCCTCATCGGCGAGACGACGGGCAATACGTCGAAGGGCCTGCCGCTCCTGTCGCGCATTCCGATCCTCGGGGGACTCTTCGGGGAGCAGCAGCTCACCAAGAACCGCACCGAGCTCGTGATGTTCATCACGCCCCGTGTCGTCGAGAACGAGAACGATCTCAAGAACACGATCGAGGACCTGCGCCGCCGGATGCAACAGATCGACGACACGTTCGACGTCTTCCGCCGCGCGAAGTCGCCCGATGCCTATTCCGACGCGCCGTCCGCCCTCCCGTCCGGCGCACCGCCTCCAATGCCGCCGGCAGCTGCGCCGCCGCCTGCGGCACCCCCCGCACCGAGGCCGTGAAAGTAGTTGGCGATCGAACCTGCAGACAACGAAGCGTCGCCGTTCCCCGACGGTTTTCAATCGAAAACATGGGAAAAGCGTCGCCAAGTCCCGACATTTCGATGTTGCTCGGCCGCAACAGACAATTTAGTACGTTTGCCCATCGCCGGCGCGCATTGACGCAGCATCAAGCTTTCGCTAGTCTCGGCTCGAGGATTGCGGCGCTGCGGGTGAAACATCGGAAAGGGCCGTTTTGGGAATCGCCCACTTTCATGTTCGCGGCATGGCGCTCACCTGACCAGGAATTTACAGGAGCAATCCGGATGATCGAGCGGGTTCTTGCGCGGGAATTTGCGGCAGGCGCGAAGGGCCCGCGCTGGTGGAAGCGGTGTGTCGGGCTCGCGGCGGTTGCTCTCCTGGCAGCGTGTGCCGCGATGGGCGGCCTCAGCAAGGATTCACCGGCTGCAGCGAAGGAAGCTGCGGTCGCCGAACGGGCGAACGCGCGGTGGCAGGCACTGATCAAGAGGAATTACGAGGAGGCGTACGGGTTTTTCAGCGCCTCCTCCAAGGAAGCGACGACCCTCGCCACGTTTCAGGCGAAAGTAGGGCCGATACAGTACCGTTCCGTGAAGATCGACAAGGTCGAATGCGCAGCCGAGGTGTGCACCGTCAAGCTGACGTTGACCTACGATTACCCGCCGGCAAAAGCGACGGGCGTCGTCACTCCACTGGACGAAAATTGGATCATCGACCGGGGGCAGGCTTGGTTTGTTTTCCGCGGGTAAGCGGTTTGTTGCAGGAATTCCACAATCCGGCGGCTGGGAGGCCGAATTGTTTGCCAGAATGAAGAAAGCTGTAATAACATCGGTGTGTTGTTGGTCTTGAAGCGAATCACTTTCAACTGCGTCAGAGAGGAGTTACCAAAAACCATGAACACGTTCAACAAGAAGTCGCTGTGCGTCGCGCTCGCTGCGACGGGCATGCTGGGCGCCGCTGGCGTCGCGCAGGCGGTGAACGTCAGCGAAAACGGGCTCGGCAATGTCCTGATCTACCCGTACTACACGGTGAACAAGGACAGCAACGGCAACTCGTACAACACGCTGATGTCAGTGGTCAACACGACCGCCAGCACGAAGGCGGTCAAGGTCCGGTTCCGTGAAGGCAAGAACAGCGCGGAAGTTTTGGACTTCAACGTTTTCCTGTCCCCGTTCGACGTCTGGACCGCGTCGCTCACGCCGACGGAAGCTGGCGGCGGTAAGATCACCACCACCGACAACAGCTGCACGATTCCTTCGAATACGTTCCTTAAGGCAGGCGTCGAGTTCCGCACGGGCGAGTTCGAGGCGACCGATAACAGCGTCGTCCGCACCTCGGAAGGGTACTTCGAAGTCTTCGAAATGGCGACGTACGCGGACGGCAGCGTCATCGGGATCAACTCCAAGCACTCCGGCGGCGTGCCGAAGAACTGCGCTCTGGTGACTGACGTTACTGCCGCGGACGAACAGCAGGAGCCGCAGGGCGGCCTGTTCGGCAACATGGTCATTCTGAGCCCCGCCGGCGGCGGTGCGTTCTCGCAAAGTGCCACCGCGTTGGCGAATTTCTCGACATCGGCGAATTACCAGACCACCGGCTCGGACCTTCCGAACTACAGTGATGCCGACCCCACCAGCAACGTGATCATCGGCCCGAATCTGTACCAAACGGTTTGGCCGGCCGCCAGCCTCCCCTCTCCGGGTGACAACGCCGTGACCACCGTGCTGTTGGCGGACAAGGTGACGAACGAGTATGCGCTGGATGCGGGCTCGAAGTCGCAGACGACGTGGATCTTGACCTTCCCGACGAAGTACGCCTACGTCAACGGCGACGACGCGCCGCTCCCACCGTTCACGAAGAAGTACGTGACCAAGGTTGGCGCGTGCGAGCCGTTCTTCGGCGTCGTGTTCAACCGCGAAGAAGCTTCGCCGCAGGTCATCACGGAAACCGACTTCTCGCCGGCGCTGCCTGGCCCGGAACCGCTCAGCTTCTGCTGGGAAGCGCAGAGCGTGGGTTTCGGAACGAGCAACGTCTTCGGCTCCGCGAACCACAACACGATCGGCACGGATTTCACGAACGGTTGGGCGGTGATCGGATTCAACAGTAACGGGGCCCCGCACTTCTTCTCGCCGGGCGCTGGCGCCACCACGTTTGTCAGTCTCACGGGCGGTGCCCCGACAACCGGTCAGCTCGTGACGTATTACGGTCTGCCGGTGGTGGGCTTTGCGGCGGAAACGTTCCAGAACGATGCCATCACCATCAACGGCAAGACGTTCCTGTCGACGTTCGGCGTAGCCTTCCCGCACCACAAGCAAAGTGTGGTTCTTGGCGCGCCATAACGGCATCGCACGACGCAGTTGCAGAAGTCGCGAAAGGGGGCGGGACGCAAGTCCCGCCCTTTTTTGCCGATGGCCACACTCTACGGGGAGGAACAGATTTTGCATTTGGGCCATCTCGTCCCGGCCCGCGAGTCAAAACAATGGTTTGACGGGGTAGTGCACGTTGCGATAAAATGTTGACACATTGCACCCGATAACTTACGTAACCAATTAATTTTGTTGAATATTTGGTCCTGACCGTGGGGTCAGGATGCACACCCCGTGAATGAGGAGCACCGAATGAGCCACCGCGGAATGTTTCGCACGTTTTTTAGCATAGTCTCCGTTTCCATCTCGGCCGCGGCACTTCTGGGCGCAACCCCGGCACGCGGCGCTGTCACGATCGACATCCCCTGTTCCGGCACCTGGAACTGGGATGCCACGAACAAGATTCTGAGTTGCCAGACGACTACACCGCCGGCTTCCGGCGCACCCAGCTGCACTCTTGCAGCGAGTCCTTCGAGTCTCTCCGCAGCGGGCCCGGTGACGCTGACCGCATCGTGTAGTAACTCGCCGACGAACTACGAATGGTCGGCATCACCCGCCGTCGCGTTCACGGGAGGCGGTGGGAGCACCAACGGTGCGAACATCACTGTCAACACGACGTTTACCGTCACCGCAACGAACGCAACCGGGTCGGGGCAGGCTTCGAAGTCGGTGCAGGTCGGTGCAGTGACAGGCGCGATCTCGTGCCCGGGGTTTACCAAGACTCTCGTCGTCAATTGGGATTGGGAATCCAGTCTGGCGAAGGTCGACACCTGGCAGACGCAGGGTGGACTCGGAACCAACGGCATTCTCGTGATTCCGTTCACGCCCACCGGACCCGCCGACAATGTCGACGTCAAGTTCCAGGCAACCAACTACCCGGCGGCGCAGATGGTCAACACCAAGCGACTGGCGATTTCGACGCAGCCTTGCGACTTGAACCCATCCGCCCCGGCGTCGATAGCCAGCGGTACCACCCCCTCGCTCACCTATGTCGTCGGGACAGCGCCAGTGAATTACATAAACGGCTTGCCGACGGCCGCATCGCTCACGCCCGGCGTCCAGTACTACCTCAATATTGCGGAGCGGAAGAACGTCACCGCCAGTCTGCCGAGCGGCACCCCAACCTGCGTTCCGACGGCCGGCTCTTTCTACCCTGCCTGCGAGCTTCGCCTTTCGCTGCAGAAGCCGACCGGACACTAAACAGCCCCCTCCGTCCGCAATCGTGCCCCGGCTTCGGCCGGGGCACGATTGTTTGGCGCGCGATAATCTCGCGTTCCGCCTCGTCTCCAAGGTAGTACGTCATTGACTGGTTGGATGACCATGAAACCATTTGTTCTGATCCTTCGCATCATCTGCACGCTCGCGGCGTGGGCGATCGCCTCGTCGGCTGCCGCGGCGCCCGACGACGTCCTCGTGCGCACTCCCGAGATTGTGATAACGCGCGCCGACTGGGAAGCCGAGCTCATGCGGATCCCGAGCGAGCAGCGCGTCGCTTTCGTTACGAGCCCGCAGCGCGTGCAATTGATGCTCAACAACCTGCTCGTCAACCGGACGCTCGCCGAGCGTGCGCGCGCGAAGGGGGTCGACAAGGAGCCGGTCACGGAGCGTCGTCTGGTGCTTGAGAACGAGCGCCTGCTCTCGACTTTGATGGTCGAGCGCATCGACATCGAGGCGGGACTGGAGTTCGACCGCATGAGCGAGCGCAACCTCGCGCGCGCCCGGGAGCTCTATCTCGTCAATCAGGCGAAATACATGATCCCCGAGCGAATCGACGTCACGCACATCCTCTTCGAAAGCACGAAGCGCGGGAAGGAGGCCGCGATGGCCGCCGCCGCCGACGCGAGAGCGAAAATCCTGTCCGGTGCGGACTTCGCCGCGCTGGCGCTGGCGTCATCTGACGATCCGTCTGCGAAGACCAACAAGGGCCGGCTCGACGGTGTGACGCGCGGCCAGACGGATCCCGCGTTCGAAAAGGCCGCATTCGCGCTCAAGAACGCCGGGGATGTCAGTGAACCGGTCCTTTCGCGATTCGGCTACCACGTCATCAGGCTCGAGAAACGAACGCCCGCGCAGCCAAGGGCGTTCAGCGAGGCGCAATCCCAGATCCTTGCGGATATGCGTCAGAAGCACGTTTCGGACGCTCGGGAGGCCATCATAGGAGGAATCCGTGGCGATTCCCGCATCCAGGTGAGCCAGGAGGCGGTGGATGCGCTCGTCGTCAAGGTCGATTTCCCCCCACTGCCGACGCCGCCGAAGGCTGACGCACCCGCGCAGAAGGCCAAGTAGCCGCGGCGATTTGCGGGGCGCGCGGCGGGCATGCGCCGCCCACGCCGCCCGGCCGGAGATGCGGGCGGTTATTGCTATCCTTCCGGGATGCTTGATTCCCGCATGCGAACAGCGACCGCCACCTTGAGCCCGCCTGAAGCGGAACCCCCGGTGGCCGTCGCCGCGGCGCAGCGCGACCGCGCGCTGTTCGTCAACTTTTTCACGCGCGAGCTCACCACCCGCTATCTCGGCAGTGTCACGGGGCTTGCGTGGGCGCTGATCCATCCGCTCGCGCTCCTCGCGGTCTACCACTTCGTATTCACGACGGTCTTCCGCGCCGGCAACTTCGAGGGCAAGAGCTTCCTCCTGTTCGTCGCCGTTGCGCTCTGGCCGTGGCTCGCCGCGCAGGAAGCGCTCGTGCGCGCCACCGTCAGTCTCGCGGGGTATGCGAGCCTCATCCGCAAGGTAGCGTTTCCGCACGAGATCGTCGTGTATGCGTCCGTGGGCGCGGCCCTCGCGCTGCAGTTCGCGGGCTACATCGTCGTGCTGATCGCGCTGAGGGCGTTCGGGGAGCCGGTGCACTTTGAAGGATTACTCATCGCTGCGCCGCTTTGGATCGTGCTTGCCATCGCAGTGACCGGCGTTTCGCTCCTTTTGTCGGCGCTGCAGGTCTTCATCCGGGATGTCGAGCACGTGCTCGTGCCGCTCCTCATGATCGCGATGTACCTGACGCCGATTCTTTATCCGCTCACGCTGGTCCCCGAAGGCATGCGGCCGTGGGTCGCTGCGAATCCGTTCGGCTGGCTCGTCGGGCGTCTTCGCGACGCGCTGATCGACGGCCGAATCGCGCTGCAGTGGAGCGACGCCGTCGCGCTCTGCGTTGCGCTTGCGCTCTTTTTCGGGGGTCGATGGGTCTTCGCGCGGCTCTCGCCCCACTTCGAGGACTTCCTGTAGCACCGCCAGCGGGAACATGACAGCGCCACTACTCAAGGTCGACGACGTCGGCAAGGACTACGCGAAGGTCGAGGAGCGCGGCGGCCGGGTTCGCCTCGTGCTCGATCTCCTCGCCGGGCGCGGAGCGGCGCGGGTTTTTCGCGCGCTCGACGGCGTCAGCTTCGAGCTCCGGCGCGGCGAATCGCTGGGTGTCATCGGCGAGAATGGCGCCGGGAAGTCGACGCTCCTCAAGATCGTGGCCGGCGTGATCGAGCCCACGCGCGGGAGTGTCGCCGTCGGCGGACGCGTTGGCGCGCTGCTCGAGTTGGGATCGGGCTTCCATCCCGAATACACGGGACTCGCGAACATCGACCTCGCCGCGGCGCTCCTCGGCCTCACGCCGCGCGAGATCGATGCGAAGCGCGACGAGATCATCGCCTTCGCGGACATCGGCGAGCACATCCACGATCCGATCAAGCACTATTCCTCCGGCATGGTGGTGCGCCTCGGCTTTGCGATCGCGACCGCGCTCGCTCCCGACGTGCTCGTCACTGACGAGGTTCTCGCGGTCGGCGACGAGTCGTTCCAGAAAAAATGCATCGCCTGGATGGAGCGCTACCTCGCCGACGGCGGCACGCTCCTCCTGTGCTCGCACGGCATGTACCACGTGCAGAAACTGTGCACCGAAGCCCTGTGGCTGCGCGACGGTTGTGTCGAGCGCTACGGGAACGCGGCCGACGTCACGCAGGCCTATCTCGCGTTTCACGAAGAGAAGAGTGCCCGGGCGCGCGATCCCGTCGCAGCTTCGGTCGCCGCGGCGGCGGGCATCTACGCAATCCAGTCGCTGGAGCTGTCGCCCGCGGCCGGCATCGCGCAAGGCCAGGACCTTCGCCTGTCGGGCGAGGTCTACTCGCCGGACGGACGCGCTCCGAACGTGCTGGTGGGCATCGTCCGCGCCGACGGCACGCCGATCTACGGCGTGGCGACCGACATGGACGGCGTGGCGCCGCATCGCATCGCCACGGACCGGTACGCGTTCGCGCTGACGCTGCCGCACATGGACCTCCTGCCGGGCAAGTACATCGTCCGCGCCCACGCGCTCGATCCCGAAGGCGTGCGCCTCTTCGACAACGTCGAGCGCACGTTCGTCGTCACCGGCGCGACGCGCGAGATGGGCCTCGTGCGACTCGCGCACCGCTGGAACGACCCGCGCAGCACGACGGATGGCGATGCCGGACCCCGCTGATTCGCGCGGGCCGCGCGGCGTCCTGCACGTGATCCATGGACACGGAGGCGGCACCGAGCACCATGTCCGCGCACTGATCGATGCGTCGCGAACGGAGTGCCGCCACTATCTCGCCACGGCGATCGGCGACGCGTGGCGCATCGACGAGCACCGCGCCGACGGCGAAGTGCGAACGTTCGACCTGAATCGCGGCATGGCCGAGAGCTGGCCCGACTTCGTCGGCGCGGCCTGCTCGAGGTTCGCAATCGATCTCATCCATCTGCACAATGTTTCCGGGTGCCGCGACGGGATCATCACGGCCCTCGCCGCGCTCCGCGTGCCCTATGGCTACACGGTGCACGACTTGAACTTCGCGTGCCCGACGATCCTCTTCCTCGGTGTCGACGGCAGCTATTGCGGCCAGGTCACCGATCCGGGCCGATGCCAGGCGTGCCTGCATGCGCAGCCGGCGTTCGTGGGAGTCGACATCGTCGACTGGCGACTGCGGCACGGCGCGCTCGTCGCCAACGCGGCGTTCCTCATCGCGCCGTCGCGCTTTGCCGCTTCGGCGCTCGAGCGCTACTACCCCGAGCATCGCGTCGAAGTAGTCCCGCATGCGACGCCGGGCGTGTGGGCGCTGCAAACGGAGGACATCGCGGGAGCGCTGCCGCCGATGGCGCCGAAGTGCGGTGTGCCGCTGCCGGACGACGGCGCGACGACGATCGCAGTGCTCGGGGCTGTCGGTCCGGACAAGGGTGCGCGCCGGCTCGAACGCCTTGCCGCGCTCGCACGCGCCGCGCGCCTGTCCGTCCGCTTCGTGTTGATCGGCTACATGGACGTCGAGAAGGGCCCCTGGCAAAGCGACGATGCGGTGCTCACGGTGCACGGCCGCTACGAGCCGCGCGACCTGCCCGACCTCCTCGCGCACTATCGCGTGCGGCTCGTCGCGTTTCCGTCGGCAGGACCGGAAACCTTCAGCTTCACGCTGTCCGAGGCATGGGCCGCGGGGCTGCCCGTGATCGTTCCTCCGTTCGGCGCGCTCGCCGAGCGTGTTGCAAATACGAATGCCGGCTGGTTGTGGACGGACGCCGAATGGCGCGACGAAGCCAGGATGCTGGCGCGCATGGCGGAGCTTGTCGCACCGGCGCACGCTGGCGCGCTCGCTGCGGCCGGTGCGAACGGGAAAGCCGTAAGGCAGACGTCCAACGCGGAGATGGCGGCGCAGACCTTGCGCATTTACTCCGGAGTGACGGCTTCTGCGCCCGACTCGCCATCTTCCGACGGAACCGCTGCAAACGGCGGTGGGCTCGCATCGACGATGCGCCGGTTCGCGGCGATGCCGACGATCCGCAAAATGTCGCGGCTCACGCCGGCACGCGTGCGCAAAGCCCTCAAGGCGCGGCTCCGTTAATGACTGCGCTCGGGTCCGCACCCGCCGAACACGAGGCGCTGCGGCACGCCGCGCTTTGCGCGCTGCGCGAGGAGGAGAGCGATGCCCCGGAGCTCGCACGGCGCTACGCCCTTGCCTGCGCGCGGAGGTTTGCGCTTCCGCTGCCGCTTCACTGGCCGCGGCGCACGGCAGGGCGCGCGTTGCGCATCGTCGTGCTGGCGGGCGCTCCGTTGGCGCGTGGCATCGAGACGACGCTGGCGATGATTTCCGCGCTTCCGCGCGAGCGCTTCGAGGTTGCTTTCGCGGGCATCGGCGCTGCCTTCCCCAGCCGTCCGAGGGGTTTCGCGTCTTCGTCCGCCGTCATGGCGATTCCCGTGAATCCCGGAGCCGACGACGCGAAGCGTCTCGCAGCGCTCGATCCGGATGTGCTGATCGATCTCGCCGGTCTCGACGCGGAAGTCGGTCCATTGCTGGCGCAGCGGCCGGCGCGTGCCATCGTCACCCTTGCCGATCTCGGCGGGCGCCACGTTGCGCCGCTTGTCGACGATGAAGTGAAGGCGGCAGCGCTCGAGGACTGGCTGCGGGAGCGGTGGCGCGCGCTGCCGCCTGCGGACGATGTCCCGCGCGCTCCGGCCATGGCGGCGCTTTGGACCGACGCAGTGCGGGCGCACCAGCGCGGGGACTTTCCCGCGGCGCGAGCAAAATACGCGCAGGTGCTCGAGCTTCAGCCCGAATACGCGCCGGGGCATTACCTCTTGGGCGTCGTGTTGCGCGACTCCGGCGACCTTGTCGCGGCACGGCAGAGCTTCACCACGGCCGTTGCTGCCGCTCCGGCCTTTGTCGACGCGAGAGTTGCAGCCGCGAAGGCCGCGCAGGCGGCCGGCGACGTGACAGGCGCCATCGCTCTTTGCACCGACGGGCTTGCGCTCGCGGCAGCGCCGCTCCCGCTCTATCGCGCGCTGGGCCTCGCACTGCTCGCTGCCAATGACGCGCCCCGCGCGGTCGAAGCCTTCGCGACGGCACTGACCCTCGACGGCGAAGACGGCGAAACGCACTACAACCACGGCGTCGCGCTGCAGCTCTTGCGCCATGGCGAAGAGGCTTCCGCTGCATACCAGCGCGCGCTCACGCTCCGGCCGGATCTCGTTGCCGCCGAATTCAACCTCGGAACGTTGCATCAGGAGATGGGAGCGACCGATGCGGCGATCGCCGCCTACGAGCGCGTGCTTGCGCGGGATCCCTCGGACGCCGCGGCGTACAAGAACCTGGGGGAAGTGTTACTGGCCGGCGGACGAATCGACGCGTGGCTTGCGAATTTCGATCGCTTCGAAGCGCATTGCCCGACCGCGCTCCCGCTCGCGGTCCAGGCTTTGGAAGTGCTCCAGCATCGCGGCGACTTCGCGGCGCTCGATCGATACCTCGAAGGACTCGCCCACGGAAAGTTTCGGCCGCGGACCGAGGTCGAACTGGTCGACAACCTGGAGCAGCTGCTCTATCTCTTTCTCTTTTTCGACGTCGAGCCGGCCGTCGTCTTCCGCTACGCGCAGATGTACGATCGCGCGGCGCAGAACGTCTACGGCCGGCCGCTCGAGCGGCAGCGGATGCGCCGGTCCGGCCCTCTTCGCATTGGATATCTGTCCGCCGATCTGCGCAATCACGTGATGGGCAAGATGATGTGGCAGGCGCTCAGCCATCACGATCGGTCGCGCTTCTCG
>Ga0207691_10007517_pt1 | contig 10487 bp, 10 predicted proteins | sample KBSM13metaG_FD_184327 | JGI IMG/M metagenome (GOLD analysis project Ga0207691, IMG submission 184327) | Miscanthus rhizosphere microbial communities from Kellogg Biological Station, Michigan, USA - KBS M1-3 metaG (SPAdes) (version 2) | ecosystem: Host-associated > Plants > Roots > Rhizosphere >... | reverse complement strand
CTTCTCGACTTAACTATCCAAACGTCTTCCGAAAATCCCAGTCAATCTCGATCCTTGCCGCCACAGAGAACCCAAACCTACGCCTTTCCCTTCGATTGCTGGCAGTGATGGAGGCCCTGCTCGGGTCACCCAATGTGGGCCGCCATCTGCTTCGCCAGCCGAACGCTCTCCGAAACGCCCCGGTCCTCGGGATAGTAAAAGCTTGTATCGGCGATCTGAAGTCCCTGGATCGGTGTTTGGATTGGTGGGAGTTTGTCGCCAAAGCCGGGCTCGCACACGGGCTGGGCGTAGCGGAGCCGAGCCAGCCTTGCATCGACGAAATCATAGTCGCGGATGTCAGGGTTAACTATCCTCACGACGTTTTTGCTCTCCTCGATGAAAGCGCAATCGTCGCGCAGGAATTTCGGGTTGCCCTGAGGCATGTAGAACGGTACATACACGACGTGCTCACCAGTCGGCCGCAGGTTCGAAAACTCGACGATACCGGGCACGTCGATCCTATGGTCGTTGATATTGACCCAGAAGTGGGGCGTGACCGACTTGCTAAGCTTGAGAACGACGCAGACCACGCCAATGTTGCGAATCGCGTCAAGCTTGGCACGATGCTCGTCGGGAAGACCGGGGATGAGCTTGGTGACATACGGGATCGCCATGGTCGAGATAACATGGTCCGCCTCATACCAGCCGTTTGGCGTGCGCGCCCCGGTAACCTTCCCACCCTGGATCTCTACCTGTTGCACGGGCTGTCGACAGAGTACCTTGCCCCGGTTTGCCTCGATGCCCTTTACGAGCGCTTCGACCAGTACCTCGGTACCGCCCTCGATATAGCCGAGCTCTTCCTGGAAGATTGATCGGCGAGAGGCTGCCAATCGCTTGATTCGAGCGCCAAGCCAGGGGGCTGCGACCGAGTCCGCAAGCTCGTAGAACTTGAGATCGAAGCTGCGCTTCCACAGCAGGTTCCAGATCTTCTCACCGGCTTGCGTAACGATCCAGTCGCGCACGTTCGAATGCTCGAGCCCGGACCAATCGCGGCGTTTCGACGCCATGAACACGTGCCGCGCATAGCGGAATTTGTCGATCGGACCGAGGAGCGGAAACGACAGAAGTGCCAGCGGATCCCCCCACTTGTAGAGTCTACCGTCGATGTAGTAACCCATCGACGTTGCGCGCCAGCGCAGGCGATCCGCGATCCCGAGTTCCGCCATCAGGTCGAATGTGGCCTGGTCCGGCTTGCAGATGAAGTGATAGAAGCGCTCGATCGAGAGGCCACCGAAATCGAAGTGCGCCGCCATGCCGCCCGGGATGCGGTCGGCTTCGAGCACGACGACATCGTGCCCGGCCCTGGACGCGTACCATGCGACGGCCAGACCCATGGGCCCTGCACCGATGACGACCACGCGACTCATGGCGATCTCTTCCGCGGTTTGCTTAAAACTCGAGGGAAGACCCGGGAGTAGGTCGGTTCCGAAAGGTCTCTTCGATCGCCGCCGGAAATGAAGTTGGCATGCATCCGAACATGGCCGGCCAGTCGATGAGCGGAAAGGACTCCGGAATGACCAGCGCTTCGAGCTGGCGGGTGGTGAACGGAGGATCCGTGTCGAAGACGACATAGGCGCGCAACAGCCACCAGAACAGGCGGAACGGTATCCGGACGATGACCGTCCGCGAGCCGACGACGTCCTTGATCTGCCGGACGATGTCGAGATAGGTCATCTGCTCCAGCCCCGAGATGTCGACGGTCCTGCCCGCGAACCGGCCGTCCAGGCACGCGATGATCATGTTGCAGAGGTCCCCGGCGTAGAGCGGTTGGCGCAGGAAGTCGCCCCTGTCCGGGACCGGGAAGATGGGCACCTTCCGCATGAAACGCGCGAGCCAGCCGAGATGCTTGCGGTCGAACCATCCGAACATCAGTGTCGGGCGCAGCACCGTGCACGGCAGGCCGCTCGCCAACACCAGCTTCTCCTGGGCCTTTCGTCTCCGTGTAGAAGTCTACCGCACGGGAATTGACCACCGAAGAAGAGATGTGGACGACCAACAGCGTTTTCCGCTGGCTACGGACGACGTCGAGAATGCGCTGCGACGCGACCACGTTGTTGCGATCGAAGTGCTCGCGCGACAGACTTCCGATCTGCGCCTGGCTGAGGACCACCGCGCTGGCGCCCGCAAATGCGCCCTCCCACTCGCCGGGCTCGGCCAAGTCGGCTTCGATCACGGTGATGTCCGGATGGAGGCGGCGCAGTGTCGCCGTGTTCGCGGGGTGCTTGTGGATCGCGACGAGCCGGTTGAAGCCTCGCTGCTTCAACCGCACGATGAGATTTTGCCCGACGAGTCCTGCGCCGCCTGTGATGACGATCTTGTCGTTTGCGTTCACGTCAGAGCCGAGCCTTCTTGAAGATCGATTCGGGCACGGCCTTGATGATCGCCATGATCCAGCGCCAGAACCACGGTGTATAGACGACGTCCTCGCCTTTGGTCATCGCCTGGTGAATCCGCTTGGCGACTGCTCCGGGCGTCGCCCACAAGGCGCCCTTCTTGAACGCCGCGGTCATCGGCGTGTCGACGAACCCCGGCTTGATCGTTACCACCTTCACGCCTGCACGCGCAAGCCGGTTGCGAAGCCCTTGCGAAAAGGTGCTAACGGCACTCTTTGCGGTTCCGTACACGTAGTTGCTCTGCCGTCCGCGATCTCCCGCCACCGACGAGATCACCGCGATCGTGCCCGACCCTTGCTGCTCGAAACGGTTGGCAATCAGCGTCAGCAGCGCGATGACGCTGAGGGCGTTGGTGGTGATGGCTTCGAGCGCCGCGTCGACAGAAGCCTGGCACGCGTGCTGGTCGGGCAGTGTGCCGTGCGCGATCAGCACCGTGTCCAGGCCGCCCATGGCCTGCGCCGCGTGCGACAGGACGCTCTCGTGCTGGCTGAAATCATTGGCGTCGAGTGCGACCGTCTCGACCTGCGCTGCGCCGCGGACCCGGAGGTCCTCGGCGATCGCCTCCAGTCGCGCAGCGTTGCGCCCGGCCAGGCAGAGGCGGTTGCCCTCCGCGGCGAACAGGCGCGCGGTGGCCTCGGCGATGGCCGAGGTCGCACCGACGATTAGCACCGTTCTCACCGGGCCGGCCCGCCAAACGTCAGCGCAACTCTCACCGTGGCTCCCCGGTCACACGGCGCCAGAAGCTGGAGGAGAATCGGGGGTCGATGAACGGCTCGAGCTGCTGCCAGTTCGGAAATGAGCGTCGGAAGGTGTCGCCGCTCATTCGCGCATCCTTGGCCGGGTACAGCGCACCCTCGGCCGCCATTGTGATCGCGTCGAGGCGATCGAGCAGATCGAAGGTTCGTTGGCCCTGGTTCGGAAAATCGAGCGCGAGCGTCGCCCCGGGGCGGGGGAAAGAGAGCAATCCGGGCGAAGGCAGGTCGCCGAACACCTTGAGCACCGCGAGAAAGGAACCAGTGCCCGCGCTGGCGATCTGGCCGAGGATCTCTCGTACCGCCGCCTCCGCGTGCCGATGCGGGATGACGCATTGATACTGCAGCAGGCCGTTCGATCCGTAGATCCGATTCCACGCGCCGATGGCGTCGAGCGGATAAAAGAACGGCGCGTAGTGGACGGTCGAGCGCACACGCTCCTGCAACTGCTTGCGGTAGTACAGCGCGTTGAACAGGCGAAGGCTGGGGCCGTTGATCAGCGCGAATGGCAGGTCGAACGGGATGCTCAAGCCGGTGCCCCCTGTTTTCGCGGGTCGATCCTGCGCTCCCGTCGCGTCGTTTCCGCGAATGAAAAAACCTCGGCCGAGCGACGCGCCCGTCGCCGCGCAGTCGATCCAGGCGACGGTGTATTCGTAGGTGGCGTCGGATTCAAGCGACAGTTGGAAGAATTCCTCGAGCCGGCCATAGCGAATGCTCTGCTGATCGATGAGCGGACCGGAGATGGCCTTGAGCTGCAACTCGACCCAGGTGATCAGGCCGGTCAACCCCAATCCGCCGACGGTCGCGCAGAACCAATCCGAGTTCTCCGTCGATGAGCATTGGAGTCGCGTCCCATCCGAGCGCAGCAACTCGAAACGATTGACATGTCGCCCGAAAGTGCCCGCGCGGTGATGGTTCTTGCCGTGCACATCGTTGGCGACCGCGCCGCCGATGGTTACGAACTGGGTTCCCGGGGTGACCGGCGGGAACCAGCCGCGCGGGACAACTAGCTCCAGGACCTCGGAGAGCAACACACCAGCCTCGCAGCGCAAGATTCCCGTCCCTGCGTCGAACGTCATGAAACGGTCGAGGCCGCGCGTAGCCACGAGAGTCCCTTGGTCGTTCAGGCAGCAATCCCCGTAGCTGCGGCCGTTGCCGAACGGGAGCATGCTCTTCCCCGAGTCCGGGGGCAGCGCCATGTCGCGCCAGTCCATGCGCAGGACATCGTGAGTGGCCTTTGGGTACCGGCCCCATGACTCGTAGTTCCTCATAGAGTCGCGCCGACGACGATGGCAACAGCCAAGACGCCGATCAGGAGACTCGGGCGATCGGTGATGGCGAAGACGATCGGATCGTCGTGCATGTCCCCCCGGTGAGTGACCATCCAGACGCGGCTGATCCAGTAAAGCATAAGGCCGCAGAGCAGCCAGATGGCCTCCGGAGTGCGGTAGAGGCGAAGGACGTCGGGGCTGTTAACGTAGAGCGCGAGCACTAGTGCCGCGAGGTATCCGCTCGCGATTCCGGCGGCGGACAGGATCGTGAGATCGCCGACTTGGTAGCCGCGGCCGCGTGCCTCCTCTTTGCCCTCGCGCTGCATCACCCTCAGCTTCGAGTACCGCTTGACCAATGCGAGGCTCAGGAAGATGAAAACCGAAAAAGCGAGCAGCCAGAACGTCGGGGCCACGGCAATGGCGACCACCCCGGCGAGGATTCGCAGCGCGTACAGGCCGGCCAGCGTCATCACGTCCAACATCGGATGGTGCTTCAGCGTGAACGAGTACGGCAACGTTCCCGCCAAGTAGATGACGAGTACCACGCCGAATTTCCAAGGCAGCAGCATGGTGGGGGCGGCCGCGCCCGCCAACAGGACTGGCACGAGCCAGAAGCCGGCCGAGAGGGCCAGATCGCCCGACGCGAAAGGCCGGTGCCGCTTGCGGGAATGGTGGCGGTCGGCCGTGAGGTCCAGCAGGTCGTTCAACACATACCCGCTCGAGGCCGTCATGCCGAAAGCCACGAAAGCGATCGCGGCGTCGAAGACGAGCGGCAGTTCCTGGGCCCGATGCGCCAGCCGCAAGGGGACGAAGATCAGCACGTTCTTCACCCACCGGTGCAGTCGAAGGGCCTTCAAGTATGTCGACCAACGCGTCTTCGCTCTCGGAAAGACCCGATCCACGGTGAAGCGGCGGGCGCCAGCCTTCTCTACGCCCCGATCGGGGTGGGCGAGAAGTGCACGCCGGGCTTGCGACCATATGCGCAGATCCACGGGCGCATTGCCCGCATAATCGAATCCGTTCGGTCCGAGATCGGACACCAGCGCATCCAGTTTGGCCTTGCCGGAAAGATTGCGTCCATGCTCGGTCGCTCGGACGCGATCGAATATGCCGAGATGGGCGGCCACCTGTTCGGCGAGCTTGCGGTGGGATGCTGTCGCCAGCCAGATCTTGCGTCCCGCTGCATGCGCGGCGCGGAGGAAGTCCAGGAACTCCTCGTTGTACGGAAGGGACGCAGGATCGATTTCTGCTCGCTTGGCAATCCTCTCCTTAAGATTCGCCTTCCCTTGTGCGCGCCAGACCGCCAACATGGGGAGAGAACGGGGTTACGCTTCAGAACAGCAATGGCGTCTCGACCAGCAGATCGGTCTTGATCAACGTCCCATCCAGTTCGACGACCAGTACGGGTTCGGCCGGCTGAGCCCGGCTCTCCTTAACGTGGGGCATATCGAAACCATCTGATCTGCGTTAAGACTCGGCACAAACAGTTCGGGCAAACCGATTTGCTTCGGCGTGCAAGAACGAGACAGTGGACACTTCACGGAAATAGAGTAGCGATTTTAGGTCGCGGCGGCGGCGCCGTCCATGTGTAACGCCCCCTCGCAGATCACCGCCCTGTCAGTCAATCTGCTGGTTCGCAAGAAAGATGGTGCAGCCGAGACTCCCCCAATCCAGGAAGCCATGATATCCGACCCGCAGTGAGACCTTCGAGAAATGCTCACAAAACTCAGATCGCGCACAAGATTGAGGCCTTGTAGGGTGTTTGGTGTGTAGCACAAGAGGCGGCGCCCCGATCTTGAAGTGACCCGCGAGGCAGTCTTTCGCACGGATTCATTCGCCGAGTCTGCATACCCCGCTTTCGGTTTCCGGGAACTCGCGGTAAGAGGACCTTCGTGCGTCTCTCTACCGTGCAAGAGCCGTCAGGTTGCGGCACCGGAGCTCTCACGCGACGCGCTTGTCAATCAGCTAATATGCGCATCGGCCATCCAAACCGATCAAGTGATGCTGTCTGGGGAGGCAGCTCGGCGCCAATTCTGCGCCCGGTACCCACGTCCACCCGAGGCTTATTGATGCCTGACGTCGCGCTATGTTATCCGCAGGGTCAGTCGATTTCCGAGATCATCCGCATCGGCCGCCCGTTCGCGGCGGCCCACACCGACATATGAGCGCTTCCATCCAGCCACAACGCCAAATTGTGCTGTTCGTATTGGTTGGCGGCATTGCGGCGACAGTTAACTTCGGCAGCAGGTTCATTTTTAGCGTGTTCGCCGGCTTCGACATCGCCGTCGTGTTGGCGTTTTTCGTCGGCGTTACTACCGCATTCAGGTCCGGCAAAAGGCCACCGACGTCTTTCCTCATCCACGCCTATCTCTCATTGCCAGTCGCGTGGCCGCTCTTCGGAAAGCAGTTCCTTGTTGTCGCCCGAAAGCCCTGACAGCCAGCGAGCAACTTGCGCCTGCGAGGCGCAAGCGGTCTACGGCAGCACGCTAAATCGAGACGACCAGGAGCGTTGCGATTGCCGATCGTCACCAGCTTCATCGGACACAAGCGGTGGTCGTTTGGTCGTTTCGATAACCTCCCGGAGCACATTGGTTTGGTAACTGGGGCATCGGATGCGCAATCCGGCAGCGCCAGCCATCAAGCGCTCCTGCATCGTGTTCGCCGCGGCGTTCATTTCGTCGTTGCCGCTGCGATTGTCTGGGTGGTTATTTTGGTGATCGCCGGAATTCTCTTCAGCGATCAGACCGCCGTCGCGCGATTCGAGCGGGCCGGGCCGTATATCGCGGCAATGACGCTTGTGGCGTTCGCCGCAAATCACTTGCTCAGGTTCGCGCGATGGCAATGGATGCTGGTTCGTCTTGGAGCACGTGTTCCCACGATGGCCAGTCTTGCCATCTTCATGGCAGGGCTCGGCTTGCTTCCTACTCCGGGCAAGGTCGGTGTGGCGGCCCGCAGCTTGCTGCTCATGCGCCACGGAGTTCCGATTCGCATGAGCCTTGCCGCTTACTTCGCCGAGCGCCTCTTCGATCTTGCGGGGTTGCTACTGCTCGCCGCCATCTTCTATCGGGGACCGCTTTCAGACGGTCTCACCGCCCTCGCGGCGGCAGGCGTGGCCTGCATTGCGCTCATTGCCCGTTACCCGGATCGGTTCGTTCACGCGCTGCGGCGGTTGGTCAGCCGTTGGCCGAAATTCCTGATGGTAGTCAACGCGACGGCGGGGTTATTGCACGCCGCCAGGCGGTTGATTTCGCTTCCACAGGCATTGATCTTCGTCCTGTTGGGGATGGTTGCCAACGTTGTCGTCGGCCTATTGGTCTGGGCGGTCCTGGGGGATCTTTCGGCGAGCGCGTCCGTTCAAACCGGAATTGGCGCGGTCGCGGTCGCTCATCTGACCGGATCCGCGAGCATGGCGCCGGGCGGCCTCGGCGGCTTCGAAGTGGCGCTCATGCTCGATCTCGAGCGTACGGGGGTCAAGCGGGAGGATGCGCTGATCGTAGTCACCTGCGCCCGGATGGTGACGCTCTGGGGCGGCGCCATCGTCGGCCTTCCGTTATTGTTGTCCCGCCTGCGTCGAGATCGGCTCGAGCGGACAACGGCTGCATGAGATTGGTGTCGCGAGCGATTATCTTCGGTTCGGATGGTTTCGAGATGCCTTAGCAGGTCAAGACGACACTTCTGCATGGCGCTTGAGCGGGCTTCGATAGGGGACGTTCAGGCCGTCGGTCTTGCGCTCTCGGACTTGCAGGAGAGTCTCTCGAGCGCACAGGAGACACGACTTCTCGAAAGCGTCCCTGCCCAATTTTCTGTCTCCGTCACACTTACTAAAGCTGCGTCCCCGATAACAGATGGGTCGTCGCAACATGCATAACTCCATACCGGCACGCAGCCATTTTCAGGGGGTCCGGCGGTACACAGTCAATCTCGAATTTCGTTGGTCTTCGACATAATTGTCCAAAATTGCATTTCGTAGTGTTGCCGGGTAATACGTCATATCGTCCTTCAGAAATACCAATGTGTCATACCGTGCTGCGATAAAGCGATTGACATACGTGCCTTCCTCTTTTTCCGAAAACGCTACTCCGGCTTGCCACCAAACTGGCTGATGCGGAGGAGACATCTGCCCGAAAGCGGCATAAGCCCATTGCATCCGCGGCCCGAAATAGATCTGCTGGTTTGTGGAATGACTGACAACTGATTGCACCTGCGCATATGTATCTTTGAAAATGACGCCAGTTCGTAATCCATCAAAAAACCCCTCGTCGAACGCATCCTTCTCCATCGCATATTCGAAGAACCGGTCAATACCGATTCCCAGCACGCGATGTCGCGTGACTCCGACAGCGATGCCTATACAACTAAGAACGATTGCGCCGGCCATCACATAACCACCCAGGCTCCGGCTCAGGAATACTGCACCGTCCGTCGAGTTGACGCGGAACGCGTTACGCGCATGACAAACCATCGCGACACCGAATAGCACAATACCCAAATCCACGACCTTCGTCTCGCCCGCGGTCACAAAGCTGTTCACGCCTGCCACCGCACAGGTCCCGCCAATGCCCACGAGCTGCCACTTCTCAAGCGGGGATCGCCTTCTTAGCACGCAGATGACAATTGGGATCAGTACGACGATCAAAGCTAGCAACGAAGCCAAAATCTCCAGTATTGTTGCATCAATAAAGAATTGACCAACCATGAGCCCGCGTGCAGATACGTCGCGATAGCTTGTGATAATGTCATTGACATCGATACCGTGGAGTCGGAGCCACAGGACAACCGCCACGATGGCAATGCTTGACATTGCAAGCGCTGTGGCCATGTGCTCGCGTGAGCTGAGAAGAATCGCCGTAATCGGCAATATGAGGAGTCCGGCCACATTGGGCTTCATCGTCAATAAGATGATCAACGCAAGGGTATACGAAACTTGCGCTGCACCGGAGAAAGGGCGCTTCATAAACAAACTGGCAGATAGCGCAAAGACAACCCCGCTGGTGGCCGTCGTTGGGTTGTACCACCAATAAGAAACAGGGATGAGACAAAGGGCCTGCAACGCAACCGCGAGTACGACCTGATCCCGCCGACGTTCGTACAACTGGCTAATGAGCCAAAGCGACCACCAGAATGTCACGAACCCAAAGGCAGCAAATATAAGAATCAGTGACTGCCAACGAACGCTGAAGAGGGAGAACGCATAATATGGCACCAAAAAAAAACTCGGCGGAACGGTCGTCGGGAAATCCGAATAGGGTTGTTGCCCGCTATAAAGGCGCCATCCGAAATCAATCACCATGCTTTGGTCGAATCCGCCGAATTGGCGCATGCCACACCACCAAGTTAGGCCAAATATCAGGAAGGACAGGAACGTTACGCTGCCTAGGTAGACGTAGTTATTCGAGAGCAGTTCGTCCAAATCCGACCGGACGCGTGCTGCCGCGGCTGCTAGTCCGACTCCCATGAACAACCCGGAACCAAGAGAGAACCGGTGCGCCTCCCTGCCAGGATCGTGAAAAGCGCCGATCCCAATGCACACGAGGCTAAGTGAAAAAAATCCCAGCGCGATGAGGGTTAACAAACCCTGCTGGTTTCGCGCATCGCGATTCATATATCCGACACTGACATGGGGATCGCTGTAGACAGTCGCTGCAAGGAATTGGTTACTTGCACAATGTGCGTGTCCAAAGTCATTCCAGGCATTAGTGGCCTGTACCGGGCTGTTTGCGCGGCATGCGGGGCGCGAGCGGTACAAGGTCACGGATCGGTTGGAGGCACGCGTTCTGGCGCGGACGACCAAGCGCAAGCCGGCCGAAGGCGCGACCCACTGGTCCTCGCGCAAGCTGGCGGCTGAACTGGGCGGTGACATCTCGCACATGACGGTGACGCGTATCTGAGCCAAGCACGGCCTGAAGCCGCATCGACTCGAGGACTACATCGCGTCGAACGATCCGGATTTCGAGACCAAGGCCGCCGACGTGATTGATCTGTATCTCAACCCACCGCAGCATGCGGCGGTGTTCTGCGTGGACAAGAAGACG
>Ga0207691_10007516_pt1 | contig 10487 bp, 10 predicted proteins | sample KBSM13metaG_FD_184327 | JGI IMG/M metagenome (GOLD analysis project Ga0207691, IMG submission 184327) | Miscanthus rhizosphere microbial communities from Kellogg Biological Station, Michigan, USA - KBS M1-3 metaG (SPAdes) (version 2) | ecosystem: Host-associated > Plants > Roots > Rhizosphere >... | reverse complement strand
TGCCGGCGCTGCAGGAGAGGTACGCCATCCGCACCGGCCGCAGCTCCCGCGCAAGTGACTGCGCGACCTCGCCGTCGAGCCCGGAGCGTGGCGGGTTGACATAGGTGAGCCGCTCTCCGCGGCCTTCCTTCCACCATGCCCGGATCTGCGGCAGCCGTTGCGTGCAGGCGCCCCGGAGCACCTCGGCGTGCGGCGCGTTCCGGGCGGCGTCGCGCACCGCCTCTCCCGAGAGCTCGACCCCGAGCGTTCGTGCACCCATTCCGGTCCAGAGGCGGAGCGTCGCGCCGTGCCCGCAATAGAGATCGAGCACGCTCGAGCCCTCCCCGACGCGCAGATGCGCGGCGGCGGCCGCGAGCGCCTCGAGATGCAGCGCGGGCAGCGGCTGCAGGAAGGCCGTCGGGCCGTGTACGAGCCCGAGCCCGTCGCGTGACACCCCGGCGCCCCAGACGAGGCGCCAGCCGGAGCGCGCAAAGAGCCGCCGTCCGGCGGACGGATGCAGATGCAGCCACAGTCCCTCGATCCCGGTTGACTCCAGATCGCCGAGCACCGCGTCGAGCACGGTCGCCGCAACCTCGCGTGCCTTGACGATCAATGTTGCCTGCCGCCCAGCGACCTGAAGGTAGGCAAGCGGCAGCACGTCCGGTGCCGGCAGGCGCTCCGCGAGATGGTGCACCAGCGCCCGCACCCGCTCGTCGTGCACCGGGCAGTCGTGTATCGCGATCAGCTCGTCGCGTCGCATAAGGCCGAAACGCCATCCGGTGGCAGCATCGTATATCGCGTTCAGGGTTACGCGCTGCCGGTAACCGAGGCGCGCCGCATCCGGCACCGCGCGCAGCGGTCGCAGTCGATCGGACCACGCGGCGAGCACCCGCGCGAGATACCCCTGCTTCTGCGCGTGGCTCGAGGCCATGTCGAGGCCGCGATGGCGGCAGCCGTGGCAACGTGGCTCACAACCCGGCGGCAGCACTTGGTGTACGCTCACGCGCCAATGTTGCTCTCTGCCCGCTTCCGCGCTCAACGGGCCGTGCGATGAAGCGCCTGCCGACGGTCGCCGATATCGAGGCGGCCCGCGACCGGCTGCTCGGTCACGCGCGGCGCACGCCGCTCCTCGCGGCGACGCCGCTCGACATGGAAACCGGCGGCCGTATCCTCTTCAAGCTGGAAACTCTGCAGCGCACCGGGTCGTTCAAGTTCCGAGGCGCCTATAACCGCCTGGCGCAACTCGACCCGCAGGCGCGCCGCCGCGGCGTAGTCGCCTACTCCTCCGGCAACCACGCGCAGGGCGTGGCCGCCGCCGCCCGGCTGCTCGGGGTGCCGGCCACGATCGTTATGCCGCACGACGCGCCGCGCACCAAGCTCGAGAACACACGCGCGCTCGGCGCGAGCATCGTCGAGTACGATCGCGACCGCGAGAGCCGCGAGGAGATCGCCGCTCGGATCGCTGCCGAGCGAGAGGCGGTGGTCGTGCCGGCATTTGACGACCTCGATATCGTCGCAGGCCAGGGCACCGTGGGTCTCGAGATCGCCGAGCAGTGCGCTGATCTGGACGTGGCTCCCGACGACGTCGTCGTGCCCTGCAGCGGCGGCGGACTCGTCGCGGGTATCGCGCTTGCGCTCGAGGCACGGATCCCCGCCGCCCGCGTCTGGACGGCGGAGCCTGCGGGGTTCGACGACCACCAGCGCTCGCTTGCAGCCGGCCGCCGTGTGCGGAACGAGCGGCTGAGCGGCTCGATCTGCGATGCGCTGATGGCGCCCACTCCGGGGGAGATCACTTTCGAGATCAATCGCCGCCTGCTCGCCGGAGGAGTAGTCGCAACCGACGACGAGGTCCGCGGCGCCGTCGCCTGGGCGGCGCGGACCCTGAAGCTCGTAGTCGAACCGGGCGGAGCGGTGGGACTTGCGTGCGTACGGAACACGCAGCTCCCGACCCAGGGGCGGACCGTGGTCGTGGTGCTGACTGGCGCCAACATCGACATGCCCCTTCTGCAGTCGATTCTCACGGTCGCGCAGGGCTCCGCGGCATGAGATTCGACACGCGCAGGGCTCGTCGCTGCGCGATTCGCGGTCCTATCCCGGCGTTGCTTCTCCTGGTGGCGCTCATCATCGCCGTGCCCGCGCAGGCCGAGTGGCTGCAGGGCGAGCAGGCCATCATGGGCACGCGTTGCGTGGTCGAGCTCTGGAGCACGGATCGCGCGCGAGGCCAGGCCGCGATCGATGCGGTCTTCACTGAGTTCCGGCGCATCGACGCGCTCATGAGCACCTACAAGCCGGAGAGCGAGCTGTCACGCGTCAACGGGACCGCGGCGACGGCTCCCGTGCCGGTATCACGCGAACTCTACGACCTGCTCGCAACGTCGATCGAGTATTCGGAGCTCACTGGTGGCGCATTCGACGTTACCTACGCGAGCGTTGGCTACCTGTACGACTACCGCGCGCGCGTGCATCCCGACGCCGAGGCGATCGCGGCTGCTCTGCCGGGCATCAACTACCGCCACATCGAGCTGGACCCGGCTACGCATTCCGTGCGTTTCCGGCAGCCCGGCGTGCGCATCGACCTGGGCGGCATAGCCAAAGGACACGCGGTCGATCGGGGCATCGCGGTGCTTCAGGCGCTCGGAATCGACCGCGCGATGGTCAATGCCGGTGGCGACACGCGCATCATCGGCGACCGCCTTGGGCGCCCGTGGGTCGTCGGCATCCGGCATCCGGACGACAAGGACAAGGTGGTGCTCCGTATCCCGCTCACCGACACCGCCATGTCGACCTCCGGGGACTACGAACGGTACTTCGAGGAGGACGGCGTCCGGTATCACCACATCCTGGATCCCAAGACCGGTCGGTCGGCGGACAAGCTGCGATCGGTAACCATCATCGCCGCGACGGCGACGCGCACCGACGCCTTGACCAAGAGTGTTTTCGTGATGGGCGCGGAGGACGGCATTCGGTTCATCGACACGCTGGGCGATGTCGACGCCATTGCGGTCACTCCCGAGGGCAAGGTCCTCTACTCGAAGGGCCTCACACCCCCGTAGGTGCCGGGTTAAACATTCGTAGTTATTGACACGACGAATCTGCGATGCTGACCTGCCGAGCGCAATGACCGCGAATGTTTAACCCGGCACCTACAGCTTCGCGCGCGAATGTTTAACCCGGCACCTACAGCTTCGCGACGCGCGCAGCGCCGTCACCACGTCGCAGCACCTTCACGCGTTCACCGTGCGCAAAGGCGACGTCGGCAGCCTGCACGATGGCGATGGTTTCGCCGCGATCGAGGTCGATCGTGATCTGCAGCCCGCTCTGGCGCGTTACGCGCTCCTCGACGGTCTGGCCGACCGCCGCGCCCGCGACCGCGCCGACCGCGCCCGCGAGATCCCGGCCCTGCCCGCTGCCCATCGTGCGTCCGAGCTCGTAGCCGACGTAGCCGCCACCCGCCGTGCCCAGCACGCTCTTGTTCCCCTCGATCTGCACGGGCTTTATGTCGCTGACGCGACCCTCGACCACCGTCCAGGCTGTCCGTGCTTCGTTGCGGGAAAAAACCTGGCCGGAGCTCGGCGTGGCGCAGGCGCAGAGCAGCGACAGCGAAGCAAGCGCAAGTGCGCCGGGAACGATGTTCGACATCGGCACTCCTCAGGATCCAAGCAAGCCGTCGCAGGGGCAAACGCAGCTCGTGGGCGGTGGTTGACACCCTCGACGCCGCGAGTATCGCTTCCGGGCTTGCACGGAACCCTTGAAACCCGGCACGCTGCGCCGCCATGACCAACACCCCAACGCGAGGCATCGATCGCCCGCACCGCCGCGTGATCTTCGCTTCGAGCCTGGGAACCGTGTTCGAGTGGTACGACTTCTACCTGTACGGCTCTCTCGCGGCCGTCATCTCGAAACAGTTTTTCTCTGGCGTCAACGAGACTACGGCCTTCATCTTCGCCCTGCTCGCCTTCGCCGCCGGCTTCGCGGTGCGGCCCTTCGGTGCGATCGTGTTTGGCCGACTCGGCGACATGGTGGGTCGCAAGTACACCTTCCTGATCACAATCGTGATCATGGGATTGTCGACCGCGATCGTGGGCATCCTGCCGGGTTATGCGACCATCGGGGTCGCCGCGCCGGTCATACTGGTGACCCTGCGGTTGCTGCAGGGGCTCGCCCTCGGCGGCGAATACGGCGGCGCCGCCGTTTACGTGGCAGAGCACGCTCCAGAGGGAAGGCGCGGCCTTTACACCAGCTGGATCCAGACCACCGCGACGCTCGGGCTGTTCCTGAGTCTTCTTGTCATCCTCGTCTGCCGCACGACGCTCGGCGATGCGTTCGAGACGTGGGGCTGGCGCATACCGTTTCTTCTGTCGATCGTCCTGCTCGCCGTGTCGGTGTACATCCGGCTGCAGCTCGACGAATCGCCGGTATTCCAGGCGATGAAGGCCGAGGGCTCGCATTCGCGGGCACCGCTCACGGAGTCCTTTGCCGAGTGGGGTAACCTGCGGATCGTGCTGCTGGCGCTCTTCGGTGCGACCGCGGGGCAGGCGGTCGTCTGGTACACGGGTCAGTTCTACGCGCTCTTCTTTCTCACGCAGACACTCAAGGTCGACCCGCTCCCGGCCAACCTGATGATCGCCGCAGCGCTCGTCTTCGGCACGCCTTTCTTCGTGGTGTTCGGAGCGCTCTCCGACCGCATCGGCCGCAAGGTCGTGATCATGGTCGGCTGCCTGCTCGCGGCGGTGCTCTACTTCCCGGTCTTCAAGGCGATCACCCACTATGCGAATCCCGCTCTCGAGGCCGCGTCGGAGGCTACTCCGGTTACGGTGATCGCGGCCCCGGGGAGCTGCAGCTTCCAGTTCGATCCGCTCGCACGCGCCCGTTTCGTCGATTCCTGCGATATCGCCCGGGCTGCCCTCGCCCGCGCAGGCGTGCCGTATGGCAATCGAGCGGCGCCGGACGCCGTGATCGCACGCGTGCGCGTGGGCGATGTGGAGCTCGCCTCGTTCGACGGAACGGGGCTCGATGCCGCGTCGCTAAAGACCAGGAGCGCGGAGTTCTCCACTGCGATCGGCGCGGCGCTCGCGCAGGCGGGCTATCCGGCGCGCGCCGATCCCGATCGCATCGACTACCCAATGGTGCTCGCACTCCTCACGCTGCTCGTGCTGCTCGTGACGATGGTGTACGGCCCGATCGCCGCGTGGCTGGTGGAGCTGTTTCCCGCCCGGATCCGCTACACCTCGATGTCGCTGCCCTATCACATCGGCAATGGCTGGTTCGGTGGTTTCCTGCCTACGGTCTCCTTTGCGCTGGTCGCAATGACGGGCGATATCTACTACGGGCTCTGGTACCCGGTGATCATCGCTACGATGACGCTCGTGATAGGCACGCTCTTCCTGCGCGAGACCCGCGGCACCGAGGAGCGGCTCCGGGCGGCCACCCGCGCCGCCAGCTAGCCGGGGCGGCGGATCCGGGACGGCACGATGGAACTCGAGGCGCTGCGCTTGAGCCTGTACGTCGCGCTTCGCAGCGTGCTACTCGGCCTTCCGCTGGCGATCGTCGTCGCGTATCCGTTGTCGCGGTCGCGATTCCTCGGCCGAACAGTGCTCGATGCGATTGTGCATCTCCCTCTGGTGCTGCCGCCGGTGGCCGTCGGCTACGTTCTGCTGCTGGTCTTCGGCACGCGCGGTACGGTCGGTGCGTGGCTCGAATCGGCATTCGGCATCCGCCTCGCGTTTACCTCCGCGGGCGCCGCACTCGCGACCGCCGTCATGACCTTTCCGCTAATGGTGCGCGCCATTCGCCTGTCGCTAGAGGCGATCGATCCGAGGCTGGAGGACGCGGCGCGCACTTTGGGCGCTGGTCCGTTCGATCGGTTCTGGACGATCACCTTGCCGCTGATGGCGCCCGGTATCGTCGCGGGCGCGATCATCGCCTTTGCGGCGGGTCTCGGCGAGTTCGGCGCCGTGATCACCTTCGCCTCGAACATTCCCGGCGAGACGCGCACGCTGCCTCTTGCGCTGTACACGGCGTTGCAGTCGCCGGGTGGCGATGCGCTCGCTGCGCGGCTGGCGGGGCTGTCGTTCCTGCTCGGGCTCTCCGGGCTGGTGCTTGCGGAGTGGGTATCGCGCGTGCTGCGGCGGCGAATCGGGCGTTGATGCATGCTCGAAATCGACGTCAGCCTGAGCCGCGGCGATTTCGATCTCGAAGTCACATTCGCGGCGCCCACGCCGGGCGTAACGGCTCTCTTCGGCCGTTCCGGCAGCGGCAAGACCACGGTGATCAACCTGATTGCAGGCCTGTTGCGGCCGGATAGCGGCCGCATCGCGCTCGACGACGCGGTCCTTCACGACACGTCACGAAGCTACTCGTTGCCGCCGCAGCGGCGGGCGATCGGCTATGTGTTCCAGGATCCGCTGCTGTTCCCCCATTTCGACGTCGCCGGCAACCTGCGTTACGGGCAGCGCCGCGCGCAGCCCCGCGGCACCGAGGCGGAGTTCGCCGATGCCGTGGAATTGCTCGGCCTCGGCGCGTTGCTTCGCCGCCGGCCGCACGAGCTATCGGGCGGAGAGCGCCAGCGGGTGGCGCTCGGGCGCGCGTTGCTGTCGCGGCCTCGGCTTCTGCTGCTCGACGAACCCCTGGCCTCGCTTGACGCGGCACGGCGCGGAGAGCTGCTGCCCTGGTTCGAGGCCCTGCGCGACCGGCACGCGATCCCGATCGTCTATGTGAGCCATGAATTCGAGGAAGTCGTCCGGCTCGCGAGCCACGTCGTACTCCTCGAGCAGGGCCGGGTTGCCGCCGAGGGCGACGTGGGTCGAATCGCGATGGTGCCGGAGCTGCGCGCGGTGATCGGGCCGGAGCTGGCGGGTTCGGTCGTCGACGGGCAGGTCGAATCGACCGACCCTGTCACCGGCCTCGCGCAGATCCGCGTCGGACACAGCGCGATCACTGCATCGGGTGCCGGGCTCCGCGCCGGGCAGGCGGTCCGGCTGCAGGTGCTCGCGCGCGATCTCGTGCTCGCAACCCACAAGCCCATGGGCTTGAGCGTACGGAACGAAATCGACGGCACGATCCGCGCCATCGTCGACGACGGCCCGGACGCGGTACTAGTCGAAATCGACGTGGGCGGCCCCGTGCTGCTGGCGCGCGTCACGCGTCCGGCCGCATCCGACCTCGCACTCGCACCAGGGCGGCGCCTATGGGTGCTCGTCAAGGCAACGTCGCTGCGCGGTCATGTCCACTCACGACGCTGACACGTCGGCAGGCGGCAAGTCGGCGCGGCGTTCCCCGGCTACGGCGTCACTGCGCCCGATTGCGCTGCGCGCGCGTTACCTTCCATTCTCCGTCGTCGAGCTGCAGCTCGATCGACAGCTGCTCGGCAGCAAGATCGAAGGAGCTGTCTTCAGTCGCTTCGCGGCCGAGCGACCCGATGGTGAGATCCACGCGCGCCATGTCGCGGTATGGGAACTCGATGCTGTCTATGCGGGTGAGCAGGCGGATCGACTGGTTGGCGATGAGATAACCGTGGACATAGTTCCGCAGCTCGCGGCTGTCGCGTCCGCTGTCGTCCTGGTAGTCGGGCGAGACCAGGTCCATCAGCGCGGGCAGGTCGCGCGCCTCGGCGGCCGCCTCGCCTGTTTCAATCACCGCGCGAACCTGGCTTTCCGGTGACTGAGCGCCGCCGCAGGCCCAGGTCAGCAGCATCGCTCCGGCGACGACGAATCCGGTGCGGTTGCGTTGGGAAGGCGCCGACATGCGCCCTCCAGACTAACCTCTCAGAGAAACGCCTGCGAGTTGTGCAGCGCGTAGCCAAGAGAACCCATGACGACGGTCATCGCGAACGTGAGCCCGGCAATCATGCGGGCCAGGAAGGTGCCATTGGGGTTGCGCTTGAACATGGTCCAGTTCTCTCTCTTCCGTAGGTCGAAATCAGCCGACGGAGGCGAGACTACGGCGTTCCATTTGGTGCATAAATGAGAATAATCGGTATTCTCCATTCACAATTCTGGAATAATCCCTCCGGGTTGCGACGAGCCGCCTGTAAACTGCGTCCGGTTGTGACGGGGCCCGCAACAAAGGGGGTTCGCGCTTGTCGACCACCGCTCGCGTGCTGATCGGGCTGGCGCTCGGGATTCTGGCGGGCGCCCCGTCAACGCTCGCCGGCGACGATTTCGCGGCGCGGCTCGCGGCGATCGTTTCTCCGTCGGCACGCTGTGGCTCAACGCCCTTCGCATGACGGTGGTGCCGCTCGTGGTCTCGCTCGTCGTCGTGATTACGCGATCCGTGCTCCTCTGTGCAATCTTGCTAACCGGATGCGCGGCCCATCCACCGGCCGAGGTCGCCCCACCGGCCGAGGTCGACCGCCCCGATGCGACGACGGCGCAGGTGGTGAGTCGCGTGGCGCAGCGTTACCTGGACGAGACGCCGCTGGTCGGCCTCTCCGTGGCCGTGGCGCGTGACGGCCGGATCGTGCACGAGTCGGGGTACGGCCTGGCACGCCGCGCACCCGATCTCGCGGCGGACGCCACCGTGCCTTTCGAGCTGTTCTCGATCGCGAAGCCCGTGACCGCGGTGCTGCTGCTCCGTCTGGCCGAGCGTGGTCTGGTCGACCTGGACCAGCCGTCCGGCACTTACGTGCAGGGGCTGCCGCCCGAGTACGCGTCCGCGACCCTGCGACAGCTCCTGCGCCACAGCTCGGGCGTTGCCGAGATCGTCATCGACGAGCTGGATCCCGACCCTCAGTACGCACATGCACCGTCGAGAGACGACGTGCTCGCGTGGCTCGCGACCGGCGAACGATCCGCCGCGCCGGACGAGACGTGGATCTACGCGTCCTCCGGTTACGTCGCATCCAGGATCGCCGCAGAGGCTGTGACACAGCGGCCGCTCGGTGAGCTGATCCGCGACGAGATGGCGCTGCCGCTCGCGCTCGGTCACTTCGAATCGTGTTCTGATCTGCGCGAGCATTCGCTCTCCTACGTCGCGGCGAGCGGAACGACGACGCCGGTCTCGGCGGTCGATGCCGGATGGCTCGGAGGCGCGGACACTCTCTGCGCCACCACCGGAGACATCGCGCGATGGTGGCTTGCGGTGCGCTCGGGTCGCATCATCTCGCCCGCGTCGCTGCAGGAGTGGACAACGCCCGTCGAGCTGGAGCGCAACGGCGCACACGCGCAGTTCGGCTACGGTCTCGGCGTGCAACTCGGAGCCTGGCGCGGACACACCGTGATCGGCCACACGGGCGACGGCGCGGGTGGCACGTCCGTGCTCGCCGAGTATCCCGACGACCGGCTGCTCATCGTCGTTGCGACCAACACGACTGGTCGGGACGTGCCGCATGCGATCGAGATCCAGGCGGCGATCGCCGCCGAGCTGCTCGGTCTGCCGCCTGCGAAACCTGCGACCGCGAGCATCGAGCCCGCGGCGCTGGTGTCCGTGCCTGGACTGTACCGTTCGCCTGAAGGCAGTTTCTGCGTCGAGACATCGGCCGACCAACTCGTGGTATCCACCGACGAGGAACAGAACGTCGAGCTCACACACCAGGGCGGCGGACGATTCCTGCGTCCGGGCGACCCGGACGGCAGCGAATACTTCCTGGGCTGGCCCGACCGCAGCGAATGGTTCGCCTATGCGTGGTTCGGCCTGCCGACGGACCTCGCCGCGAAGGACTCCGAGACCTGCCCCTGAGGACATGCCGATGGCCGATTCAGCGATCGATCCACGACTGCAGGCGTTGCTCGACAAACAAGAGATCTACGATCTCGTCTGCGCCTACTGCAACGCGGCGGATCGCCACGATCACGCCAGGATGCGCTCGCTCTACCACGAGGACGCCATCGACGAGCACGGGTCACTCTTCAGCGGCCCTGCGATGCAGTTCATCGAGCGGCTGCCGGAGATACAGGCGCCCATGGAGATCCTGCATCACAACGTCACCACGGTGAACATCGCACTCGATGGCGACTACGCCGAGGGCGAGATCTATCTGATCGCGATGCACAAGTTCCGCACGCCCGACGGGCCCGCGGAGCTGCTGATCGGCGGACGATATTTCGACCGGTATACGCGGCGCGATGGACGATGGAAGTTCCAGCACCGGGCGATCGTTGCGGACTGGGCGCACGTGCACCAGCCCTCGATCATCGACATGGGGCACCCGATGGTGGAGGGCGCACGCATCGGAGCACCGGGCGTCGGCGATCCGTCTTACGGCTTTTTCCGACTTCTAAGACGCGGCTGACGTAGTAGCCTTCTGCCCTTTCTTTCGGAGCGACCGTTTGTCATAAGCGCGCAGCGTGCCCGCATATGACGAACGGCTGGCTATATTGCCGATGCTGGGTTTTCATAGCGTCAAAGAACTGATGCCACGGGTCGTCCGTGAGTAAAAATCAATGGCGGGCTCGCATGGGAAGCGCGCTGCTCGCTGTACAAGCACTGCTCGGCGCGGTGGCTCTCGCTGCCACGGTGCCGAGCGGCTTCGTGGACAGCATCTTCGTCGGCGTGCCGTCGGACGCGACCGC
>Ga0207691_10007514_pt1 | contig 10491 bp, 2 predicted proteins | sample KBSM13metaG_FD_184327 | JGI IMG/M metagenome (GOLD analysis project Ga0207691, IMG submission 184327) | Miscanthus rhizosphere microbial communities from Kellogg Biological Station, Michigan, USA - KBS M1-3 metaG (SPAdes) (version 2) | ecosystem: Host-associated > Plants > Roots > Rhizosphere >... | reverse complement strand
TTCCTTTTCCTTCCTGTCACACGCCGCGCAATTAGACCTGTGGACCTGGAAGACACGCGGGGCGGTACCGTTACCTGTCCTCAAGATGAGAGTGGAGCCGGGTCTGCCCGGCTCACGGTCTGCGCGCCGGGAACCACGCCCATCCGTTTCCTCGCAGGCCCAAAGGAAAGACCCATGACGCGTCACTTTTCAATCGCCCGCCTTTCGCTCGCCCTCCTGGCCATGCTGGCGCTGGCCGGAACCGCCGCCGCAGAACGACAGGAGAACCAGGAAAGGCAGGAGCCCTTCAAAGGTGTGATTGAAGCGGTTTCAGACAATGAGATCCATTTCCCCACTATGTCTGTCCATTTAACCGGTGGCGGCGCCGCTACGCACCTGGGGCAGTACACGTTTACCTTGGAAGGTACGGTTGACCTCAGAAACGGGACGGGCGTCGGATCGGCCGAGTTTGTCGCCGCCAATGGCGACAGCATCTACACCACGTTCGTCGGCCAGGGTGTCCCGACCGGGGGGACGCCTACTGAGAACCGCGTCACGGAAACCTACACGATTGTCGGTGGGACGGGCCGTTTCGCTGGAGCCGGCGGGAGTTTCAAGATGGTGCGCCTGCTGGACACGGCCACCGAGGAAACATCCGGTTCATTCGCAGGCACCATCTCCTTCGCGAACGGGGAATAGTACTGAACTGAGTAACTCCGGGTCTGCCCGGATTCATTTAAAGGGGACATTGTGCTCTGTCTCGACCGTCTTGAGGCACCGTCACGCGCGTGGCGCGAGGCCGTTGCGTGTTCGGCCGCGGATCAAACGAGGCGGCCCGCCGCTCGAAATGGACCACAAGCGCAAGGATTCAGAATATTGGCCCCGGGCGGCTCATGAGAGAGCAGCCCGGGGCCGGTGTTAACGAGTAGACAGGTTGAGCCGACTCACCCGACGATGAAGAAGAACTTCAGCTTGGCGATGGACCCGTCGGCCGAAGTGAATTCGAAGGTGTAGTCCTCGATAAACTTGGTCACCACGTCGTCGTAAGCGAAGACCGTCCGGACGTCCTTCGAGGAGCCGCTGGTCGCGTCGGCCTGCTTGGCCGCGATGCCCAGGAGCCCGCCGAGCTGGGCGGACTGGCTCGTCACGGTGTTCGTGAGGAACCCTTCGATCGAGAAGTGCTCTCCCGTGGCCAGCCCGAAGCTCTTCGCCTGACCCAGCACGAAGTCGCCGGTGACCCCTTCGTAATTCAGGTAATGGTTGAGCGTCGTTCCGCCGGCACTGAATGAGGCCTGCGTGTCGGTTCCGGTGAAGATGAACTCCTGGCTTCCGGACGTGTCGTTGCCGGCAATGGCGGCCATGTAGACCCGGAAGCGCGCCCCCACCGGGACGCCCTTGAGGCCCGGGTTGTAGGTCCGCGTCTGGAACGCGAGGATGTTGTCCTCGCCTGGGGTAAAGGTTGCCTGGTCCCCCGGGTTGACTTTGTAGCTGTAGTAGACCTGCCCGGCGAAGCCCGCCGCGCCCAGGTTCACCACGACCTTGCCAACCCCGATGCCCACGCGGGTGTCGCCGCTGAGGATCGGCGTCAGGGTCGGGCTGAGGCCGGCCATGCCCAGGCCGGTCGTGTCGGGCTCGCGCACGCCCAGGCTGTAGGTGTACTTCGACGCCGTGTTGTTGAACATCGTGGCGACGACGGTCACCTGCACGTCCGCCGCGAGGGGGTTGGTCCCGGCCCTCACCTCGATGTCGTCGCTCCGCTTGTCGCCGTCGGTGTTCCCGTTGTGCGGGTCGGTCCCGGCGGCAATCTCGTCGCCGTCCACCAGCGAGTCGAAGTCGGAGTCGGCCACCAACGGATTGCTGAAGACCTGGTAAGGGGTCTTGTCCTTGACGCGCACCACCCAGCGGCGGAGCTCGATGTCCACCAGCTCCGTCTCGTCACCGTCCAGGCGCTTGTCGTTGTCGGTGTCGGCGTCGAGCGGGTTGGTCTTAATGATGCCCAGGTTGTCCCCGCCGACTTCGTGGCCGAGGGCAAAGCCCAGGTACTCGACGCGGTCCTCGATGCCGTCGTGGTCGCTGTCCGCCAGGGCGGGGTCCGTGCCCAGGAAGAATTCTTCATAATCCGTCAGCCCGTCCTCATCGGAGTCCACGGAATCCGTCTGTGACGTCTTGTGGGTTTCCGCGGGGAGGCGAATGGCCGTGATCGGACTCGTGAGGTGTACTGAACCACCGGCTGTTCCGGCGGCCGCGTCGTTCGCGGAGAGGTAGAGGCCGTACCGCACGGTGGCCGGGTCGGGCTGAACGATGAGCCTGCCGAGGAAGTAGTTGGTGCCGGCGGCCAGTCCTCCGCCAGTCACTTGCACGAGCGTGAACGGCGAAACGTTGGGGTCGCTCGCCACGGAGAACTTGACGGTGTCGGCGACGAGATCCGTGGAGGCGGGCGTGACGGAATTGAATTCCCTGGCGAGTTGAATGTCCGTGACCGGACTCTTGAGGTCGAGGAGACCGCGGGAGATTCCCGCTGCGGCGTCGGTCGCCGAAACGTACAGCCCGTATCTCACGCTGTTCGGGTCCGGCTGGGCGACCAGCCTGCCGAGGAAGTAGGGGCTGTTCGCATTCAGGCCGCCGCCCGTCACCTGGACGAGGGTAAATCGCGGGATGTTTGGGTCGCTCGCCTCAGTGAACCGGACGGCGTCCGTAAAGATGTCAGTCGAGGTGGGCGTGAAATGCCTGTCGTACAGCGGTGCGTACGCCCCCTGCACGTACGGGGTCGTGCTCGCCCCAAAGGTAAAGACCGTCCACCCGAGGGTCTCCACGAGGTCAGGCAAGCCGTCGCCGTCCTCGTCGGTATCGGCGCCGTTGGTGGGATCAAGGCCGAGGAGCCGCTCGAGGCCGTCGGAGAAGGTGTCGCTGTCGGTGAAAGGGTTGGTCGGGTTGGTGGTGACCCAGAAGGATTTGCCCCCGGTGATCGGCGTGATCTTGAATCCGATGATCTCCGTGCCGTCGTTAATCCCGTCGCTGTCGGTGTCTTTCCGGAGCGGATCGAGGACGTAGTCCGGCTCGCCGCTCGGAGTTGCCAGTTGGAAGATCTCGAAGCGATCACGGAGGCCATTGGCCGGCGCATCGTCCAAGCCCTTGTCTTCCCAACCGGCGGGTGCGGCGAAGAAGTCCGAGCCACTGTACTCGAGGCGGTCCTCAATCCCGTCGCCGTCGCTGTCGACGCCGGGTTTGGGGGTGTCGAAGTTGGAGTCCGCACGGTTGGGGGAAGAGTAAGCTTGGTAGGTCCGCTGGGGCGTGGTGACCGTCCAGCCGATGAGGGCTTCGAAGCGGTCATCGAGACCGTCAGCGTCGGTGTCGCGGCCCTTCGCGGTCGGACTGAAGATGCCGGCCGTGACGTTACCCGTGAGGGTCACCAGCCCAGTCTTGACGGCACTCCCCGCGGTGGCGTCGAGGGCGGAAAGATAGAAGCTGTAAGCGCCTTCCCCGAGATTCCGAATGAAGTAGTTGGTGCCCGCGACGAGGCCGCCGCCATCCGCGGTCACCTGGACGAGGGTTCCCGTCGGATAGCTTCGATCGGTGGTCTTGAGGACGCCGGCCGAGATGACGCCTGAGAGGTTGATACGACCCGATGTGCCGGGGCCCGCGGAGGCGTTGGAGGCCGAGTCGTAGAAGGAGTACGTGCTTCCCGTGAGCTTGCGAACGAAGTAGTTGGTGCCGGCCGTCAGACCGCCGCCGGTCTTGGTCACCTGGACGGTCGCGCCCGTGGCAAAGCCGGGATCGGCGCCAAAGGTGACCGATTCATCGGTCGTGAAGTTCGTGGAGGCGGGTTTGGCCGCGAACGAGACTGACATCACCCCGCTGGCGGTGTCGGTGGCGATCGGCTTGGCGGCGGTGAAGATGCCGGCCGTGATTTTGCCGTTCAGGGGAACGCGACCCGTGGGGCCGCCGGCGGAGGCGTTGGCGGGCGTGAGGTAGAAGCTGTAGGACCCTCCGCCGAGATTGCGGATGAAGTAGTTGGCGCCAGCCGTGAGGCCGCCGCCGGTCTCGGAGACGCGGACGATGGCAGACGTGGCGAAGCCGGGGTCGGTGTTGTAGGTGACCGACATGTCGGTCTTGAAGTCCGTGATCCCGGGGACTTCGGCTCCAAACGGCAGCGGACTGTCATTGGTTCGGAGGAAGAACTCGACGTCGGCCGACAAGCGGTCCTTGTCGAGGTCCTGGACGAAGTTGAGGCTGACCGGTGAATTGGTCTTCAGGACCAGGTCCTTCACGTCGGTCGCCTGATCGATGCCCTGGGGGGTCAGGATTTCCCAATACTTCTTGTTGACGTCGTCGTTGGAGATCCCGCGGATCCGGTAGATCTTCTCGCGTTCGGGGTATTCGATGCCGCCGATGTTTTCGGCGGGCGCGACGAAGGTGGAATAGCTCCCGAGGATCTCCGTTTCCGAGAGGCCGCGCGTTGGCGCCGTGGCCTCTTCGTACCGGGTCAGGCCGACGGCGGAGAGGGCCTCGAAGAGGGTGACGCCCACCTCCTTGCCGTTTCCGTCGAAGACCGCGCGCCGATCGGAATCGTCGATCTTGGTGTCGAAGTTGGTGTCAATAACCTGGCCGGCACTGGTTGCGACGCGGAAGATCTCGGTCTCGTCCCCGGGCTTCAACTCGTCAAACGCCTCGCCACCGAGGAGCGCCCTCAGGCTGCTCGCGCCGCCGTAGTCGATGACCAGTCGCGAGGTTCGCTCGACGATTTCCTGGCTGCTGAAGGCGAAGTTGCGGCCGCTTTCATCAATGATGTCGTAGTTCGAGATCCGGAAGATCAGGCCGCTCGAGTTCGCCATGAGGCTCTCGACGAGCTTGGGGACGATCGAGTCGTTGGAGAAGATGAACGGGCCCTTCTGGGGCGAGAGCGGCCCGAGGGTGAAACCGTCGTCCGGCTCGCTGTCGGGCAGAAGCGTTGCGACCGGAGTGAGCTTACTGTGGTCCTGGGGATCCTGGATGAACGCGGTGACCTGGAGGTTCTTCACACGGTAGGCCAGTGAGCTCAGGTTCCGCAGGTCGATCGTGACCTGCATCACCGCACCCTGGACCACCCGCTCGACCGTGAAGCCCCGGGTCACCTCCCTGTCGGTGCTCAGCGAGCTCTCGTAGGCCTGCTCGGTCGCGGCCGTCGATTCCGAGGTCTGGTTGAAGCTGTAGCCGACCGAAGCGCCGCCCCGCAGGTAGATGTCACTCCCGAAGCCACTGCCTTCGACGCCGTCCTTGGTCCCTGCGTCGAGGTGGGCCTCCACATTCACGGTATCCGAACGAGTGAACGTCTGGCTGGCGCTCCTCGTGAGTGTGGACGAGACCGACTTGGTCTCGAGGTCGCGGCGTTGCTGGTCGCTGGTCTCGGTGAACTGGACGTTGAGCTGGAGGTTGACCTCCCCGACGGTGATCTCGGGCCGGGGCAGGTCGGACACGCGGGGGTTGCGGTTGGCGAAGATCTCGTAGTCGTCCCGCAACTGGTCGCCGTCGGTGTCGGCCAGGTACGGCGAGGTTTTGAAGAAGCCGAACTCGAGGAAGTCATCGAGCGTGTCGCCGTCGCTGTCCTGCGCCAGCGCGTTCGAGTAGATCTCGTTGAACTCGGCGTAGTCGTTGAGTTGGTCGTCGTCGGTGTCCTGGTTGCGCGGGTCAGTGCGGATGTTGGCTTCCTGATAGTCGCTGAGTTTATCGTCGTCGCTGTCGGCGAGCGTCGGGTCCGAAGTGACCGTACGCGACGCCGTAGTCCCGTCGATGAGCTGCGTCGTCACCAGCCAGCCGCGCATCTCGACGTTGTCGGAGAGACCATCGCCGTCGGTGTCCACAAAGATGCCCGTGCCGGGCGGCGTTCCCGGGAACTGCGCGGTCCTCGGGTCGATGACAATGCCACCCTGCCCCAGCAGCGGCGACGCCAGGGCGTTGCCCGCGACATCGGTCATGGCGACCGCGGTAACCGCGTAGGTGAGCTCGTTCTGAGAGCGGGTTGTCAGCTTGACGACCGAGTGGGTCGAGTCATACCAGGTGGCCCCGGTGATTTGGAGATAGCCGGATTCGGGATGCACGTTCTGCTGGACGATGAAGTAGTACTCCGGCCGAATCGCGCTGGCGGCCATCGGCTCGCTGAACGAGACGATAACCTCGGCATTACTCAGCGAAGCAGCACCAACGACCCGGGGCGCGCCCTCGACGGGCGTCGACTCGCCGGGGGTCCCGAGGCCGGGGAACGAGCGGACCGTCGGGGAGGTCGGCACGGTCGTCTCGCCGCCGCCGCTGCCCGTCGCGGCGATCGAGACAATCGTGTAAGTCTGGTTCGTCTGTGGACTCGTGGTCAGCTCCACGATCCGTCGCTCGGTCCCGATGAATCGGACGTTCAGGACCGGCAGGGTGCCGCCCGCCGCGTCCTGAATCACGTACGCGGACGGCGAGAGCGCGTCGTCCGACATCGGCACGGTGAACGTCAGGAGCAGAGTGCCCGGGCCCGTGGAGGTGGCGCCGACCATCACCGGCTTGCCGCTGATGCCCTGGAAGTCTTTCTGGCCGACGGGCAGGGCCAACCCGGCCGCGTCGGTCAGGCTGCCCGTGGTCGTGATCCGGTAATGAGCGGCATCCTGTGTCGGGGTCGTGAGCGAGACCACCGTGCGCTGCCCGCCGACGAACGCGGCCGCGTTCACAGCCAGGCCGCCGACGACGCCGCCCAGTGAGTCGAGCCTGTCGATCCTGTAGCTCGACGGGGCCAGCGCGCTATCGCCGACCGGGCCGGCGAACGTCACCGTTACGTGGGTCGGGTCTGCGGGCGTCGCACCGCTCAGGGACGGCGAGGGAGATCCCTGGAAACTGCCGGCCGTCCCGCTCGGCGCCGCCACCGGGTTGCCGTCGATGTCGGTGGCCGAGATCGACTGGATCGTGTAGGTCCTGCTCCCCTGCGGGCCGGTGTTCAGTTGGACGACACGCCGCTCGGTGCCGACGAACTGCGTGCTCAGGACCGAGAGGGTCGCCCCGCTCGAGTCCTTGATCACGTACGACGAAGGCGAGAGTGCGTCGTCGGACATCGGCTGGCTAAAGGTTAAGACGATCGTATTCGGGGCGAGGGGCGTGGCGCTCTGCAGCTTCGGCTTGCCGCTGATCCCCTGGAACTCCAACTGAACGGCCGGCAGGGCGGTGCCCGCCGCGTCGGCCAGGGCGCCCGTGGTCGTGATGCGGTAACGGCCGTCGTCCTGGGTCGGAGTGGTCAGCCTTACGACCGTCCGCTGGCCGCCGACAAAAGCGGCCGAACTGACCGGCAGGGTGCCGATGATGTTGCCCGCGGCATCAAGCTTTTCGATCTTGTACGCCGACGGGGTCAGCGCGCTGTCCCCGACCGCGCCCGCGAAGGTCAGTACGATGCTCACCGGGTCGGTCGACACGGCCTGCGCCAAATGTGGGCCGGCGATGCCCTGGAAGCTGGCGGTCCTGACGTCCATCCCGTCGTTCTGGAGGTCCGTAATGTTGGAGACGGTGAGCTGGTACAGCACATTTAACTGCGCCGCGGTCGTGAGGTTGACCACCATCCCCAGGGGGCCATCGAACCGAGCGTCGGTGACGGGCAGAACTTTGCCGGCGGAATCCTTGATCACGTAGTGCTGGGGGGCCAGGGCGTTATCAGCCATCGGCTCGTTGAACGAAACAACGACGGTGGTGGACGAGGTGGCGCCGGCGCTGACCACGGCGCCCTTGGGGTTACCGACGATCTTGCGGCCCTCGAAGAAGACCTGCTGGCCGATCGTGTCGGTGACGTTGTTGACGGTGAAGGAATAGGTTCCGTACGCCTGCGGGGCGGTCGCTAGGTCGACCACATTGGGGCTGCCGGCATACGCGGCCGAGCTGATGGCCAAGGGCGTGCCGGTGGCGTCGTTGCTGATCGAGTAATTCGAAGCCACCACCGCCGCCTCGCGCATCGGTCGGTCATAGGTGACCCGGATCAGGTTCTCGTCGATAGCGACGACACTCACCACCTGTGGCGCGGGTATGGCGCTAAACGCGACGGCTCCGAGCGACACTGCCGGCCCCGTGCTGCCATCCGTCATGACCGTCAGTGACAGAACCCCGGCCTCCTGCGGAGACGTCTGCAGAAGGGCAACCCGCCCGCCTGGAAAATTGACCGAGCGAATCGTGAGTCCGTCGATCCCGAATACCAGCCTGGCCGCATCTTTCACCGAAACCGCGCCGGTGAACAGAACCCGGACCGCCGAGCTGCTTACGGCGGCGGCCGACGCCACACGCGCGGTCGGAGCGGGAATGGCTTTGAACGTCGCGGCGCCGAGTGACAGCGCGGGCCCCGCACTGCCGTCCGTCGTGGCCGTCACGTTCAGGAGTCCGGCCTGTTGCGGGGACGTCTGCAGCATTGCGACCCGGCCGCCGACGAACTTGACCGAGCGAATCGTCAGCCCGTCGACCTTGAATAGGAGTCTTGCCGCTTCCTTCGGCGAAACGACTCTGTTGAACAGGACCCGGATAGCGGAATTGCTCAACGCCGCCGCGGATGCGACACGCGGCGCCGGCGCGGGAATGGCGGCGAACGTTGCGGCGCCGAAAGACGTCGCAGGCCCCGTGCCGCCAGCCTTCGTCGCAGTCACTGTCAGGAGGCCGGGCGCCTGTGGAGAGGTCTTCAACAGCGCAACTCGGCCGCCCGGAAAATTGACCGAGCGGATCGTCAGCGCGTCGACCTTAAAGATGAGCTTGGCCGCGTCCTTCGGCGAAACCGCCCTGTTAAATAATACGCGAACCGTAGAGCTGTTCGTAGCCGCGGCCGACGCCACACGCGGCATTGGCGTTTTCGCACGTTTGGTTACCTGGATGGCGGCATCGGCCGTGTTGATTCGAACGACACTGTCCGCGCCGACGGCGCTCAAAAACGTCCGGTTTTCAAGGCTTTCAAGGCCGGCCCAGCCATGACGTACGCGGCCAACTGAGCCCGCTTTCACACCGTTATTTGAGTTTAGAAAGATGGCGCGGAGGAAACTATGCATTTTCACCTTAACAGCCCCTTATGCCTGAGAAGAACTATGGCGATGGCGATGACCCCTCTACCACCATACTCAACTGCCCGGAATCGGTCTGGAGGGCGGCACAATAGAGGTACGGCGAGCAAATACAAGCAGCAAAAGAATAATAATCCGATGCGCACTCATAAAGTCCCACGCTCCTGCGCCGCTCTACGCCTTTGGAGCGGATACAACCTCTCAGTTGTGCCCCCAGAGCTCTGAGACGAGGGGATCATCGATTCTGCCTAATCGAGCCGCGGCAATCGCAAGACCTCCGGATGAAATCGCCCGCACGGGTTGCCGACCGGTGCCGTTCGAGTCACACATCGTGCGGCCCGCGCAGTGCCGCGAGTTCCGCCCGCTCGCCGGGGTGCGGGTCGTGCGTGAGGAGGGCCGCATGCGGCCGCCCGTGCCGAGGAAGTGCTGCTGACTGGCTCGACCTGCCCACCGTCTGCCACGCCTCGTTCAGCCGTGTCGAGATGCCGTTCTTGCTGCCATGCCCGCTGCTGGCGGGCCGCGACCGAGGCCGGAGCGGCGATCAGGCTCTCGACCGGCGCCGCCGCCGCGACCGCCGAGGGCGACGGGTCGATTCGCGCCGTCTCCCAGCGTTCCTTGACGATACTTGTTCAACGGTAAAGTACCCGGTACAGTGCCTCCGTTGACCCGGAAGTCTCTCAGCCTCAGCGACCAGGTCCGCGACGCAATCGAGCACGCCGGCACCAGCCGCTATGCGCTCGCGAGAAGGATCGGATGCTCTCAGGCGCTGCTCTCCCGCTTCATGAGCCGGACTGGCGGGTTGTCACTCGACGTCCTTGACCGACTGGCGGCGGAACTCCGCCTTCGAGTCGTGACGGAAGTTGACGGAATCACCGATGGTAGTGGACGTATACGGCGTGAGAGCAGGTGAGAGTACATCGGAGCACCGGACCGGGGAAGGGTGCTCGCATGACACGCTGGAGGTCACAGGTTCGAGTCGTGGATAGCAATACAAAGCGGCGGAAACGGTAAAGTCCAAGTCGCTTCGCGCGTACCATTCGGCTGAACTAAAGGCCATCCACTCGTCCCCGCATCCGCCATCCGGTTCGGAGGTCGGAAGCCCATGGTGACTTCACCCGGGGCCGCAGTGTGGCCTGATTAGGCGGGAGCCCTGCGGCGTGAGCGTGATGACGGGCAAGTAGTCTCGGATCTCTGAGACGTGCGCGTGACCCCGGTACAGCAAGTCGAGGAAGATGATCCACGTCTTCATCGACCGAGCCCAGTGGACCACCGTCTCAAATCCCTCCGCGGCCGACGGCCACCTGAGTCGGATCGGTCGGGTGCGGATGGTGGTGAGCAAGCGGCCGCGCGGGCCGTGGAAGAAGTGCATCGCCGTCGTGACCAACGAGACGGGGCTGAGGCCCCGGCAGGTCGTGGCGATCTACGAGACGCGTTGGCTGATCGAGGTGCTGTTCAAGGAGCTGCGCCAGGACTTGGGGCTGGC
>Ga0207691_10007513_pt1 | contig 10492 bp, 9 predicted proteins | sample KBSM13metaG_FD_184327 | JGI IMG/M metagenome (GOLD analysis project Ga0207691, IMG submission 184327) | Miscanthus rhizosphere microbial communities from Kellogg Biological Station, Michigan, USA - KBS M1-3 metaG (SPAdes) (version 2) | ecosystem: Host-associated > Plants > Roots > Rhizosphere >... | reverse complement strand
AAACCGGACACGCCCCCACTCCCGATCTGCAGCGTTTGAGCGAACAGACGAGAAGCGCGCTCGTATCCGAACTCGGCGAAGAACAGGTCGCCGCGGCCCTCGCTGTCGGTCGAGAGATGGCGTTCGAGCAGGCCATGGCCTACGCCCTCCAGACCTAAGAGACGCAGCCGCATCTGCGCTCCGGCGCGAGTTCTGGCCACACTGGCTCCGTCCGCGCGCACGCGCGCGCACGCGAGAGGCGGTCGGGAGGGTACCCACCCCCTCGCGGCAAAAGACCTCGGCTGGGGCCTGGTCGAGTCGGGCCGCGTCTGGCCTAGCCCGTCCAGAGCGCAGTCGTGAACGATACTCGGGGCGTGCCAAGGGACTTGCCCGCGGGGACAGTGACGTTCCTGTTCACGGACATCGAGGGCTCCACACGCCTGCTCAAACAGGTGGGGCCCGGGCTGTATGCCGAGGCGCTCGCCGAGCATCGCCGGGTGCTACGGCACACCTTCGCGGCCCACGGCGGTGTGGAGGTCGATACCCAGGGTGACGCGTTCTTCGTCGCCTTCCCGACGGCCGCGGGGGCCGTAGCGGCGGCGGCGGCGGGCCAGCAGGCGCTCGAGTCCGGGCCGATCAGGGTGCGAATGGGACTGCACACCGGCACGCCGGCGGCAACCGCCGAGGGCTACGTCGGGATCGACGTCCACCGCGGAGCTCGGGTCGCCGCACTCGCCCACGGCGGCCAGGTGATCGTCTCCGCGACGACTGCCGCGCTCGTCGAGGATGAGCCGCTCCAGGCTCTCGGACGGCATCGGCTCAAGGACTTCGACGCCCCCGCCCAGCTGTTTCAACTCGGCACCGCGGAGTTTCCGCCGCTGCGAACGCCGGGTGCTTTCGACCTTCCGACTCCCGCGACCCGGTTCCTCGGTCGTGAGCGCGAGCTTTTCGACGCCGCCACGCTATGGCTCGACCGTGAGCCGCGCTTGCTCACGATCATCGGTCCCGGCGGCACGGGCAAGACGCGCTTCTCGATCGAGCTCGCGCGATTCCTGGCCGAAGACGCGGACGGTGGCACGGTCTTCGTTCCACTCGCGCCTGTTCGGGACCCGGCACTGGTGGTGCGACTGATCGCCGAGCGCCTGGGCGCCTCCGGGGATGATCCCGCCGCGATCGCGACGCGGATCGGTGAGAAGCGAACCCACCTCGTCCTCGACAATCTCGAGCAGCTGCTCCCTGAGGCTGCGCGCCCGGTTGCCGAGCTGCTCGCGGGGGCTCCTGCTCTTCGCCTCCTGGTGACCAGCCGCGAGCCGCTGCGAATCGCCGGCGAGGCCGAGTTCGACCTGCCGCCGATGGACGAGAGCGACGCCGTCACGCTGTTCATCGCGCGGGCGCAGGCTGTCCGGCCGGACGTCGGTGACTCACCCGCGCTGCACGAGCTGATCCGCCGGCTCGATCGGCTCCCGCTCGCGATCGAGCTGGCCGCGGCACGCGTCAAGCTCCTCGGACCCGAACAGCTGCTCGAGCGGATCGCCCAGCGGCTCGACCTGCTCAAGAGCGGGCGCGACGCGGACGAGCGCCACGCCACGCTGCGCACCACGATCGCCTGGAGCTACGACCTCCTCGACGAGGACGAACAGCGGCTCTTCGCCCGGCTCGCCGTCTTCCGCGGCGGCTGCACGCTCGAGGCGGCCGAAGCGGTCTGTGACGCGCGCCTCGACACGCTGGCGTCGCTGCTCGACAAGAGCCTCGTCCGCCGCCGCACCGACGCGAATGGGGACGAGCGCTTCTGGATGCTCGAGACGATCCGCGAGTTCGCGCGGGAGCAGCTCGCGGCCTCGGATGAGGAGGATGCCCTGCGGCGAAGCCAGACCGACTGGTTGCTCGAGCTCGCCGATCGTGCCGGCACGCGCGCGACCGTCGGCATCCCCGGCACATGGAACGTCGATCTCGTCGCGCCTGAACTCGACAACGTGCGCGCCGTCCTCGATTGGGCAGCCGAGCACGAACCCGAGCGTGGCCTCGACCTGGCCGCGTCGCTCGAGGGATTCTGGCTCGTTCGCGAGCAATCCGAGGGCGCAGCACGTCTCGAGCCCCTGCTCGCACGAGCGCCCGACGCCGAGCCCGACCTTCGCGCCCACGCGCTTCGGGCGCTCGGCGGTGCACTCCAGCTTTCCGGCGAGCCCGAACGCGCCGCGCCCTACTACCAACAAAGCCTCGAGCTCTTCATCGCGAGCGGAGACGAGGTTCAGACGGCGAACCTCCGCTACCGCGTCGCCGGAAACATGGTGGATCGGGGCGAGACGGCCGCCGCGTGGCCGCTGCTCGAGGAATCACTCCGTACGTTCCGGCACCTCGGCCTGCCTCGCGGCGAGGCCCAGGCACTCGGATACCTCGCGGAGAAGCCCCACGCAGAGGGCGATCTCGCGCACGCGATCGAGCTTTCACTCGAGAGCGCGGCCGTCGCGCAGGCGATTGGCTGGCCATGGTGGGAGAGCGGACAGCTCCGCTTCGCCGCGGCGCTCGAGCGCGAGCGCGGAGAGCTCGATGCCGCCGAAGGTCATGCGCTCCGCTGTCTCGAGCTCTCCTTGGCCCTCGGCGACCGTCGGCGCGTGATGTTTGCTGCCGCCGAGCTTGCACTCATCGCCGCCGACCGCGGTGACACCGAGCGGGCCGGTCGTCTTTGGGGGGCTATCGAGAGCGAACAGATCTCCACGCCCGTCCGACAGTGGGAGAACGTCCGCGAGGAACTCGAACCGCTCGTCCTTCGCGTGGACGGCCCCGCGTTCGCGTCGGCACGCGCGGAGGGCTCCCTGCTGTCAATCGCCGAGGCAGCCCGCCTCGAGATAGCCCCAGCCGATTAACCGGTTCCGAGCCGCCCCAACGCGGGCCCACCACTTCACCCTCTTCTGCGACGCCGTCGGCCCCTTTGAGCGTGTGTTGATCCTCTCGCGCGCACGCGAGGGCCGATGTCCCGAATGGTTGCTGCAACCGCAGGGGATCTGACATCGGTCTCACAAGGCTCCGCGAGCTGTCTATCCGTCGGCGATCCGCAGCGACACCCGACTCTGCGGGTCGGTGCCGCCCCGGTACCCGCACCCCCTCGCGGTCATCGCGGCGGCGGGGCCTTGTGACGGCCCCGTCCCGAACGCCCACCACTCTCTCCCGCGCGCACGCGCGCACGCGCGAGACAGATGAGACCAGCATGTACCCCACTCCCTCGCCGTGATCATGACGATGGGGCCTGGTCGCGGAGCCCGTCGCTCCCGTTCTCTCGATGCCGCACGGTTGCGCGGTTTCGGCCACGGGCGCGTTGTCGACTCGGACGCGGCGTGTGCCGATCGTGTGCCGAACGCGCTTAGCCATCACCGGTCAACTCGCGTAGGAACGGCCGCAGGGCGTCCGCGAACGCGGAGGGGTATTCGTGATACCCGTCGTGTCGACCCGGTGTCGTGGCGACGTCGACGCCGAGGCGTTGGCCGAGGCGGTCGGCGATCTCGACGAAGAAGGGAAAGCCATCTTCGCTTACGACCAGGCGCACCGGCGAGGCAAGGGACGCCAACGTCTGCTCGTCCGGCAGGTAGAGCTCGTAGGTCCCGAGCTCGACCTCGAACAGCGTGCTGGCCGTGGCCCGAAGTCGCTTACGAAGCGCGGGTTCCAGCCGGTTCCAGCCGTCCTCGTCCTCGACGATGTAGCACCAGAAGCGCTCGACCGCGGCGGACGGCCCGCCGGCCTGCTTCGCGTCCTCAACCAGAGCACGTATGGGTGCTCGAACCGAGTCGAAGTTATCGACCAGAGCGTACAACCCTGGTTCGTGCAGGATCAGGCCGCGCACCACTTCGGGATGTCGGACGAGCAAGCACAGCGCGAAGACGCCGCCACCGCTGGTGCCGAAGACCGCGGCGGGACCGATCCCGAGCGCATCCAAGAGCGCCGCCGCGTCGTCGGCCTGCTCCTCCGGGGAGGTCGTCTGCCAGCCGGTCGCGACGGGACTGCGCCCGTTGCCGCGCCGGTCGTAGCTGACGACCGTGAACTCGTCGGCCAGGAGGTCGGCCAGCGCGTCGAAGTGGCCGCCGTCGCCTGTCGCCCCCATGATCAGCAGGACTGGCGGCCCGGTGCCCCGGACTTCGTAGTACAGCTCGGCTCCGTTGACGACGACCCTCGGCATCGCGAGTCTCCCGGTGGTCGGCCTTCCGAGATTCTCGCCCAGTCACCGCGTCCGCGCAACGGCGGTGATGCCCGCCGAGGGTAGCGCCATCGACCTGTTGCGACAGGTGGCCCCCGAGACGCCTGGCCTCGCGACGCCTCGCGCGCGGATTTTCCATACTTCAGGTCATGACCGAGTACGACCCCGACGCATTCGATGCGTTCGAGGAAGCCGGCTGGACGACGAAGGAGGCCACCGCCTACCACGGGCTCTTGGGCCGCGTGACATCGCAGGTCGTAGCGCCGCTCCTCGATGCGGTGGGCGCCCGCCGGGGGACGCGGCTCCTCGATGTCGCGACAGGCCCCGGCTATGTCGCCGCGAAAGCGGCCGAGCGCGGGGCGGAGCCGATTGGCGTCGACTTCTCCGACACGATGCTCGCCTATGCACGCGCCCACGTAGCGGGCGTCGAGTTCGTGCATGGAGACGCGACTGCGCTGCCGTTCGAGGACGAGTCGTTCGACGCGGTCGTCGCGGCTTTCGTGCTCCTGCACCTTGGAACTCCTGAGCGAGCGGTCGAAGAGGCCGCTCGGGTGCTGCGATCCGGCGGCCGCGCTGCATTCAGCGTGTGGGACGAGCCAGCGCGAGGTCGCTGGATCGGGGTTTTCTTCGAGGCGTTCGTGGCTGCGGGAGCGCATCCCCCCGCCGAGGTTCCCACAGGACCGAACTTCTTCGCGTTCGCAGACGACGCGCTGTTCGCATCGCTGTTGGAGGGCGCCGGCCTCACAGACGTGACGGTCGATACCGTCGAGTTCGGTCTCGACCTGGCTGATGGCGACGAGCTCTGGGACGGTCTTCTCGAGGGGGCCGTGCGAGTTCGCCCGATGATCCTCGGTCAGACGGAGGAGCTGCGGCGTGAGATTCACTCGCGCTTCGCCGAGCTCCTCGAGGCATACCGCACGCAGGATGGCTTCGACGTTCCCGTTTCGGTCAAGCTCGCCTCGGGGACGAAAGCGTGACGATCTCGCTCGACCGAGGCGTGGGCTCCTCCTAGTTCGCCCTTAAGGACGTCACGCGCAATGCGAGCCGCAGCCCCCTCCGGGGGTAGGGCGCACGCGGGGGAGGGGTATGCCACCCACCGGTCAACATCCGACGACCTCCAGCTCGGCCTCGTCGCTCCTCCCGCGAACGCTCACCTCCTTCTCTCGCGCGCACGCGCGCGGCAGCGACCCGGCTAGCCCTCCCCCTTTGCGACGGTCATGGCTGTGGGGGCGTGGTCGCGCCCGTCCGCCGTGCCCCAGACTCCTGGTCGTCGCGCGCACGCGCGCGCACGCGAGGACCGACCGGGTACCCACCCCCCTCGCGGTCGTGATGGCGGTGGGGCCTGGTCGCCGGCTCGGAACGAGACGAACGGGCGGCTCCGAACGAACCTCCTCACCGCCGTTTCGGAGCGCAGATCACCCCAGCCGAGAATCGCCGCGAAGAGGCGTGTTCGCCACGGATGGCGGCGCTGGAACTCACGCACCATTGCGATGCTCTCGTCGTCGGACAGGAATCGCTGCTCGGGAACGTACGCCTCACGCCCAATCTGGATCTGCAGTGCCGGGTGGGCTCGGAGATTGCGGATCCACTCGGTGTTGGGCCCCCAGGCAGAAAAGACGACCGCCTCGCGCGTTTCCGGGTCGTACGCCAGCGCCATAGCGACCGTCTCCCGCCGCCTGCCGGTCTTCCGGCCTTGGTGGGCGATCAGCAGGAATGTGTGGTCGAGCAGCCAGCCCCAGCCGTGGTGGTACAGGGGCCGCGGCACCCGCATGGCCGCGAGTGCGAGACGTCCAGGATGACGGCGCAGCCCGAGCAGCGGCCTCCGGGCGCGCGCGCGTCGGTGAGCGGTCGCAATCATGACTTCGTCTCGGGCGGGTTGAAGATCCGCGACTCGTACGCGTGGGTCACGGCGGCGACGTGCTGCGAAACGTGCGCGACGACGGAGCCGACCGGGTTTGCGGTCGCGAACGCCGGGATCGAGATCAGGACGTTGCCGGTCTCAGGCCGGCTGAGCCCGTCCTCCCGGTATTGCGGGTAGCCCCAGTGGTAGGTCGCGGTGACGACGAGCACGAGCGGCAGCACCAGAGCCGTGAAGCGCAGCTTTCCCTTCAGGCCGTCGACGTGGCCGTGCAGGACCCCGTAAGCGACGAAGCAGGGGAAGACCGTCAGCAGCAGCGTTCAATCAGGCCGTAGCCGACCCCGCGCCAGAGCAGCTCGAAGACGAAGTAGGCGCCGTGCGGCCGCGCGGTCGCGCCGGACGTGTTGAAGACGTTGAAGACGAGAAAGACCGCGAGGAGAGCCCCCACGCCGAGGCTCCAGCGCCAGCGGCGCAGGAAGATCGCGGCAACGTCGACCTGCTCGACCCGAACATAGGTCGCGACCAGCGCGATCGTGACGGCGAAGTAGACGAGGTAGAAGAGATCGTGCTGAAGGTCGAGCACCGAGACGCCTAGGTGCGGCACTAAGAACGCGACCACGCAGACGACGGCAAACCACGCGAAATGGCGGACGACCTCCGGAATCGCCCGCGGCACAGGATGCGTGTAGGAAGACACACCGATCACCTTCCGATTGAATTACCGCGAGCTTCGCCCCGAGAGGCCCCACTTCGCATCGGGAAACCCCTCAATTCCACTTCCGGCTTCTACCGATCGTCCTTGATAGCTACTGCTCGTCGATCGCGCGCCGGGACCATCGCGCCGGCAGACGAAGCCGCCGAAATCGGGCGCCGCTCGTTTGCTCGAGCGAACGCGTAGTTCGCACCCGGACGCGTCCGCGTTCGCCCCGATTACACGCCGCAGCCCCGACGACAGAGTGGGGATATACGCGCGGCTCGGTCGGCCGTGCGGGAGGAGATGGTCGAAATGACAGCAACGCTCTCTGTCGAGGCCGCCGTCGAGCGCACCATCCGCGAGCCGCTGATCGAGCTCGAGGGAGTGGTGAAGATCTACCGCACCGGGAAGCTCGAGTACCCGGCGCTCCGCGGCGTCGACCTCACCATCGATGGGGGCCAGATGGTCGCAGTGGTCGGCCCGTCCGGCAGCGGCAAGACGACGATTATGAACATGATCACCGGCATCGACCGTCCCACTGCGGGATCGGTCGTCGTGGATGGTCAGCAGATCGACGAGCTCAGCGAGGAGCAGCTGGCCGTTTGGCGCGGCGGCAACGTCGGCATCGTCTTCCAGTTCTTTCAGCTGCTGCCGACGCTGACCGCGGTCGAGAACGCGATGCTCCCGCTCGACTTCGCCCGCAAGGGCTCCAAGCGGGCCCGTTTCGAGACCGCTCGGCACAACCTCGAGCTCGTCGGGCTCGGAGACAAGCTTCATCATCTCCCGGCCGAGCTCTCGGGCGGGGAGCAGCAGCGCGTCGCGATCGCACGCGCGCTCGCACCCGATCCCAAGCTGATCATCGGCGACGAGCCGACCGGCAACCTCGACACACAGACGGCAGCCGACATGTTCGAGCTGCTGGAACGCCTGAACGACGAGGGCAAGACCGTCGTCTACGTGACCCACGACCTCGAGCTGGCCGCACGCGCCGGTCGCGTCGTGACGATCCGCGACGGCCTCGTCGTCGGAGAGTGAGAAGGCAACGATGGCATCCACACTCGTCAAGAAATCGGTCACAGACCTCACCCGGCGTAGGGCTCGGGCCGTGTTCGCGATCCTGACGCTTGCGATCGCGGTCGCGAGCATCGGCATCTTCGCGGCCGCACCGCTCATGGACCGGGCGATGCAGGACGAGGTGCGCGCGAGCCGGCTCGCTGACCTCACGCTGCAGACGAAGCCGCTGGTCGTCTCGAAGGAGCAGCTCGAGGCTCTCCGCCGGCTCCCGAACGTGACGGGCATGCAGGCGCTGAGCGTCGTGCAGACCCGGGTCTGGATCGGCGAGCGCAGGCAGAAGGCGATAGTCGTCGGCGTTCCCGACTACGCACGTCAGCAGGTCGACCGCGTCGCGATCACATCGGGGACGGCACCACGAGCGGGAACGGTCCTGACCGACGTTCAGAACGGGGGCCGCTACGACGGCGGCGTCGGTGACCGCATCCGCGTTCTCGGCGTCGGTGACCGCAGTTACGCCCTGCGCGTAAGCGGCGTCGGACGCAATCTCGAATGGAGCCAGACGGGCGTGAACGGCGACTTCGTCGTCCTCTACTCCACGCCCGAGACAGCGGCCCGCGTCGCAGGCGAGCCGGGCTACAGCCTGTTCGCGTTCCGTCTCTCGAACACGTCGACGCCGGCTGCGAACCGCACGGCGGCCGACATCCGCGGCTACCTGCGCGCCAATACGTCGTTCACACGGTTCTCCGACCTGCCGACGATCCGTGAGCCCGGCTCGTACCCAGGCAAGGAGTTCTTCGACCAGCTTGCCTCGCTCATGAACGTGTTCACCGTCCTCGCCCTGCTCGCAGCGTGCGTGCTCGTCGCCAACACGATGGGGACGCTGATCGGAGAGCAGCGACGCGAAATCGGAATGATGAAGGCGATCGGCGGGCGACGAAGGCAGATCCGCCGCCTGTACCTGCGAACGGCGCTGCTGCTCGGAGGCCTGGGCTCGGTGCTCGGCATCGTGCTCGGGATCGCGATCGCAAACATGATCGTTCGCTTCTTCGGCTCGACCTTCTTCGCCATCACGCCGGGCTGGTCGATCAGCGTCCCCGTCATCGTCGCGAGCCTCGTGATCGGGATCCTCGGGCCGCCACTTGCCGCGCTGCCGGCAATCCGACGCGGGACCCGCGTCCCGGTGCGGGAGGCACTCGACGAAGTGCCGCCGCTCGAGGGCGGCGTGCGCGCCGTCGATCGGCTGCTCCGGCGGCTCACGTTCCTGCCCCGAACGGCGCAAATCGGCGTGCGAAGCGTCACGCGACGCACACGGCGCACGATCGCGACCGTGATCCAGATCGCGCTCGCAGTCGGAACGCTCGTCGGCGTCCTGGCGCTCATGAACAGCGTCACCGCAACCACCGAGGCCGCCTGGAACGAGCTGCACTACGACGTCGACTTGAACACCGTCGTCGGCAAGCAACTCGACGCGAAGGCCGCCCGCCTCATCCGAACGACGCCCGGCGTCGCGGTCGCCCAGCCTGTGCTGATGAACACGGTCAAGGCGGCCGGCAAGGATGCCGCCGCCTGGGGGCTCTCGCCACAGCCGATGTTCGAGCAGAAGGTCGTCTCGGGACGGTGGTTCAGCGCCAGTGAAGAGACTGCTGCGGCTCGGGTCACCGTCATCGCGACGAATATCGCCAAAGAGCTCGGCGCGGACGTGGGAGACACCGTCTCCATCCGCACCGCCTCCGGGCCGCGGAGGCTCCGCGTCGTCGGGATGACGGGGACGCAGATGGAAAACGGCCTCCTCTTCCTGACGCCACTCTCGACCATGCGGGCGCTGCTCGACAGCCCCGACACCGTCAACGCGTACTGGGTGCGTACGACCACACCCGACCACGCGCTCATCGACCGGACGACGACGGCGCTCGAGGACCGCCTGGCCGCGGCCGGGTACTCGATCGGAACGAACATCCGCTACGTCGACCAGGCCCGCAACGTCGACACGAACCGTCAGATCAGCATGGCGATCGGAATCCTCGGATTCCTGATCGTCGCGATCAGCATGGTCGGGCTCGTCAACGCGATCACGATGAACGTGCTCGAGCGAACGCGGGAGATCGGCGTTCTCCGCTGCATCGGTGCGCGAGCACGAGATATCCGGCGCATCTTCGCCGCTGAAGGCCTCGCCGTCTCACTCGCCGGCTGGCTGCTCGGCATCCCCGTCGGCTACGCCTTCGCGCGGCTGCTGAACTGGCTGCTCGTCGAGCTCGTGAAGATCGAGTTCACGTTCACATTCCCGCCGCTGAACCTGCTGATTGCGCTCGTGGGAACGGTGGTGCTCGCCCTGCTGATCATGCGGCTGCCGCTCCGCCGCGCCGTCCGCCTCAAGCCGGGAAAGGCACTCCGGAATGCGTGACCACGTAGTCGGTATGCCTCGCGGGGGGCTGGAGCCTGAGGCTCCGGCCCGCCGTGATGCTGTCAGCAGTTCGCGTCGACATGCTTCTGTTCTCGGTCGCGATCATGGTCATCGCGGCGCACGCCGCAGTCGACTCGTTCATCGCGCCTGAGCCCGGCACCGGCTGGGGCGACCACCTCCTGCGCGGTTCACCACCTTCGCCGTGCTCATCCTCGCGGCGGTCGCCTACCCCGCGCCCGCGCCGAACGCCCACCGTTCTTATCGCGCGCACGCGAGAACGCCCCGCTCGCGAACGCCCACCACTCTCTATCGCGCGCACGCGCGCGCGCGCGAGGCCCCCACAAGGTCGCACTCCGGCTC
>Ga0207691_10007509_pt1 | contig 10494 bp, 6 predicted proteins | sample KBSM13metaG_FD_184327 | JGI IMG/M metagenome (GOLD analysis project Ga0207691, IMG submission 184327) | Miscanthus rhizosphere microbial communities from Kellogg Biological Station, Michigan, USA - KBS M1-3 metaG (SPAdes) (version 2) | ecosystem: Host-associated > Plants > Roots > Rhizosphere >... | reverse complement strand
ATGAACGACAAAACGACGCGTCATGCCGGGCAACCCACGAGCTGGAACAAACACGCCATGCAGCGACAATCTCATTTTCTGTTTCTGTCCGTATTGATGGTTCTTCTGTCGGCATCCAGACTTGCGGCGCAGGATGGCGGCGCGATATTCGCGGAACGTTGTGCTTCATGCCACGACGGCGGCATTGACCGCGCGCCCGATCGATCGGTCCTACGCGACATGTCTGCCGAACGTGTGCTGGCCGCGATGGAAACCGGACCGATGATTTCTATGGCGAGCACGCGGACCGCTGCAGACCGTCGAGCGATCGCGGAATTCATTACGGGAAAAAAGTTGTCCAACACCCCTTCTGATGCGCCGCCGTCTGAAGCCTACTGCCCTAAAGGCCAGACGCCCGATTTTTCCAAAGCTGCGTGGGAAGGCTGGGGACAGAACGGTGCGAACACACGTTATCAGGACCCGGCGCGAGCCAATCTGACTGCCGCTCAGGTCCCGCGTCTCAAGGTGAAATGGGCCTTTGCCTTCCCCGGCGAGCAGACTTCCAACGGCGCCATAACACTCGCCGGAGGCAGGCTATTCGTGGGTAGCCCCGCGGGCAAGGTCTACTCTCTGAACGCTTCCACGGGCTGCGTCTACTGGTACTTCCAGGCGGCGGGAGCAGTCCGCAATGCCGTGCGCATCGAGCGCGTCGGTTCGAGCTATGCGGCGATATTCGGAGACAACTCGGCGACGGTTTATGCGATCGATGCGACAACCGGCGCGACGATTTGGAAAACCAAAGTAGAGGATCACGCGTTGGCACGCCTGTCGGGTTCCATCGCCGTGTATCAGGGCCGCCTCTACGTGCCCGTCGCCTCGGGCGAGGAAGTAGGCGCGGTACCGCCAGACTACGAGTGCTGCAAGTTCCGCGGCAGCCTTGTCGCGCTTGATGCGGCGACTGGTAAACAGATCTGGAAGTCCTACACGATCGAAGGCGCTCCACAGCCGACGACGAAGAACAAAGTGGGGACGCAACTGTTCGGACCCGCCGGTGCACCGATCTGGAGCTCTCCTGCGATCGACACGAAACTCAGCGTGATCTACGCAACCACAGGGAACAACTACAGCGATCCGCCGACGCACACAAGCAATGCGTTCCTGGCGTTCGATATGAAGACCGGGCAATTGCTGTGGTCGCGTCAGATGACCGAGAAGGACGCCTACGTTTCCGCATGCCGTCTTCCCGACAAAACCAATTGTCCGGTGTCCAATGGGCCGGACTTCGACTTTTCGTCGTCTCCGATCCTGGTAAACCTTGCGAACGGCAAGCGAGCGTTAATCGCGGGGCAAAAGTCCGGAATCGTGCATGCCATCGATCCGGATCAACAAGGCAAGGTGCTCTGGCAGACTCGCGTGGGACAGGGCGGCACGATGGGCGGCGTGCAGTGGGGTTCGGCGACAGACGGCACGAACGTCTATGTGGCCAACTCGGACATCGGCCGCGTCATGCTCACCTACAGCACGTCAACCGATGCCGATCCAAAACGCGGCGGCGGTATGTTTGCATTGCGCGCGTCGGATGGTAAGCAGGTTTGGTTCACTCCGCCTGTCTCGTGTGGCGAGCGGCCGCGGTGCAGCCCAGCTCAGTCCGCGGCCGTAACGGCAATCCGCGGCGTCGCGTTTTCGGGCGCAGTCGATGGACATCTTCGCGCGTACGCTACCGCTGACGGAAAGATCATCTGGGATTTCGATACCGAACAAACCTACACGACTGTGAATGCAGTGCCGGGCCGGGGCGGATCGCTCGATGGGCCGGGCCCCGTTATCGGCGGCGGGATGCTGTACGTCAACTCGGGCTACGTCGCCGCCGGCGGTGCCCCCGGCAATGTGCTGCTTGGATTTTCGGTTGATGGGAAGTAGGTCAGCAGAATCCGTGTCGATGTTGAACAACCACCCCGCCTCGCACATTAGGGTGGCTTCGCTGAAATCTCTTGATGTGATCATCTCCCCTCCTGGCCAGGAGGGGTGGCTGCGCCCAATAAGAAGAAGTCGCGTAGCATCCTTAGGGCGCAGACGGGGTGGTGGTCCAAGTTCCGAAAATCTCTATCGATTTGATCCACCACCCCGTCCGCTCCATCAAAGGAAGCTTCGCGATGTTTGTTTTGATGTCGCGTCCCCCCTCCTGGCCAGGAGGGGAGATGATGACTTTCACTCTTTGAGCCTGAACGCGAACAATGAGCTTCCGGCAGCTATAGCGACATACTGCTTCCCGTCGACCATGTAGCTCATGGGGGCGCTATTCACCTGACCGCCCAGCGCGGTGCGCCAAAGCAGTTCTCCTGTGCGAGCATTCAACGCGTAAAAGTAGCCCTCGCGCCCGCCGCTGAAGACGAGGTCCGACGCCGTGCTTAGCACGCCCGCATAAGTGACGTCGTTCATCTTGAATTCCCACTTCTTTTCGCCGCTCTTCATGTCGAACGCACGAACGAATCCGTAGCCCTGCTCTTCAGGTCTTTTGTTCGGCGCCAGGAGATTTGGCGCGCCGGGCGGTATGTCGCCGACAGTTTGCGGCCGGCCTCCTTCGATCGCGATGCTTCCCGTGTTCTCCCAGCCGGGAATATAGAACAACTCCGTGCTTGGACTGTACGACGGCGGATACCAATTCGTCCCGCCGTTTACAGTCGGCATGATCAACGTTCCTTCCTTCGAAGGCGCCATCCCCGGCACTCGCTTCGGCCGTCCCTTCTCGTCGAAGCCGTCCATCCAATTCACTTTCACGAACGGCTTGCCCATCAGGAACTGCCCGTTGGTTCGATCCAGCACATACATCAGCCCATTTCGGTTGGCCCAGAGCATCACTTTGCGAGGCTGGCTTTGTCCCGAGTTGTCGGGCCAGCGCATGTCGGCGAGCACCGGCACTTGTGCCGCGTCGTAGTCCATTTCGTCGTGCGGAGTGAATTGGTAATACCACTTGAGCTTTCCGGTATCCGCGTCCAGCGCGACAACGCAATCACTGTACAGATTGTCGCCAAGCCTTTGCCGACCGTCCCAATCCGGCGCGGGGTTCCCGGTGCCCCAATACGTGAGGTTCGATTCAGGATCGTAAGCGCCGATGTTCCATACCGACGCACCGCCGCGCTTCCACGAATCGCCGCTCCAGGTTTCATTCCCGGGCTCACCGGGTTGCGGAATAGTGTTGAAGCGCCAGACTTCGGCGCCGGTCTTCGCATCGAAAGCCGCGATGATTCCCGGCGCGCCTCCATCTCCGCCCGCGGTGCCGACGATTACCTTGTCTTTGACGACAAGGGGAGCGTGCGTGATCGCATAACGGTCCCTGGCTTCGGCCAACTTGGTCTTCCACAGCAACTCGCCGTTCCTGGCGCTGAGTGCGATGATGTGCGCGTCCAACGTTCCCATAAACAGCGTGTCGCCCAGGATGGCCAGACCGCGGTTCACTTGTCCGCAACAGTTGCGCGCCTCCGTCAGGTTTCGATACGCGTAGGACCAGATCGGTCGGCCCGTCTTCGCGTCAAGAGCCACCACGTCGTTCGGGGCCTGTACGGTGTAAAGGATGCCGTCCAGCACGATCGATGTCGCCTCGAACTTTTCGATCGAGCGCGCCTGCCACAGCCAGGCCATCTCCAGATTTTTGGCGTTCTGCAGCGTGATTTGCGTGAGCGGGCTGTACCGCTGCCCCATGTTGTTGCCCGAATAGGTTAGCCAGTTCTGCGGCTCTCGATTGGAGTTTTGAATCCGTTCGAAGGTAACCGGGCCGGAGGAGGGCGTCTGAGCAATCACCAATTCAGCCACAACCGTCAACAGCAAGATGCCGAGGCAGGAATAACGCATGGCCATCAGCTTATAGCGGTTTTGCGGCGATTCGAAAAGCCCCTATCTTCTGGGAAGGGCGAAACTGAGAATCAGGTCGCCTCCTCGCCGTCCTCTATCACCTCCGCCCGAAGCTACGGCAACAAACTCCTCACCATTCACCATGTACACCGCCGGTGAACCGAAGACTCCGGCGCCGGTGTTGAACTTCCACAGAAGCTTTCCGGTCTTCGCATCATACGCAAAGAAGTAGCCTGCAACATTACTGCCGGTTCCCACGAACACCAGGTCACTTGCGGTCACAACGGATCCGGCCTGACCGTATCCCTCGAACATCTGTTGCCAGACGAGCTCTCCTGTCGTTGGATCAAAAGCGGAAAAGTAACCCTTCGCTGGACGCGGGGCATTTGTCGGACTGTCGATGGCGTTCACATAAAGGAGGCCGGTTCGTGGGCTGTAGGACATCGGCCCGTAATTTGCGCCTCCTCCTGTTCCGGGCGCGAAGATCTGATTCGCACCCAGGGGCGTGAAATGCGGCACAGGTTTTCGCGTGGCCAGTAATTCCGGCGGAATATCCACGGGAAAAACCGGGCTGACCGGACTCATCGGCTGTCCGTTCGCCTTGAACGGAATCGGTTGGGTCGGCCAGGGTTTCTCTCCGGCAAGCGTGGTCTCCGTGGGCACCGGCATTTCTTTGATGGAATGCACGGGCTGTCCGGTTTCGCGGTTCAGGATGTAGAGATAGCCGTTCTTGCTGGCCTCGGCGACAGCCTTCACCGTCTGACCGCGAATGTTCGTGTTGAAAAGAATTGGCGGCCCGCCGGAGTCGTAGTCCCACACGTCGTGATGCGTTTGCTGAAAGTGCCACTTCAGTTTTCCGGTTTGCAGGGTGAGCGCAATGATCGAGTTCGTAAATAAGTTCATCCCGGCACGCTTCGCACTGTCGCCGAAAGGATTGCCGACGGCCACATACAGCAGACCAAGTTCGGGATCGACAGCGGGCGTCTCCCATATTCCGCCCCCGTTACGTTCGCCTCCGACCCACGTCGGCCCGGCGATTTCCCATCCCTGATCTTTCTCATCCTGAGGCACCGTATTGAAGTGCCACAGGACCTTTCCGGTCTTCGCATCAACGGCCAGCACATGGCCGCCCGGAATGTGGCTCTCGCTCCGCGTGCTTCCGATATAGAGAACGCCGTTGTACACCTGGGGCGCCGTGGTGAACCAGTATCCGAGGCTAATCGCCGCTTGCGTGTCCGGGAATCGCATTCGCACGACATCAAGGATCACGCTCGCCTGTCCCTTATTGCCGAAGGTTGGAATCGGCTTACCCGTCTTTGCGTCAAGAGCAAACAGGAAGGAACCCGCCGCGACATAAACCACGCCATCGGCGTAACAAGCGCCGCGATTCCGGAAGACGTAACCTTCGCGAGCCCCACCTCCAATCAAATTGGTCACGTCATATGTCCACAGCAGATTTCCCTCGGCGGCATCGACTGCGTAAACACTTCCGCGCGAGTCTGTCACGTACATAATGCCGTCGACCACAATCGGCGTAGTTTGGTTACTAACGCCGTCGATAACGCCGTGCTGGAAAAGCCATCTCGGTGTCAGCGATTTCACGTTGGAAGCATTGATCTGAGTCGCCGGAGAGAATCGAGTGCCGGCCAGATCGAGGTTATGGAGCCGCCACTCCAGTGATCGTGCAGTGTTGGGTTGCTGAACGACGGGTTGCCATCGGAGACCTGGCGACAGAGCGAGCAGCGCCATCAGAGGGAGTTTCATGGTCATTACTTCTATCCCGGCGAATCGAACGGGCGCAAGCTTTTCCAACGATTCGAAGACTCCATATTGGTCGTTGCGGGCACGATCCGGCTCTACAGAGAGACCGGTGGTACAATGGCGGGGCCAACGAGGACGCAAGAATGAAACGGCTTGTCGCTTTCATGACGATCCTGTTTGTGCAGCCGCTTCACGCGCAGTGGACTTCCTATCCGTCTCACGGAGTACCCCGTACGTCCAGCGGTGCTGCAGACCTCCAGGCACCTGCGCCGCGAACGCCTGATGGCAAGGTCGATCTCTCGGGCATATGGGAGCCGGAGAAGAACAGGCCGTGTCCGCCAGACGGCTGCTTCGATATGCAAATTCCCCAGGAGTTTTTGAATATCGGTTATAGCCTGAAGGACGGCCTCCCCTATCAGACCTGGGCTGCAGAAGCTCGAAGACAACGCATGGAACAAAACGGAAAAGACGATCCTGTGTCGCGATGCCTCCCGCCAAGTTTGATCCAGCTCCACACGAGTCCGCTTCTGAGAAAAATCGTGCAGACACCCGAACTCATAGTAATCCTCAGTGAATTTGCTGTGAACTTCCGTCAGGTATTTACGGATGCGCGGCCGCCCATCGTGAATCCACTGGCACCGTCTTACACCGGCTTTTCAACAGGAAGATGGGAAGGAGACACGCTGGTGGTGCAAACGAACGGATTCAAGGACGAGTTGTGGCTTGACCGAAACGGCAGCCCGCTCACCGATGCAGCGAAGATCACGGAACGTTTCAGGCGCGTCAATTATGGACGGCTCGAGATTGAGGTCACCGTCGACGATCCCAAAGCCTACACGGCGCCTTGGACGATCAAGCTCAATCAGAACATCGTTCTTGATACCGATTTGATTGATTACGTCTGCCAGGAAAACGAAAAGGATCGATCGCATTTGATCGGAAAGTGATGCAGGCCGTACTGGTGGCCATTACATTCCTAGCGCCTGCCGCCAAGCTTCCAGATACTTGTAGCCGCTTCCGGTATTAAAGACAGCGATGGTTTCGCTCGGCTCGATCTTCCCCTGCTTGACCAGCGTTTCCACAGCAGCAAGAGCCGCTCCGCCTTCGGGCGCCGCGAAAATTCCTTCGTGAACCGCCATGTCGCGGCAGGCCGCCAACATTTCTTCGTCCGTAGCAGTTATGGCTTCGCCGTGACTGGCGTAGAGATCTTCGAGGATCAGAAAGTCTCCAAGCGGTTTCGGCACGCGGAGTCCCGAGGCGATCGTGGCGGCGTCCTCCCAGAAGCTCGCAGTTTCCGCCCGATGTTCAAAGGCCCTCACGATTGGAGCACAACCGGACGCCTGCGCCGCAATCATGCGAGGACGCTCATGGCCGATTAAACCCATGACTTCCAGTTCCTCGAAGGCTTTCCACATTCCAATCAAGCCGACTCCCCCTCCTGTCGGATAAACAACGACATCGGGTAACTGGCCGCCGAATTCCTCCCAGAGTTCGTAACCCATCGTTTTCTTGCCTTCGATGCGATAAGGCTCTTTCAATGTCGATACCTCGAACCAACCTTCGTTGCTCTTATGTTCGGCAATGAACTTCCCGCAGTCGGAGATCAGACCGTCGATCAGGCGGACATCGGCCCCAAACGCGCGAGACTCCAGGATATTCGCCTGTGGGGTATCCGCGGGCATGGCGATCACACAAGCAAGACCCGCTTTCGCCGCGTAGGCGGCCGCAGCTCCGCCGGCATTGCCGGCAGTAGGAAGAGCGATCGTTTTCGCTCCAAGCTTACTGGCCATCGTGATTGCTGCTGACAGTCCGCGAGCTTTGAAGGAGCCTGTGGGGTTGAGACCCTCATCCTTGATATATAAGTGACGGAGTCCCAGCAGTTCGCCCAGACGCTGCGCGTGAATGAGAGGAGTCATCCCTTCGCCCAGCGTTACGGGGATGCCATTGGGCAGAACCTCTTCGTAGCGCCACATCGTACGCACCCGCCGGAGAAGGGCTTCACGAGTAAATGTGGATTTCGCTTTGCCAAGGTCGTAGCGCGCAATCAGCGGAGCGCTGCAAGAGGCACAAAGATTCTGCAGTACGTTGTGCGACGTCGTCTTTGCACAAGAAGCGCGCGAACATTCCAGATGTGAAATCGTTGAAAGCATCGTCATGAAGGTGAGACCCGTCATACCCGAAGAATGTTTTAATGACCAGACTTTTTCGATAAAGTGTGCCGATGTCGAATTCGCTCAAGACCTTTCGCCTTAAAAAGTCGCGGCGGTAGTTTGTTGCTCTGATCCGATACGCGCGGGCCTTTCCTTAATGCGCAAGCTGGGAATCGCGAATCATGCTTACCGCCAGATGACGCTGATGTTTCCATTCGAATGAGGACGTCTCGCTACGATGCTTTTCTCAGTTATAGCCATGAGGACGCGGCATTGGCCGAGCGCATCAGTCGCCGCATTCGAAACTATCGTCCGCCGCGGGCGGCGCGACTTGGACGCAAAAAGCTCGAGGTGTTCCGGGACCGTGAACGCCTAACAGCCAACCCTGACCTCGGCAAGCTCCTCGCGGACACAGTCAGTACGTCCGAACATCTTGTTCTGCTGGCGTCGCCTGCTTCTGCGCTTTCCCCGTACGTCAACCAGGAGGTGGCCACATTCATCGATCAGAAGGGAATTTCAGGAATCTCGGTCGTGGCTTGCGCGGGCGAACTGCCTGACATTCTTCCACCTGCTTTGCGGGCACGCGTCCGTGAGCCGCTTTACATCGATCTCCGCCAGCCGGGACGCCGCACGTTTCGCCTCGAGACACTCCGTCTGATCGCCGCTTTGTTAGGCGTCGACTACTCCGAGTTGCGTCGTGAAGATGATCTGCGCCGTCTCCGCCGTCGGGCGATAGGCGTGGCCGCCACGCTGGCACTAGCCGCGGGTCTCGGGAGCGCTTATCTCGTCCAGACAACGCCAGCGGAAGCGTGGGAACAATTAACGCAGCCATCCATAAACGCGGGACGTGATCCGTTAATGCCGATAGAGCGTGTCGCCATAAATTCTCAGGATCCCTCGGTCGTCGTCTGGTTGGGCGACAACGCGCGATACCAACGCGATCTGGCCAGGGCAAGGGAAACGTGGGCGCTGCCGGAAGATGAACTGGGTGACATCGCCGGACATCTCAAGGCGCCGATCAAGCCAACGAACCTCGACGCGGCCAACCAACCCCTTGCCAGCATTGCACTCGAAGCGAGCAGTGGGCGGGACGCAATGGGATCCGGAGAACTGCAAATCTATGCCGTCTTCGAAAAGGACACGTTCCGATTCGCTCGCACGTTTCGATTTGCGCCGTCGAATCCAAGTCGACAAACAATCGTTTTGCCGCTCACGTTGCTCGAGGATGGACGCAGTCCATTCGATCTCGAACCGTCCCCGGCGTCGGCGCTTCGTCGCGCCGGCTTCGATTCGATGACCCTTTTCGGCATCGTGACCGACCGTAGTACGGGCGACCGGTCAGATCGCCTCGAGTTCATAGTCAGCGACAACCGCGCCGAGATCCGTGAAGTCCTTGATGCGACCGCCGGCCCTGAGCACGTTATTGCGTCCACTTCTGAAACTCAGCAGGCTGAGTTGCGCGATCGGCTGGAGGCCTCTGGTGCTGAAGATCTTTGGAGCGAGATCATGACCGATTCGGCATGGGTAACCTTCAGACCGCCCGATCGCACCAAGCCGTCAACGTTTTCCCGTAAATCGTCGGACGTGCGAGAAGACGCGAAGGGTCACGTCGATCCCTCACTCGCCGCGGTCCTCGACACCCAGACGCTGGCCGGAGACTTTGTCGAGTTCGAGCAAGTCTCGCGCAGCATCGGCGATACCACTGTCGCGGTCGCCACACTCGCCGGCATTCTGGACAGCCACGAAGCAGTTGCCGCACCGCGGCGGACGCACTACTTTCATTCTCCGCTTTCTCAGCATTGGGTGTCGATCCGGCTGCCGCTCGAAAGCACATTGACCCGTATCGTGGACGTCGTTCCAGTCCAGTCGAACCTTCGCATGTCCATGATAGTGACGGACAGCGAAGGCGTATTCCGTTCGATTGACGGTGGCGAGAGTTGGCAAAGCACGACATTCGGTGAACCGCGCCTGCAGAGTGGCGAATTGCTGCGCGTCATGGTCTCCGGCTCGTCTTTCTTCGCGCTTGTGAATGCGCACCACCAACCCGGCGAGGAACAGTGCGGTCACCCAACTCCCCCCCAATGTCGGCAAATCGTGCAACCACACCTCGCGCAAATTCACCAACACCTTCCGCGCGATCGCTGTCGAAGTTACCGTATTAAAGTCCGGTGAGAACGAGCGCATCAAGCTGTCGCCCGGGAAATGAGCCGTCTGGGCCAGCGCCGCGTACGAAGCCGTCCCAAACAGCGTCCCGCTTGCCGCATAATTCCGAGCCAGCCACGGCCCTACCAGCGCGATGAAACCAAGCGCCGCCGCCAATCCCAGCAAGGTGCCCGACGCGGTCGCGGCGCTGTGGGAATCGCAGCAATGGGTGCGCAACAACCCCAAGGAGGCGGCCGCCATCGAGGCCGAGTTCCTCAAGGTCGAGCCGCGCATCGTCGAGGTCACGTTCAAGTGGCTGAACTATCACCCCCTGATCGACGACTTCACGCGCCAGTCGCTGGACACGACCGCCAAGGATCTCGCAGCCGAGAAGCTCATCCCGGTCGAGGTCGATGCCAAGCAGCATCTGGTCGAGTTCGAAAAGGTGGTCGCCCAGGTCAAGGCCAAGCATGCCAAGCTGCTCGACTAAGCACGGGACTACGACCGACATCCTCGTCGCCAGCGATGTTTCGAAGACCTACTTCGACGCCGTCGCCAAGGATGACGTGGTGGCGCTGAGCGGCGTCTCGCTCAGCGTCGCGGCCCATGACTT
>Ga0207691_10007508_pt1 | contig 10494 bp, 11 predicted proteins | sample KBSM13metaG_FD_184327 | JGI IMG/M metagenome (GOLD analysis project Ga0207691, IMG submission 184327) | Miscanthus rhizosphere microbial communities from Kellogg Biological Station, Michigan, USA - KBS M1-3 metaG (SPAdes) (version 2) | ecosystem: Host-associated > Plants > Roots > Rhizosphere >... | reverse complement strand
CAGATATACGACCAATCTGGTCGTATCTTAATACGAACCCGGGATTGGTGCAAACGGTTGTGGCCGCTCTTTGTGAGCGCGCCTGGGCCATTGCGCCACTTCGTCACTGCTTCCGGGCTTCAGGCTTCGCCTGCTCGCGGTGACCGCGCAAGAGGTAGTCGATGGCACCCGAATCGCCGTCCTTTCCAGCCGCAGGGTCTCTGACAGCCACGTCAGAAAGAGGGGCACGCCATGCTCGATCTCATGGTTTGAGACCGACGGCGTCGGCCAATTCACAAGTTGAACAGCCAGGCGCGGAGTCGGACTGTATCTGACCCGAACGGCTGATCGTGTTCAAAAAGGCACAGGGAGAAGCGCCAGCCGATGACACGCTCACAATGCGTAGGCTCGCAGGCGCCGGTGTTACCCGTCGCTGGTGCCACCGCGTTCCAAGACTGGTCGCCGACGAACAGTCCTCTCGTGCGACGTAATACATGGCTGACGATCGACAAGCGAACGACCTACCCACCCGGCTGCCGACCGCGCTGGTCGAGCGCCTGACGCAACCGTTCTCACAGTTCCTGCGCATCGAGACGGCCGCGGGGGCCGTACTGCTGGCAGCGACACTGTTGGCCCTGCTCCTGTCGAACTCTCGGTGGGCTGATGCCTACCTGACTCTGTGGGAAACGCATGTCGGCCTTCAGATCGGTTCGCGTGAAGTCGTTCGGTCGGTGAAGGAGTGGATCAACGATGGATTGATGACCCTCTTCTTCTTCCTCGTCGCGCTCGAACTGAAGCGCGAGCTTGTGCTTGGCGAGCTGGGCCAACCGCGTGTGGCCGCCTTATCCATCGCGGCGGCGGTTGGCGGAATGCTCGTACCGGCGGCCGTTTATCTGATGTTGCAATCAGGTCAGCCGGGAGGCGCCGGCTGGGGCGCCGTCATGGCGACCGACACCGCGTTCGTCATCGGCTGCCTCGCGCTGCTGGGGCCGCGGATTCCGCCGAGCCTTCGCGTCTTCATGCTGTCACTAGCCATCACCGATGACATCGGCGCCATCCTGGTCGTGGCCGTTGGCTATACCAAACACGTCGCGTGGTGGCCGCTTGCGCTCGGGATGAGCGGTTGCATCCTCGTGCGTGGCATGTCCGCTCTCGGCATTCGCAGCGTGCCGCTGTATTTTCTCCTCGGCGGGATGGTCTGGGCTGCGATTGACGCTTCGGGTGTCCACGCGACCGTCACCGGCGTGGTGCTCGGGCTGCTGACACCGGCTCGGCGATGGGTCAGCGACGATCGTCTGTATGCGCTCCTGGATCAGGTCGTTGCGCATCCGTCGGCGCGCAGCGGCAGTGGAATCACGCCGGACCGCCGCACACTGCAGGTCGCCGAAATTGCCGCGCGTGAAGCGTTGTCGCCTGTCGAACGACTGGAGTTGGGGCTGCACCCATGGGTGGGATTCGTGGTCATGCCCCTCTTCGCGTTGGCGAACGCAGGAATGCCGATCTCAGGACGCGAGTGGGAAAGCCCTGTAGCGGTGGCGGTGTTTGGCGGGTTCGTCGTCGGCAAGCCCCTTGGTGTCCTCGCGTTCAGCTGGCTGGCCGTGCGCTGGGGCATCGCGACACGTCCGCCTGACCTTGCGTGGAGGCTGGTGGCTGGCGGAGGGATGCTTGCCGGTATCGGCTTCACAATGGCGCTGTTCATCGCCAATCTGGCCTTCAGCCCCGCTCTGATCGGCGAAGCCAAACTGGGTGTTTTCGCAGCATCAGTCGTCTCCGCTGCGGCCGGTCTGGTGCTGTTGGGCACGTCGCCTCGGGTGCCTCGAGAATCGTCCGCCGATGCTTAACCCCTCAGGACGATATAGGCGGCTGTGACGATTCAGACTCAGGTCCTTTCCGACTGCGTTACGACCGTATGTGCCTCCCACGCTTGGACGGGGCCGCCATCATCGGTCATGATCGCCTCGACGAGCTCCTCGTCGTACAGGTTGTCGTTCGGTCCCGCGCACTGCAGCTCCTCGATTCGAGCTACTGCTTCGCGTCGGAGCATCTGAGCGTCTCGGGCAATGCGAATCTCACCCGCCCGCTCCGGATGTGGGACGCGCCGATCGAGCGCTCGGATGAGCTCACGGAGCGCGGACTGAATGCGGCTCCGTGTGGATATGCCGCTGAGCCTTCTCTCGGTCATTGGGACACGCTCACACTCCGCTGCTTCGAGGGCAAGGTTCTACACGCTCGATGACGCTCCGTGGGATCGGCTCCGCTTTCAGAGCGACGGCACATCCGACATCTCTTTCCCGAGCACGCGTGGCAGGCTCAGGTAGTCGATTCCGTTGTCAGAGAAAAAAGCGCTTGTCCTCGGCGGCCAGGATCGCATCACGGACGACGGGTGGAATGTCCTCGTAGCGCGAGATCTCGCGCCGCTCCAGGGCCAGCTCGATGAGCGGCCGGTCGCTGGCATCGTAGATGTGGCCGACGGTCGAGAACTCGAAGCGTTAGAGTCGACCTGACAGCATCAGGACGACGAGGACCAGCAGTACCAGGCCAACGCCTCCGCTGGGGTAGTAACCCCAGTTCCGACTGTGTCGCCACGTCGGCATCGCGACCACGAACATCAACGCGAGCACGGCGAACAGAATGGTAGTCATGGCTTCTCCTTGACGAAATCGTCGTTGAATGAGAACGACGGTCGATTCTCGACGGGTCTACCGGCGCGACACCACGACCGCGCCGGTGGGTGCGACCGACATGGGACGCTATTCCGTGGCGTTGCGCGACGAGTAGCGTCCGAGCGCGTTCGGGAACGCCCGCACCCCTATGGGCGCTGTGACCTTGTTGTCCTTCAGTACTTCTCTGGCTGTGACGCCTGCGCCGTACACGTCGCGCATGTCATCCTTGTCCGCCTTGATCACGACGCCCTTGAGCTCGAGTCCTGCAAACAGGCCCTTGCTGCGGGAGTAAGAGAGGATCTGAGCATTGAGCTTCAAGTCGGTTGCTGCTCCGGCCTGCCGACCGACGGGCCCGGCGGCCACCGACGCGTCGCCGCCAAGCGTGAACTCATTCGAGAGCAGGCTGTTCAGGCCGTCCTTGTTCATGAAGAGCATCACGAAGTCGGTTGACTCGGCTCCGATCTGCAATCCGAAACTGCCCCCGCCCAGGGTGAAGTAAGCAGGCGCGCTCCAACCGTTGACCGTGCGGCAACTGGCCACGCCGCGCCCACCCTGCCCGCCGACGACGAAGCCGGCTTTGAGCACGGACGGGAACACTGCCACACATTCGGACTTGTCTAGCAGGTCCTTGGGAATCCCCTTGTCTGGAGTGTCCATGATCTCGCCGAAGACCTTTGCGGCCTTTTCCGACTGGCCGACCTCGTCCTCGAAAGTCGCTTTCGTCTGTGCGCGCCCGACGGTGCTGACCGCAAAGGCCAGGCAGAGCACGGCAACCGTGGTGAGCATCGATCTGCTTTTCATGTTGTTCTTTCTGGGGAACGCGTCCGGTCGTGGTCGCGTGTAGTGCGGTGCGGTCTACGAGCAGCAAGGTATCAGGCCGCGGCGAGTCTGGCTGTTCACTAATGCACCCATCCGATAATTCGTCACGTGGCGACTGTGGTTCCAGCCGAAGGGGTCATTCTGGAGCGGGTGCTCGAGGCGACGCACTCGATCTCACCCGAAGGGCTGAGTCGGCAAGCCTACGCGAAATTTGACACTGCGCAGATGAAGACCACTTGGGGGCGCCGCCATCAGCGACGACTTGCCCTGGTGGACGGTGTCGACGTGCTTGCGAGCGCCACGCAGTACGACCTTACGGCGGTACTCGATCAACGGCCGGTACGCGTTTGTGGAATCGGCGCGATCTTGACCCACCCTGCGCATGGCGCCGGTGGTCATGCGCAGGAACTGGTGGGACGACTGCTCGACCAAGCCGCGCGCGACGGCGCGGCGATGGCCCTTCTCTTTTCAGATATGAGCCACGAACACCAGCCAACCGGCTTCGACCTGGTTGCCATGACGGAGGCTGAACTCAGTGTGGCGGAATCGTCCCGCCGCGGCGCCCCTATGACACTGATCCGTGGCGGCGAGGAACGAGACTTGGCCGCCATCGTGGCCATGGGGCAGGTCAGGGCCCGCTCCTTCCGGTTCCACCTCGATCGAGACGTGGACTTCGTGCAGTACGCGATCACGAAGAAGCGATTGCTTGCCGGACTCGGTCCGGCAACGACGCGCCAGCTCCACTTTTTCATTGCCGAAGAAGGCATCACCGCCGCTGCCTATGTCGTCGTCAGCATCATCGGACGCACGTGGACCCTAGAGGAGTGCGGCGACCGTGATCCCTCCGGTGCTCGTGTCGGCGCTATTCTGCAGGCGCTCATTGCGCGAGAACCCGTCGAGCACCGCCCGACGATCCGCGGTCGGCTGCCTGCCGGCTTCGTACCTCCGCAGGTCACGATCGTATCGGCGAACCCTTCGACAGAAGTGATGATGGTGCGGTCGCTCGGATCGACGGTGGTGCAGCCGAGGCTGTCTGGCGACGACGTGCTCTACTGGTGTGGCGACATCTTCTGATGCGACAACCCATCGGCGGTTGTTGGAGGGCCGGGCCAGGGCGACGTTTGAGAACGTGCAAGCACCTGAGACGTCCCTTATTGCACAGACAAGCTCGGTGCCGACCGCTAATGTGAAGCATGTCCCCGGGTTACACGGTGTGCCCGGTGATGCGGGATTCCGCAACGGACATCCCGGCTCATCCCGACCCCGCTGAGTCTTCGTCGCGGACATCCTGACTGCTCGACCGCCAACAGCTCAATAACAAGACGCGACACGAGTTGGCGGCCAAGTTTCGGCGAGGGCTGGGCCTGCAGAGAGCCAGCTGGCGTGGATGGTCACCGGCGGTGGCACTGTGACTGCGGCGCAGGACCCGCGTGCCGATGAGCTCGCGCGTACCACGGCGAGGACCGCGTTGCCGCAAACGGCCAGCTCGTTGCCAACCGTAGCGCTCTTTGGCGCGTTGGCGATGCTGTCGGGTCTCGCCCTCTCGCTCCGGCAGCGTGCCCGCGTGGCAGCACGCGGCTGACGGACTTGCTAAGGAGTGCGGCGACTTCCGCACTCCTCACTTCTTACTCGTATGTGTTGGCGATCATCGATCGCGCTCGTCGCAGTGGCGCTACTGCCGCTGCCCACTGGCATCAACGTTCAAGGGCAGGAGCCACCGGTTTTTTCTGCGGACTCGGAGCTCGTGGTCCTGCACGTGACGGTCAAGGACCGCAGAGGTGCGTACGTGGCAGGCCTCCCGCAGGAGGCATCCAGCGTCGTCGAGGATGGCCTCGCTCAAACAGTCCGCTTCTTCACCGATACCGATACGCCCGTGACCGTCGTCCTGCTCGTCGACAGCAGCGCGAGCATGCATCCGAACCGGCGCCTGGTCATTTCCGGCGCCGCATCCTTCGCGGAGGCCAGCAGCCCTCGAGACGAAATCTTTGCGCTCGCATTCAACGAGGACGTGTACCCGGTACTCCCGCCCACGGCGCCATTCACCAACGACAGCACGGTGCTGCGCGCGGCACTCGAGCACCACGTCAGCGCTCGCGGACGCACGGCGCTCTATGACGCGATTACGACTGGAGTCGACTACCTCTCACGGGGTACGCGCGAGCGAAAGGTGCTCGTGGTGCTGAGCGATGGAGGGGATAATGCGAGCCACGCGACGCAGGAAGCGTCCGTTCGCAGGGCCCTGGCGTCCAACGCGGTCATCTACACGATTGCGCTGATCATCCCGGGCGTTGGCGATGCGAATCCGACTCTTCTCAAAGAGCTGGCGCAGGCCAGCGGCGGTGAATCGTTCCGCCCGGACGGCCCCTCGGAGATCTCGGGGGCCCTGGGCCAGATCGCCAGAGACATCCGCCATACCTATACGATTGGCTACACGTCGACGAACACCGCGCACGACGGCGCCTTCAGACGTGTCCGTGTCGTGGTGAGGGCGCCTCCCGGGCGGAGACTCCTGGTCCGAAGCCGGGCCGGTTACCTGGCTGGAACCACGAAGGTCGAACCGTGAGCCTTGTTGTCCAACACTGGCTCGCTCGACTGCTGATCGCCGTCGGCGCCATCGTCTTGATGTGGGTGACCGCCGATCTGCTGTTGACGATCTCGAATCGACGTCAATACGAAGCGACGCTCGAGCGCATGCGATCGCCGCCGGCACCAGGGGCACCAGTCGCGACGGCGTCGCTCCCGGTGGGCGAGCCCATCGGAACGTTGGAGATTGCGCGCGTGGGTTTGTCAGGCGTCGTCGTCGAAGGAGACGATGATGCGGTTCTCGATCGCGCGATCGGGCACCTCCCTGACACCCCGCTTCCCTGGTCCACCGGGAACAGCGCGCTGGCCGCCCACCGAGACGCCCTGTTTAGACCGTTGCGGGGGGTACATCTTGGAGACGTCCTGCGACTCAAGACCCCCCACGGGGACTTCGACTACGTGGTTCGAGAAACCGCGATCGTGGAGCCAGACGATCTGTGGGTGCTCGATCCCACGCCTGTGTCGATGCTCACCTTGATCAGTTGTTATCCGTTCAACTTCATCGGCAACGCTCCAAAGCGATTCATCGTGCGAGCCGAGCGGATGCCGACGCGCCCCCACACGTCCGCGATAGGACGGGCGCATTAGTCCAGTGCGGCTATCCCGTCGAGCCCTCTTCTGCCCAGGATGTGTCTGTCCGGAAGTTACAGCCGCGCTGTCGGATGCGACGCGTGCCGCTGTGCGGTATAGAACACGGGCGCTTCGCGGTTCAGGGCCATACTCGATTTGGTAGAAGCGATTGGGCCGCGAGCTTGAGTAACGAGGAGTGAATTGGATGTTCGTTCTCATGTTGACAGGACGGCTGTGATGGTCCGATACGCGCCCGCTCTGGTTTGGCTGCTCACCGCTGGCTGCACCAGCGTCGCACCCGTCCCTGGGGCCGCGCAGCCCCCGGTCGTCGCGACCCAAGCCACCGCGCCGCAGCCCGCCGCTACACCCGTAGCGCCGATAACGACGTGCGCGGACGGAAACATGTATCGCGTCTATCTGAATGCAGCGGGGCGGGCCGTTGTCGAGAAGCCGACGTAGTGCTCATGCCGCAGTCTGCGCTCGTCGATCGCGTTGGCGCGCGAGCGCTCGGCGTCTTTGAACTGGCCGGCGCGATCGCCACGTTCGGCGCGCACGCCGTCGTCGAAGCGGCTCGTCCTCCCTATGACCTGCGCGAAATCATCAGGCACGCGTATCAGTTCGGGTACCGCTCCACGCCGCTCATCCTCACCGCGGGCGTCGCGGTCGGCGTGGTGCTCTCGATGCACACACGCGCCTCGCTCGAGCGCTTCGGCGCCGAGGCGATGATTCCCGCCGGCCTCGCGATTGCGCTCATTCGCGAGACCGGCCCTCTCATCACCGGCCTCCTCGTCGCCGGGCGCGTGGGTGCCGGTATCGGCGCCGAGATCGGGGCGATGAAAGTCACCGAGCAGATCGACGCGCTGGAGGCCAACGCCGTGGACGCGTTCAAGTATCTGGCGGTCACACGCATCATCGCGCTGATGATTGCGATGCCGCTCCTCACGATCATGATGGACTTCTCCGGTGTTGTCGGCGGATACGTGGCCGAAACCGCAGCGTCTGGCATGTCCTGGCGGCTGTACTTCGAGCGCGCCTTCAACTACATCACCTACTCGGACCTCATCCTCGCCACGCTGAAGACCGTCGTGTTCGGCTATCTCATAGCGGTCGTGTCCAGCTATCTCGGTTTCGCGACGAGCCGCGGAACTGAAGGCGTTGGCGAGGCGTCCACGCGCAGCGTCGTCATGGCGTCGGTCCTCATCATTCTGAGCGACGTGATCCTCGTGAAGCTGATCTTCTTTTTCTATCCGGTAGTGTCGGGATGAGTGCCGTCCGATTCGATCGAGTGTCCAAGTCCTTCGGCGCGCGCAGGGTACTCGACGATATTTCGTTCGAGATTCCCAACGGCCAGGCGTTCTGCCTGCTCGGACGCAGCGGCACCGGCAAGAGTGTCGCCCTCCGTCACATCATCGGGCTGGTGAAGGCGGATAGTGGACGAGTGCTCGTCGAGGACAACGACATCACGACATTGAGCAGGCGGCAGCTCGCCGACATTCGCACGCATATGGGCGTCCTGTTTCAGAACGCGGCGCTGTTCGATTCGATGTCGGTCGGCGACAACGTGGCGTTTCCGATGCACCGTCACACCGACTGGTCCGACGCCGAGATTCGCGAGCGCGCGATGACGAAGCTCTCAGACGTCGGCCTCGAAGAGGATTTCGACACGATGCCGGCCGACCTGTCCGGCGGGATGAAGAAACGGGCAGGGCTTGCCCGCGCCTTGGCGCTCGACCCGTCGATCCTGCTGGTGGACGAGCCGAGCGCTGGCCTTGATCCAGTGACCTCACGCGAGATCGATGAGCTGCTCGTCAAGACCAAGCAGCGGGGAACCACGCTCGTCGTGGTCACCCACAACATTCCGAGCGCGCGTGCGATCGGTGACAGGTTCGCCGTGCTGGACCAGGGCCGCATGCTTGCCAGCGGCACGATCGAGGCGCTGGATGCGAGCGAAGAGTCTCTCGTCCAGGCGTTCATGCGGGCACAAGGGGGTGGCTAGTGGTAACACCGGCGAGAGCGGCGGGAGTCGGCGTGTTTGTGGTGGGGGGCCTCCTCCTGTTCGCGGTGGGGCTGTTCATGATTGGCGATCGGCAGATGGCCTTCGCAAAGAAGGTCACGCTGTATACGGAGTTCAAGAAGATCACCGGCCTGCAACCTGGCGCCGTGGTGCGCGTATCCGGCGCCAAGGCCGGATCCATCACGCAGATCCTCCCTCCGGATACGCCGAGCGGAAAGTTCCGGGTCGAAGTGGAGATCGTCGAGGATCTTCATCAACTGGTGCGCACCGACTCGCTCGCCACGATCGAGACGGAGGGGCTCGTGGGAGGGAACTATCTGGGCATCACCACGGGGTCGGACACCGCCCCGATCGTGGCCGCGAACGCGACGATTGCTGGAAAAGAGCCGCTCGACATCGCCGAGCTCGTGCAACAGATCGGAGACACGGTCACGAAGGTCAACGACGTGGTTGACGACATGAGGGATGACGTTCAGCGCGCAGTCGTCGCCATCGCTGACACCGCCGAAAACGCGAACGTGCTGATCAACGGAGTGACTGGTGAGGTGACGAAGATCGCGGCGTCCGGTGCGCTGATCAGCGCCGATGCTGCACAGATCACCGCTGGGATTCGCAGCGGCCAGGGCACGATCGGCAAACTCGTCAACGACGACGAGCTGTACAACCGCGTCAGCACAATCGCAAAGCAGACCGAAGAGACCACCGGATACGCCCGGCAGCTGGTCCAAAACGCGAAAGAGACACTCGATGGCTTGCAGTCGAAGGATGGTGCCGTTCAGGGGATGACGGCGAGCGTCAAGCAGACGATGGCCGACGCGCGCGTGTCGATGGCGAGCTTCGCCGAAAATATGGACGCGCTCAAACGCAACTTCCTGCTGCGCGGCTTCTTCAACAAGCGCGGCTATTTCGACCTCGCGCAGATCTCACCTGCGGACTACAGGCAGGGGGTGCTGACCAAAGGAAGCGACCGTCGTATGGTCCGCGTCTGGCTTCGATCGGATGCTTTGTTAGAGCCGGAGCCGGGCGACGCGGAAGGGGAGCAGTTGAGCGAGGCGGGCAAGGCCGGCGTGGACTCGGCGATCGCTCCCTATCTGGAATACCTGGCCTCAGGCATCGTCATGGTCGAAGGCTATGCGCAGCAAGGCCCACTCGACGAACAGTACCTGCGATCGCGCGCCCGTGCATTGATCGTGCGTGACTACCTGGTCGACACATTCCATCTCGACCCGCAGGCGACCGGAGCGATACCGCTCAGCGCCGATTCCACCGGCAGCCCGGGGAAGGCGCGGTGGGACGGCGTGGCCCTCGCCGTCATCCTGCCGAAAGACGCGCTCACGCCGCGCGGGAGCAGATAGAGAGTATTAGCGGTCGTCGTCGTTGCTTCAGCAGGAGTCGTGAGTGTGCTGTCCGGCAGCTGCGCCATCGAACGGGTGCAGTGTCGCAAGAACGGGGGGCGATGATGACTGACCAGGCTGTTTCGCCGATGCTACAACGCCCGGTGACGGTGAAGGCCTTCGGGATCACCGACAAGGGAAGGGTGCGCTCGAACAATGAGGATCAGTTCCTAATCGCCGAACTCACGAAATCGATGCGCATCTTTCAGACGAGCCTGACGGAACCGAAGCTGCAGGTTGGCGAGGAGCGCGCACATCTCTTTCTCGTGGCCGACGGCATGGGTGGGCACCGCGCCGGGGAGCGGGCCAGCGCCCTCGCTGTCGTGGCGATCGAGCAGTTCACGCTCAATACGTTCAAGTGGTTCTTTGGCACAGATAGTACCGAAACGCAGAAAGTCCTCGCGCAGTTCCAGTCCGCGCTCAGTCAAGCCGACGTCCGCATTCTCGAGGAAGCGGTGGAGCATCCCGAACT
>Ga0207691_10007505_pt1 | contig 10496 bp, 8 predicted proteins | sample KBSM13metaG_FD_184327 | JGI IMG/M metagenome (GOLD analysis project Ga0207691, IMG submission 184327) | Miscanthus rhizosphere microbial communities from Kellogg Biological Station, Michigan, USA - KBS M1-3 metaG (SPAdes) (version 2) | ecosystem: Host-associated > Plants > Roots > Rhizosphere >... | reverse complement strand
CGCGAGGACGCCCTCGCGCTCCTCGACAGCGTGCACCGGCACGATGTTCGGGTGCGAGAACGACGCGGCCGTCCGCGTCTCCCGCAGAAATCGCTCGCGCAGCGCGGAGTCGCCGGCGAATTCCGCCGGCAGGACCTTGAGCGCGACCTGTCGATCGAGCCGCAGGTCGCGCGCGAGATACACGGCGCCCATGCCGCCGCGACCCAACTCACGCTCGATGGCATAACGATCACCGAGCTGCTGACGAATATCGGGGACTGCGGTCGGTGCGGTCATGGCTTGGGGTGAAGAGTCCTACGAAGACCGCTTCCAAGATGCGGTCCGACGCGGACATCCGCACGCGTAGCAGCCACTCCGGCGACTGTTCCTTGACGTGAAGTGGGGCAATTCACATATTCGGTAACCAATCGGTTACCCATTATCGCTCCATGTCCCGAGCCCGCGCCAGCGCCGACGTATTCCACGCCATCGCCGATCCGACACGCCGCGCGATCCTGGATCGCCTGCGTGGCGGCGGCGTCGCCGTCGCCGAGCTCGCGGCGAGATTCGACATGACTCGGCCCGCGGTCTCGAAGCATCTGCGCGTGCTGCGCGACGCACAGCTCGTTCGCGAAGACCGCGAAGGGGGTGACGGACGCCAGCGCGTGTACCGCCTCACGCCCGGCCCGCTCCGCGACCTGTCTCAGTGGGTCGAGTCATATCGGAGCTTCTGGCCGACAAATCTCCTGAGCCTCAAACGCCACCTCGAAGGTAGGAAGGACTCCTCTCGATGAAGCTCTCCACGCTCATTGCGGCCGCCGCTACGGTGACTCTCGCAGCGCCACTCTCACTCGTCGCGCAACAGGCGACAGCCACACAATCGACGCCGTCCGCGCCCCCGGGATTCGAGATCCCGAAGGACATGACGACGTACTATGTCGCGCTGTACGTGCGCGGGCCGAAGTTCATGGCGAACGACTCGCCGGACCATCAGGCGCTCACGCGGCGGCATCTCTCGTACATCCGCCGCATGATCGAGGAGAAGAAGTACGTGTTCGCCGGCCCGCTGCTCGATGAAGGAGACAAGCAGGGGTTGGCAATCGTCTCCGCCGCGAGCGCCGAGGAAGCGAAGCGTATCGCCGAGAGTGACCCGGCGATCGCAGCGGGGCACATGGCCATCGAGCTGCACCCCGCGATGCTGCCGTCGCTGAAATCCGTCGTGGTCAAGTACTGAGCGGCCATCGCGTGGGACCTAACGACAAACAACGGAACGAGATGCGTGCACTGGCGAACGTCGACGGCGGCGTCGTGAAAGCGGAGATCGAGATCGAAGCGCCGCCCGAACGGGTGTTTCACTCGCTGACCGATCCTGGCGAGCTCGTGGCGTGGTGGGGTTCGGACGACATGTACCGGACGCACGACTGGCAGATCGACCTCCGGGAGGGCGGGCGGTGGAGCGTGCAGACTCGCGCGACCGATGGCACCCGGATGTCCGTGCACGGGACCTACATCGAGATCGACCCGCCGCGCCGTCTCGTGTACACCTGGTGCCCGAGTTGGGACGACTTCGCCGAGACGACGATTGAAGTCGACCTGCAGCCGACGACCGGTGGGACTCGCGTGGTCGTGACGCATACCGGCTTCGGCGACCGGGCCACCGCCGCGGAAGGCACCGGTGAGGGCTGGAAGCGCGTGCTCGAGTGGCTGGGGGAGCACGTTAGCCGGTAGCCTGGGAGCCGAGTTGGTAGTCCAAGGTGTAAGTTCGAAGGGTACGGAAGCGAACACATCCCCGTCCCGAGTCTCAGATGTCCGAGCACATGCCGCCCGAGGATGACCCGATCATCCGCGGCCTCCGCAACGCAGGCATCCGACCGCTGCCGCCTCGCGGTACCGGTCACCGGCCGACGCTCCCGCGATCGGCGATGCTGGTGATTGGCCTGGTGCTGCTCTGCGTCGCGTTCGTTCCATTCCTGGCAGGCCGTCTCACCGATTGGCTCTGGTACCGGGAGATTGGTTTCGAGCGCGTCTTCCTCACGAAGGTCATCGCCCAGTGGGCCCTTGGGCTTCCCACCGCGCTGATCGCGTTCGCCGTGTTGTACGGCAACGCGCGGTTTGCGTTGGGCGGGGGCGAGCAGCGACGGCAGGCACCGGTGAGCGCCGTGCGATCGGGCGCGGACCTGCGCCAGGCGGCACACAACCTGTTCGAGCGCGGCATCGAGTGGCTTGCGCTACCGGCAGCGGCGGTGCTCTCGGTACTCGTCGCGCTCGGTGCCGCGGGTCAGTGGCGCACGCTATTGCAGGCGGCTTACGCGACACCGTTCGGCGTCAGCGATCCGGTGTTTGGCCGAGACGTGGGCTACTACGTGTTCACGCTCCCGGCCATCGAGCTCGTGACGGGGCTCCTCTACGGGCTTCTCCTGCTCACGCTCATCGCCGTCGTTCTTCCGATCCATCTCTTTCGGGGCGAGATCGAGCGGTCGCCGCGCGGCGGCATCTCGATCGGGCCGCGTGCCCAGACGCATCTGGCGGCGCTCGTCGGCCTGGCGCTCATCGTGACTGCGGTCCGCATCCACTTCGTGCGCATTCCCGGCTTGCTGTTCGGAGAGCATCAACCGCTCATCGGGGCGAGCTACGTCGATCTCCACACGCGGCTCCCTGCCCTCCACGTGTTGAGCGTCATCGCACTCGCCGGCGGGCTGCTCATTCTCTGGGCCGGCATGCGCGGTCGGCTGGTGGCGATGGCGGCGCGCGTCGTCGTCGGCTACGTGATTGCGACGGGATTGACCGCCCTCGTGCCCGCCGCCTATCAGCGCCTGGTGGTGCAGCCTAACGAGCTCGCGCGTGAAACGCCGCAGATCCTCAACCACATCAAGGCCACACGTCAGGCATGGGGGCTCGAGGGGATCGAAGAGCGCGAGCTGAGCAGCGACACTCGCCTGACGCCGCAGCTGGTCGCGGCGAACCGGGCGACGATCGACAACGTCCGCCTGTGGGATCGCGAGCCGCTACTGCAGACGTTCGGGCAGATCCAGTCGATCCGCACGTACTACGACTTCCTCGCTGTGGACGACGATCGCTACCGTATCGGCGGCCAGCTGCGTCAGGTATTGCTGTCGGCGCGCGAGATGAACACGTCGTCGCTGCCCACGCGCGGGTTCATCAACGAGCATCTGACCTACACGCACGGCATGGGCGTGACGTTAGGTCCGTCCAACGCGGTCACGAGCGAGGGCCTGCCGGTCCTGTTCATCAAGGATCTGCCACCGGTGTCGACGATCGATGTGAAGGTCACGCGGCCGCAGATCTACTACGGCGAAATGTCGAACGACTTCGTGCTCGCGCCGAGTCGGCAGCGCGAGTTCGACTATCCGGCGGGGGAAGGCGATGCAGCAGCATACTCGTCGTACGACGGACGCGGTGGTGTGGACGCAGGCTCGTTCGCTCGGCGGCTGCTGTACGCGATTCGCTTCGGGTCGCTCAACATCCTGCTGTCGAACGATCTCACGGATCGCACGAAGATTCTCTACTACCGCGACGTGAACGAGCGCGCTGAACGGGCGCTCCCGTTCGTGGCGTTCGATCGCGACGCGTACCTCGTGATCACCGACGCTGGGCGCCTCGTGTGGATGCTCGACGGCTACACGACGTCCGACCGGTACCCGTATGCGCGGGGGGTTGGCGACGGCGTGAACTACATGCGCAACAGCGTGAAGGTGACGGTGGACGCGTACGACGGAAACGTGCGTGCGTACCTGGCGGCACCTAACGATCCGATCATCCGGACGCTGACGCGGATCTATCCGGGGCTGCTGCAGCCACTGGATTCGATGCCCGCCGACCTGCGCGCGCACGTCCGGTATCCACAGGACCTCTTCCAGCTGCAGAGCGCCTTGTTCGCCACGTATCACATGGCGAACCCCGAGACTTTCTACCATCGCGAGGATCAGTGGCAGATCCCTAACGTGGCTAGTGGCTCCAGCGCGAGCGAATCACAGGGGCGGTCCGCATCCGAGGCGTTCCTGCGTCACATGGTGATGCGTCTGCCGGGCGAACGTGACCCCGAGTTCATCCTCATGCGGCCGTTCACGCCACGGCAGAAGGACAACCTCGCGGCGTGGATGGTGGCGCGGAACGATGGGGCGAACTACGGCAAGCTCGCGGTCTACCGTTTCCCGCGGCAGAGTCTCGTGTTCGGCCCGAACCAGATCGTGAATCGCATCAATCAGGATACCGAGGTCGCGAGGCAGATTACACTCTGGGATCAGCGCGGGTCGGAGGTGCTGCGCGGAGAGCTGCTCGTACTGCCGATCGAGGGCGCGCTGATCTACGTGCAGCCGTTGTACCTTCGCGCCCAGGGCGGACGCATTCCTGAGCTCAAGCGCGTCGTCGCGGCACACGAGGGGCGCGTCTCGATGGCGGAAACACTGGACGGCGCGCTCGCCGCATTGCTCGGTGGGAGTGTGCCGGTCGCGGATTCGACTGCCGCCGTGGTTGCGTCGACTCCGAGCGAGACGCCGCCTGGAGCGAGCGGCGCAGCGCCAGCAACGGTGGCCCCAGGCGCGGCCGAGCTCACGAAGCAGGCGCGTGAGCACTACGATCGCGCGCGGGCAGCGCAGCGCGCCGACGACTGGGCGACGTATGGCGCCGAGATGCGCCGGCTCGGTGAGGTGCTACGACAACTCGAGGCCGGAGGAAAGAGGCCATAGGAAGGAGGCCTGAGGAAGGAGGAGTTGTCATCCCGAGCGGCAGCAGTTGTCATCCCGAGCGGCAGCGAGGGATCTTCTGTACGGGTCTCGTGGCTGGCCGAGCTACGATAACGGTCGAGAAGATCCCTCGCGGATGCTCGGGATGACATGCCCTTTTTCCGCCGTCCGCCGTCCGCCGTCCGCCCTCCTTCCTCAGGCTGCCGCCGGATGCTCCGCGTCGTCTACTGGTCGCCGAGTGGAGTGATCTTGACGCCGCCGTTAGGCGCGTCGAGCAGGAGCACCGTCCTGATCCACAGCGCGTCTACGCGAATCGGCGCGCTCTCGGCCAACACCTGCGCCCCGCCTTTCGGCGTCACCCGGATCACCCAGTTGCCCGGGGTGCTCTCCATGAATGGCGTCTTGGCCTCGAACGGGAATGGATCCATGAACTTCACGAACGTCGAGAAGTCGGGCTGCGTGCGGTAGACGTCGATCGCCGGCGCGTTCGCGGCGAGGTGTATCACGCGCAGCTTGCCCTTTCCGGCGACCGGTGTCGCACCGGTATCCCCGAGCGCGACCGGAGTGAGCGCGCTCGGGGTCCCGGTCACCACCACGCGCGTCGTGTCGCCGGCGCGTAGCGTGACGGTCGTCCCACCCTGGGACGGGGCCGTACCTGCGGGCACGACCTTCACCTGATGCTGACCTAACGAGAGCGCGATGGGACTCGACGGAACGCCGTACGCCACGCTCGTGAGGCGGGTCTGGCCGTCGACGACGACGTCGACGGACGCGACCGCCGCGACGCCGGGTACGACCTGCAAGCGACCGTCGGTATTGCCGGTAGTAGCCGGCCCGGAGGGATCATCGGAGCAGGCGGCCGCGGTGAGCAAGGCTGGCAGCAGCCACAAGGTTCGAGCGTTCATGCGAGGCTCCCATCGTGAATGGAGGTTGGTTCTCTCAATCCTTGAAACCCCGGGGGCGCTCGGGGCGTCACCGCCAGCCGGCAAACTGCAAGCTGGTTGCTGGGTGGTCGTGCTGGGTGCTGGGTGACGCTGGGTGGGAGCTATGTCATCCCGAGGAGCGCAAGCGACGAGGGACCTTCTGTAATGTCATCGTAGCCGGACAGGCCACAATCACGTTCACAGAAGATCCCTCGCTGCCGCTCGGGATGACAGCAGCTGACGCTCGGGATCACAAGTGCCGATGCTCGGGATGACAGACGTTATTCGATCGCTACGTATGTGCCCGACGCTCGTCTCCGCGTGTTCTTCTCCACGAGCATCAGCGCATCCGCCTCGGCGATGAGATCGTTCAGCTTCACACTCGGGCCGGCCGTGAAGCACAGTACGCCCGCGCTGATGGACAGCCGCGGGACACCGGCGTCCGCGTTGTCGTTGCGTAACGCGATCTGATGCTGGAGCTTGGCCAGCACGTGGTGCGCGTCCTCCTGGGTCGCTCCGTCCGCGAGCACGACGAACTCGTCACCGCCCATGCGTGCTACCAGGTCGGTACGACGGAACGCCGACTGAAGCGCGCGCGCCGCATCCACCAACAGCCGGTCGCCCGCTTCGTGACCCATCGTGTCGTTCGCTGCCTTGAGACCGTCGACGTCCGCGAAGATCAGCAGACACAGCGACGCGCCGCGCTCGAGCAGCTGCAGGCGCTGGTCGGCCATCGTGAGGAACGCGCGCCGGTTGTGTAGCCCCGTCAGCTCGTCCGTGAGCGACAGCGCACTGATCTCTTCCAGCAGCCGATGCCGTTCGCGTGCATAACGAATCGCGCGCTCGAGCATGTCGCTCGTCACACGACCCTTCACGAGATAGTCGGCGGCCCCGGCGTGCATCGCGTTGAGATCGGTCGTGCGATCCGCCTGCCCGGTCAACATGATGACCGGCGTTCGACATCCCCGCGCGCGCGCCTCGCGAAGCAGGTCGAGCCCCGTCTCGCTGCCGAGATGAAAATCCAGGAGCGCCACGTCGAACGGCGTCTCCGTCAACAGGTCGAGTCCCGCGGTGCGCGTGCTCGCCCACTCCACGGTGACCTGACCGCCAAAACCTTCGGCGAGCAGGTCCCGGGTCAGGACGAAATCATCCTCGTCATCCTCCACGAGGAGCACACGCACCACGACGTCATGCATGCTGGTGTGTGCCTCCCGGGAGCTCGACGATCTCGAACCAGTACGTGCCTAACGCGCGTACGATGTCCACGAGCCGGTCGAACGTCACCGGCTTGGAGATGAAGGAGTTGGCGCCGAGGTCGTAGGACCGCAGCACGTCTTCCTCGGTCTTCGATGTCGTGAGGATGACGACGGGAATGCGGCGGAGGTCCGGATCGCGCTTGATCTCCTGGAGCGCCTGCCGGCCGTCCTTTCGCGGCATGTTGAGATCGAGCAGGATGAGTCCCGGACGCGGCGCGTCGACGACGGCGTACTTGCCGCGACGCATCAGATAGTCCATGAGCTCCTGCCCGTCCTCCACACAGCGGAACGTGTTGCCGAGGCGACTCTCGCGCATCGCGTCCGCTGCCATCATGCGGTCGTCCGCGTCGTCGTCGGCCATGAGGATCGTGATGGTCCCCGGTGCTTCATGCTGCATGCTGCCGCTCTCCAATTCGCTCCTGAGTGGGAAGGGCCAGAACGAAGCGTGAGCCCTTTCCGGGCACACCCTCCGCGTGGATCGTACCGCCATGTCGTTCGACGATCTTCTGGCAGATCGTCAGGCCAATGCCCGTACCCTCGTACTCCGAGCGTCCGTGGAGTCGATGGAACGGCAGGAAGACGCGCTCCGCGTCCTTGTTGTCGAAGCCGATGCCGTTGTCCTCCACGAAGATCTCGGTCTGTCCGGGCGAGCGACGCAGCGCGTAGACCTGCACCACTGGCGCCTCGCCCGGTTTGTGGAACTTGAGTGCGTTGCCGATGAGATTCTGAAAGACCTGACGAATCTGCACGGGGTCACCTTCGATGCGCGGCAGCTCCCCGACGTTCACGGTGCCGCCGGTCGACTGGATACGGACCTCGAGGTCGCTCAGCACCTCGTGCACGAGCGGGACGAGGTCGATCAGCTCCGCTTCTTTCTTCTTCGTCGTGATGCGCGAGAGGCTGAGCAGCGCGTCGATCAGACGCTGCATGCGCGCCGCCGCGCCGTTCATGCGTTGCAGGTAATCGCGGCCCTGATCATCCAGTGCGGCCGAGTACTGCTTCGTCACGCGGTCGGAGAACGCCTGGATCTTGCGCAGCGGCTCCTGCAGGTCGTGCGATGCCACGTACGCGAAGTGCTCGAGATCGCGGTTCGACGCCTCGAGGTGGACGTTCTTTTCCGCGAGCTCGTGCGTGTGCCGTGCGACGAGCGCCTGCAGCCCGCGCCGCTCGCGTCGGAGCGAGCGCACGTGGAAGAGCGGGAGTCCGGCAGCGGCGCAGAGCAGGCCCAGCACGCCTAACGTCCGGAACCACCACGTCTGCCAGTACGCCGGCAGGATCTCGAACGCGAGCCCCGCCGGTACGGAGCTGGACGCGCGCCCGTTCACCGCCAGCACCTCGAAGCGATACTTCCCTGGCGCCAGTCCGGCGTAGGTAATGGTGCGATCGGATGTCAGCGCCGACCAACGCTCGTTCGTCCCGGCCAGGCGGTAGCGAAAGCGCACCGCCGACTCATCGCGGAATGTCGGCGACGAGAAGCGGATGCGCACCGCCCCACGACTCAGCCGAGCGACCGCGTTAGGTGTGTCGGTGGCGATGGGTGATCCGTCGAGTGTCGCCTCCTCGATGAAGATCGGCGGCTCGATCGGCTTCACCGCGCCAAGCGATTCGGTGTATCGCAGCAGACCGGCACCGGTTCCGAACCAGAGGTTACCCTCGCGGTCCTCGAATGAGGCGCTCGCCGTGCCCTCGAGGTCGATGAGTCCATCGCCACGCCCGTAATGCGTCAGGTCCTCACCGGTGAAGCGGTCAATGCCTTCGCTGCCGAACAGCCAGACATGGCCGCGAGAGTCGCCGAGGATCTGCCAGATGAAGTTGGAGGCGAGGCCGTCGTGACTCGTGAAGCGTCGAACGCCGCGGTCGTTGATCCGCAGCACGCCGTCACCATTCGTGCCCGCCCACATGTTGCCCTGGGAGTCGAGCTGCAGGTCCCAGACGGTCTGATCGCTTCCACCTTCGTTCGGGCCGATGATGCGGACCGAGTCGCCATCGAGGATAGCCACACCGCCGGCGGTACGGCCCAACCAGAGCCGGCCCTGCTGGTCACGCGCCATGGAGATGATGCCGGACTTCGTGACCTCCGCCGGACCGATCGTCGTTATGCGCCCTCGTTCCCAGCGCGCGAGCCCGCGTTCGGTTCCGATCCACACGCCGCCCTTCTCGTCCGGCAGCAAGCAGTACACCGCCTCGCCTGGCAGGCCCTCCTTCTCGCCATAGAGCCGCGTGCGGCCATTCTGGTACCACACGAGCCCCCCACGCGTGCCAACGAGCATCCCGTCGTTAGGCTCGCGGGCCAGACCGTAGACGCGCTGGTCGGGCACTCCGGGGAGTGGAATCCGGCGGAAGCGCTCGCCCTCTCGCACCGCGACGCCGTTCCGCGTGCCAATCCACATCCTGCCTTGCTGATCGAACACCATGTCGCGCACGAACGGACTCGGCAGCCCATCGTCCGCCGTGTACGTGCGGAACGGCCCTGGAGCGTGCTTGCTCGCGCCGTTCTCGGTGCCGAACCAGATGTCGCCTTCGCGGTCGACCATGATGCGGATGACGAGATCGGACGACAGCCCATTCGCCTTGCCGATGTGGCTTACCTGGCCATTTTGAATGCGGAGCGCCCCGGTACGCGTCGCGACCCAGATCGTCCCAGTCTGGTCCATCGCGCCATCGATGAACGCGGTGCCCGGCGGGATCAATCCCTCGGCGATTGGAGTGACCGAGTCGCCGAAGCGGAGGTAGAGGTGCCCTTCGACGCCGATCAACAGTCCGCCGCGTGCCGCCGAGATGAACTGAACGGCTGTGTCGCCCGGGAGCTGGATCGCGTCGCGGACAAATCGGTCACCCTCGCGGCGTACCAACCCGTTAGGCGTCGCGACCCACACACGTTTCGCCGAGTCCACCACGACGCTGATGACGCGCTCGGCCGGAAGTCCATCCGCGGTCGTGTAGTTGCGGATCGTTCCGTTGGCCAAGTGCGAAAGCCCGACCAACGTTCCGATCCACGCGCCGCCAGTGCCGTCGAGTGTAATCGTGCGTGCGTTGTCGCTGACGAGGCCATCGCTCTGGCGGCGGCACCGGAACTGGCCGTTCTCGCGAATACACAAGCCGCCCGACGTGGCGACGAGCATGCGCCCGCGGTCGTCCTCGACGATGTCGAAGACCGAGTTGGACGAGAGGCCGTTCTCCTTCGTGTACGTCCGGAACTGGCTGCCGTCGAGTCGACTGAGCCCGCCGTACGTGGCGAACCACATGTAGCCGAGTCGGTCCTGGTACATCCCCATGACCTGGGCCTGGGGAAGTCCGTCGGCGCCCGTATACTGGCGAAAGTTGAGCGTCTGCGCGTGCACGCTGAGCGCAGTGATCGCGTTGAAGGCAACGGCGACAACGGCGACGACGAGTGCACGAAGACCTAACGATGGCCTGCAGGAGCGATCGTTGGTCGTCGGTGCATGGTTCGAGCTGCAAGCCATTCTCGTGCGTCTCGGCAATGTGTTTGAGGCGGTCGATGCGACTATAAGGAGGACGATCCACGAGACGTCCCCATAATCAGGTATCGGGAAATCGGCCAGAATCTGAACAACGACGCGGGCCGAGCCGACCAACGGACGCGATGTCGTGCCTACCGAGTGTGTGCCAGACGA